>JAESFO010000778.1_pt1 | contig 13829 bp, 11 predicted proteins | sample 9269421 | NCBI WGS metagenome assembly JAESFO01 (sample SAMN14502839, study PRJNA617101) | algae metagenome | isolation source: Nostoc desertorum CM1-VF14 and co-occurring heterotrophs from rocky... | place: USA: Clark Mountains, San Bernardino, California | collected 2000-06-05 | reverse complement strand
GGCGGCCCGCGCGGCCGGGTGATCACGGGTAGTGCTGCGACAGAAGGTGCTTCACCACGCGCAGTTGCTGTGGTCGGATACGCCGGACGCAGGAATCCAGGTCACCCGCCGTACTACCCTCCCGCGCATGGCACGCCGGCCCGAACCCGACCCGACGACCTGGTGGGCACGCTACGGGCACCGGCTGGAAGGACCCCCTGTGACGAACCCGGCGCAGCCCCCGGCTCCCGAGGTCCCGCGTCCCGAGCTCCCACGTTCCGAGGCCCCGCGCGGGAACCCCGGGGCGGCCGCGGCGGACCTGCGTGAGGACACCATGCTGCGCGCGCGGCCCGACCGGCCGCGCACCGGCTGGCGGCGCGCGCTCTACGACGTCACCGGCGGCCGTGTGAACCCCGGCCCGAGCGACGCCGAGGAGCTCCGCTCCGGGCTGCTGGCCCGGGTCCGCGCGCCGCTGGCCGGGGCGCACCGGGTGGCGGTCATGTCGGTGAAGGGCGGCGTCGGCAAGACCACGGTCGCGGCCTGCCTCGGACAGGCGCTGGCCGAGCACCGCGGGGACCGGGCCGTCGTCCTCGACGCCAACCCCGACGCCGGCACGCTCGCCGACCGCCTCACCGGCGACTCCCGGATCACCGTCCGCGAGCTGCTGAACGATCTGGACTCGGTCGGCACCTGGACCGACGTGTCCCGCTACACGAGCCTCGCCGGGCGCCTGCAGGTCCTGGCCTCGGAGCAGGACCCCGCCTCGGGCGAGGCGTTCTCCCGCGACGAGTACGAGCGCGTGGTCGACCTCCTGGGCCGCTTCTTCAACATCATCATCACCGATTCCGGCACCGGGATGGTGCACTCCACGATGCAGGGCACCCTCGCGCGCGCCGACTCGGTCGTCGTGGTCGGGGCCCCGACCGTCGACGGCGCGGGCCGGGCCAGCAAGACGCTGGACTGGCTGGTCGCGCACGGCCACGGCGACCTCGTCCGCGACGCGGTGGTCGTGCTGTCCTGCGACCGGCGCAGCGCCGAGGTCGACGCCGCCCGGATCCGCGAGCACTTCGCCCAGCGGGTGCGCGGCGTCGTCGAGGTCCCGCACGACCCGCACCTGGCCACCGGCGGCCGGGTCGACCCGGCCCGGCTCCGCCCGGCGACCGCGGACGCGTTCCTGGAGCTGGGCGCCCTGGTCGCCGACGCGTTCGACGTGCGACGACGCGACTGAACGGGCCGCGTACGCTGGTCCGCGAGATGAACACCGCGCGCAGCCAGAACCGTCCCGACGACAACCCCTGGGTCCTCTCCACCCGTGAGCTGGCCCGCCGCCCCGGTAACCAGCGCACCGTGGCCCGTACGGTCCCCGCGCCGTCGGGCGACGCCGAGATCGGCCTGACCGGGGTGATCACCGTCCCCGGCGGGTCCGACGTCGAGCTCGACGTGTCCCTGGAGTCGGTGACCGAGGGCGTCTACGTCTCCGGCACGGCCGATGCCCGGCTGGCGGGGGAGTGCTCGCGCTGCCTGGAGCCGATCGGTGAGGACGTGCAGGTCCGGATCGGCGAGCTGTTCGCCTACCCGGACTCGGTCACCGAGGAGACCACCGACGCCGACGAGATCCCGCGCCTGGTCGACGAGCGCATCGACCTCACCCAGACCGTGCGCGACGCGATCGTCACCGAGCTCCCGATGGCGCCCCTGTGCCGCGAGGACTGCCCCGGTCTGTGCGTCGAGTGCGGCGAGAGGTGGGCCGATCTCCCGTCGGATCACGGGCATGAGACACTGGATCCTCGTTGGGCGGCGCTCCGTGAGCGTCTGCCCTCCACCGACTGAGCGGCGGCTCCACGTGAGCCCGCTCCCCGGTGGGCAGACCTGATCGTTCGAAGTACCGAGGAGTGTCATCATGGCCGTTCCCAAGCGCCGGATGTCGCGGTCGAACACGCGTGCGCGCCGGTCGCAGTGGAAGGCCACTGCGCCGACCCTGGTCGCCTGCTCGAACCGCGCCTGCCGTGAGCCGAAGCTGCAGCACATCGCCTGCCCGACCTGTGGGCAGTACGACGGCCGTCAGGTCACCAGCCCGGCCTGATCGCAGCAGTGGGCGACAAGAGCGTGACCGGTCCGGTGACGGACCGGTCACCTCTGCTGTCCGCACTCGGTGTGGACCTGGACGAGGCGCTGCTCACGCTGGCGCTCACCCACCGGTCCTACGCCTACGAGCACGGCGGTCTGCCGACCAACGAGCGCCTGGAGTTCCTGGGCGACTCGGTGCTGTCGATCGTGATCACCGAGCGGCTCTACCGGGACCACCCGGACCTGCCCGAGGGGCAGCTGGCGAAGCTGCGCGCGAGCGTGGTCAACATGCACGCGCTCGCCACCGTCGCGGTGGCGTTGCCGACGCCGGACGACGGGCCGCACGGCCTCGGCGCGTACCTGTACCTGGGGCGCGGTGAGGAGCTGACCGGTGGCCGGTCGAAGGCCAGCATCCTGGCCGACGCCACCGAGGCGCTGCTCGGCGCGGTGTATCTCGCGCACGGCCTCGAGCCGTCCCGCGAGCTGATCCACCGGCTGTTCGCGGACCTGCTGCACAGTGCCCCGCTGCTCGGTGCGGGCCTGGACTGGAAGACCAGCCTGCAGGAGCTCACCGCCGCCGGCGGGCACGGCGTGCCCGAGTACCGGATCGACGAGGAGGGCCCGGACCACCTGAAGGTGTTCACCGCGACGGCCGTCGTCGGGGGTCGTGACCTCGGCAGCGGTGAGGGGCGCACCAAGAAGGAGGCCGAGCAGAAGGCGGCCGAGATCGCCTGGCACGCGCTGTCCGACGAGAGTGCCGGCTCCGGGCGGTAGCCGTCGATGCCGGAACTGCCCGAGGTCGAGGTCGTCCGCCGCGGCCTCGCCGACCACGTGCTGGACCGGCGGATCGCCCGCGTCGAGGTGCTGCATCCGCGCGCGGTACGCCGGCATCCGACCGGCGCGGACGACTTCACCGGCCGGCTGACCGGTCGCACGCTGTCCGCGGCGGCGCGGCGCGGCAAGTACCTCTGGCTGGAGCTGGACACCGCGGGCCCCGGCGACGACGCACTGCTCGCGCACCTGGGGATGTCCGGGCAGATGCTCGTGGAGCCCCCGGACGCGCCCGACGAGAAGCACCTGCGGGTCCGTGTCCGGTTCGACGACGACGGCCCCGAGCTCCGCTTCGTCGACCAGCGCACCTTCGGCGGGCTGTCGGTGCACCCGCTCGCCGCGGCCGCGGGCGGCGGCCTGGTGCCCGAGCCGGTCGCGCACATCGCGCGCGACCCGATGGACCCGGCGTTCTCGGCCGACGACGCCGTCGCGGCGCTGCGTCGCCGTCGCACCGAGGTCAAGCGGGCGCTTCTCGACCAGACCGTCGTCTCCGGGATCGGCAACATCTACGCCGACGAGGCGCTCTGGCGGGCCCGGCTCCACGGCGCCCGGCCCACCGAGAAACTCACCCGGGCCCAGGGTCACGCCGTCCTCGACGCCGCGACGACCGTCATGCACGAGGCGCTCGCCCAGGGCGGGACCTCCTTCGACGCGCTGTACGTCAACGTCAACGGCGCCTCGGGCTACTTCGACCGCTCCCTGAACGTCTACGGCCAGGCGGACCGGGCGTGCCGTCGCTGCGGCACCCCGATCCGCCGGGACGCGTTCATGAACCGCTCGTCGTTCACCTGCCCGCGGTGCCAGCCGGCGCCGCGGCCGCGTCGCTGAGCGGCGCGGGGGTCAGGAGCAGTCGCGTCGCAGCAGGTCCTCCGGGGTGTCGCGGCGCAGCAGCGGCAGTGACGCCCCCGCGGCGACGGCGACCACCGGCGGGCGCGGGACCTGGTTGTAGGTCGAGGCCATCGACGCGTGGTACGCGCCGGACACCGGCACCGCCAGCAGGTCCCCGGGCGCGACGTCGGCGGGCAGCCGGACGCCGTCGGCGATCACGTCGGAGGACTCGCAGTGCCGCCCCGCCACGCGGACCGTCTCCAGCGGCGCCCGGGTGGCGCGCCCGACGAGCCGGACCGGGTAGCGGGCGCCGTAGAGGGCGGGGCGCGGGTCGTCGCTCATGCCGCCGTCGACCAGCACGGTGGTGCGGCCGTCGCCGCAGCGCTGCACCGCGCCGACCCGGTAGAGCGTCACCCCGGCCCGGGCGACGACCGCGCGCCCCGGCTCGACCAGCAGCCGCGGCTCGTCGATCCCGTGCGCCGCACAGGCCCGGGCCAGGGTGCCCCGCACGGCCCGGCCGAAGAGCGCCGGGTCCAGGCAGGGCTCGCCCTCGGCGTAGCCGACCGCGTGCCCGCCGCCCAGGTCCAGCTCGGCGACGCTGATCCCGTACCGCGCACGCAGCGCCGCGATCACCCCCACCATCCGGACCGCGGCCCGCTCGTAGCGCGACACCGACGGCACCTGCGAGCCGAGGTGGCAGTGCAGCCCGGCCAGCTCCAGCTCGGGGCGGGCCAGCACCCGTCCGGCGACCTCGCACGCCTCGGCGGGCGGCATCCCGAACCACGACGACGCGGTGCCGGTCGTGAGCCCCGGGTGGGTGCCGGCGTCGACGTCCGGGCTGATCCGCAGCAGCACCTTCTGCCGGTGCGGCGCGAGCGCGGCGATCCGGTCGACCTCCGCCGCCGAGTCCAGCACGATCCGCCCGACGCCCGCGGCGAACGCCGCCTTGAGATCCTCGTCGGTCTTGACGGTGCCGTGCAGCACGATCCGGTCGCCGGGCAGCCCCCCGGCCGCGGCCACCGCGACCTCACCGCCGGAGCAGGCGTCGACCGAACAGCCCTCGTCGGCGACCAGGCGGGCCATCCCGCGGCAGAGGAACGCCTTGCCGGCGTAGACGATCTCGGCGTCGGGCAGCGCGGCCCGGTAGGCGCGGCAGCGGGCCCGGACGTCGGCGGTGTCGAGCACCTGCACCGGGGTGCCGAAGCGGGCGGCGAGCCCGGCGAGGTCGACCCCGCCGATCTGCAGGGTGCCGTCGGAGGTCGCGCGGGTCGTGACCGGCCACAGGCCCGGCTCGAGGCGGGCGGCCAGCGTCGGGCGGAGGGAGGGGAGCAGGTCGGCGAGGGTCACCGGGATGACTCCTTGGTGGCGGGCGCCCGGTGCGGGCGCCGTGCCCCTCCGTTGTCACCCCGCGGGCCCCTCCGTGCCCGCTCCCGCTACGCCGCCCTGACGGCGCCGGTGCCACCACTGGCGCCACCTTGACACGCACAGGGTCCGCTGGCCGTCGACGACGGTTGCTGCCGCTCCGCGGCCACCTCCGCCGTCCCGGCACCCGGGCCGTACCCGCGGGGTGTGCGCCCGCCCTCAGAGCCAGTCGTTGCGCTTGAACGCCAGGTACAGCCCCAGACCGAGCAGCAGCATCAGCCCGATGGCCATCGGGTAGCCCAGCGCCCAGTGCAGCTCCGGCATCTCGTCGAAGTTCATGCCGTAGATGCCGGCGATCAGGGTCGGCGCGAAGAGGATCGCCGCCCACGACGACACCCGCTTCATCTGCTCGTTCTGCGCGAAGCCCGCCTCGGTGAGCCGGGTCATCTCCTCGTTCTGCCGCTGCGCGACCAGGGTGGAGTTGACCGTCAGGATGTTGCCGAGCAGGTCGCGGAACCCCTCGACGCGCTCCCGCACCCGGGTGGCGTGGTCGATCACGTCGCGCATCGCCCGGCGCAGCTCCAGGTCCGGGGCGTCGCCGGACTTGGCGAACCGGGCCCGCAGCTCGACGAAGATCTCCTGAAGCGGCTCGACGGCCCGCTGGAACGCGATGACCTGCCGGGTCAGCTGGTAGATGCGCCGTGACACGTTCGGGTCGCCGCGGAAGACCTGCACCTCGATCTCGTCGATGTCGTCCTGCAGACCGTCGAGGACGGGGAAGTAGTCGTCGACGACCCGGTCCAGCACCGCGTAGAGCACCGCCATCGGACCGTGCGAGAGCAGGTCCGGCTCGCCCTCCAGCCGGTCGCGGACCTCGCCGAGCTGCGGCTCGGCGGCGTGCCGGACGGTGATGACGAAGTCCGGGCCGAGGAACAGGTGCACCTCGCCGATCTCGACGACCTCGTCGGAGTCGACGTAGCGGGCCGGGCGCAGCACCACGAACTCGGTGCTGCCGTAGCGCTCCAGCTTGGGGCGCTGGTGGGCGTTGACGGTGTCCTCGATCGCCAGCGCGTGTAGCCCGAACTCCGCCGCAACCTGGTGGATCTCGTCGACGCCCGGCCGCAGCATGCCGATCCAGCAGAACGCGGGTGCGTCGCCGCCGCGGTCGGCACGGCAGCCCTGCAGCGCCTCGACCGCGCTGTCGACGGAGTCGGGCGCCGCCGCCCGCTTGCCGTCGACGTAGACCGCGTTGTCGATCACCGACATGCACAGACCTCCCCGCCGGGCCGGCCGGGCGGGTGCCCTGACCGTCACCGAGCAGGGTAACCAGCGCTGTCCCGCGCAACCGCCGGGACGAGGTGGGCGACCAGCGCGGTCGCCAGCAGCCCGGCCAGGAGCTCCAGGTCCCGCGTGCCGGTGTGCAGCTCGGCGAGGCGGTGCAGCCCGAAGCCGTCGGCGAACCCCCAGCAGACCGCCGCGGCGGCCGACGCACCGGCCGCCGTCGTCGCGACGGCGAGCGCCGCCGTCCCCACCACCGCGACGGCGACCGCGACCGCGGCGACGAGGCCGGGCCCGCCACCGGCGGCCCCCGCGGCACCGGCGGCGAGCCCCGCGGCGACGCCGGTGGCGATCGCGGCGACGAACCCGGCGCCCCCGGACAGGGGCGGCGGGACCGGACGGGCGGGGCGGCGCTGCAGCATGCGCGGGAGCGTGCGCCCCCGGCGGCGGACCGGCCGGGCCCCTGACGCGGTGTTGGCGTCGTCACGCGCATGTGTTGACGGGTTCCTGAGACCGACCGCCCGTCCGGGGACGTGATGGCCACCACCGGGCGTCAAGAACGCGTCAACGCGCGACCCGGTCGGCGTCAATCCGACGTCATCGCCGCGGGCGCGACCCCCGGTGCGGCGCACGATCCCCGCAGCCCGCCGGACATGCCGGCGGGTGGGCACGACCGAGGAGAGTCCCGTGGCCGACCTGGCCTACACCGCGTTGCTGGTGGCGTCCTTCGCCGTCCTCGCGCTCACCCTGCGCGGGATGGAGAAGCTGTGATCGCGAACATCGCCGGGGGTGTAGTCGCCCTGGCCCTGCTGGTCTACCTGGTGATCGCGCTGCTCCGCCCGGAGCGGTTCTGATGGCGGGGCTCGCGCAGGCGGCGGCGCTGGTGGCGCTGCTCGCCGTGACCTGGAAGCCGCTGGGCGACCGGATGGCGCGGGTCTACACCGACACCCGGCACTGGCGGATCGAGCGGTTCGTCTACCGGGTCTGCCGGATCGACGCCGCGTCCCCGCAGCGCTGGACGACCTACGCCGCGGGTGTGCTGGGCTTCTCGTTCGTCTCGATCGCGCTGCTCTACCTGATGCAGCGGCTGCAGGCCTTCCTCCCGCTCGGGTTCGGCCGCGGCACCGACGGCGCCTCCTCGGTGTCGCCCGCGATGGCGTTCAACACCGCGGTGTCGTTCGTGACCAACACGAACTGGCAGTCCTACGTGCCCGAGCAGGTGCTCGGCCACACCGTGCAGATGGCCGGCCTGACCGTGCAGAACGTCGTGTCCGCCGCCGTCGGCATGGCGGTCGCGGTCGCGCTGGTCCGCGGGTTCGTCTCCCGCGGCGACGACGGCCGCATCGGCAACTTCTGGGTCGACCTCACCCGCGGCGTCACCCGGATCCTGCTGCCGGTCGCCGCCGTCGCCGCCGTCGCCCTCGTCGCGACCGGCGTCGTGCAGTCGCTGCGCTCCGGGGTGGAGATCACCGCCGTGGACGGCTCGGTGCACACCCTCCCGCTGGCCCCGGCCGCGTCGCAGGAGGCGATCAAGGAGCTCGGCACCAACGGCGGCGGGATCGTCAACGCGAACTCCGCGCACCCGTTCGAGAACCCGGGCCCGGTCGCGAACCTGCTGGAGATCTTCCTGCTGCTGGTGATCCCGGTCGCGCTGACCCGGACCTTCGGGGTCATGGTCGGCCGGGTCCGCCAGGGCGTCGTCCTGCTGTCGGTCATGGGCGGCCTGTGGGCGCTCATGCTCGCCGCCGCCTGGCTCGCCGAGACCCACCCCAACGGCCCCGCCGCGCTCGCTGCAGGTGGTGCGATGGAGGGCAAGGAGGTGCGCTTCGGCATCCCCGGCTCGGTCCTGTTCGCGGTGTCGACGACCGGGACGTCCACCGGCGCGGTCAACTCGATGCACGACAGCTACTCCGGCGCCGCCGGCGGCGTGACGCTGCTGAACATGCTGCTCGGCGAGGTCGCCCCCGGCGGGGTCGGAGCGGGCCTCTACGGCCTGCTCGTGCTCGCCGTCATCGCGGTGTTCCTCGCCGGACTGATGGTCGGCCGGACCCCGGAGTACCTCGGCAAGAAGCTCGGCCGCCGCGAGATCACCTACGCCGCGGTGCCGATCCTGGTCATGCCGGCGTTCGTGCTGCTGGGGGCCGGTCTGGCGATCGCCCTGCCGGGCACCGCCGACGCCCTGAACAACGACGGGGCGCACGGCTTCTCCGAGGTCCTCTACGCCTGGGCCTCGGCCGCCAACAACAACGGCTCCGCGTTCGCCGGGATCACCGTGACCAGCGACTTCTTCCAGGCCGGGCTGGGGATGGCGATGCTCTTCGGGCGCTTCGTGCCGATCCTCGCCGTCCTCGCGCTGGCGGGTGCCCTGGCCCGCCAGCGCCGCGTCCCGGCCGGGGCGGGGACGCTCCCGACCGACGGCCCGCTGTTCGCCGGGCTCGTCGGGGGCACCGTGCTGCTGGTCTCGGCGCTGACGTTCTTCCCGGCGCTGGCGCTCGGCCCGATCGCCGAGGCCCTGTCGTGAGCCGGCGCCCCACCCCGCCCCCCGCCCCCACTCCGACCCCGTCGCCCGCCTCCGGCGGTGCCCCCAGGGGAACCTTCGTGGCTTACAGCGCTACGAAAGTGACCCTCGGAGCAGACGGCGGTGGGGGGATCCCCCGACCGGAGGAGAACGTGTCCGTGTCCACCGAGCGGCCCACCACCGGGCCGCAGGCGTCCGACCCGGCGCCCGCGCCCGTCGCCGCGGGGGCCTTCGCCCCGGGGCAGCTGCTGGCCGCGCTGCCCGAGGCCCTGCGGAAGCTCGACCCGCGCGTGCAGGCCCGCAACCCGGTGATGTTCGTCGTCTGGGTCGGGTCGGTGCTGGTCACCGTGCTCGCCGTCGTCGACCCCAGCGTGTTCGCGGTGCTGATCGCGGCCTGGCTGTGGTTCACCGTCCTGTTCGCGAACCTCGCCGAGGCCGTCGCCGAGGGGCGCGGCAAGGCGCAGGCCGCGTCGCTGCGCGCCACCCAGCGCGACACCGTCGCCCGGCGGCTGCTCGCCGAGGACCCCGCCGACCCGGACGCCCGCGAGGAGCAGGTGCCGGGCGCGCAGCTGCGGCTGGGGGACCTGGTCGTCGTCGAGGTGGGGGAGACCGTCCCCGGCGACGGCGACGTCGTCCACGGCATCGCCTCGGTCGACGAGTCCGCGATCACCGGCGAGTCCGCGCCCGTCATCCGGGAGGCCGGCGGCGACCGCTGCGCCGTCACCGGCGGCACCACCGTGCTGTCGGACAGGATCGTCGTGCGGATCACGACGAGGCCGGGGGAGTCCTTCGTCGACCGGATGATCGCGCTCGTCGAGGGCGCGGCCCGGCAGAAGACGCCGAACGAGATCGCCCTGACCATCCTGCTGTCGGCGCTGACGATCATCTTCCTGCTCGCGGTCGTCGCGATCGCCCCGATGAGCGCCTACGCCGGCACGCAGGTCCCGCTGCTCGTGCTCACCGCGCTGCTGGTCTGCCTGATCCCGACCACCATCGGCGCGCTGCTGTCCGCGATCGGCATCGCCGGCATGGACCGGCTGGTGCAGCGCAACGTGCTCGCCACCTCCGGCCGCGCCGTCGAGGCCGCCGGTGACGTCGACACGCTGCTGCTCGACAAGACCGGCACCATCACCTTCGGCAACCGTCGCGCCACCGCGCTGCACGGCGTGGGCGGCACCGGGACCGACGAGCTCGCCCGCGCGGCCCGGCTGTCGAGCCTGGCCGACCAGACGCCCGAGGGTCGCAGCATCGTCGAGCTCTGCGCGTCCGAGCACGGGCTCGCCCCCGAGGCCGACGCCGCGGAGGCCGTCGCGGAGTTCGTGCCGTTCACCGCGCAGACCCGGATGTCGGGTATCGACCTCGACGGCGAGGTCGTCCGCAAGGGCGCCGCGGCCGCTGTCCTGGAGTGGGCGCAGGCCGCCGACCGGGCCGAGGTCGACCGCATCGTCGAGACCGTGTCCGACGACGGGGGGACCCCGCTGGTCGTCGCGGCCGCCGACGCCCCGGACGGGCGCGGTGCCCGCGTGCTCGGCGTCATCGAGCTGTCCGACGTCGTCAAGCCCGGCATGGCCGAGCGCTTCGCCGAGCTGCGCGCGATGGGTATCCGCACGGTGATGGTCACCGGCGACAACCCGCGCACCGCCGCGGCGATCGCCGCGCAGGCCGGCGTCGACGACCACATCGCCGAGGCCACGCCGGAGGACAAGCTCGCCTACATCCGCCGTGAGCAGGAAGGTGGGCGGCTCGTGGCGATGACCGGCGACGGCACCACCGATGCGCCCGCGCTCGCCCAGGCCGACGTCGGCGTCGCCATGAACACCGGCACCTCCGCCGCGAAGGAGGCCGGGAACATGGTCGACCTGGACTCCGACCCGACCAAGCTGATCGAGATCGTCGAGATCGGCAAGCAGCTGCTCATCACCCGCGGTGCGCTGACGACGTTCTCCGTCGCCAACGACCTCGCGAAGTACTTCGCGATCCTGCCCGCGATGTTCGTCGCGCTGTACCCGTCGCTGGGGCTGCTCAACGTGATGGGCCTGGCCACGCCGGAGTCCGCGATCCTCTCCGCGGTCGTCTTCAACGCGCTGGTGATCGTCGCGCTGATCCCGCTCGCCCTGCGCGGGGTGCGGTACCGGCCGTCGTCGGCGGCGTCGCTGCTGCGCCGCAACCTGCTGATCTACGGCCTCGGCGGGGTCGTCACCCCGTTCGCCGGGATCGCGTTCATCGACCTGCTCGTCCGTCTCGTCCCGGGGATCTGATGCTGACCACCCTGCGCCGCCAGACCGCCACCGGTCTGCGCGTGCTCCTCGTCATGACGGTCCTGTGCGGGATCGTCTACCCGCTCGCGATCTGGGGCGTCGCCCGGATCCCGGGCCTGGAGGCCCGGGCCGAGGGCTCGGTGCTGCCGGGCGGCACCGGGTCGTCGCTGATCGGGATCGACCCGGTCGCGCCCGACCCGGCCGCCGACCCGTTCTTCCACACCCGGCCCGCGGCGTCGGCGGAGGCCGAAGACGGTCTCGGCCCGGCCGACACCGCCACCTCCGGCGGGTCGAACAAGGGCGGCTTCGACGACGGGCTGCTGGCCGCCGTGCAGCAGCGCCGCGCGGTGATCGCCGCCCGCGAGGGCGTCGCGCCGCAGGCGGTCCCGGCCGACGCGGTGACCGCGTCGGCGTCCGGGCTCGACCCGGACATCAGCCCGGAGTACGCGGCCCTGCAGGTGCCCCGCGTCGCGCGGGTCACCGGGCTGCCCGTCGCGCGCGTCGGCGAGCTCGTCGCCGCCGCGACGTCCGGGCGCACCCTCGGGTTCCTCGGGGAGCCGCGGGTGAACGTCACCGAACTCAACCTGTCCGTGCGGGACGCGCGCGGGTGAGCAGGGCCGACAATGGCCGGATGAGGGGTGAGCTCCGCATCCATCTCGGCGCCGCGCCCGGGGTCGGCAAGACCTTCGCCATGCTCGGCGAGGCCCACCGCCGCCTCGGGCGCGGCACCGACGTCGTCGTCGGTGTCGCGGAGACCCACGGCCGCGACCGCACCGCCGCGCTGCTCGACGGGCTGGAGGTCGTCCCGCGCCGGGCCGTGGAGCACCACGGCACCCGGCTGGAGGAGATGGACCTCGACGCCGTCCTGGCGCGCCGCCCGCAGGTCGCGCTGGTCGACGAGCTGGCCCACACCAACGCGCCCGGCTCGCGCAACGCCAAGCGCTGGCAGGACGTGCAGGAGCTGCTCGCCGCAGGCATCGACGTCATCTCCACGGTCAACGTGCAGCACCTGGAGTCGCTCGGCGACGTCGTCGCGACGATCACCGGGGCCCGCCAGCAGGAGACCGTGCCCGACGACGTCGTGCGCGCCGCCGAGCAGATCGAGATCGTCGACATCACCCCGGAGGCGCTGCGCCGCAGACTCGCCCACGGCAACATCTACGCCGCGGAGAGGATCGACGCCGCCCTCGCCCACTACTTCCGGGTCCCCAACCTGGTCGCGCTGCGCGAGCTGGCCCTGCTGTGGATCGCCGACGAGGTGGACACCGCGCTGCGCCGCTACCGCAGCGAGAAGCAGGTGGACGAGATCTGGGAGACCCGCGAGCGCGTCGTCGTCGCGCTGACCGGTGGACGGGAGTCGGAGACGGTGCTGCGGCGCGCGGCGCGGATCGCGAAACGGTCCGGCGGCGCGGACCTGATGGCCGTGCACGTGCTGCGCGGCGACGGCCTGTCCGGCGGCCAGGTCGGCGCCGCCGACCGGGTGCGCCGGATGGCCGAGGGCGTCGGTGCGTCGTTCCACACCGTCGTCGGCGAGTCGGTCGGGGACGCCCTGCTCGACTTCGCCCGCGGCACCAACGCCACCCAGGTGGTGCTCGGCACGTCGCGGCGCTCGCGCCTGGCGCGGGTGTTCGACCCGGGCATCGGCGCGCGCGTCGTGCAGGAGTCCGGGCCGATCGACGTGCACATGGTCACCCACCGTGAGGCCGGTCGCGCGCTGCGCCTGCCGCGACTGCGCACCGCTCTGCCCGCGTCCCGCCAGGCGCTCGGCTGGGCCGTCGCCGTCGCGGGCCCGGCCGTCGCGACAGTGCTGGGCGTCGTCCTGTCACCGTGGGTGGACCTGTCCACCGACGTCGTCCTCTACTTCCTCGCCACCGTGCTCGCCGCTCTCGCCGGCGGGCTCGGCCCGGCCCTGCTCGCCGCCCTGCTCGGCGGGCTGCTGCTGAACTTCTTCCTCTCCCTGCCGCTGTACTCCCTGGTCATCGCCGACCCGGGCAACGTCCTCACCGTCGCGACGATGCTGCTGGTCGGGGTGCTCGTCGCGCTGGTCGTCGACCGGGCGGCGCGGCGCGCAGAGCAGGCCGCGCGGGCCCGGGCGGAGGCGGCGCTGCTGGCGTCGTTCGCGCGGACCGTGCTGACCCGCTCCGACCCGCTGCCGCGGCTGCTGGACAAGGTCCGCGAGACGTGGGCGCTGCGGTCGGTCGCGCTGCTCGAACGCGGCGAGGACCGGGTGTGGCGCCGGGTCGCCTGCACCGGCGACGCCGGGGACTGCGCGCGGCCCGACCAGGCCGACGTCGACGTCGTCGTCGCCGAGGGGCTGCACCTGGTCGGGACCGGCCGCACCCTGCCCGCCGCGGATCGCAGGCTGCTGGAGGTCGTCGGCGGGCAGGCGCTGCTGGCGCTGCGCGGGCAGCGCGCCGAGGCCGGCGCCGCCGACGCCGAGCGGCGCGCGGCGGCCAACGAGACCCGCGGGGCGCTGCTGTCGGCCGTCGGGCACGACCTCCGTAGCCCGCTGACCTCGATCAAGGCGGCCGCGGGCAGCCTGCGCGACGAGCACCTGCCCCTCGACGACGCCGACCGCGCCGAGCTGCTCGCCACCGTCGAGGAGTCCGCGGACCGGCTCACCGCGCTGGTGGACAACCTACTCGACTCCTCGCGGCTCGCCGCGGGCGCGGTGACCCCGCTGCTCGCCCCGGTCGGCTACGACGAAG
>JAESFO010000777.1_pt1 | contig 13832 bp, 18 predicted proteins | sample 9269421 | NCBI WGS metagenome assembly JAESFO01 (sample SAMN14502839, study PRJNA617101) | algae metagenome | isolation source: Nostoc desertorum CM1-VF14 and co-occurring heterotrophs from rocky... | place: USA: Clark Mountains, San Bernardino, California | collected 2000-06-05 | reverse complement strand
ATACTATGTTTCCTGTTTAATTGCCTTCTCCTTAAGCAGATTGAAGACTAGAGAGCCTTTGTAATCGGGGTTATAGCGAATGAACTAAAAAAGATGTCAAAAATTTTATTGAAAATCAATCCTTTGTAAAGGTGCTGTAAAAAATAACGCCTTTTTTTGTTCCTTTCTTGTAATATACTGCCTACTTTTGCACTCCCAATTCCGATTTGGTCGGGAGGGACCGGGGGATAGCCCGGTTTTTTATAACAAATAGAATTTAAAAAAAATGAGCAAACAACATTTCACCACGAAGCACGCGAACGAGGCTACTGTGCAGCGTAACTGGTACGTTGTAGACGGTACTAATCAAACCGTAGGTCGTATGTGTTCCCGTATTGCCGCTATTTTACGCGGTAAACACAAGGCGTCTTACACTCCACACGTTGATACTGGCGATTATATCATCGTTACCAACTGTGAGAAAGTTAAATTAAGCGGTAAAAAACTGGACCAGAAAGTATATGATACTTTCAGCGGATACCCAGGTGGTCGTAAAGAAGAGCTGGCTACCGACTTACAAAAGCGTCGCCCTGAAGTAATTATCGAAAGAGCGGTAAAAGGTATGCTACCTAAAAACCGTTTAGGTCGTAAAATGTACAAAAAATTATTTGTATACGCTGGTGGTAACCATCCCCACACTGCACAGCAACCTAAAGAACTTAAATTTTAATTAGTACAAAGTATTTAGCGCCTTAGTATTTAGATGCGAATCCAACAATGTCTAATATCTAATTACTAATTACTAACTACTAAAATCTTCAAATAAATGGAAAAACAAAAAAATGCAGTTGGTCGCCGTAAAGAAGCAGTTACCCGTATTTTCATCAGCAGGGGTACTGGTGCCATCACTGTAAACGATAAAGATTATAAAAATTATTTTTCACTGGTATATCTTCAAAACCAGGTGGAGCGTCCTTTGAAAACAGTTGAAGCTGCCGATAAATTTGATGTAAAAATCAATGCTGCCGGTGGTGGTGTAAAAGGCCAGGCTGAAGCTGCTATGCTGGGTATTGCCCGTGCATTGGTTGATATCAACGCTGAATACCGTCCTGCTTTAAAAGCTGCCGGTTTACTGAAACGTGATCCGCGTTCTGTTGAGCGTAAGAAATTTGGTCATAAAAAAGCAAGAAAGAGCTACCAGTTCTCTAAACGTTAATTTGTTTAAGTGTTTAAAGTTTAAGGTTAGCATCCTTAGGCAAACTTTAAACTTTTTACTTCAAACTTTAAACTTATACTTTAAATGGAAAATAATAATACATCATTACAACAGCAGCTTCTGGAAGCGGGTGTACATTTCGGTCACTTAAAAAAGAAATGGAATCCCAAAATGTTACCTTACATTTTTGCTGAGAAAAAAGGTATCCACATTATTGATCTGAACAAAACTGTTGAGTGCCTGCAGGAAACTGCAGCTGCAATGAAACAAATTGCACGCAGCGGTAAAAAAATATTGTTTGTTGGTACTAAAAAACAGGCAAAAGATATCGTTACAGAATGCGCACAGAAAGTAGGCATGCCTTATGTTACTGAGCGTTGGTTAGGTGGTATGTTAACTAACTTCAATACTGTACGTAAGAGCGTTAAGAAAATGCAGAGCATTGAAAAAATGCTGGCTGACGGTTCTTTCGACAGCATCACTAAAAAAGAGCGTCTTACTTTAACACGTGATAAAGAAAAAATGGAAAAAGTATTAGGTGGTATCGCTCAACTGGGCCGTGTACCTGCTGCTTTATTCATTGTTGATATCGGTCATGAGCATATTGCATTGGCTGAGTCAAAACGCTTGGGCATCAGCACTTTTGGTGTGGTTGATACTAATTGTGATCCTAATAAAGTTGACTTTGCAATTCCTGCAAACGACGATGCTACAAAATCTATCGCGATCGTAGTAAATTATATTACTGCTGCAATCGAAGAAGGTTTAGCTGAAAGACAAGCTGCTAAAGATGAAGATGTAGAAGATAACTTCTCTGATGAGAATGAAAAGCAAGCTGCGAAAATACAGGCTGAAGCTGAGGCAGAAGCTGGTCGTGGACGCGGTGGACGTGGTGGCGGACAAGGTCAGGGACAAGGCGGTCAGCGCAGAAGAACCACTGGTGGCGGTGGCGGCGCGAGAAGCGGAGCTCCAAGAAGATAATTCGTATAAAGTTGATAGTTCATGGTTGATTGTTCATAGCTATGAACCATGAACTATGAACTTTTTTATTGCCAACAGGCGAGGATGTTTTACCGTTAAATATTCCCTTGCCGGCTTAATAATAAAATAAGATTACTTAAAACGTTTTCAGTTTATGTTTGAAAGGTCAAACATAAACCGTGAATTTTAAACAAAAAATATGTCTACAGTAACAATTACAGCACAAGATATTAATAAGCTGCGCCAGGCTACCGGTGCGGGTATGTTAGATTGTCGTAAGGCACTTACAGAAACAAATGGTGATTTTGAAGCGGCTATCGACTGGTTGCGTAAGCAAGGTCAGAAAGTGGCTGCAAAACGTAGCGATCGTGAAGCAAAAGAAGGTGTGGTAATCGCGCAAACTACAGCGGATAATACAACAGGTATCGTTGTATGTGTAAGCTGCGAAACAGACTTCGTTTCTAAAAATGAAGATTTCATTGCATTCGTAAAAAGCATCGCTGATGCCGCTATTGAAAACAATGTAAACTCAGCTGAAGAGTTAAATGAAGTTGCTGTAAACGGAACTAAAATTGCTGAGTTGATCAATGATAAACTGGCTGCAATTGGTGAAAAAATCGGTATCACTAAATTTGAAAAAGTAACGGCTCCTTATGTAGCATCTTACATCCACGGTGCTAACCGTATTGGTGTATTAGTTGCTTTAGATAAGGAAGCTGCTGAAGCTGGTAAGGATGTAGCGATGCAGGTTGCTGCATTAAGCCCTGTTGCAGTAGATGCTGACAGCGTTCCTGCTGATGTAGTAGCCCGCGAGAAAGCGGTTATCATGGATATCATGAAAGAAGATCCTAAAATGGCCGGCAAGCCTGAAGAAATGATCGCTAAGATCGCTGAAGGTAAACTGGGTGCATTCTTTAAAGAGCAAACGTTGACTGCACAGGCTTTCGTGAAAGATGGTAGCAAATCTGTTGGCGACTACCTGAAAGAAAACGGTGTGAAAGTTTTAGAGTTCAAAAGAGTAGCTTTAGGTTAATAACCTTTACTAATACATTTTAAAAGCGCTTCAGCAATGAGGCGCTTTTTTGTGTAATAGGGTATTGTGTCATACCTGAGATAATGATATGAGTTCTATAACCATTTTTTCATCAAATCCTCCAGCTCTTCTGCTACTGGTTTAGATGGTATTGCAACTCCGGCTCTTCTGTACCAATATCCTGCATTCCATTCATCTCCTTCTACACGATGTAAATGGGCGTGTAAATGATCAAAGTCGGTTGTTCCCTCGTGCTCCTGAGCTATATTATGCGCTGCGTCCCAGTCGCCTTTAGCCGCATACCAGAGGCCTTGTTGAAGATCTGAAAAATGAGATGGCGGCTCAGGGTTATTCAATGTATTTTTAAATGCTTCGATATTCATGTTTGGAGTTTTAAGGAGACATAGTATCCGCCGGAGCCGGAACATAGCCTCATAGTGCAAATTTTATGTATTGATGAGTTGCCTTTTTTGACAAAGTACCTGACCTTATCAACCAGTTAACTAATTAACTTCCTCAACCTCCCTCACATCATAAGGCGGGCATGCTCCTTTTTGAGAGGCAACAAAGGCTCCCAACTTACAGGCAAAATCAAGAGATGTTTCCGGTTGGTTGTTTTCAATATGTTTTGATAAGAATCCGGCCAGGAAAGCGTCGCCGCTACCAATAGTATCAGCAACAGTTACTTTGTAGCCATTATGATAATAGAATGTATTGTTATAGTAAAGTGCTGCGCCATTGGCGCCTTTTGTTATTATGATTGTTGGTATGGAGAATTGATCACTTAGAAAAGCTACCTGTTTTTCGAACTCCGTTTCACTAATGTACCAACCAGCAATTAACGCCAATTCATGGTCGTTGAGTTTTAAAATATCAGCTTGTTTTAAGAGGTGCTCTAAAGTGTCTTTTTCGAAATGGGGAGGACGCAGATTGATGTCGATAACTTTCGTGTTTGCCGCTTCCAGCAGGCGATAGAGGGTGTCCCGGGAATGTTGGCTCCTGGCGGCCAGGCTGCCGCAAACAAAATATGAAGCCTGCGAAACCTTTTCGAGCAACTGGTCTGTTACATCTACAAAATCCCAGGCTACGGGCTGTACAATATCATACTCCATTTCGTTACCTTTCTGCGTGGCGATTACAGTACCTGTGGCATGCTGCTCATCTTTCTGCACTAACGAAATATCCACCTGGTGTTGCTCTAAAAACTCCAGCAAACCCTTTCCATTTTCATCTTTCCCCGTTTTTGAAATAATGGCCGCTGCCTGCCCCAATTGATTTAAATGGTAGCAAACATTCATAGGAGCTCCGCCCGGAACTTTTTCCTGAGGCAATATATCCCATAGAATTTCACCAAAGCAAATCGTATTCATGTATCTAATTTAGTTATTCAACCGGAAAGTCCGCTGGTAAGACTTTCCGGCTTATTTGTTCCTGTAATTAAAGTAGAAATTTGTTGTTAAGCCATCCGTCAATCAGGTTCAGGTCTTCTGCGCTGATCTTTATATGCAATGCTCTTGAATTTTCTGCAGCCTGTTGCGCATTGCGTGCGCCTGCCAGGGCAGTGGCAACAGATGGCTGATGATAGGTCCATGCCAGCACCAGCTGCGCTGTAGTGGCATTGTATTTTGTTGACAAATCAGCCAGGTGATCGGTCAATGTCTTTACCGCTGCGAAGTCGAATTTTTTAAAGTAATTATTCCGGTGGTCATCTGCTGCTAAAGCCGACATGTTTTCATATTTCCCGGTAAGCAGTCCGCGTTCCATTGGGCTATACGCGATAATGGACAAATCGTTTTTCAATGCATAAGGAACAACTTCAGCTTCAATGTCCCGTTTCAGCATACTGTAAGGGACCTGGTTACTGGCCAGTTTTACCGTTTTTTCTGCTTCTTCCAATTGTGCTGCGTTGTAATTACATACTCCAACAGCTCTTACTTTACCGTCCTGCAATAGTTGCTCCATCGCCCGCATGGTTTCATCAATTGGGGTAGTAGTGTCGGGCCAGTGCAGTTGTATCAGGTCAATATAATCGGTTTGTAGTCTTTTCAGGCTAAGCTCCACATCGCTGATCGTGCGGTCGTAGCCTCCGTAGCGATATATCTTCTTTAACTCACCTTCATTATTTTTACCTTCAAACGCAAAATCTCCTTTCTCGATATCCCAAACCATTCCGAACTTGGTTAGTATTTCAATCTTGCTGCGATCGTAGTTCTTAATGGCTTTACCTACCAGCTCCTCACTGTATCCGAAACCATAAATGGGAGCCGTATCTATTGAAGTAACGCCATTATCTATATAAGCCTGAATGGCGGCAATGGAGTCTTTTTCCTCGTTGCCTCCCCACATAAAGCCGCCGATAGCCCATGCTCCCATTGTAATGGGGGTAACCGAAATATCACTGCTGCCTAATTTTCTTTTCATCCTTTACTATTTTAATTGTTTAACTGAATAGCTCTTTACCAATAATCTCTGTATTGAAATGCTCAACAACCTTGCCGATATACAACCATTGCTGAGCCGGGGCTGCGTTGTATTCCGGGTAAGTCTGAATTGAATCCTTAAACAGATCAACAATAAATGACTGCATCTGGTTGGCTCTTCATTCTAAAACTTTTGAATGATAAACTTATAAACTTTTTAACTGTTTCCTATCTTCGCCGGGCAATTTTGAACAATTAACTAAAAAATAAAAGAGATGCAGCCTAAATACAAAAGGATTCTGTTAAAACTTTCCGGAGAGTCTTTAATGGGAAATAAGAATTTCGGTATGGATGCGGATGTGATAACGCAGTATGCCAAAGAAATCAAGTCTGTTGTTGATTTGGGCGTGCAGGTTGCCATTGTGATAGGAGGCGGTAATATTTATCGCGGAATGAACGAAGCTCAAACCGGTATTGAGCGTGCACATGGTGATTACATGGGAATGTTGGCCACCGTTATTAACGGGATGGCGTTACAGGCAGGACTTGAGAAGGCGGGCATGTTTACCCGTTTGCAAAGTGCCATTAATATGGAACAGATAGCCGAACCTTATATCCGCCGCAGGGCCATCAGGCACCTTGAAAAGGATCGTGTGGTGATTTTTGGTGCCGGCACGGGTAATCCTTATTTTACTACAGATACGGCAGGCTCTTTAAGAGCTATCGAAATAAAAGCAGATGTGATTTTGAAAGGTACACGTGTAGATGGGGTATACACTGCAGATCCCGAGAAAGATCCTACTGCCACCCGCTATAAAACAGTTTCCTACCAGGAGTGTTTAACCAATAACCTGCGCATTATGGATATGACAGCATTCACTCTTTGTATGGAAAATAACCTGCCCATCATCGTTTTCGATATGAACAGTCCCGGCAATCTTGCCAGGGTGGCCCTGGGTGAAGATGTAGGTACTCTAATCAGCTAATAGTTGCTATGTGGGTGTGGGGATTGATTATAATCAGTCCTTTCCAGGAGGAGGATCATTTTTAATTTGTGAAGCTTGAGTGAATTTTAATTATTCCTTATAGTCTTCATAATTAAATTTACTTACTATGTCTATCGCAGATATCCGTATACAGTATTCGCTAAAAAGCTTGTTGGAAGCCGATGCGCTTCCTGATGCTATTGACCAGTTTCAACAATGGTGGAATGAGGCTATGCATGCCGAGTTAACGGAGGTGAATGCAATGACCCTTGCAACTGCATCGGCTGATGGCTTACCAGATGCCCGGATTGTATTGCTAAAGGATTTCTCTTCTAAAGGGTTTACTTTTTTTACCAATTACGAGAGTAAGAAGGGGCAGGAGCTGGCACAAAATCCAAAAGCTTGCCTGGTGTTTTTCTGGAAGGAACTGGAACGGCAGGTGAGGATCACCGGTTCTGTTGCAAAGATTTCAAAAGAAGACAGCGAAACTTATTTCTTCTCAAGGCCTGTGGGTAGCCAGCTGGGCGCCTGGGCTTCACGGCAAAGCCAGGTTTTGCCTGACAGGAACCTGCTTATTGAGAAGCTTAATAGCTTACAATCGGAGGTCGATGCGGGTAAAACTATCGGGAAGCCGGACTATTGGGGTGGTTATATTGTTCAGCCTCATCGTATTGAGTTCTGGCAGGGAAGGCCTAATCGACTCCACGACCGCTTGCTTTATACATTGCAAGTGAACGGAGATTGGAAAATAGAAAGACTATCGCCCTAATGGGTGTAGCCAGGTTGAAGCGTTGATAAGTTTACAGGTTGATAAGGGCTAACTTTCGGGTAATGCAGTTGTGTAGTATGATGTTCAATTCTTTGTTGTAGAAACTGTGGCTTCTGTTATGACATTTAACTACGATTTCATCATCAGTATATGACTGCCTTTTAAAAGTGTTTATTCGCAACGCAATGCTAATAAAGCCGGCAATAGGTTAAGTTGTAAGATTAAATATCATTTTTACAAATACCCCCCCGTTAATTTATAAACCAGTCAACCGTTCAACTAACAATAAAATTCCCGATCTCGTAAAACAAAATTCCCGATGCGGCATGTAATAGTAATGAACAAATGCAAATTTTGTTTCTTAAAAACTATTTATATGGCCTGTGATTTTCAGTCTCTCTATTACGGCGAAGAAGGTTACGTAGTGCGCTGCAAACAGTGTGGTCACTACCAGGTAGCTTTTATTTCAACAATGCTTACTTTAAATGAAGCTGATTTCTACATCTTCTGCAAACAAGTAAAGTATAAAGCATTACAATCTTACTCAAATGTAAACCAGGACTCAAAAATCATTATGATTGCGACTCCCTCGCAGGATGTAAGCCTGATACTAACTCCCGGCGAGTTAACCAGGCTCTACAAAACCCTGGAAGAGGCTGATAGTGAGATCAAAACCCAGGAATTATTGTGTTTGTTTAAATAAAAACAGGAACGTTTTGGTTCCTGTTGTATAATTTTTTCGTCCCTAAAGTATCAAATTAGTTAGCTGCAACTTCTTTCTTGGCCGCTAATTTCTTCTTTACCTCAGGAGAAATTGCAGGGCGGCTTTTGCCATATGACCCTTTAAAACGTTTTCCCTTTGCGGTTTTTTTATCGCCTCTTCCCATAATTAAAAAATTTTTGCAAACGTACAAAAAAAAGGCTATATCGGCCACAAAAAATGCCCCCGCGTTGGCGGGAGCATTATAAGAGTTTGATTTGCTACTGTTAGATTTTAGAAGAAAGCTCTTTACCTGCTTTAAAGCGAGCCACTTTTTTAGCTTTAATTTTGATAACAGCGCCTGTTTGAGGGTTACGTCCGTTACGGGCAGCCCTTTTTGTAACAGAAAAAGTGCCAAAGCCAACCAAAGTTACTTTGTCGCCTTTTTTCAGGGTTTTTGTTACCGCCTCTGTGAAAGAGTCCAAAGCGGCGTTAGCCTGAGTTTTAGTGATGCCAGCGTCTTTTGCAAGCTTTTCAATTAATTCTGCTTTGTTCATAGTTGATATTTTAATGAGTTTTAACTGGCGACAAATTTAGAGGCTTTTCATTCATGCCAACAAAATATTTTGTTATAATTAAGAATTTACTAATTCGCTACAATGCAGGTGTGGCAAGGATTTGCGCAGTATTGGATACCCTTTGAAAAACATTGTGTTGAGTATGTGTTTGCCAGAACCCGCTACAGTAAAGGGTTTCAGCCGTGTTGCGCTGAAATGCAGACCTGTAAAGGGTTGTAGCTAAATATACATTTTTTTTTGAATCGGCAAACAGCAAATAAAATCTTATTCACATTCAATTCACAACTTCCATAACGGTACGAAATGCAATGAACTGATCTCCCCATTGATCAAGGCTTTCCTGGCGAAGATCAGTTGAGAAATCAGATAAGTAGCGCTCATAATCGGCCTCGCTGGCCGCATGGTATTGAACAGCGTAGGTGGGTCCTTCCTCATCGTCAACACCTTTTAGCCTCAGCAAAACTGCTTTTAAAAAGCACCCTGTAGCCAAAACGGCCGGAATATGATGTGATTGCATCCAGGCCAGCCATTCGCGGTGTATATGATGCGATACCTTATTGGTTATATTGTATATAAGTGCAGTATTGTTTTCCATTACAAATCCAGTTTAACGTAAATAGGGCAATGATCACTATGTTTTACATCTGGGAATATTTCGGCGTCAGAAACCTTGTTCTTAAGCGGATCGGTAACCGTGATATAGTCTATGCGCCATCCCTTATTGTTGAGACGTACGCTGGGAAAGCGCTGACTCCACCAACTGTACCGGTGAGCTGCGTCGGGGTGAATAAGACGGAAGGTATCGTTGTATCCTTCTGTAACAAATTTATCCATCCAGGCTCTTTCCTCTGGTAGAAAACCCGAGGACTTCTTATTGCCCTTGGGATCGTGTATGTCTATTTCTTTATGAGCGATATTATAGTCGCCGCAGATTATAAGTTTGGGGTGTGTTCTTTTCAGGTCGTTTAGGTACACAAAGAACTCGTCCAGCCACATATATTTAAATGCCTGTCTCAGATCACCGCTGGTGCCGGAGGGGAAGTAGGCATTGATCAACCGGGTATCTCCAAAATCCAGCTGAATAACGCGGCCTTCATCATCGCTTACCTGGTGTCCTGTGCCGTATACCACATTGTCTGGTTTTATTTTGGTAAAAACGGCAACGCCGCTATAGCCTTTCTTTTGTGCCGAAAACCAGTAGTCGTGGTAGCCTAATTCGTTAAAGGGCGTGCAATCTACATTGTCTTTTTCTGCCTTTGTTTCCTGAAGGCAAATAATATCTGCAGGGTCTGTCTGCATCCAATCCAACAAACCTTTTTTTACAGCGGCCCTTATTCCGTTTACATTGTAGCTGATAATACGCATAAAATTTACTTAAAGTATATAACAGGCAAAAATAAGATGTTGCTTGTTTATGATTTTTAAATTTATATTCGCCAGAGACAATGATGAATAACGTATAGAAAAACGATTCGAAAACGATGAAAGAAAAAGAGAAAATTGCCGAGAAAATTGCAGAACCCATTATACCGGCTAAGGAGCATGTATACTTGGAAGGGCCTAAAAGCAGGGGCTATGAGTTTATATTCCTTTTTAAAGTAGCCTGGGAGTTTTTAAAGGGAATGAGAAACCTGCATTTTGTAGGTCCTTGCGTAACCGTATTTGGCTCCGCCCGGTTTAAAGAAGATCATATCTACTATAAAAAAGCGGTAGAGTTTGGCGCCAGAATAGCGGGCACCGGCTTTACTACTATGACGGGGGGCGGACCGGGCATTATGGAGGCTGCTAACCGGGGCGCTTTCGAGGCCGGCGGTGAATCAATAGGTTGCAATATCAAGCTGCCGTTTGAGCAGCACTATAATAAATATCTTACGAAAGCCGTGACTTTTGATCATTTCTTTATAAGAAAGACCCTGTTGATCAAATACAGCTATGCTTTTATTATCATGCCAGGTGGCTTTGGTACTATGGATGAGTTTTTCGAAACCTTAACACTCATACAAACAAAAACAATTGCACAGTTTCCCATTGTAATCTTCGGAAAGGAATTTTATGCTGACCTGATGGTAGCAATTGAGGACATGGCAGAGAAGGGTACCATCTCGCCGGAAGATCTTGACCTGGTATTATTGACGGATGATATTGATGAGGCAATGGATCATATCAGTAAATATATTACTACCAACTATAAAATAAAAAGACGCAGGCGTCTACCCTGGTTTTTTGAAAAGAAATAAAATCAGAATATAAAGGGATAGCCGATACCTATCTGTAGTTGGCTCCCTTTGAAGAAAGGATAGGCAAAAAACTTGTTCTGGTAATCCGCAAACCGGCCATCGGGACTAGGATCTTTTACTTTATAGGCATAATCCAGGCGAATTACAAAAAAACTGAAATCGGCCCTGATACCTGCGCCCGAGCCAATGGCAATGTCTTTGCCAAGGCGCGATAATTTAAACCGCTCTTCCGGAGATCCGGCTTCTTTTTTAAGGTACCAGATGTTTCCGATATCGGTAAAAATAGCACCATTAATGGGAAGGCCGGCTATGTTAAAAAGTGGCAGCCTGTATTCGATATTAGCTTCTAATTGCACATCTCCAAACCTGTCAGGCACTATAAATTCGTTTTCGATAGATTCGTCGTTCTCGTAATACTTGATAGTAGAGCCTGGCCCCAGGCGGCGTAACTGCCAGGCACGCATGCTGTTAGGCCCCCCACTGTAGTACTGTTTGAAAAAAGGTAATTGTGATCGCTTTAAGGGGTTAGCGGTGGCATCCAGCTCGTAACCTACGCCGGCAAAACCTCTTACAACCAGCCCCGTTTTTTGAGATAGTTTTAAAAGTTTCGCGTATTCTGCATCCAGCTTAACAAAGCGGTATAGCTGCTCATCGATAAAGCTATTGCGTACCAATCCGGTAAGCAGGCCCGAGGCTTCCAGGTTCATTCTTAACACATTAATGCTTCTTTTATTGGCACTGTTCCAGGGCATAGAAAAGTTAGTATCGATGGGTTTTCCCTGATCAGCGATAAAAGGCTGTCTCTTTTCTTGATATAGGAATACTCGATATTGGGTATTTTAATACCTAAGTTAAAGGAACGATTGGTTAGGGCATACTCCCTTGAGCGCCAGCCAAATTCATATCCCCAGGAGGTATTGAAGCTGGTCAGGTTAAATAATAGCCTTCTCTCGGTATTGGCGGCATTTAAACTTAATATCGATTGTATATTACCTCGAAACGACTGCCTGAAATTGTTCATACCAGGAAAAACATAACGGGGAAATATCAGAGAGTTACTTAAACTGATCTGCCGCGTTTGAATAAACTGACCCGAATTAAGCCCTCCTAATTCAACACCCTCGCGTATATTGGTATTAAGCTGGTTTGCTCCTTTTAAAAAGTTCCTGTTTTGCAGCCCTACATTAAGTCCCAGGCCTACGAAGTTTCCGCTAATAACGCTTTGGCTGAAACTACCCTCCAGGTTGGTAGTGAAATTATATTTGGGCGCGGGTGTCAGCCGCATTACAAAATCTACGGTATCGGTGCGTTCGCGTGGAATCTGCTGTATGTCTACCAACCTCCAGGTGCCCAGGTTATTAAACCGGTTTACGGTACGCATATAGCGGCTTTGGCGGTACAGTTCGCCGCGGGTTAAGTAAACGTATTGTGGGAATATTTTAGGTTTGAATTTGTCAGATCTTTGTACTACCGTCACGTTACTGATCGTGGTGGCCTTTTCTGCCCCTTTGGTAGTGTCGGCCCGTACATCAGGATATACGGTTACATTGCCCACATAGTATTTTTGCAGGCTAATGCTGTCTGTTATTTGTTTTTGCCTGATCTCCAGGTTGGCTGTAGGGTTCTCTTTTCGTTCCTGAAGTTTTTGAATCTGGCTTACCTGTTCCAGTGGATCCAGCGCCGGTTGCAGCAATTCAAGATCCAGCGTATCCCAGAGTGCATAAAGATTATTACGTGTAAAAAGAAGATAACCATTATTTCTATATAATTCCACCAGGCGATCCATTTCCAGCGAAATCGGGGCCTGTGCAAATCGATCTCCTTTTTTAATCAGCGCGTCTTTTAAATTTTTGTCGGTAAGGTATTGCAGGCTGTCATTTTGTAAGTCGTAGCCCAGGGAGTCAATAAGGGTCGGCTTTCCGGGCCATACGTTAAATTGGATAAACGCTCTTTGCTGGTCTCCTACTTTTTTTACTTCTGTGGTAAAATTGACGGAATCATGAAAGTATCCCTCCGCAACCATATAATTATTCATGAACTCCAGCGACCTGCCGATCAGTCCGCTGTCGAGGGGCTGCGGGTTCTTTAATACTTCCCAGAACACTTTATCCAGTTTCCTCGCGGCAATACTGTCGTCTAATTGTTCATATAGCCCTCCTTCAAGTCTTGATCTTTCGTCTTTTTTCAGATCATTATCTTTTATATTGATAGAGGTTTGAAAGATATAGGGTTTGTTTTGAGGCTCGTTTCTCACCACTGTAAATAGTGTACAGGAAGAAAAAACAAATACCATTATAAGGGGTAAGAAAAGAAGATGTATATTTTTGTATGATTGAATGCTATTATTCAATGGATGAATTATATTAAAAGGATGCTTAATAAATCTGAGGTCAAATATATTCAAAGTTTAAGCCAAAAAAAATTCAGGGATGAAGAAGGTGTTTACCTGGTGGAAGGGCCTAAAATAGTTGGAGAAGCTTTGGTTGCTCCACAGCTGGGGATAAGGAAGGTGTATGCCCTGAAAGAATGGCTGGAGTTGAATACGGAATTATGTAAAAATATTGATTGTGAAATAGTAGCCGATTTTGAACTGGAGAAAATATCACAGCTCAAAACGCCCAACCAGGTGCTCGCCATCGTAGCCCTGCCGGCAATTGAACATTTTACATTTGAAAAAGATCAACCGGGTCTTGTGCTTGACGGTATCCAGGATCCCGGAAACCTGGGTACGATTATCAGGATTGCAGACTGGTTTGGGGTGAACCAGGTTATTTGCAGTAAAGATTGTGCCGATGCCTATAACCCTAAAGTGGTACAATCTACTATGGGTAGTATTTTCAGGGTGAAGCTGCTATATTCGGATCTTGAAAACTGGATGGATGGCTATAAGGATGTAGCTTTTTATGGTGCCGCGCTGGACGGGGATCCTTTGA
>JAESFO010000776.1_pt1 | contig 13842 bp, 11 predicted proteins | sample 9269421 | NCBI WGS metagenome assembly JAESFO01 (sample SAMN14502839, study PRJNA617101) | algae metagenome | isolation source: Nostoc desertorum CM1-VF14 and co-occurring heterotrophs from rocky... | place: USA: Clark Mountains, San Bernardino, California | collected 2000-06-05 | reverse complement strand
CTGTCCCCGGACCCCGTGGACGCCGCGGGCCGGCTGGGGCGCGCCGCCCGCGCCGCCTGGGACGCCGGCGACGCCGAGGGGGCCCGGCGGCTGCTCGACGACGCCGAGCGCCTGGGCGGGGTGGAACCCGTCGTGCGGTGCAGCGGCGGGCTGCGCGGGATCCTCGAGTTCACCGTCGGCCTCCCCGAGCGCGCCCACCACTACCTGGTGGGGGACATGGCCGTCGTCGACGGGACGCGCTCGGCGATGGAGCTGGGCACGGTGGCGGCCCGCGCGGCCTGGTCGGCGGGCCGCCCGGACCTGCAGCAGGCGGCGCTGGCGCGGCTGCTCGCCCTCGACCCCGGCGGCGAGCCGGCACCGGCCATGCCGACACTGCGGGCCTGGTGGGCCTGCTACGACGGGACCGGCCGGGCCGCCGGGCCGCTCCCGGCCCCGGACGCAGCCACCGTCGGCCTGCTCGGGACCGTGCCGTGGGAGCTGCTGCCGCCCGTGCCGCTGGCCCAGGCCTGCGGGGTCGAGGGGCCCCTGCACGACGTGCTGCGGATGCAGGCCGCGCAGCTGCGGCGGCGGCACGAGCTCGCCGCGCTCGCGATGGTCCTCGCGCAGAGCGCGGTCCTCGACGTCGCGGCGGGCCGGTGGGAGACGGCCGAGGCCGGGGCCACCGAGGGCCTGCGGCTGGCCGAGGAGGTCGGGGCGGACCACGTGGCGAGCCAGTGCCGGCTCTGTCTGGCCAACCTGGCCGCGGCCCGCGGCGACACCCCCGGACTGGACGGCCACACCACCCGGGCGCTGGCCGTCTCGGTCCGGCAGGGGGTGCGCGCGCTCACCGCGTCGGCGTACTGGGTGCGGGGCCGGGCCGCGCTGTTCGAGGGCAGGCCCCGCGACGCCCTGCACCACCTGATGCCGCTCGGCGAGCCCGGCCACGAGGCCGCCCACCCCACGTTCGCGCTGCTCGCCGCCCCGGACACCGCCGAGGCCGCGACGCAGGTGGGCCGTCCCGAGACGGCCGCGGCCCGGCTGGTGGCCGTCGAGACGTGGGCCCGGCGGACCGGCGCCCACTGGGCCCGTACCGCCGCCCACCGTCTCCGTGCCCTCGCCGCCGGCGGCCCGGACATGGAGGCCGCGTACCGGGCTGCGCTCGACGGCGCGGGTACCGTCCCGGATCCGTTCGAGCAGGCCCGCACCCGGCTGCTCTACGGCGAGTGGCTGCGGCGGGTCCGCCGGCGCGCCGACGCCCGGCACGAACTCACCGGGGCGGCCGAGACCTTCGCCCGCCTCGGCGCGGCGCCGCTGCGGGCACGGGCGGTGCGGGAGCTGGGCCTGGCCGCGCAGTCCGGGGCGCGGCACGAGCCGGCCGGGGCCGGGCTCACCGCCCAGGAGCTGCGGGTCGCCCAGCTGGCCGCCGAGGGGCTCACCAACCGGGAGATCGCGGCCCGGCTGCTGATCAGCCACCGCACGGTCGGGCACCACCTGGGCAGCGTCTACCCCAAGCTCGGCGTCACCTCCCGTGCCGAGCTCGCGCGGATCGACGTGGCGGGCGACCTGAGGTTCCGCACCCCCGGGCGCGGGGAGTGACCCGGCCGCCGGTAGATGACCGATCGCGCGCCGGCTCGCGTCGGAAGCGAGCCGTCCCCACCTGCCGTGGGCGAGGCGCGTCCTCGTCCTGGACCACGGTGCCGGCCACCCGTCGGAGCGGCCGGCACCGTGGCCGGGGAGCGGAGCTCAGAAGCCCCGCGCGAGCCGGTGGTAGGCGTTGTTCCACCGCAGCTCGTGCAGAAAGGTCCGCGGGCTCGTGGTGTCGCCGATGTGCACCAGCTCGGTCCCGACGATCTCGGCCAGGTCGTCCAGGGCCTCGACGCCGACGGCGGTCGACAGCACCGTGTGGTGTGGGCCGCCCGCCATCAGCCAGCACTCGGCCGAGGTGGCCAGCGACGGCTCCGGGACCCAGGTCGCCGTCGCCACCGGCAGCCTCGGCATGGGCTCGTCCGGGTCGACGACCTCGACGTCGTTGCTGACCAGGCGGAAGCGCTCCCCGAGGTCGCAGATGCCGAGCACCACGCCCGGGCCCGGGTCGGCGGTGAACCGCAGCCGGACCGGGTCCTCGCGCCCGCCGATGCCCAGCGGGTGGATCTCCAGCGACGGCCGGGACCCGGTGATGCTCGGGCAGACCTCCAGCATGTGCGCCCCGAGGATGCGTTCGCGGCCGGGCCGCAGGTGGTAGGTGTAGTCCTCCATGAACGACGTGCCGCCGGGCAGCCCGGTGGCGACGACCTTCACCGCGCGCAGCATCGCCGCGGTCTTCCAGTCGCCCTCGGCGCCGAAGCCGTAGCCGTCGGCCATCATGCGCTGCACCGCGAGACCGGGGAGCTGGCGCAGTCCGCCGAGGTCCTCGAAGTTCGTGGTGAACGCCTGCGCGCCCGCCGCCTCCAGGAACGAGCGCAGCCCGATCTCGACCCGCGCGCCGTAGCGGAGCGCCTCGTGCCGGTCGCCGTCGGGGAGCAGTTCGGGGACGACGGCGTAGACCTCGGCGTACTCGGCGACGAGCTTGTCGACGTCGGTGTCGGGGACCTGGTCGACGACGGCGACGAGGTCGTTCACGCCGTAGGTCTGCACCGACATCCCGAAGACCCGGGTGGCCTCGACCCGGTCGCCGTCGGTCACGGCGACGTCGCGCATGGAGTCGCCGAACCGGACCAGCCGCAGCGAGCGCAGCTCGGCGGCACCGGCGGCCGCGCGGGTCCAGGTCCCGATGCGGTCCCGGAGCACCGGGTCTGAGACGTGCCCGGCGACGGTCTTGCGGGCCAGGCCGAGCCGGGTCTGGACGTAGCCGAACTCGCGGTCGCCGTGCGCGGCCTGGTTGAGGTTCATGAAGTCCATGTCGATCTCCGACCAGGGGAGGTCGACACCGGCCTGGGTGTGCAGGTGCAGCAGCGGGCGGGTCAGGGCCTCGAGCCCGGGGATCCACATCTTCGCCGGGGAGAAGGTGTGCATCCAGGTGATGACGCCGAGGCAGCGGTCGTCGGCGTTGGCCTCCAGGCAGATCCGCCGGATGGCGTCGGCGTCGGTGAGGACGGGCTTCCACACCACCCGCACCGGTATCTCGACGGCGGTGTCGAGCCGGTCGGCGACGACCTTCGACTGGTCGGCGACCTGGGCGAGGGTCTCCTCGCCGTAGAGGCCCTGGCTCCCGGTCAGGAACCAGACCTCGTAGCTGTCGAGCAGCGAGCCACTCATCGGACGTCCCTCCTGCGGGGTGCGGCGGCGCTCAACGCTGCCCGTAGACGTTCTGGTAGCGGTCCCAGAGGCTGTCGATCTCGGCCTGGGGGATGGGCACGGTGTCGCCGAGCTGGCGGGCGAGGTGCACGGTGCGGGCGACGTCCTCGCACATCACCGCGGCCTTCACCGCGGCACGGGCGTCGGCACCGATGGTGAACACGCCGTGGTTCTGCATGATCACGGCGGGGGAGCGGCTGCCGGCCAGTGTCTCGACGACGCCGCGGCCGATCGACTCGTCGCCGATCAGCGAGAACGGACCGATGGGGATGTCCCCGCCGAATTCGTCGCTCATCGCGGTGAGCACGCACGGGATCGGCTCGGCGCGCGCCGCCCATGCGCTGGCGTAGGTGGAGTGGGTGTGCACCACGCCGCCGACCCCGGGCATGGCCCGGTAGACGTGGGCGTGCGCCGCGGTGTCCGACGACGGCGTCAGGTCGCCCTCGACGGGGGTGCCGTGCAGGTCGCACAGCACCATGGTCTGCGGGGTCAGGTCGTCGTAGGAGACCCCGCTGGGCTTGATGACCATCAGGTCGTGGCCGGGGACGCGGGCCGAGACGTTGCCCGCCGTCCAGACGACCAGCCCGTAGCGGACGAGCTCGGCGTGCAGCGCGCACACCTGCTCGCGCAGCCGCGCCACGGTGGCGGCCACGCCGGGGGAGGCCAGGGTGTCGGTCATGCGTCGAGGTCTCCTTCTCGCTGGGCGCGCGCCTCGCGGCGGATCGCGCGCAGGCGGTGCATCACGTCGTCGCCCCCCCGGCCGAAGTGGTCGTGCAGGCGGGTGTACTCGGCGAACAGGGCGTCGTAGGACTTCGCCGACTCCTCGTCGGGCAGGTGTGCGCCCTCCCGGACGCGGCCCATCGCGGCGGCCGCGGTGGGCATGTCGGGGTGCACCCCCGCGGCGACGGCCGCGTGGATCGCCGAGCCCAGGGCCGGGCCCTGCCCGGTCTCGACGACGGTGAGCGGCAGCCGGGTCACGTCGGCGTAGATCTGCATGAGCAGGGCGTTGCGGGTGAGCCCGCCGGAGACGATCAGCTCGGTCACCGGGACGCCGGAGGCCGCGAAGGTCTCCACGATCATCCGGGTGCCGAACGCGGTGGCCTCCAGCAGCGCCCGGTAGGTGTCCTCCGGCCGGGTCGCGAGGGTCTGCCCGACGACGACGCCGGACAGCTCGTGGTCCACCAGCACCGACCGGTTGCCCGAGTGCCAGTCCAGCGCGACGAGGCCGTGCTCGCCGACCGCCTGCCCGGCGGCCAGCTCGGTGAGGTACTCGTGGATGCCGAGCCCGCGCGCCCGGGCGGCCTCGTGGTGGGCGGGCGGCACGCCGTGCTCGACGAACCAGCCGAAGATGTCGCCGACGCCGCTCTGCCCGGCCTCGTAGCCCCAGAGCCCGGAGACGATGCCGCCGTCGACGACACCGCACATCCCGGGCACCTCGCGCAGCACGTCGGAGCTCATGACGTGGCAGGTGCTGGTCCCCATGATGGCGACCATCTGCCCGGGCCGGACGGCATTCGCCGCGGCGGCGGTGACGTGGGCGTCGACGTTGCCGACGGCGACCGCGATCCCCTCGGGCAGCCCGGTCCAGCCCGCCGCCTCGGCGGTCAGCGTCCCGGCGACGGCGCCCAGCTCACCGATCTCGTGGGCGACCTTGGTCTCGGCGAACCCGGCGAAGGCCGGGTTCAGCGCAGCGAGGAAGTCCCGGCCGGGATAGGCGCCGTCCTGCAGGATCCCCTTGTAGCCCGCCGAGCAGGCGTTGCGGACGTAGCGGCCGCACAGCTGCCAGACGATCCAGTCCGCGGCCTCGACCCAGCGCTCGGTCCTGGCGTAGACCGCGGGGGCCTCCTCCAGGATCTGCAGACCCTTCGCGAACTCCCACTCCGAGGAGATGAACCCGCCGTAGCGGGGGAGCCAGCTCTCACCCCGCTCGGCGGCGAGGGCGTTGATGCGGTGGGCCTGCGGCTGGGCGGCGTGGTGGCGCCAGAGCTTGGTGAACGCGTGCGGCTCGTCGGCGAGGTCGGGCACCTCGTTCAGCGGGGTGCCGTCGCGCAGGGTCGGGACCATGGTGCAGGCGGTGAAGTCGGTGGCGATGCCGACCACCCGCGCCGGGTCCACCCCGGCGGCGGCGACCGCCTCGGGGACGGCGCGGCGCAGGACGTCGACGTAGTCCGACGGCACCTGCAGCGCCCAGTCGGGCGGCAGGCGCAGGTCCGGCCGGCCCGGCAGGGCGTCGGTGACGACGGCGTGGGTGTAGGCGTGGACGGCGGTGCCGAGCTCGGCCCCGTCGGCGGCACGGACGACGACCGCCCGTCCGGACAGCGTCCCGAAGTCGACGCCCACCACGAGGGCGTCGGTGGGGTCGACCGGTGGTCGGATCATGAGCACTTCCTCGGGTCACGAACGCGGCCGACCGGAGACCGGTCGGCGGCCGGATGTTATCGCTCACAGAACGCAGACTCAATGGTCTCCGGACGAGCAGGCCCTGCGAACCGTTCGCTGCCGTGCACGTTCACTCAGCGGTCGCCGCTGGATCGGGAAGTGCGGTGGTCAGGGATCTTCGGGCCGGCTCGGGACGGGTCGGTGCGGCGCATAACGGACGGGTAACGCCACTTCCGTGGCGGCGAAGCTATGGTTAGCGTTCACATTTCCGGGTTCAGATCCCGACCGGGCGCGTCCCGCCCGCTGCCGTCTCGACGAGGAGATCGCCTGTGTTCACGAGGATGCGCACCGTCGCCGTCGGTGCCCTGCTGGTACTGGGTCTGGCCGCCTGCGGCGGCGAGGGCGCCGGGGGAGGTGGCGGCGCGCGGGCCGGGGAGGCACCCGGCGACCTGACGGTCGGGGTCTCCATGCCGACCCAGACCTCCGAGCGGTGGATCGCCGACGGCAATGCCGTCCGCGACCAGCTCACGGCCGCCGGCTACCAGGTGGACCTGCAGTACGCGAACGACGACATCCCCACCCAGTCCCAGCAGATCGACCAGATGGTCACCAGCGGGGCCGACCTCCTGCTCGTCGCGGCCATCGACGGGACCGCCCTGTCCGGGCAGCTGCAGGCGGCCAAGGACGCCGGCATCCCCGTGGTCGCCTACGACCGGCTGATCCGGGAGAGCCCGAACGTCGACTTCTACGTCACCTTCGACAACTTCCAGGTCGGGGTGGCACAGGCGAACGCGCTGCTGCGCGGCATGGGTCTGCAGAACGCCGACGGGTCGCCCGGCCCGGAGCGCGGCCCGGTCGTCGTCGAGCTGTTCGCCGGCTCGCTGGACGACAACAACGCCTTCTACTTCTTCGACGGCGCCATGTCGGTGCTGAAGCCGCTGATCGACGACGGCACGGTCCGGGTGAAGAGCGGCCAGACCACCATCGAGCAGGCCGCCACGCTGCGGTGGGCGCAGGAGACCGCGCAGAAGCGGATGGAGGACCTGCTCACCTCCTCCTACAACGACGGCAGCAGCCCCGACGGCGTCCTCTCGCCCTACGACGGCATCTCCCGCGGGGTCCTCACCGCCCTGCAGAACGCGGGCTTCGGCACCGCGGCCAAGCCGATGCCGACCGTCACCGGGCAGGACGCCGAGATCGCCTCGGTCAAGCTGATCGACGACGGGGTGCAGAGCTCCACGGTCTTCAAGGACACCCGTCAGCTGGCCGAGCAGGCGGTCGTCGCCGCGAAGGCGTTCCTCGACGGGGGCACCCCCGAGGCCAACGACACCACCACCTACGACAACGGGGTGAAGGTCGTGCCGTCCTACCTGCTGCCGGTCCGGACGGTGTTCAAGGCCGACATCGCGCCGGTCCTGGTCGACTCGGGCTACTACACCGCCGAGGACGTCGCCCGCGGCCGCCAGGGCTGAGTCCCCGACCGGCCCCACCCCTTCCGTGACGGAGGACGACGTGACCGACCACGATCCCGGCGGCGACCCGCCGGACACCATCCTCGAGATGCGCGCCATCACCAAGACCTTCCCGGGGGTGACCGCGCTGTCGGAGGTCTCGCTCGCCGTGCGCCGTGGCGAGATCCACGCGATCTGCGGCGAGAACGGCGCCGGGAAGTCGACGCTGATGAAGGTGCTCTCCGGGGTGCATCCCGCAGGCACCTACGACGGCGAGGTCGTGCTGGACGGGCGGCCCGCCCGGTTCACCGGGATCCGCGACTCCGAGGCCGACGGCGTCGTGATCATCCACCAGGAGCTCGCGCTGGTGCCGCACCTGTCGATCGCCGAGAACGTGTTCCTGGGCAACGAGCGGCGCGGCCGGCTGGGACTGGTCGACTGGCGGCGCACGCACGCCGAGGCCGCCCGCCTGCTCCGCGAGGTGGGGCTCACCGAGAACCCCGCGACGCCGGTGGGCCGGCTCGGTGTCGGCAAGCAGCAGCTCGTCGAGATCGTCAAGGCGATGACCAAGGACGTCCGGCTGCTCATCCTCGACGAGCCGACCGCCGCGCTGAACGACACCGACTCCGCGCACCTGCTCGAGCTGATCCGGCGCTTCCGCGACGACGGCATCACCTCGATCATCATCTCGCACAAGCTCGACGAGATCGTCTCCATCGCCGACCGCACCACCGTCATCCGGGACGGCCGTACCGTCGAGACGTTCACCGTCGCCGACGAGCCCGCCCCGCGGAACCGGATCATCCGCGGGATGGTCGGCCGCGACCTGACCTCCTTCTACCCGGACCGGGTGAGCAGCCCGGGGGATGAGCTGCTGCGGATCACCGACTGGACGGTCTGGCACCCGACCCAGGACCGCAAGGTCGTCGACGCCGCGTCGCTGTCGGTGCGGGCCGGGGAGGTCGTCGGGATCGCCGGGCTGATGGGCGCGGGCCGCACCGAGCTCGCGATGAGCGTGTTCGGGCGGTCCTGGGGCCGCGAGGTCAGCGGCACCCTGGAGGTCGGGGGGCGCGAGGTCCGTGCCCGCTCGGTGCCCGAGGCGATCGAGGCCGGGCTGGCCTACGTCACCGAGGACCGCAAGCACTTCGGCCTGAACCTGATCGACGACATCCGGCGCAACGTGTCCGGTGCGGGACTGCCCCGGCTCTCCCGCCGCGGCTGGGTCGACGGCGACGCCGAGCTGCGCGTCGCCGAGACCTACCGGCGCGACCTGGGGATCCGGGCCGCGAGCACGAGCGTCGGGGTGGGCACCCTGTCCGGCGGCAACCAGCAGAAGGTCGTGCTGGCCAAGTGGCTGTTCACCGAGCCGGACGTGCTGATCCTCGACGAACCGACCCGCGGGATCGACGTGGGTGCCCGCTACGAGATCTACGTGATCATCAACCGGCTCGTGGAGGCCGGCAAGGCGGTCCTGGTGATCTCCTCCGAGCTGCCCGAGCTCCTGGGGATCTGCGACCGCGTCTACACCCTGTCGGCCGGCCGGATCACCGGTGAGGTGCCGGTCGCCGAGGCCACCCAGGAGGGCCTGATGGCCCTCATGACCCAGGAGGCGGAGAGCTCCGCATGACCAGCACCCTCCCGAAGAAGGACCCCTCCTCCGACGAGCGTCCCGGCGCCGGCGCGGCCGCCCTGCACTCCGGCACGAGCAACCTGCGCCGGCTGCTGGCCGGCAACGTCCGCCAGAGCGGGATCGTGATCGCGTTCGTGGCGATCGTCGCGCTGTTCGCGGTGCTCACCGGAGGCGTCTCGCTGAGCCCGGGCAACATCACCAACATCGTCCTGCAGTACTCCTACATCCTGGTCCTCGCGATCGGGATGGTGATCGTCATCGTGGGTGGCCACATCGACCTCTCGGTGGGGTCGGTGGTCGCGCTGACCGGTGCGGTGGCCGCGGTCGTGGTGATCGGCGGCGGCCTGCCGTGGTGGGTCGGCGTCGTCGCGGCCGTCGGTGTCGGGGTGCTGGTCGGTGTCTGGCACGGGTTCTGGGTGGCCTACGTCGGCATCCCCGCATTCATCGTCACCCTCGCCGGGATGCTGCTGTTCCGCGGCCTGACCCTGCAGGTGCTGGGCAACATCTCCCTGTCGCCGTTCCCGGCGGGCTACCAGCAGATCGCGGGCGGCTTCCTCAACGGGCTCATCGGCGGCCAGGGCTACGACGCCTTCACCGTCCTGATCGGCGCACTCGGCGTGGCCGGGTACGCGGTGCTCGCCTACCGCAGCCGGGTCGCCAAGGTGCTCGACCTGCAACAGGTCGAGTCGTTCCCGCTGTTCGCCTGCCGGATCGCACTCGTCGGGCTGGTCGTCATGGCGTTCGCCTGGCAGCTCGCCTCCTCCCGCGGGCTGCCCGTGGTGCTGGTCGTCCTGTCGGTGCTGGTGCTCGCCTACGGGCTGCTCACCCGGCGCACCGTGTTCGGCCGGCACGTCTACGCCCTGGGCGGCAACGCGGCCGCGGCCCGGCTGTCGGGGGTGAAGGTCAAGGCCGTCACGTTCTGGATCTTCGTGAACATGGGCTTCCTGGCCGGGGTGGCCGGTGTCATCTACTCCGCACGCTCCAACGGCGCCCAGCCCGCGGCCGGGAACATGTTCGAGCTCGACGCGATCGCCGCCGCGTTCATCGGCGGTGCCGCGGTGACCGGCGGGGTCGGGACCGTGGTGGGCGCGCTGGTCGGCGGCCTGATCATGGCCGTGATGAGCAACGGGATGCAGCTCATGGGCGTCGACCAGTCCGTGCAGTCGGTCGTGAAGGGACTCGTGCTGCTGTTCGCCGTCGCGTTCGACGTGTGGAACAAGCGGCGCGCCCGTGGCGACGCCTGAGCGGGTGTGATCGCCCTCCGTAGGGGATGATCACGGACGGCTACGCTGCACCGATCGGAGGGGGACGGGCGTGGGGATCGCGATGGAGCCGGGACCGAGGCCGCAGCGGGCACCGTCGATGTTCGACGTGGCCCGTCGTGCCGGTGTCTCGCACCAGACGGTCTCCCGCGTCCTGAACGCACACCCGAACGTCCGGGAGAGCACCCGGGTGCGGGTCCGGACCGCGATCGAGGAGCTCGGCTACCGGCCGAACCGTGCCGCCCGCACCCTGGTGACCGGCCGCGACCGGGTGCTCGGCGTCGTCGCGCCGCGGTCCACCCTGTTCGGCCCGGTGTCGCTGCTCGCCGCGTTCGAGGAACAGGCGGTGGGCGCCGGGTTCGGCGTGAGCGTCGTGCGGGTGCGCGAGATCGACGGCGGGTCGGTGCGCCAGGCCGTCCAGCGCCACCTCGACGGGCAGGTCGCGGGGATCGTCGTGATCGCGCCGGTGGCGTCGGTGGCCGAGGCGCTCGACACCGTGCCGCGTGACGTCCCGCTCGTCACCGTCGACGGCGATCCCGACCAGCAGCTGCCGATGGCCACGGTCGACCAGGTGGAGGGCGGCCGGATCGCGACCGAGCACCTGCTGGCCGCGGGGCACGCGACCGTCTGGCACGTCGCGGGCCCCACCGACTGGTTCGACGCGGCGGGCCGCGCGGCCGGCTGGGCCGCGGCACTGCACGCGGCCGGGGCCGAGGTGCCCCCGGTGATGGCCGCGGACTGGAGCGCGGACGCCGGGTACCGGGCGGGCGAGCTGATGGCCCGGATGCCCGAGGTGACCGCGGTGTTCGCCGCGAACGACGCGCTGGCCACCGGCCTGCTCCACGCCTTCCACGACCGCGGCCGGAGCATTCCCGGGGACGTCAGCGTCGTCGGGTTCGACGACGTGCCCGTCTCGGCGCACCTCATCCCGCCGCTGACCAGCCTGCGCGCGGACTTCGAGGCCGTCGCCCGCGAGGCGCTCGACCTGCTGCTGAACCACGAGGCCGGGCCGGACGTGTCGCAGGCGGTGCACCGGAAGATCGCCCCGGTGCTGGTGTCCCGCGACAGCGTCGGCCCGCCGCCCCGCTGACGGCGCCGCCGTCAGCTCGTGTTCTGGACCTTCGTCGCCAGCAGCTCCCAGCTGCGCCACCAGCTCTCCCGGCGCGGCGCCGGACCGGTGACGATCAGCTCGTCGGCGTCGGCGCGGGCGGCGAACTCCTCCAGGTACGCGGTGACGGTCTCCGGAGTCCCGACCGCGGTGTAGCGGGTCATCGACCGGATCTGCCCACCCGAGGCGCTGTCGAGGACGGCGTCGGCCTCGGCGTCGGTGAGCGAGGCCCCGCGACGGCCGGTGAACAGCCGGACCCGGGACCGCTGCACCTCACGCTGGATCTGCTGTGCCTCGTCGTCGGAGTCGGCGGCGATGACGTTCACCCCGGCCAGGACGTGCGGGGCGGACAGCTGCTCCGACGGCCGGAACTCCCGCCGGTAGAGCGCCACGGCCTGCTCCAGGGCGTCCGGCGCGAAGTGCGAGGCGAAGCCGTAGGGCAATCCCAGCGCGGCCGCGACCTGGGCGCCGTAGAGCGAGGACCCCAGGATCGTCAGCGGAACCCCGGTGCCGCGGCCCGGGTGGGCCTCGACGCCCGGGACCAGGCTGGTGGTCCCGAGGAACGCCTGCAGCTCCTGCACGTCCTGCGGGAAGGTCTCCGACGCGCGCGGGTCCCGCCGCAGCGCCGCGACGGTCGCCTGGTCGGTGCCGGGCGCGCGGCCGAGTCCCAGCTCGATGCGGCCCGGGTGGAGTTCGGCGAGGGTGCCGAACTGCTCGGCGATCTGCAGCGGCGAGTGGTTCGGCAGCATCACGCCGCCGGAGCCGAGCGTGATGCGCTCGGTGTGCGCGGCGACGTGGGCGATGAGCACGCTCGTCGCCGCCGACGCGATCGAGCCCATGTTGTGGTGCTCGGCGTACCAGATCCGGCGGAACCCCCACTCCTCGGCGCGTTGCGCCAGCAGGGTGCTGGCCTCCAGGCCCTGGGCGACGGTCTCACCCCGGGCGACGGTGGCCAGGTCCAGGATCGACAACGGCAGCGGTAGCGGCATGACAGCACCTCACGATCGACATGGTGACCTCTCCGTCAACGAACCGGAGGCGCATCCTCTTCCGCTCCGCGGGATCCGGATCGGAAACGTGGTGAGTACGGGACGCCGACGCCCGCCACGTGCTGGGCCGCCGGGTCCTCGGCGACGGCTGACCGCGCCGTCCCGTCGCGCCGGCTCAGGACGGCGGGAGGTCCTGCACCCCCAGCGCGACGGCGATCCGGCCCAGCGCCGCCCGGTCCGCCGCGTCGAGCCGGTCGAGGACGAGGGCACGCACCGCGCGCAGATGGGTCGGCGCCGCGGCGTGCACGACGTCGAACCCGGCGTCGGTGAGGGCGGCGAGGGTGTAGCGGCCGTCGTCGGGGTCGGGGGAGCGGTGCATCCAGCCGCGGCCCTCCAGTCGTTTGACCACGTTGGACAGCCGGGACAGCGAGCCGTTCGTCAGGAAGGCGAGCTCGCTCATCCGCAGGCTGCGCCCCGGAGCCTCGGACAGGTGGCTGAGCGTCAGGTACTCGAACAGCGTCAGGCCGTGCGCCTGCTGCAGCGGTGCCTCCAGCCGGCCGGGCAGCAGCATGATCAGCGAGACCAGGCCCGTCCACGCGGCCTTCTCCCCGCTGTCGAGCCACGTCGGCCCGTCACCGCCGGCCTCCGGTGTCGCCCGGTCCGTCATCGCCCGTCGCTCCCGTCCGTGGGTGTCGGAGCGCACTTTACAGGTGAAGCCATGACTTGTAGATTGAATTCATGGATGAAGTTATCGACCGCGAGACCGCCACCTTCCACGTCACGCCGGGCTACGGTGTGACCGCCCGCGATCTGCTCGGATACAGCCAGGCGGTCCGGATCGGCAACCGGGTGGAGACTTCGGGCCAGGGTGGCTGGGACGACGACCTGGTCGTCGCCGAGGACCTGGAGCAGGAGATCGTGCGGGCGTTCGACAACGTCGGGCGCACGCTCGCCGAGGCGGGCGCGACCTGGGCCGACGTCGTGCACGTGAACTCGTACCACAAGGTCGCGGCCGGGGCCGACGCCATCGGCGACGAGCACAACCGGATCATGGTCCGGGAGTTCCGCAGCCGGCTCGGCGGGCGGGCCCCGGTCTGGACCCAGACCGGCGTCACCGTGCTCGGGCTCGCCGCCATGCGGGTCGAGATCCGGGTGACCGCCCTGGTGGAGGGGTCCGGCTGAGGGTGCCTCAGCGGGTCCGTTCGTAGTGCCGGCGCGCCTTGGCGCGGTTCCCGCAGACCGCCATCGAGCACCACCGGGCGCGGTTCGCGCGGCTGCGGTCGAGCAGGAACAGCCGGCACGCGTCGTTCGCGCAGGGGCGCAGCCGGCCGGGCAGCTCCTCCTCGACGGCGGCCCAGGCCAGGACGGCCTCGACGGCGAGCCGGGCGTGCGGCGGGGAGACGGTCCGCCAGGTCAGCCGCCCGTCGGTGAACTCCGGCGTCCGGTGCACGCTGTCGAGGAGCGGGGCCAGCGCGACGCCCGGGTCGGCGCCGCCCCGGGCGACCCGGGTCAGGGCGTCCCGCGCGTCGCGCAGGACCGTCAGCTCCTCCGGGCCGCCGTCGCCGCCGTGCTCCCGCGCCCAGCGGCGCGCGGAGGCGGGGTCGCGGAGGACGTCGCGCTCCACACCGTCGACCAGGGGTCTGCTGTTGAGTAGGTCCAGCAGCAGGTCCACGTCGTCTCCTAACCGCATCGAGTCCTTTGACAGGTTACACGCGGGCGTGCTTCCGTGAGGAGGTCTAACCAGATCAAT
>JAESFO010000775.1_pt1 | contig 13858 bp, 12 predicted proteins | sample 9269421 | NCBI WGS metagenome assembly JAESFO01 (sample SAMN14502839, study PRJNA617101) | algae metagenome | isolation source: Nostoc desertorum CM1-VF14 and co-occurring heterotrophs from rocky... | place: USA: Clark Mountains, San Bernardino, California | collected 2000-06-05 | reverse complement strand
TCGAAACCAGGGCCGAATACCGGCTGATAAAAATTGTAGGGGCTGATGCAGTGGGGATGAGCACGGTACAGGAGTGCATTGTAGCGAACCACATGGGAATGGAAGTTTTTGCAGTGAGCGTTATTACAGATCTGGGTATCAGGGATGAAGAAAATGTGATTACCCATGAGGAAGTGTTGGAAGCTGCTAACGCAGCCGAGCCTAAACTGGCACATTTATTCACTGAATTGATAAAAGCTTTATAGAGATTCAATGAGGGGTATTTTTTTACTGGTATTGGTTTTAGTGGGCTTTTCTATATATGCTCAAAACCCTGTCAGGGGTGTTAGCGACAGGTTCAGGGGTATTGCGAACGCCGGGGGAGGAGCTGACTCAATAGGAAGACGGACTAAATTTGAAGACTCGGTTACGATTAGCTATCGATATCTCGATACTGCAAGAGCGTACCGGGTGGATTCCACCATTAATGATTTTACTGTAAAATATCCTATTCCGGCAGACTATTATCACCTTACTAATACAGGTGCGGCAGCGCAGTCTTTTTTATTCTCTCCTACTATGAAATCGGGCTGGGATGCCGGTTTTCATGCGTATGATATTTATAAATTTACGGTAGATAAAGCCCGTTTTTTTACAGTTACAAGGCCCTACTCGGAAATAAGTTACCTGTTAGGTACGCGCAGCGAACAAATGATTGAGCTGATGCATACACAAAACATTAAACCCCAGTGGAACGCCAGCGTTCATTACAGGATGGTTGGTGCTCCGGGTATTTATCGTAATCAAAAAACCAGTCATAATAATTACGCCATAACCAACTGGTTTCAAACCCAGGACAGGCGATATACCAATTATGTAGCCATCATCGCCAATAAACTAAAAGGTAGCGAAAGCGGAGGTATACTCAACGATCAGAATTATATCGATAATCCCGACTTTGCTGATCGGTCCAGGGTAAATACCAAATTAGGTGGGGAGTCGGGTTTTGGATCCGGAATTTTTAACACGGATATCGCTACAGGTAATACTTATGAAGATTTTAATGCCGTAATGCGTCACCAATACGATCTAGGACGTAAAGATTCGCTGGTAAACGACAGCACGGTAATACCGCTGTTTTTCCCTCGTGTACGGTTAGAGCATACCATTCGATACAGCGCCTATAAATATCTTTTTTCAGATGCTAGTCCGCGGCCAGAATATTATAACGAGTATTATGATCTGCCTGGAGTAAATTCCCTTTTTCGAAGAGAAGACTTTTGGAAGGAGTTAATGAATGACTTCTCCATTTACACTTTCCCTGACGAAAAGAATACGCAACAGTTTTTGAAGCTTGGAGTTGCCCTGCAAAACTTAACGGGAACATTCAGGGATGGGGTTACTGAAACCACGGATGGTATCAACTACAGCGATGACAGGATCAATAGGGGTTATAACCTGATGGGACATGGCGAGTATCGAAACCGCACCAAAAACCAACGTTGGGACCTTTTAGCCAGAGGTAACCTGTATTTTGTTGGAATGAACGCAGGAGACTACGATGCGGCTGCCAGTATTCAAAGCTCTTTCGGTGAGAAAATCGGGTCGCTTAAGCTGGGTTTCGAAAATGTAAACCGGAGTCCTTCTTATATTACGAATGCCAATAGTTCGTTTTACTATATGAAGGATACAGTAAATCTCAAAAAGGAGAATAGTACGCACCTGTATGCTACCTTATATCAACCCTTGCTTAAGTTAAGATTGACAGGACATTATTACCTGGTGAATAACTACATTTATTATACTGATTTTTATAATATCAACCAGGCCTCCTTATTTAATTTATTGCAGATATCTGCCCATAAAACATTTGCATTTGGTAAAAAAGACCAGTTTAAATGGATAACAGATAACTATTTTCAACAGGTAATTGGCAATGGACCTGTGCATGTGCCGTCCTGGTTAACCCGCAACCGTATTATGTACGAAGGCAATCTGGGATTCAATAATCTCAAAATTGCCATGGGTTTTGATACAAGGTATCGCACTAATTATAAAGGGAATAATTATTCACCATTGCTGGGACAGTTTTTTTACCAGGACAGCACCACGGTAAAATATAAACTACCCGATATCGCGGCATTTGTTCATTTCCGGATCAATTCGTTCAGGGCATTTTTGCGTGCCGAAAACCTCAATACATTCAGGAGCCTGGTTGGTGTAGATGGCAAGACCTCCTACGGATTCACCAATAACAATTTTGCAGCGCCCGATTATCCTTATGCAGGCTTAATCATCAGATTCGGTATTTTCTGGGGGTTTGTTAACTAATATAAATTGCGTTGTACCAGGGTAAGCGCATTTGATTTTGATGGTTGGCTTACTACTACTTTATCATTCCGACGGGATTTTTAGAACTACCTAAACCCATATTGGCTATAATAAGACCGGCTCGTTACGTATGATTGGGGGCTTTCACGTGTAAGTTTTCACATGCATTTGACCTGCCTTTTATACCAATAATATGCCGGTATAATATAAGCAGACTAAAAAAAGCTATCAGCGATATGCCTGTTAAATCCAGGCTCAATTTATATCGATTATGTAGAACTCATGTGAAAACCTTTCGCTGGTTTTTAGCTTTACCTGATACAGGGCCACAATTTTTGCGAACATGATGGCTGTTAATTTCATTCATACCAGCTTTAAATAGACATACATCAAAAAGAAAAGCCGCCCTTTTGAGGCGGCATTTATATTGGGGGTTTCTGATGCTATTAGCCAAAGATTCCTTTCCTAAGGCTTCTGATGCCTTCGCCTATTTTAAAGCCGTTATGATATACTTCAATTTTGTAATCACCGGGTTTAAAGCCTTCCAGGTTTTTAATGGGGAAAGAAACGCCTTTACGGGTACCTGTTTCATATTCTACAGGGATTTTCGCTGTAAAGTTCCTGTCACCATCCTGGCGGGTAGTCATGGCTCCTGAGCCTAATTCAGAATTCTGAACAATAGTGCCTTTAGGATCAGTAACAATCACGTAAAGATCGGCAGGGCCTGAGGTAGTAATCCTGTTTTCGATATTAAAGGCGATCTGTAATTTATCTACTTTTCTGGCAAAGCTGGTTTCTTTCTCTTTGCCATTTTTTCTTTCTTTCAAAGGAGTAACTGACATACCGGATGCTGCCAATGTGCTGGCTACATCAACAGTGTTGGCCAATTCATCATTTTCTGCAGTGCGCATATCCAGATTTTGGCTCAATACATTTTTTTCAGATGTTAAATGTGTGTTGCGTGCTGTCAACTCCTGGTTTTCGCCTTTAAGCTGCGTAACCTGAGCTTCCAGTCTTCCGATCTGGCCATTCAGTTCGCCTATCAGCTGGCGTGCTCTTTTCAAATCAGCAGCTGTAGCATTATTGCTGCTCAATATTTTATTGATTTCAGCTTTTCTTGAATCAATCTCTTTTTGCAAAGCTGTTTTTTCGCCCTGCAGGTTATTATTGGCTCCTGTAATAGAATCCAGGCGCATTTCAGCAAGGTTAAACATTTGTCTTAACGAATCTGATTCCGACATTACTGTTTCAGTCTGAGCATCTGTACCGGAAAAAGCATTTCCGCCTTCAGAGCCCGAATTTTTATTCCAAAGCATGAAGCCCCAGGTACCAAGTAATGCGGCAACGAGGAGGCCGATAATAAGGTTTCTACCACCATTGGAACCAGAGGGCGTATTATTGGATGGCTGCTGAGAGGCAGAGGGATAATTTGTGTTTGCCATAAAACAATAATTTTTTAATTTAAAAACTGCACTAAAAAACTGCAAATTAACGCAGTAGGTTAAAGAATTTCCTAATATTTCTAAAAATGTCTTTTCAGTCGGAACATAAATTATGCCAAATCAAGAAAGGTTGGTACTGTCTTCGTTATTTTGATAATATTTTGGGATTTAAAATTATCTTGCGTCCATGTCGGTGGATAAGGTAATATCAGATTGGAAGAAAAATGCTTATAAACCAGTGTATTGGATAGAAGGCGACGAGGAATTCTATGTAGATCAACTGGTAGATTATGCAGAACATCATATTCTTAGCGAAAGTGAAGCCTCCTTTAACCTAACCATTTTTTATGGAAAGGACGCTGCCTGGCCCGATGTATTAAATGCATGCCGCAAGTATCCTATGTTTTCTGACAGGCAGGTTGTAATTGTAAAGGAGGCCCAGCAAATGAAAGACGTAGATAAGCTGGAGCCCTATATTCAAACACCCTTATCGTCTACAATATTATTGGTAGCATTTAAGGATAAGAAGCTGGATTCACGCACCAAGTTTGCCAAACTGGTAAAAGACAAAACGGAATATATCGTTACCAAGAAGTTATATGACAATGCACTGCCCGAATGGGTGAATACTGTTGTAAAGAGTATGGGTTATACGATATCGCCAAAGGCCAACAGCCTGATCGTAGACCATATTGGTAATGACCTGAGCCGTATTAAAAATGAGGTTGATAAAATACTCATTAACCTGGGCACCCGGAAATCCATTACCGAAGAAGATGTAGAGAATTATGTAGGCATCAGTAAGGAGTTTAACGTATTTGAGTTGCAGAACGCTATTGCTACACGTAATCTGGCCAAAGCGGTACGTATCATCCAGTATTTTGCGGCCAACCCTAAAATAGCGCCCATTCAACTCGTATTACCCTCACTATATTCTTTTTTCAATAAAACCTATATGGTTTATGGCGCCTCCGGCGGAGAAGACGCTATTGCCAAACAGATTGGTGTAGGACCATTTTTCGTAAAGAGTTATTTACAGGCTTCAAAAACTTACAGCTTCCGGGATGTGGAGAAAATACTGCTGCTGCTGCATAGCTACAACCTCAAAAGCCTGGGCATTAATACCGCCAGGGTAGAGGATGCCGAACTGTTAAAGGAAATGGTGGTAAAAATTATGATGTAGGATGCAGTCGATAGTCGATAGTCCATGGCTCATGGCAGCGAGGTGGATACAAAGTCTATGGACTATTAGCTATTGTCTATGGACTTTTCTCTATTCCTCCTGTCCCATCCACATAGCTCCACCTACGCTATTACGTGTTGCCCCGGTTACTGAGCTCAGTACATTGTATTCTTCGCGCCAGCGCAATACACCTATTAAGGCCATAATTAGTGCCTCTTTGTATTGAACCAATTGCTCATCCGGGATGATAACCTTTATAGACCCCAGAGCTTCCTGTAAGCGCTCTATCAAATAACCGTTTAATGCACCACCACCTGTTACCAGTAACTGTTCTTCTCCATTAGCAGGTACCCGGTTGGTCATAACAGCATTTTTGATCTGCCTTACAATATGGGCCACATAAGTATGCAAGGCATCAGCAGTAGTTAGTCCGTATTTCTTTATAATAGGAAATACGGTATCAGTACCAAAACTATTGGCTAGCGATTTAGGGGTAGGAAGGGTGTAATAAGTCAGGCCATTGAGTTCATTAAGCAGTGCCTGGTTTACCTCTCCACTTCTGGCCAATGCACCGTCCCTGTCAAATTCTTGTCCGGCTTCGTTGGCCAGCATATTCAAAACACGGTTAGCCGCACAAATATCGAAGGCTTTATAACCATCGTTGCTAATAGAAATATTGGCAATGCCACCGATATTAAGGAAGTATTGGTAATTAGAAAAAAACAGTTGCTCCCCGATCGGCACAATAGGCGCTCCCTGGCCACCAAAGGCCATATCCATCGCCCTCAGGTCTGTAACCACCGGCAACTGGGTAGTTGCGGCAATGGCAGCCCCGTCTCCCAATTGTGCCGTCATTTTTTTTGCAGGGATATGAAAAGTAGTATGTCCATGCGATGCGATAACAGCAACTTTAAACTGCAACTGATGTTTTTCTATGAACTCATTAACACATTGACCTATATAATGGCCATATGCTGTATGCAGGAGCTGATAATTTAATGCAGACAGCGAAGTGGCATTTTTTAATTGCCCGATCCATTCGCTGCTGTAAGGGATGCAGTCCGTATGAACCAGCTCATAACTCCACTTACCCCCATTTTCCAAAATTTCAGCAAACACAATATCCAATCCGTCGAGGGAGCTGCCGCTCATTAAGCCTATAGCACGATAAACCATGGTAGTTCTAAAACATTTTAAGTAATAAAAAGGACAGGAGCGCTTTAACAGCAGATATCCGGTTGACCAACGACCTGAGCCATAATAAAGGGTGCGACACCTGCTGCACCTAACGCCGGCCCCTGCCCGGCGGGGCGCTCATTTATATTCTCAGGCCGGGCTCATAAAAAATATAAAATCCTGTATGTTTGCGAAAGTAATAAAACACGCCAGTAATTTATATCGCTCAACAAAAAAAGCCAATACCAATGATCATAAATTTAAGTGAGAGTCATAGCCTGCTGAGTAACTGGGTAAGTGAATTGAGGGATGTGGAAGTGCAGAACGATCGTATGCGGTTCAGGCGCAATTTAGAGCGTATTGGCGAAGTGATCGCCTATGAAATCAGTAAAACACTCCCCTTCGAAATAGTAGAAACGCAAACGCCTTTAGGTATTTCTAACAGCAAAAAGCTATCAGAACAGCCGGTATTGGCCACCATTTTGCGTGCGGGTTTGGCCTTGCATCAGGGATTATTGAGTTATTTTGACAAAGGCGATAATGCATTTATATCGGCCTACCGTAAGCATCACAAAGATGGTAGCTTCGAAATAGAGATTGAATATATAAGTACGCCGGAGCTGGACAACCGTATTATTATTATTTCGGATCCAATGCTGGCTACCGGAGCTTCGCTGGTAAAAACGGTGCAGTTCCTGAAATGAGGGTAAGCCCAAGGATATTCATATTGCTGCGGCAATAGCCTGTGTAGACGGTTTGGAATACGTAACGCGCGAAGTACCTGAAGCAACCATCTGGTGCGGGGATATTGATGAGGAAATTACCGCGAAGGGCTATATTGTACCGGGGTTGGGAGATGCCGGAGACCTGGCTTATGGCAGTAAAACACAGAATTGATCTGTAATATTCTAAGAACTGATTGAAGCAGCTCACGATGGCTGCTTTTTTTTGTGTAAAATCTGGAGGTTTGTTTAATACTTCTATGATGTGGTAAATATTTATTATCAATTGATGTTACGAAAATGGAGCTAATATAGCAGGATTTGTAAAAGTTGCGGAAGCCATGTTGTCGCAAGGTGTGGTTTAAGGCAGATAGACGAATAGTTCAACAAGCATAAAAGGGCTAATTGTAGTATCATTGTGCAAATAATCGCTATGTCTGTACAGGTTTATCTTATTCCCACTTTTTTGTATGAAGATGCATTACATGTGCTACCTGCCTATTTGCTGGATGCAATAGAGAAATGTAATGTGTTATTTGTCGAGAATGAACGGTCGGCCAGGCGATACATCAAGCAACTAAAAAGAGAAATTGTTATTGATGACTACGAATGGTTCACGATAGGAAAGGCGGAGCAGGAGGTGGTTCAGGCTTTTCGGGCCTGTTTAAATGAGGGTAAAACCATTGGTATTATCAGCGAAGCCGGGTGTCCTGGCGTGGCCGATCCTGGACAGATACTGGTAGGGGCCGCCCAGGAAATGGGGGTGGTAGTTACACCTCTGGTTGGTCCCAGCTCTATTTTACTGGCGTTAATGGCCAGTGGTATGAACGGGCAACAATTTGCCTTTACAGGCTATCTTCCGATAGATAACCAGCAAAGAATAAAAGCGGTAAAAGAGCTGGAGCTGGAGTCGAATAAGAAAAACAGTACGCAGATCTTCATTGAAACGCCTTATCGCAATAATCAGATGCTGGAAACCCTGTTAAAGACCTGCCAGCCCGCCACCCGAATATGCGTAGCTGTTAATATTACCGGGCCCGACGAAGTAATTAAAACGCTTACGGTGCAGCAATGGCAGCAGCAAACCATCGATTTGCATAAAAAGCCTGCAATTTTCCTGTTAAAAGCCTGATGCCGGCGTAGCCTCTTTCATAGAGATAATGCTGTCAACAATGTAACGGGTATTTCCACGCCAGGGCAGGGCGCCATTGTATTCTTTATAGTGAAGGTCGAATCGCTTGCCTGAGTTCATTTTGAGGATATCGAATACTTTTTTATCCTTTATAGAAAACTCGAACTCATTAGACTGTACACCGCCGGTTGCAGAACCTCTTATCCCTTCCTGTATCAGCTTTCCTTCAAAGGTTTTAAATAGCTGACCTTTTTCCACTGCAAAATTTAAATAGCCCGACTTGACGCCGTCTGAGGTGTAAGGATAATAGAATTTCCAATAGATATAGCCTGATCCCAGCAATAAAATGACCAAAACGGCCATGAAAAAGTACCTGGCACAGCCACGGCGTTTCTTCGGGGGCACAGTTGATGCCGGAATGGGTTCTATAGGCATAAAAAGGTTTTTACTTAATTTAATTTTAATAATACAATATTAATTTATTGCACTAAATTTGCGGCTCTAAAGTACTATTTGTTTTTATATGAACAATCTTTTAAGTCATACCAAACATTTTATGTTTCACCCGGATATCACTACCGGTGTGTACGCGGTTGGCTTTGATGTGTTTATATTTTCGCCACGTCCGCAACGCTGTTGTCCTATATGCTGACAGGACATACCTATCGCCAGAGGCGCCTGTCAGTGGAAAAATTCGGAACCTAACAAACTTTCGGGCAGGCACCCAACACAATTTAGAAATACAAATAGTGGACAATCAGGAAATTATAGTAAGAGTTGCAAACTCTGAAGATAAAAAATTCTCTACCATCATTACCGATGAAATGGAGTCGTCGGCCAAAGCAAGAGGCACAGGTATAGCCAAAAGAAGTCCCGAATATATTGAGATGAAGATTGATGAGGGAAAGGCCGTTATAGCCCTTACCAAAGGGGGCGACTGGGTCGGATTTTGTTATATCGAAACCTGGAGCCACGGCGAATATGTTGCCAATTCAGGTTTGATCGTATCGCCCAATTACCGTAAAAGTGGCGTTGCCAAAAAGATCAAACAAACCATTTTTAATTTAAGCAGGAAGCTTTATCCCCAGGCGAAGATATTTGGTTTAACTACCGGCTTGGCTGTAATGAAGATCAATAGCGAACTGGGATATGAGCCGGTTACTTATTCGGAGTTAACACAGGATGAGCAATTTTGGGCGGGATGCAAGAGTTGTGTGAACTACGAGATCCTGATGAGCAAGGAAAGAAAGAACTGTATGTGTACGGCTATGTTATATGATCCTAAAGATCATTATGAGCCTGAAGAAACAAAAGCTTTCTTTGAAGAGAACCAGTCGAGCCTCGAGCGGTTGTTACGTTTTAAACAATGGAAGTTTTTAAAGCCGTTTCGTCGCAAAGAAAAGAATGGTGGCGGAGGCTCATCGTTAAAAGTATTTTTTAATTCACTTTTTCATTAAAATAAATTATTAGATGGCTAAAAAAGTTGTTTTAGGTTTCAGCGGCGGTTTAGATACTACTTTTTGTGCAAAGTATTTAACCGAAGAAAAAGGTTATGAAGTGCATAGCATTATCGTAAACACCGGCGGTTTTAGCGAGCAGGAGCTAGAGCAGGTAGAAGCTCATGCAAAAAAGCTGGGCGTGAAATCGCACAAAACAGTAAACGCCGTTAAAAACTATTATAACTCTATTATCAAATATCTTGTATTTGGTAATATCTTAAAAAATAATACCTATCCCTTAAGTGTTTCCGCCGAAAGATTAAGCCAGGCGCTTCATATTGCTGACTATGCCAAACACCTGAATGCTGATGCCGTGGCCCATGGCAGCACAGGTGCGGGTAACGACCAGGTGCGTTTTGATATGGTGTTAAACATCATTGCGCCAGGCACAGAAATTATCACGCCGATCCGCGATCTGAAACTAAGCCGTGAATCGGAAATTGAATACCTGAAGAGCAAAGGTGTTGAAATGAATTTCGAAAAAGCCGTTTACTCTATTAACAAAGGGCTTTGGGGCACCAGTGTGGGTGGAAAAGAAACTTTGAACTCGAAAGGCTTATTACCTGAAGAAGCATGGCCAACCCAGGTTACTAAAACAGGAAGTGAAGAGGTGACCCTGGAATTTGAAAAAGGAGAGTTGGTGAAAGTAAATGAGAAGTCTTTTGATCATCCTACAGAAGCCATCCAGTATTTGCAAACCATTGCCGGTCCTTACGGTATCGGTCGCGATATTCATGTAGGTGATACGATTATTGGTATTAAAGGCCGTGTAGGCTTTGAGGCGGCGGCACCTATGCTGATTTTAAAAGGCCACCATGCGCTTGAAAAGCATGTGTTAAGCAAATGGCAGTTACAGTGGAAAGACCAGATATCGCAGTTTTATGGCACCTGGTTACATGAAGGGCAGATACTGGATCCGGTAATGCGCGATATGGAGGCTTATCTCGAAAGCAGCCAGCGTAATGTAACGGGCAAAGTATTTATACAGTTACATCCTTATCGTTACCAGGTAATAGGCATTGAAAGTGAGTTTGACCTGATGAACAGTGCTTTTGGTAGCTATGGTGAAATGAATGCGGGTTTTACCGGCGATGATGTAAAAGGCTTTACGCGTATATTTGGCAATCAGACAGCCATTTACCACCTGGTAAAAGAAAGCGTGAATCAAAAGAACGCAAGCGAATTCTAAATAGAGCTGGCAGTTAATAGATGACAGTTGACGGAAGAAGTCATAACTATCATCTGACGTTTCTGTCAACTATCAACTTCATAATTATGATAAACGTAGGAATCATCGGCGGAGCAGGATATACAGGAGGGGAGTTGATCAGGTTATTGATCAATCACCCGGAAGTGCATATTGGTTATATTCACAGTCGCAGCAATGCCGGTAAATATGTTTATGAAGTACACAAAGACCTGATTGGTGATACGGATCTGAAATTTAGTGGCGAAGTATTACAGGATATTGATTGCCTGTTCCTTTGCCTCGGTCATGGCCAGTCTACTAAGTTCCTGCAGGAGGAGCCTGTTAAAGATTCCATTAAGATTATTGACCTGGCTAACGATTTTCGTTTAAGAAAAGATAACGTACAGGCGGCTATTAACCGGACTTTTGTATATGGTTTACCTGAGTTGAATAAAGATGCAATTAAGACTGCTCAAAATATTGCGAACCCCGGATGCTTTGCTACCACAATACAACTAGGCTTATTACCACTGGCAAAAGCCGGGTTATTAAAAGACATTTATACAACAGGCATTACCGGTAGCACAGGAGCAGGCCAATCATTAAGTGCTACTTCTCATTTTAGCTGGAGAGCTAATAATATTCAGGCATATAAAACTTTAACACACCAGCACCTGGGAGAAATAGGCGAATCCTTACACCAGCTGCAGGGCGACGATACTGATTTTGATTTGAGTTTTGTGCCCTGGCGAGGTGATTTTACCAGGGGGATTTTTGTAAGCTCTACGGTTACTACTGATCTGGCTTTAGAAGAATTATATCCTTTGTTTGAAGATTTTTATAAAGATCATCCATTTACGCAGGTAAGCAAAACATCTGTATTTTTAAAGCAGGTGGTAAATACCAATAAGGCGGTTATTCATTTAGAAAAAGCAGGTAATAAGCTGGTGGTGCATTCTGCGTTGGACAACCTGTTAAAAGGCGCCAGCGGACAGGCCGTGCACAACATGAACCTGGTGTTTGGTTTAGAAGAAACACTTGGATTAAGATTGAAACCGGCTGCTTTTTAGCAGATCCGTTTTTATTAGTAACCGCATTTATTACCAGGCCGGAGATTGTTTACTGTTCTGATTATTGCAAAGCAAATCAGTAGTTTCACCGTTCAGAGAGATTTATTGACTTATGGCTAAATATGAACGACTAAAAATAGGCCGCGGGTATATCAGCGGCTATTGTTCCATTTTTCTTTCAATTCTTGCACTGGGGGGTATGCTGTGCTTCCGGTATCCCGAACGGTTGACTACTCCTGAGTTCAGGGAAGTGTACACCGGTGAAAGCATGGCCACATTGATCACGGCAGTAGTGATTGCAGCTTTCTTTTTTGCTTTGCTCAGTTTGATTCTAAGCAAAAAGATCAAACTGGCTGCAATGGGCGCTGGTTTATCGGGCATTGCGGTTGTATTAGGTGCATTCGGCATGGAAGGGCGCAGTGTTGAGAAAACCTCCTGGCATATCGGGCTGGATTGGCTGCTCCTGGATCTGCTGTTAATGGCCGTAATCTTTGTACCACTCGAGTTATTCTTTCCTAAACGTAATCAACAATCGAGGTTTCATGAAGAGTGGAGAACCGACCTGGTTTATTTTGCTATCAGTCACTTGTTTATTCAATTTTTCGGGGTGGTAACCCAAAAGCCGGCCATGTTGTTCTTTGGCTGGATCGGCCTGGATAAAGTGCATGCCTGGGTGGCTGATCTTCCGTTCATTTTAGGCTTATTACTGGCATTTTTTGCCACTGACCTGTTTCAGTACTGGGCACACCGCATTTTTCATAACCATGTGTATTTATGGCGGTTCCATTCTGTACACCACTCAACCCAAAATATGGACTGGCTGGCGGGTAGCCGTACCCATTTTATCGATATATTCTTTACCAGGGCCATGACTTTTGTACCTTTGTATATACTGGGTTTCTCGCAGCCGGTGTTTAATGCTTATATTATTTTCATTGCAGTGCATGCGGTGTTGATTCACTCTAATGTGCGGATCAATTTCGGTTTCTTAAAATATATCTTTACAACCCCTCAATACCACCACTGGCATCATTGCGAGGATCCTAAATATTACGGTAAAAATTTTGCTTCTATCTTCCCCTTTATCGACTGGATTTTTGGTACTTATTATCTACCGGGTAAAGAATGGCCGGCCGGAACTGGTGTAAGAGAGGCTGAATATCCTAAGGGATTTGTCAAACAAAGTATTTATCCTTTTACTAAAAGTCCTTTTGACAGCAATTTGAATATGGATGAGCAGAGTGACAGGTAGTGGATGGCGGATGCTTGACACCGGGTAAAACGTCTGTTACTTTGGGGCTCCTCAATTTGGGTTTTGAGTTGTCGCGTCCAGGTGAAATAGAACAAAATGATAGAAGTGAATGTGGTTAGTGGTACTAATTATAGTTGGTTAGCCATTATAGATTTACCGGTCTCTTTACTCAAAATAAACTTTAACTGTTTGGTACAACAGTTGGTTTTGCATAATCACCGAAGAGCGGCTGGCCTTGTCTGAGTAGCCTTTTAAGCCAAATAGCCCCGCAGCATTGCCTTTATTGATCGCAATTTCAAGATAGTCGGCACTATTGAAAAGCGCCAGTTTTTCGCCTTCAGGAACATCAGCATAAGATTCACTGATTTTATTGATCATTTCATCCCGAAGGAACACAATTTTAAAACCCCGGCCCTGGCGCTGGTCTTCAAACTGCTTTTTGGTAATATTCACTACTACATTTTCAAAATTGTCGATGAAGATGATTTGTCCCTCAATAAAATTGGCACTCTCCAGTGGCAGCAGCGGATTCTTTTCTACAAAACTGACATCAGGAATACCTATTTTTTGAATAGACTCTCCGTTGGCTAAACGGGCTATAGTTTCTGCAATAACCTTAGTACAATACAATGTGTTCTTGTTAGCAGCTTTATCCAGTTTAATACCCATCACCATATCCGGCTTCTCTTCCAGTATCATATTCAACAAACCATTATCGGCGCAGAATATATATTGGTTTTTATGAAATGCCAGCAAAAGGTTTTTAGGCTTTTTATCAAACAGGTTAACGAGTATGATGTGGTAAGTAAATTCGGGAAAATTTTTAAATGCTCCACGGCATACATAAGAAGCCTGCGGAAAGTTGAACGGAGCTATGTTATGG
>JAESFO010000774.1_pt1 | contig 13865 bp, 12 predicted proteins | sample 9269421 | NCBI WGS metagenome assembly JAESFO01 (sample SAMN14502839, study PRJNA617101) | algae metagenome | isolation source: Nostoc desertorum CM1-VF14 and co-occurring heterotrophs from rocky... | place: USA: Clark Mountains, San Bernardino, California | collected 2000-06-05 | reverse complement strand
TCCCCGCGTCGTCACCCGGGTCGCCCTGGGCCGACGCGCAGACCACCGCGGCCGTCCCGGCCGACGGCGGGTCCGGGCCGGGCGGGTGGCAGAACCCCGGGCCCGGTGAGGACGAGCCCTGGGTCTCCCGGGACGCGGTCCGCTCCCCGTCGCGGACGCGCCTGTACATCCTGGCCGGGGTCGGCGCGGTGGTGGTGGCCGCACTCGTGGTCGGTGCCCTGTTCTGGGCGGGCGTGCTCGGCAGCGACCGGCTCGACCGCACCGCGCTGCAGGCCGGGGTCAACCAGGTCCTCACCCAGGACTACGGCCTGCAGGTCGGCGCGATCGCCTGCCCGGAGGACGTCGAGGTGTCGGCCGGCACGCAGTTCACCTGCCAGGCCGTCGTCGACGGCGAGCAGGTCGAGGTCCCCGTGGTCGTGACCAGCGACCAGGGCGACTACCAGGTCGGGCGGGTCTGACCGGGCTGCGGTGGCGGGCCGGGTAATCGGCTGGCGCACGGGGCGCGCGGACGCGAGGCTCGTCGGATGTGAGCCCCGAAGACCCGTTCGCCCCGCACCCCGCCCCGCCGACCGTCGCCCCTCACACGGTCCGGACCCTGACCGACCCCGCCGACCGGCGCCGCGCGTTCGACCTGTTCCTGGGCACCCTGCACCACGGCCCGGTCACCGACGACGCGTGGGAGGCCCACGGGCAGGCCCCCGACGAGCACTGGCTCGGCGTCGCCGACCCTTCCGGTGCGCTCGTCGGGTCGGCGTACTCCTTCCCGACCCGGCTGACCCTGCCCGGCGGGGCCCGGGTCCCCGCCGCCGCGGTGAGCGGCGTCGGGGTGCGACCCGACCGGACCCGCGCCGGGCGCCTGACCGCGCTCATGCGCGCCCAGCTGACCGCGGCCCGCGACCGCGGCGACGTCGCCGCGGTGCTCCGCGCCTCGGAGGCCGGCATCTACGGTCGCTACGGCTACGGCGTCGCCTCCCGCGCCGACCAGGTCCGCGTCACGGCGGGGGCCGCGTGGCGCCCGGAGGCCCCGGCCGGGGGCACGGTGCGGATGCTCGACCCCGACGAGGCGACCGCGCTGCTGCCCGGCCTGCAGGAACGCCTCGCCGCGGACCGCCCGGGCGGGATGACACGCTCCGCGCGCTGGTGGCGGCGGGCGCTGCGCCCCGCGGGCCCGCCCGCCGGCGAGTACACGGGCGTGGCGGTGCACACCGGCACCGACGGCGTCGACGACGGGTTCGTGGTGTGGGGCGTCGCGGAGGGCGACCTGGCCACCGGCGGCACGGACGAGGTGCGGCTGCAGCAGCTCTGGGCCGCCGGGCCCGCCGCGACCGCCGGGCTGTGGCGGTTCCTGACCGGCCTCGACCTGGCCGGCGCGGTGACGAGCTGGGCACGTCCCCTCGACGAGGACCTCGATCTGGTGCTGGCCGACTCCCGGGCCCACCGGGTCACCGGCCGCGGCGACGACCTGTGGCTGCGCCTGCTCGACCCGGACGCCGCGCTGCGGGCCCGCGCCTGGGGCCCCGGCGGACCGGTCGTGCTGCGGGTCCACGACGCGTTCCTTGGCGACACCGGCACCTGGCGTCTCGCCGACGGCGCCGCCGAGCCCGCCGCCGGCACCGATCCCGACCTGGAGTGCACCGTCGACGCACTGGCTGCGGCGTTCCTCGGCGACCGGTCGCCGTCGTCGCTGGTGGCGGCGGGCCGCTGGCGCGAGCACACCCCCGGCGCCCGGGTCCGGGCGGACGCGCTGTTCGCGGTGCCCGGACCGGCGCCGTGGTGCGGCACGTTCTTCTGAGCGTCCCCGCCCGCGACGCGGACGCTCAGGCCCGGCGGCGGGCCCGGACGACCGCGTCGTGGCCGGTCACCGTGCTGCCGTCGGGCAGCGTCACCGGCCGCGGCCGCGCGTCGGCGACCAGCACCTCCCACCGGTCCGGGTCGAGCGCACCGGCGAGCTCGTGCTCGTCGGGGAACAGCTCCGGCTCCGGCGGGCGCGGGATCCCGGCGGCCAGGTCGCGCGGGTGGTGCAGCACCAGCAGCAGCGTCCCACCGGGTGCGACGGCGTCGGCGAGCGCGGCGTACAGCGGGCGGCGCACGTCCGGGGGCAGGTGCAGGAACTGGGCGTTGACCAGGTCGTAGACGCCCGCGGCGGGCGGGTCGGAGCGCAGGTCGGCGGCGGTGAGGGTGACCGCGTCGGCCCACCCGGCCCGCTGCACGGCGGCCCGGGCCCGCTCCACCGCGACGAGGGAGACGTCGACGGCGTCCACCCGCCAGCCCCGCGCGGCGAGCCACACCGCGTCGCCGCCCTCCCCGCAGCCGACGTCGAGCGCCCGCCCGGGCGGCAGGTCCGCGGCCTCGGCGACGAGGGCGGCGTTGGCATCGCCGCTCCAGATCTGCGGTCGGGTGTCGTAGTGGGCGTCCCAGAACGCCGCGGACCAGCGGTCCTCGGTCACGGTGGCTCCTCCGGTGGATGTGGTGGTGGGCGCAGCGGCTGTGGTGACGCCGGTGGCGAGTCCGTGCACCCGGTCGTCCGCGACGAGCGCGGCGACCCGGCGCTCGGACACGGCACCGAACGGGTCTGCGGGAGAGGAGGTCATGGCACCACCCTGCGCGCCGCAGCGCGACACTGGCAAACATCGTTGCCGGGATGGCAAACTGTCGGAGTGGACGAGGCGATCGCGGACACCCTGGCCGGCGTCGGCCCCCGGCTGGCCGGGCTGCGCACCGCGCACGGCATGACCCTGGCCGACCTGTCGGAGGCCACCGGTATCTCGGTGAGCACGCTGTCGCGGCTCGAGTCCGGCGGGCGCCGTCCGACCCTGGAGCTGCTGCTCCCGATCGCGGCCGCCCACCAGGTGCCGCTCGACGAGCTCGTCGCCGCCCCACCGGTCGGCGACCCGCGGGTGCGGCTGCGGCCGCGCCGGGCCAACGGGATGACCGTCGTCCCGTTGACCGAGCGCCCCGGCGGGCTGCAGGCGTTCAAGATGCTCATCCCGTTCCGCGGCGACGAGCCCGACCCGCGGGTGCACGAGGGCTACGAGTGGCTCTACGTCCTCGACGGCAGGCTGCGCCTGGTCCTCGGCGGGCACGACGTCGTGCTCGGCGCCGGGGAGGCCGCCGAGTTCGACACCCACGTCCCGCACTGGTTCGGCTCCGCCGACCACGACCGCGCCGTCGAGGTGCTCAGCCTGTTCGGCCCGCAGGGCGAGAAGATCCACACCCGCGCCGCGCCGCGTGAGCGCCGCACCGCAGGCCACGGCGGCTGAGCCTCAGCCGAAGAACGCGGGCACGTCCACCGGGCCGCCCGCCTCGGCGAACTCCGCCGCGACCGCCCCGCGCAGCGCCTCGTCGTACAGCAGGTCGGCCACCACCGTCGCCAGCCCGGCGGCGCCGTCGAGCACCGCGCGGTCCCCGGCCGCGCCCGCGGCGGCCTCGGCGAACCCGGTGGTGTGCAGCGCGGTGCCCGGCTCGGCGATCGCGATCATCGGATGGATCGACGGCACCCGCAGCGAGACGTTGCCCAGGTCGGTCGACCCGGTCTCGGTCTCCGGCACCACCCCGCGCGGGTACACCGTGCGCCCCCGCCCGGCCTGGTGCACCGCCCAGCGCGCGGCGAGGGTCCGGTTGTGGCGGATCGGCAGGTACGGCGGGCGCGGGTCCCACTCCAGGGTGTGGCCGCAGCCGGTCATCGCCGCCGCCGCGACGGCGATCGCCTCCACCCGCGTGGTCAGGTCCCGCAACGTCTCCGGGCGCTGCGAGCGCAGGTAGTAGCGCGCCGACGCCCGCTCCGGCACGACGTTGGGCGCCTGCCCGCCGTCGACGACGACGCCGTGCACCCGGTCGGCGTCGGGGATGTGCTGGCGCAGCATCGCGATCCCCTGGTAGCCCAGGACGACCGCGTCCAGGGCGTTGCGGCCCCGGTGCGGCTGGGCCGAGGCGTGCGCGGCGACCCCGTGGTAGGTGACCTCCAGCTGGCGGCGCCCCAGGAACGGGTGGTCGGCGATGTCGTGGGCGAACGGGTGCAGCATCACCGCGGCGTCGACGCCGTCGAACGCACCGTCGCGGGCCATCGTCTCCTTCCCGCCGCCGCCCTCCTCCGCCGGCGTGCCGAGCAGCACCACGGTGCCGCCCACCGGGTGCGCGGCGAGCACCCGCGCCAGCGCCAGGAACGCGCCCACCGCCGCCGAGCAGATCACGTTGTGCCCGCAGGCGTGCCCGATGCCGGGCAGCGCGTCGTACTCGGCGAGCACCGCGACCGTCGGGCCGTCCCCGGAGCCGAGCGTCGCCCGCAGCGCCGTGTCCAGCCCGTGCACGCCGACGGCGGCGTCGACCCCGTGCCCGGCCAGCAGCGCGGCCACCGCGGCGACCGAGCGGTGCTCGGAGAACGCGGTCTCCGGGTGGGCGTGCAGGTCGTGCGACAGCGCCAGCAGCTCGTCCCGCAGCTCCTCGACCGCGGCCGCCACCGCCTCCCGCACCGCGGCGGGGGCTCCGTCGTGGGGGGAGGTGATCGGGTCGGCCGCCGCCGCGCGCACCGCGGTCTCCCGGGCCACGGCCTCGTCGTACGCCGACGACGGCGGGACCGGCAGCCCGTGGTCCGGGCAGGTCACGACGACGCCGCCGCGTCCAGGGCCTTCCGCAGCCGCCCCACCGACGACTCCAGACCCCACCGCCGTGCCAGCTCGTCGAGCCGGTCCGGGTCGGCGAACGACGCCGGGAGCACGTCGTCGCGGCTCAGGTCGACCTCGGCGTCGGTCCGCACCCGCACCACCGGCTCGACGACGTCGAGGTAGTCCCGCGCCGCCGCCAGCTTCGCCCGCGGCCCCGCCCCGATCCGGGCGTCGCCGTCGCCGACCGCGGCCAGCAGCTCCGCCCACGAGCCGAACCGGCCGACCAGCGTCGCCGCGGTCTTCGCACCGACCCCGGGCACGCCGGGCAGCCCGTCGGAGGGGTCGCCGCGCAGCATCGCCATCTCCGCGTACGCCGCGCCCGCCCGCTCCCGGGGCACCCCGAACTTCTCCGCGACGTCGTCCGGGCCCAGGTTCTCGGCCTTGTTCAGCCCGCGGCCGATGTAGAGCAGCCGCACCGGCGGGGCGTCGCGCACGATCTGCATGAGGTCCCGGTCCCCGGACACCCCCAGCACCGGGTCGGAGGCCTCCCGGTGGGCCAGGGTCCCGATCACGTCGTCGGCCTCGCAGCCCACGGCCCCGCCGGTCGCGATCCCCGCCGCGGCCAGCACCTCCATGATCAGCGGTACCTGCGGGGCGAGGGTGTCCGGCACCTCCTCGGGCACGCCGGCCGGCACCTCGTCGCCGGCCCGGCCCGCCTCCACCCGGTGCGCCTTGTACGACGGCAGCGCGTCCACCCGGAACGCCGGCCGCCAGTCCAGGTCGAGGCAGGCCACCAGCCGCACCGGGCGGTGCTCGGTGACCAGCCGCGCGATCATGTCGGTGAACCCGCGCACCGCGTTCACCGGCGTCCCGTCCGGGGCGGTGACGCTCTCCGGCACGCCGAAGTAGGCACGGAAGTACATGCTCGCGGAGTCCAGCAGCATCAGCGGGCGCTCACTCATGCCGCGAGTCTGGCACCGTCGCCGTACCCGGGTGGGCGCCGTACCCGCGCGGACCGTGCAGAATGCCCGGTGTGGAGAACAGCGGAACCACCACGAACAGCGGACCTGCTGCGGTCACCGGGCGCGACGACTGGACCGCCGAGCGGGACCTGTTCGTCGTCACCGAGCAGCGCGGTGGCCCCGCCGAGGACGCCCTGGCCGACACCGGCCCGCTCGCCCGCGAGTTCGCCGCCCTCACCGGCGCCCTGCTCGCCTCCGGCTCGGTCGCCGACGTCCTCGCCCGGGTCGTCGCCGCGGTCCGCCGGGTCGTGCCCGGCGCGGACATGGTCAGCGTCACCCTCCGCGACGACGACGGCCGATTCCACACCCCCGTCGAGACCGACCCCGCCGCCTCGTCGATCGACGAGGCCCAGTACACCAGCGGCCGCGGCCCCTGTGTCGAGGCCGCCCGCGCCGACGGCCCCGCGCTGGCCTCCTCCGACGACCTCGCCGCCGAGAGCCGCTGGAGCGACTTCGCCCACGCCGCCGTCGGGCACGGGTTCCACTCGGTGCTGGCGGTCTCGCTGATCCCCGACGCCGAGCCGCCGCGGCTGCCCGGCGCGCTCAACGTCTACGCCACCGAACGCCGGGCGTTCACCTCCGCCGACCGCGACCGCCTGATGCTGCTCGCCACGCACGCGTCGCTGGCCCTGGCCACCTGCGTCGCCGTGTCCGACGCCGGGCTCCAGGAGACCCAGTTGCGCCAGGCGATCGCCTCGCGCGACGTGATCGGCCAGGCCAAGGGCATCCTGATGGCGCGCCGCGGGCTCACCGCCGAGGAGGCCTTCGACGTGCTCCGCCGCACCTCCCAGGACCTCAACGTCAAGCTCGTCGAGCTCGCCGGGACCGTCACCGCGCACCCCACCGCACTCGACACCGACTGACCCGCGCTCCGGCTCCGCAGGCGTCCGGTCACGCAGCGCGTCCGGACGCCCACCGGCCCCCGCCCGGCCCACGCCGCGGTGCTCCGGGTGGCGGTCGTGTACCCCCCGTGCCCGCCTACGCTCACGGTCATGACCGATGCCGTCCCCACCGAGCTGCTCGCCGACCGGCTGCGCCGTGCCGGTGAGCACGCCGCCGAGCAGGGCACCGACGTGCTGTTCCTGACCCCGGGAACCGACCTGCGCTACCTGACCGGGTTCGACGGGTCCTCGCACGAGCGCCTGACCTGCCTGATCGTCCCGGCCGCCGGGCACCGGGCGCCGCCCGCGCTCGTCGTCCCGTCGCTGGAGGCGCCCGGGTTCGCCGGTGTGCCGCTGGAGGCGCTCGGCATCGACCTGGTCACCTGGACCGACGGCGAGGACCCGTACCTGCTGGTCAGCGACATCGCCGGCGGCCCCACCCGGATGTCGGTCGACGACGACATGCCCGCCCGCCACGTCCTCGGCCTGCGCCACGCCTTCCCCGACGTCCCGCAGTACCTCGGCGGCACCGTGCTGCGCGAGCTCCGCATGCGCAAGGACCCGGCCGAGATCGACCGCCTGCGCGAGGCCGGCGCCGCCATCGACCGGGTGCACCGGCGGATGGGCGAGTTCCTGCGCCCCGGCCGCACCGAGGCCGAGGTCGGCGCCGACATCACCGCCGCGATCATCGCCGAGGGCCACGCCGAGGCCGCGTTCGTCATCGTCGGCTCCGGCCCCAACGGCGCCAGCCCGCACCACGACGTCTCCGACCGCGTGATCGAGGCCGGCGACGTCGTCGTCATCGACATCGGCGGACCGCTGCCCGGCGGCTACAACTCCGACTGCACCCGCACCTACGCCGTCGGCGGCGAGCCCGGACCGGACGTCAAGGAGACCTACGCGGTGCTGCAGGAGGCCCAGGAGCGCGCCGTCGCCGCCGTCCGGCCCGGTGCCACCGCCGCCGACATCGACGCCGCCGCCCGCGAGCACATCGCCGCCGCCGGGCACGGTGAGCACTTCATCCACCGCACCGGGCACGGCATCGGCCTGGACGTGCACGAGGAGCCCTACATCGTCGGCGGCAACGACCTCGTCCTCACCGAGGGCATGACCTTCTCGATCGAGCCCGGGATCTACCAGGCCGGCAGGTGGGGTGCCCGGATCGAGGACATCGTCGTCGTCACCGCCGACGGCGTGGAGCGGCTCAACACCACGGCCCGCGACCTCGTCGTCCTGTAACGACCCCCGGGGCGCGTTCGGGGTCACCCTCCGGGTGTTCCCCGAGCGCGCCGGGCCCCGGTGGTGCCAGGGTGGGGGAGGTCGAGTCCGCAGTACGAAGGAGAACGCAGTGAGCATGCCCCAGTCCCAGCGCCTGGTCCGGCCCCGTAGCGGGAAGGTGATCGCGGGGGTGTGTGCCGGGCTGGCCGACCGCTTCGGCATGGGTCGCAACACCGTGCGGTTCCTGTTCGTGCTGTCCTGCCTGCTGCCCGGCCCGCAGTTCGTCATCTACATCGTCCTCTGGCTGATCATGCCGAAGAGCACGGTCTGACCGAGCGGTGTGAGCGCCGTCGCGGGGCCCGGTGTGGACCCGTGGCGGTGTCCCTGCCATCATCTCCCGCGTGATCGAGCCGACGACCGCCGCCGCCGCGCGCCCCGTGCGCGCCGCCGCGTGTCGCTGTCGTCGGGGTCCGTCCCCGCGCGGCTGACACCGCCGTCCCGGCTCACCGTCCGTGGACCGCTCGCGCCGCCCGGGTACCGACCCGCTCCGGACCCGTGTCCGTACCGGCCGCCCCGGCCCCGCACGCGAAGCGATCACCAGGTGCACACCCTCTCCGGCCAGACCGTCCTGGCCCTGCACGCCCACCCCGACGACGAGTCGATCTTCACCGGACTGACCCTGCGCCGCCTCGCCGACGCGGGCGCCCGCGTCGTCCTCGTCATGGCCACCGGCGGTGACCTCGGCGAGTCCCGCCTCCCCCTGGAACCCGGCGAGACCGTCCCCGACCGCCGCCGCCGCGAGCTCACCGACGCCGCCGCCCTGCTCGGCGTGCACCGGCTGGTGCTGCTCGGGCACCGCGACTCCGGCCTGCCCGGCGGCCCCGGCCTGCGCCACCCGCGCGCCCTCGCCGGCGCCGATCCCGTCGCGCTCGGCCGCGCCGTCGCCGAGATCGTCGACGCCGAGGGCGCGGGCACCGTCCTGCACGACGACGACGCCGGCATCTACGGCCATCCCGACCACCGCGCCGCACACGCCGCGGGCGCCATCGCCTGCTCGCTCACCGGCGCCCACGGCTACCGGATGACCGTTGACCGCGAGCACCTCGCGCTGGCCGCGCGTGACCGGCACCTCGTCCACGGCGCCGCGCACGCCGCCGGCGTCGGCTACGGCCGGGTCACCGCCGAGATCGCCGTGGCCGTCGGGGGCGGCCCGGCCGAGCTCGCCGTGAAGCGGGCCGCGATGCTCGCCCACGCCAGCCAGATCGCCCCGGACGCGGTCGACGAGGCGGGCTTCGCCGCCGCCTACGGCTACGAGTGGTTCCTCCCCGGCGAGAACACCGGCGGCCGGGCCCGCGGCGGTGTCCTGGAGGCGCTGGGCAACGCCCATCTGCTCGCCGGGACCCGCTGACCGCCGCCCCCGTCCCGCGCCGGGTCCCGCCCCGGGTCCGGTCCCGCGTCCGATGCCGCCGCGTCGGGCGGTCGCGGCGCTCCACTACGCTGTCCGCACGACCGCGCTCCGCCGCAGCACGACGAGCGGTGACCGAGCAGGTGCGGTCGGTACGGGTAGGGTCGCCCGGTCGACACCGATCGGGCGGGGGAGAGGACGAGCATGGTCGAACCGCCGGGCCCGGTCCTGGTCGTGGTTCCCACCTACGACGAGCGGGAGAACCTCGGTCCCGCCGTCGCGCGGCTGCACGCCGCGCTGCCCGACGCCGACGTGCTCGTCGTCGACGACGCCAGCCCCGACGGCACCGGAGAGCTCGCCGACGCCCTCGCCGCCGCCGACGAGCGGGTCCGCGTCCTGCACCGCTCCGGCAAGGACGGCCTCGGCGCCGCCTACCTCGACGGCTTCCGGCACGCACTGACCGGCGAGCACCAGGTCGTCGTCGAGATGGACGCCGACGGCTCGCACGCCCCCGAGGACCTCCCCGCGCTGCTCGCCGCCCTGGCCGACGCCGACGTCGTCCTCGGCTCCCGCTACGTGCCCGGCGGGCGCGTCGTGAACTGGCCCTGGCACCGCGAGCTCCTCTCCCGCGGCGGCAACCTCTACTCCCGCCTCGCACTCGGCGTGCCGCTGCGCGACATCACCGGCGGCTACCGTGTCTACCGGCGCACCGTGCTCGAGCAGCTGCACCTGGACTCGGTCGCCTCCCAGGGCTACTGCTTCCAGGTGGACATGGCCTGGCGGGCCCTGCAGGCCGGGTTCCGGGTCAGCGAGGTCCCGATCACCTTCACCGAGCGCGAGCGCGGCGCCTCCAAGATGAGCGGCGGCATCGTCGCCGAGGCGCTGTGGCGGGTCACCTGCTGGGGCCTGTCGCACCGGCTCGGCCGCGACACCCCCCAGCGCCCCGCGGGGCCGGTCACCGAGGGCGCCGCACACGGCTGAGCCGCGCGGCGCCCCCGGGTGCGCTCAGGCGCGCGCCGGCAGGGCCGCCAGCTCCGGCACCAGGTCGTCGAGACCCAGCGTGCCCTGCGCGAGCGCGGCGGCGTGCCACGCGGCGAGGTCGAACTCCTCCCCGCGGGCGGCGTGCGCGGCCCGGGCCCGCTCCCGCCCGGTCAGCCAGGCCCGCTCGCCCAGCTTGTAGCCGATCGCCTGGGCCGGTCCGCCGAGGTAGCGCAGCAGCTCCGAGTCGGCCATCGTGTCCCCGCCGCCGACGTGCCGGCCGAAGAACTCCCGCCCCAGCTCCGGGGTCCACCGCTGACCGGCACCGACCGGCGAGTCGTCCGGTACCGGCAGCGACAGGTGCATCCCCAGATCGATCACCACGCGCACCGCGCGCAGCATCTGGGCATTGAGGTAACCCAGCCGCGAGCCCGGGTCGGAGTGGTGGCCCAGCTCGTCCATGAGCCGCTCCGCGTAGAGCGCCCAGCCCTCCACGTCCGCGCTCACCGCACCCACCAGCGACGTCTGGAACGTCGACAGCTCCCGGCTGCGCACCGCCCACGACGCCAGCTGCAGGTGGTGGCCCGGGACGCCCTCGTGGTACCAGGTGCTGATCAGGTCCCACAGCGGGTAGCGGTCGTCCTCGCTCGCGGGCAGCCAGGTCCGGCCCGGCCGCGAGAAGTCCAGCGCCGGCGGTGTGTAGTACGGCGCCGCCGCGCTGCCCGCCGGCGCCAGCCGGGACTCGACCTCCCGCAGCCGGCCGGACAGGTCGAAGTGGACACCGTCGAGCTCGGCGATCGTGTCGTCCATGATCTTCTGCAGGTGCGCCCGGGCGGCCTCCCCGCCCACGACGACCCCGGTCGAGCCCCCGTCGGTCTCCAGGAACTCCATCGCCTCGCGCACGCTGCCGCCGGGCACGATCCGCGCGGCCTCGACGGCCATCTCCTCGCGGATCCGGCGGAACTCCGACCAGCCCCACTCGTAGACCTCGACGGTGTCGATGTCGGCGCCGTTCCAGAACCGGTTCGCGATCCGGTACCGGTCGGGGCCCACGCCGTCCGGGGTCCCCTCCGCGGCCGGCAGGTACTCCGCGGCCAGCCAGTCCCGCAGCTCGCCCAGCGCCGCCGTCGCCTCCCGCGCACCGCGGTCCAGGTCGGCGCGCACGGCGTCACCGACGGAGGCGTCCGCGGCGAACCCGGCGAACCAGCCACGGCCGCCCGCGTCGCCGTTCCAGGCGTCGATCTGCTCGGTCACCCGCACCACCTGGCGCGGCGCGGCGAACAGCCCGCGACGGCGGCCCTCGGCCAGCGACGCCCGGTACCCGGCGAGTGCCTCGGGGACCCGCGCCATCCGCGCGGCGACGGTGGCCCAGTCCTCGTCGCCGTCGACGGGCATGAGGGTGAACGCGGTCCGCAGGGTCGCCAGCGGTCCGAACAGCTCCTGCACCGCACGCAACGGCTCCCCGGAGGTCAGGTGGTCGAGCTGGGCGCCGAGGCGCTCACGCAGCAGCCGCGCGCAGCGACGCTCGTCGGGGTCGGCGGGCTGCCGGGCGCCCGTGGTGGTGTCCAGCCGCTCCAGGGTCTCCCGGCAGGCGGCGACGAGCGCGGCGGTGCCGTCGGGGGAGAGGTCGGGCAGCTCGTCCTGCCGCTCGGTCCAGCCGAGGTCGCCGGCGAGGACCGGGTCGAGCTCGGCGAGGCGCCGGACGTGGTCGTCGGCGAGGTCGCGGACCGCCCGGGCGGGGCGGGAGGGGCTGGCGGTGCCGGTCTGCTGATCGTTCATCACCGGTCATCATGCCCGCACGCGACGGAGCCCGGACCCCCCTGAGGGATCCGGGCTCCGTGGTCACCGGGTGGTGGTCCGGTGTGTGCCTGCGGTGCGGCCGGGATCAGGCGATCTCGGCGCGCCGCTCGCGCAGCAGCTCCAGGCGCTCGTCGAGCAGCTCCTCGAGCTCGGCGATCGACCGGCGCTCGAGCAGCATGTCCCAGTGCGTACGCGGCGGCTTCTGCTTCTTCTGCTCCGGCTCGGTCCCGTCCACCCGACGACCGACGCCGCCCTGCGGGGACTCCCACGTCGCGGGAGCCTCGGCGTCGTTCGCGAACGGCACCTGGAACTCGTAGCCGGACTCGGACACATAACGGACCATCTGCCGCGGCGCCAGGTCGTGGTTGCGGTCCGTCTCGTAGCTGACAGCCCCGAGCCGGCTGCCACGCAGAACGCGGTCGGCCATGCGTCACCCTCCTGTAGCGCGATGTCGAGGGAGCACCTCGACGGTTACGTCTTCGCCACCGGGTGTAACGTACGTGGAACTACGGTATTCCGGCGGCAGGGCAGAACAGACCCGCTCGAGTTACCTCGCGGTAACCCGCTCTGCGCCCGATTGACCAGTGTTCCCTATCGCCGCCCGTTACACACTCCGATGTGACGTGTCAGCCATGTGTGACGGTGCCCACCCGGGTGTCGACGAGTGTTCACACAGCCGACCGGACCGGTGCACGGTCGGGGGAGCGCACCGGCAGCAATGCGACCAGTCCCGCCGCCAGGACCAGCACGATCCCGATCGTCCCGGCCCGGTCCGAGCCGAACACGTAGGTGAACAGGCCGATGAGCGCCGGCGCCAGGAACGACACCGCGCGCCCGGTCGTCGCGTACAGACCGAACAGCTGGCCCTCCTGCTGCGCCGGGCACACCCGCAGCAGGTACGACCGCGACGACGCCTGCGCCGGCCCCACGAACAGCCCCAGCACCAGCCCGAAGATCCAGAACATGGTCGGCCCGGACACGAACAGCAGGATCACACCCACCGCCACACTCCCGGCGAGCGACCCCACCACGACGGCCTTGGGCCCCAGCCGGTCGTCCAGCCGGCCGCCCATCACACAGCCCAGCGCCGCGACCACGTTGATCGCCACACCGAAGATCAGCACCTGGCCCGGCTCCAGCCCGTACACCGTCACCGCCAGGACCCCGCCGAAGGCGAAGACCGCGTTGAGGCCGTCCCGGTACAGCGCGCTCGCCCCGAGGAAGTACACCGTGTGCGGGCTGGCCCGGTAGAGCGCGCGCAGGTCGGCCACCAGTCTGCGGTAGGAGCCGACCACGCCCAGCTTCGGTGCGTCCGGCGCCACCGGTGGAGTCTCGGGCAGCAGGAGGAACATCGGCGCGGCGAACACCGCGAACCACACCGCCGCCACCAGCACCGCGATCCGCACGTCCAGCCCGTCGGCGGTGGGGACACCGAGCAGGCCGCCGTCACCGGACAGCAGGAACGCGTACACCCCGAGCAGCAGCACGATCCCGCCGATGTAGCCCAGCGACCAGCCGAAGCCCGACACCCGCCCGACCGTCGTCGGCGTCGACACCTGCGCCATCAGCGCGTAGTACGACACGTACGCCAGCTCGACGAAGATCGACGCCATGCCCAGCAGCAGCAGACCGAGCCACAGGTAGGACCAGTCGTCGCGGACGAAGAACATCCCGGCCATGCAGAGCACGACCAGCGCCGTCCACACCCCGGTCGCCCGCAGCCGCCGCCCCGTGCGGTCCGCGCTCTGCCCGACCACCGGCGCCATCAGTGCGATCAGCACCCCGGCGGCCGCGGTCGACCATGCCAGCCAGCTGTTCGCACTGACCGAGCCCGGCAGGTCCGCCCCGACGGCGTCGGTCAGGTACACCGAGAACACGAAGGTCAGCGCGATGTGCTGGAACCCCGAGGAGCCCCAGTCCCAGAGCCCCCAGGCCCACAGCCGGGATCGGTGGGGCGGGG
>JAESFO010000773.1_pt1 | contig 13868 bp, 10 predicted proteins | sample 9269421 | NCBI WGS metagenome assembly JAESFO01 (sample SAMN14502839, study PRJNA617101) | algae metagenome | isolation source: Nostoc desertorum CM1-VF14 and co-occurring heterotrophs from rocky... | place: USA: Clark Mountains, San Bernardino, California | collected 2000-06-05 | reverse complement strand
CAGGCCGCCGCCGCGACCTACGACGTCGGCGCGGGGGCCTGGGTGCCCAGCCCGCCGTCGGGTGCGGCCGACCCGCAGGCGCTGCGCGGCACCCGGGACGCCCTGGCCGTGGCGTTCACGACCTCCGGCTCGACCGGCATGCCGAAGCTCGCCGCCCACCTCGGCAGCGGCGTGGCCACCCACGCCCGGAACGTCGCCGCCGCGGGCGGCTGGGACGCGGAGTCGGTCAGCCTGGTCGTGCTGCCGCTGTCCGGGGTCTTCGGCTACGTCCCGGCGCTCGCCGCGATCGCCGCCGGCGGGGCGGCGCTGCTGGAGCCCACGTTCGACGACGACCTGGTCGTGGCCCACATGGGCGAGTTCGGAGTGACGCACCTGGCCTGCGCGGACGACGTGGCCGGGCGGCTGATGGAGAGCCACCGCGCCCACGGCGGCGACCTGTCCGCGTGCCGCCGCCTGCTCATCGGGGACTTCTACGGCAAGTCGATCCAGGTCGCGGAATGGGCCGAGAAGGAGACCGGCACCCCGACCATGGGGATCTTCGGCTCCAGCGAGCTGTTCTCGCTGCTGTCGTTCTGGCTCGAGCCCGACCCGGCGCCCGCGCGCTGGCGGGCGGGCGGTCGACCCGTGTCCCCGGACATCGAGGTGCGCGCCGTCGACCCGGTCACCGGCGGGCCGCCGCCCGAGGGCGAGCCCGGCGAGCTGCAGTTCCGCGGCTACGCCGTGGTCGACGGCTACCTCGGCGACACCGACGGTGCGATCCGCGCGCGCTCGTTCACCGCCGACGGCTGGTTCCGCTCCGGCGACCTGGGCACGGTCCACCCGGACGGCGCGTTCGACTACGCGGGCCGGATGGGCGACTCGTTCCGGCTGCGCGGCTTCCTCGTGGAGCCCGCCGAGATCGAGATCCGCCTCGCCGAGCACCCGGACGTGGCCCGGAGCAAGGTCGTCGGCGTCACCGTGGACGGGGACACCAGGGCCGTCGCGTTCGTCGAGGCCGTGCCCGGCACCACCCCGGACCCGGCCGCGCTGCGGGCCTGGTGTGCCCAGGCCCTCGCGACGTTCAAGGTGCCCGACTCCGTGCACCTCGTCGAGCAGATGCCGACCACCGTCGGCACCAACGGTTCCAAGATCAAGGCTGCCGCGCTGCGCGAGCTCGCGGCGCGGCTGTACAGCAGCACGGAGGTCCCGACGTGAGCCCGTCCGATGTGGTCGTCTGCGACCCGGTGCGCACGCCGGTCGGCGTCGACGGCGGGGTGTTCGCCACCCTGACCGCCGCGGACCTGGCCACCCAGGCCCTGCAGGGGCTGATCGCCCGGACCGGACTGGGGGAGGGCGACGTCGACGACGTCGTGCTCGGCTACTGCTACCCGACGAGCGAGGCGCCCGCCATCGGCCGGGTCGCCGCCCTGAACGCGGGCCTCGGCGTCGGCGTGGCCGGCATGCAGCTCGACCGCCGCTGCGGCTCCGGGCTGCAGGCCGTCCTGCAGGCGGCGCTCACCGTCGGGCAGGGCTGGGCGGACCTGGTCGTCGCCGGCGGCGTCGAGGCGATGAGCCAGGCCGAGTACTACGCGCTGGGCCTGCAGGAAGGGGTCCGCGGCGACGAGCTGCGGATGGTCAACCGGATCACCCGGGGCCGCACCACCGCGGGCGGGGTGCACTTCCCGGTCCCCGGCGGCATGCTCGAGACCGCCGAGAACCTGCGCGCCGAGTACGCGATCAGCCGCACCGAGCAGGACGAGTTCGCGCTCCGGTCGCAGCAGAAGGCCGTCGCGGCGACGAAGGAGGGCCGGTTCGCCGAGGAGATCGTGCCGGTCACGGTGCCCGGCACCCGCCGCACGCCGGAGACCGTGGTGACCCTCGACGAGCACCCGCGCGCCGGTCTCACCCTGGACGACCTGGCGCGGCTGCGGCCGGTCCGCCGTCACGAGGACCCGGACGCCACGGTGACCGCGGGCAACGCCTGCGGGCAGAGCGACGGGGCGTCGGTCTGTGTGGTGACCACCGCCGCGCGGGCGGCCGAGCTGGGCCTCACCCCGTTCCTCCGCATCGTGACCTCCGCGCTGGCCGGGGTGCCGCCGCGGACGATGGGGATCGGGCCGGTGCCCGCGGTCGCCACGGCGCTCCAGCGCGCCGAGCTGGAGTGGGCGGACATCGACCTGATCGAGGTCAACGAGGCGTTCGCGGCCCAGGTCATCGCCTGCCTGCGGGAATGGGGCCTCCCCTCGGACGAGCCGCGGCTCAACGTGAACGGCTCGGGGATCTCCCTCGGTCACCCCGCAGGCGCCACCGGCTGCCGGATCCTCACCACCCTGGCGTACGAGATGCGTCGCCGCGGGAGCCGCTACGGCCTGGAGACGATGTGCATGGGCGGCGGCCAGGGCCTGGCCGCGATCGTCGAGCTCGTGGCGTGAAGGTCCTCTGGGTCCTCGCCCACCCCGAGCCCCGCTCGCTGAACGGTGCGCTGAAGGACGCGGGCGTCGCCGCGCTCGAGCGGGCCGGGCACGAGGTCGTCGTCTCCGACCTGCACGCCATGGCCTGGAACCCGGTGGTCACGGCGGCGGACTACGGCCACGACCCGGACGAGCGGTTCCGGGTCGGGCCGGTGTCGGCCCAGGCCCGCACCGCCGGGACGCTGAGCGCGGACGTGCGCGCCGAGCAGGACAAGGTCGCGGCCGCCGACACGCTCGTCGTCCAGTTCCCGCTGTGGTGGTACGGCATGCCCGCGATCCTCAAGGGCTGGTTCGACCGCGTGTTCCTCAAGGGCTTCGCCTACGGCGTCGTCGATCCCGACCACCCCGGCCGCACGCTGCGCTACGGCGAGGGCCCGCTCGCCGGCAAGCGGGCCCTCGTCCTGACCACCGTCGGCGGGCGCGGACCGGACCTCGGACCCCGCGGCGTCCACGGGCACCTCGAGGAGCTGCTCTTCCCCCTGCAGCACGGCACCCTGTTCTACGTCGGCTACGAGGTCCTGCCGCCCGTCGTCGTCACGGGCGCGAACCGGGTGTCCGACGACGAGTTCGCCACGGCCGCGAGGGAGCTGTGCGAGCGGGTGCTCGCCGTCCCGCACACGACCCCGCTCCCGTTCCGCAGGCAGAACGGCGGGGACTACGACGACGACCTCGTCCTGCGCGACCACCTCGCCCCCGGCCGGGCCGGGCTCGGCATCCACCTGCGCGATCGACCCACGGAGACGGAGAGATGACCGAACCGTTCCTCACCGAGGACCGCCTGGCGATCCAGGCGATGGCCCGCGAGTTCGCGATGAAGGAGGTCCTGCCCGTCGCCAACGAGCTCGACCCCGAGCACGGCGAGATCCCGATGGCCCTGCGGGAGAAGATGGCCGAGCTGGGCTTCTTCGGCATCCTCATCCCGGAGGAGTACGGCGGGCTCGGCCTGGGCCTGTCCGAGTACGCGATCATCGTCGAGGAGCTGGCCCGCGCCTGGATGAGCGTGGCCAGCCTGATCGCCCGCGGGCAGCAGTTCACCGCCGGCTTCGACGCCGACCAGCGCGCCCGCTACCTGCCCGCCATGGCGCGCGGCGAGTTCCTCAGCGCGTTCGCGTTGTCCGAGGCCGAGGCGGGCTCCGACGTCGCCAACCTGAGCTGCCGCGCCGTCCCGGACGGCGAGGGCTGGCGGATCACCGGTCAGAAGATGTGGTGCACCTTCGCCGACGGCTCGGACTACCTGCAGGTCTTCGCGCGGACCGAGCCCGTCGACCCGGCGCACCGCTCGCGCGGGGTGACCTGCTTCCTCATGCCCAAGCAACGGGGCACCCTGCCCGAGGGCGTCACCGGCACCCCGGTCCGCAAGATCGGGTACCACGGCTGGAGGACCTGGGAGCTCGCCTTCGACGGCGCCTGGGCGAGCGAGATCGTCGGCGAACCGGGCAAGGGCTTTCGCATCGCCATGGGTGACCTCGACACCGCCCGCATCCACACCGCGGCCCGCGCGATCGGGCTGGCCCGCGGGGCGCTGGAGGACTCGATCGCCTACGCCGGTGAGCGGGTCCAGTTCGGCCGCCCGATCGGCGTCAACCAGGCGCTGCGGTTCACGATCGCCGACATGGCGGCGCAGGTCGAGGCCGCGCGAGCCCTGATGTACCAGGTGTGCACCGCGGTCGACGCCGGCCGGCCCAGCCCGACGCAGGCCTCGATGGTCAAGCTCGTGGCCTCCGAGATGGCCGAGCGGGTGACCAGCGAGGGCCTGCAGATCCACGGCGGCGCCGGCTACACCACCGACTTCCCGGCCGAACGCTACTGGCGGGACGCGCGGCTCACCAGGATCTTCGAGGGGACGTCGGAGATCCAGCTGCGGATCATCTCCGACGCTCTGCTGGGGAGGACCGACCGTGCCTGAGACGCACCGCTCCTGAGACACACCGCCCGTCGTCCCTCCGCCGCGGCAACCGAATCGGTGGGGCACGTTCACCGCTGCACGACGCCCGGTTCGCCATCCGACTGCGCGGTGGGCCAGGGCGCGAGCCGCGGGCCCCGACGGTTCGGCGCCGGCTGGGCCGTGGACCGCTGTCCCGTCAGGCGTCTGCGCGCGAGCTCGGATGCAGACCAGGCATCCCGGCGGGGCTGCCGTGCGGGATCCACCGGGCCAGCAGGTCCCGGCCGAACAGCTCGTCGACGACCATGCAGCCCGCCCCGGTCGGGCCCGCCCGTTCGCCCAGCGACGCCCGCGCGATCTGCAGGTCGCGGGTGGCCAGCGGCAGAGACCGGCGGTAGACCGACTGGCGAACCCCGGCCAACAGCAGATCGCCGGAGGTCCCGACCCGGCCGCCGAGCAGGATCGTCGACGGGTTGAAGAAGTTGACGATGGCCGCCACGGTGTCGCCGACCAGGCGACCGGCACGCGACAACAGCTCGACCGCGACCCGATCGCCGAACTCGGCGGCGCGCACGACGTCGTCGGACGTGATCTCGCCCGCCTTCGCCAGCCGCTCGGTCAGGTGCTCCCCCCGGTTGTCCAGGGCGGCCGCCGTCGCATCCCGGGCCAGTGCTGCGCCGCCCGCGAACGCCTCCAGGCAGCCGACGTTGCCGCAACGGCACACCACCTGCTCCGCGCCGGGGACCGATCCGGTCAACCCGACGTGCCCGATGTCGCCCGCCGAGCCCTGCGCGCCGCGGTGCAGCCGTCCGCCGGAGATCAGTCCCGCGCCGATCCCGGTACCGATCTTGACCAGGACCAGGTCCGGGGACCCGACCCCCCGGCCCGCCCGGTACTCGCCCAGCGCCATCAGGTTGACCTCGTTGTCCACGAACGCGGGCGCGTCGTAGCGGGTGGCCAGCCGGTCGCGGACCGGGTAGCCGTCCCAGCCCGGCATGATCGGTGGCGCCACCGGCCGACCGGAGGCGAACTCGACGGGGCCCGGCACCCCCAGACCGACGCCCCAGACGGCGGGAGCGCCCCGGTCGGCGAGCAGCTCGTCGAACAGGTTCTCCACCCGGCTCAGGCTGGCCTCCGGCCCGGTGGCGATGTCCCAGGCGCGACTCCGGTGGTCGACCAGACGTCCGCTCAGGTCGGCCACACCGGCGTCGAATCCGGTCACCCCGAGCGAGGCCACCAGCAGCACCCCCGCATCGGCACGGAAGCGCAGCTCGCGCGGCGCCCGGCCGCCGGTGGACGTGCCGAGGTCGCCTTCGGTCACCAGGCCCGCTGCCTCCAGCTGCCCGAGCCGCTGCGAGACGACCGTGCGCCCCAGCCCGGAGCGACGGGCCAGCTCCGGACGTGTGCGCGCGCCGCCGGAACGAACCAGGTCGAGCACGGTGACCAGCGTGTCCAGCTGGTCCGGCGCGACCCCTTGCACGGACGGTCCCACTCGGCGACCTCCTCGTTCCGCCTCGGCCAGGCTTCCGAGGATAGTCCATTGACTTTTGTGTAGATCAAACTTTACTGTCATCGCATCGATCGCAAGTGCGGCGCCGTGGCCGCACCGAAGGAGGTGGGTCGTGCGTCTCGGCTATCACTCGATCACCTGGGGCGGCGTCACCGGCGCCGCGGCCGGGGTGACCAGCGTCAAGGACCTCGTCTACCGGGTCCCCGGAGACATGGACCGGGCGCTGCGCGAGATCTCCGCCGCCGGCTACCGGGGCGTCGAGATGTTCGACGGGAACGTGCGCGAGTTCGCCGAGGTCCGCGACGACCACCCCGGCTCACTGCACCGGCTGCTCGACGAGACCGGGCTGTCGCTGGTCGGGGTCTACACGGGCGGGAACTTCGTCTACCCCGAGATCCTGCCCGACGAACTGCACCGGGTACGCCGGGCCGCTGAGGACGCCGCCCGGTTCGGCGCGGCACAGCTGGTGGTCGGTGGCGGTGCGCCGCGAGCGCAGGGGATCGCCGACGGCGACCACGACCGGCTCGCCCGGGCCCTCGACACGGTCGCCGGGATCGCGGCGGAACACGGCCTGTCCGCCTGCTACCACCCGCACCTGGGCACGATCGGCCAGTCCCCGGAACAGATCGAGGCCGTGTTCTCCCGGTCCTCGATCGGCTTCTGCCCGGACACCGCCCACCTGGCCGCCGGTGGTGGCGACCCGGCCGCGCTCATCCGCCGCCACGCGGACCGGATCCGGCACGTGCACCTCAAGGATCTCGGGTCCGACGGTGCCACGTTCCTGCCGCTCGGCCGCGGCGTGCTCGACCTGGACGGTGTGCTCGCCGCCGTCGCCGAGGTCGGCTACGACGACTGGCTGGTCGTCGAGCTGGACACCTACGACGGCGACCCGGCCGAGGCGGCCCGGATCAGCCGCGCCTGGCTCGACGGCGCGCTGGACCGGGCCGGGCTGACCGTGACGACGAGTTGAGACAGGAGCAAGCGATGGCGGACAGGCTCCGCGCCGGGATCATCGGCGCCGGGTTCATCGGCGGCGTGCACGCACACGCCGTCCGGGCGGCCGGGGGCGAGGTGACCCGCGTCGCGGCCTCGCGCCCCGACCGGTCGGAGGAGGCCGCCGTCCGCCTCGGTGCCCGCACCGCGGCCGTGAGCGGCGACGCCCTGATCGACGCCGACGACGTCGACGTGGTGCACGTGTGCACCCCGAACTCCACCCACGTCGCCCTGGCCCGCCGGGCGCTGGCCGCGGGCAAGACGGTGGTCTGCGAGAAGCCGCTCGCGACGACGCTGGACGACGCGCGGGCGCTGGTCGCCGCGGCCCGAGGCCGGGTCGCGACGGTGCCCTTCGTCTACCGCTTCCACCCCGCGGCCCGGGAGATCCGGGCCCGGGTCCACGCGGGCGGGGCCGGGCCGCTGCACCTGCTGCACGGTGCCTACCTCCAGGACTGGCAGGCGGCCGGAGCGCCGGCCGGATGGCGCGGCGACGCCGCCGAGGGCGGCGCGCACCGTGCGTTCGCCGACGTCGGTGTGCACTGGTGCGACCTGGTCGAGTTCACCAGCGGGCACCGGATCACCCGCCTGCTCGCCGCGACCGCGGGCGGGGGCACGGCCAGCACCGTCCAGTTCGAGACCGACAGCGGCGCCACCGGCTCGGTCGTGGTCAGCCAGACCGCGCTCGGCCGGCGCAACGCGCTGCGCATCTCCCTCGACGGCGAGCGGGCGGCCTACCGCTTCGACCAGGAGTCGCCCGAACAGCTGTGGATCGGTGACCGCGACGGCGACCGGGTGCTGCACCGCGGCACGCCCGCGTACTCGCCGGCCGCGGCACGGTACTCACTGCTCCCGCCCGGCCACCCGCAGGGCTACCAGGACTGCTTCAACGCGTTCGTGGCCGACACCTACTCCGCGGTCCGCGGCGATGCACCGGACGGGCTGCCCACGTTCGCCGACGGCCTGCGTGCTGCCGCACTGACCGACGCGGTGATCCGCTCGTCGGAGTCCTCGACCTGGGTGGAGGTGCCCTCGTGAAACTCGGAATGCTCACCGCCTGCCTGCCCGATCGGCCGCTGGACGAGATCGCCCGATGGGCCGCGGGAGCGGGCTACGAGGCCCTCGAGGTGGCGGCCTGGCCGGCGATCGGCGACCGGCCGTTCACCGCCAGCCACCTCGACGTCGCCGCGTTCGGCGAGCGCGAGGCCGACACCACGCGCGCGCTGTTCGACGAGCACGGTCTGACGCTGAGCTCGCTGGCGTTCTACGACAACAACCTGCACCCCGACCCGGCCGAACGCGCCGCCGTGCACGCCCACCTCGCGGCCTGCATCGACGCCGCCGCGCTGCTCGGCTGCCCGACCGTCGGGACGTTCGTCGGGCGCCATCCCGGCCGGACGGTGGCGGAGAACCTGCGCGACGCCGAGGAGATCTTCCCGCCGCTGGTGGAGCGGGCCGGCGAACACGGCGTCAAGCTGATCGTCGAGAACTGCGTGATGGAGGGCTGGCACCCGGACGGCTACCCGGGCAACCTCGCCTACTCGCCCGAGCTGTGGGAGTGGATGTTCTCGCTCGGGCTCTACCTCAACTACGACCCGAGCCACCTGGTGTGGATGGGCATCGACCCGGTCGAGGCGCTGCGCCCCTACGTGGACAGGATCCCGCACGCCCAGGCCAAGGACATCCAGCTCTTCCCGGAGCGGCGCCACCGCTACGGCTGGCCGGGCAAGGCCGTGCGGCGCGAGGACCCGTTCGACGTCGGCTGGTGGCGTTACCGCGTGCCTGGACTCGGCGACGTGGACTGGCGCCGGGTCGTCGACACCCTCTACGAGGGCGGCTTCGACGGCGTGCTCTCGGTCGAGCACGAGGACCCGGTCTGGGGCGGCACCGAGGACCGGATCCACACCGGCCTGGAGGTCGCCCACCGCACCCTGCGGCCGCTGATCGTGGCCTGAGCCGCTCGGCGGGGCCCGGCCGGGCCCCGCCTGCACCCCCGCACCTCGATGAGAAGGGCGGGACCACGGCCGGCCCCGTCCGGGGCCGGCCCCCCACCCGTGCACTGCCCGCAGCAAAGGAGCTAGGGAGATGGGCGACACCTTCGACGTCGTCGTGGTCGGCGGCGGGACGGCCGGCTGCATCGTGGCGGCCCGGCTCAGTGAGGACCCCGGCCGGCGGGTGCTGCTGATCGAGGCCGGGCCCGACTACGCCACCGCGGTACCGGCCGCCGTGCTCGAGGGCCGGGTGGTCCCGATGCGCGGACACGCGGCGGACGTCGACCCCCGCCACGACTGGGGGCTTGCCGCGGAGGGGGCCGGCGGCGCACCGATCTCGGTGCCGCAGGGCCGGCTGATCGGGGGCGGCTCGGCGATCAACGGCATGATCTCGCTGCGCGGCGCCACGGCCGACTTCCGGGAGTGGGCCGAGCGGGGCAACCCGCGCTGGGACTGGGCGCACGTGCTGGCCGCCTACCGCGCGCTGGAGGACGACCCGGCCCCCGGCCCGGACATCCACGGCCGCGGCGGCGCGTTCCCGATCGCACGCGCCGAGGAACACGAGTTCGCCCCGCTGCAGGCCGCGTTCGTGCGGAGCTGCCGGGCGCTCGGGGCCGGGTACCAGCCGGACTTCAACGCCCCGGACGCCGAGGGCGTCGGTCCCGCCCCGATGAACCGGGTCGGCACCACCCGGATGTCCACCGCGGCGACCCACCTGGCGCCGGCCCGCGGACGGCCCGGCCTGACGGTGCGCGGTGACCTCCACGTCCGGCGCGTCGTCCTCCGGGGCACCACCGCGACCGGCGTCGAGCTGACCGACGGCACGGTGATCGACGCGGGCGAGGTGGTGCTCACCGCCGGCGCGATCCAGACCCCGGCCCTGCTGCAGCGCTCCGGGGTGGGTCCGGCGGCGCTGCTGTCCGGGCTGGACGTCCCGGTCGTCGCGGACCTTCCGGTGGGGGAGAACCTGGGCGACCACTTCTCGGTGCCCCTGCTGGCCGCGCCGCGCGAGGGCACCTGGGCTCCGGAGGACTTCAGCCTGCAGACGGTGCTGCGCACCTCGACCGCGGCGCAGCCGGGCGCCCTCGACGCGCAGCTGACCATGTTCACCTACCTCGACGTGTCCACCACCGAGGCCGGTGCGCGGGGGCTGGCCGGCACCGGCGGGACGGGCCACGGCCAGCTCGCGGGGATGGGGTGCGTGCTGAACAAGCCCCGTTCGGTCGGCACGGTGCGGATCACCTCCACCGACGCGACGGTGCTGCCCCGGGTCGCACCGGGCTATCTGACCGAGCAGGTCGACCGGGACGCGATCCGCGAGATCGTCCGGCTCGGCTGGGCCGTCATCACGGGCGAGCCGCTGGCCGGGATGCTGCACGAGCCGATCGGGCTCGACGCCGCCACCGTCGCCGACGACTCCGCCCTGGACGCCGCGATCGAGACCATGACCGCGTCGGGCTACCACTTCACCGGCACCTGCGCCATGGCCCCGGCCGGGCGCGGCGGTGTGGTGGACCAGGACGGGAGGGTGCACGGACTGGCCGGTCTGCGGGTCGCGGACGCCTCGGTGATCCCCGTGGAGCCCGCCGCCAACACGATGCTGCCCACCGTGATGACCGCGGAGCGGCTCGCCGCCGCGGCCCGCGGGCGCTCCTTCCCGGAGGCGTCGTGAGCACCCCGGTGGTCGAGATGTCCGGCGTCGCGAAGCGCTTCGGCGGCGTCGTCGCGGTCCGCCACGTCGACCTGGAGCTGTTCCCCGGCGAGGTGCACGCGCTGCTCGGGGAGAACGGTGCCGGCAAGAGCACGCTGGTCAACATGCTGGCGGGCGTGCACCGGCCGGACGCCGGCACGATCGCCGTGGACGGCACCGAGGTGACGATCCCGAACCCGCGCGTCTCGCGGTCCCTGGGTATCTCCGTGGTGCACCAGCACCCGGTGACGTTCCCCGACCTGACGGTGGCCGAGAACATCATGCTGGCCGGTCCCGCGCCCCGCAGGCGCACCCGGCTGCTGGACCGGGGCGCGGTCCGCCGGCACGCCCGCGAGGCACTGGCCCGCCTGGACGTCCGGCTCGACATCTCGGCCGAGGTCAAGCTCCTGTCCGCGGCGGACCAACAGCTGCTCGAGATCGCCAAGGCACTCGACGCGGACACCCGGCTGCTGGTGCTCGACGAGCCCACCGCGGCGCTGTCCACCCGGGAGGTGGACCGGCTGATGGAGATCATCGCCCGGCTCAAGGCCGACGGCGTCGCGGTGCTGTTCGTCGGCCACCGGCTGAACGAGGTGTTCGCGCTCGCCGACCGGGTGAGCGTCTCCCGCGACGGGGCCACGGTCGTCACCGGTCCGGCGCACGAGTTCACCCCGGAGTCGGCGGTCGGGCACATGGTCGGCCGTTCGGTGGAGACGGTGTTCCCGAAGGCCGACGTCGAGCTCGGGCCGGTGCGCCTGGAGGTGCGCGGCCTGGGCAGGCGGGGCGCCTACACCGACGTGTCGTTCACCGCGCGCCGCGGCGAGATCCTCGGCCTGGCCGGGCTGGTCGGCGCCGGTCGGACGGAGATCGCCCATGGGCTGTTCGGACTCGAACCGGCCGACACCGGCGAGATCCTGCTCGACGGCATCCCGGTGGACATCGCGACGCCGCAGCAGGCGATGCGCCACGGGATCGCCTACGTGCCCGAGGACCGGCAGTCCGAGGGCGTGGTGCTGGAGCACTCGATCGCCTTCAACCTGCCGCTGGCGCTGCTGGAGCGGCGGCCCCGGTTCGGTCTGCTCTCCCCGCGCGCCGACCGGGCGCTCGCGGACGACTACATCGAGCGGCTCGGCATCCGCACCAGCGGTCCGGACCAGCTGCTGGGCCAGCTGTCCGGGGGCAACCAGCAGAAGGTCGTCATCGCGAAGTGGCTGGCCACCGACCCGTCGGTGCTGATCCTCGACGACCCGACCAAGGGCATCGACGTCGGTGCCAAGGCCGAGGTGCACCGGCTCGTCTCCGAGCTGGCCGGACGCGGCCTGACCATCCTCCTGATCAGCAACGAGCTCGAGGAGCTGCTGTCGGTGTCCGATCGCGTGGTCACGTTCTACCGCGGTGCCCAGGGGCCCGGGTTCGACCGGCGTCCGTTCGACGCGGGACAGGTTCTCGCCGCGATGACCGGGCAGGTGGCCGATGTCCACATCTGACACGCGCACCGCGCCGGAGGCGGGACCCACGCCGGGGATCCGGCGGCGGATTCCCCGGGAGGCGGGCCTCGGCGTCGTCCTGGTCGTGCTCGTGGTGTCGTTCGCGACGTTCACACCCCGGTTCGCCACCGGTGACACGTTCGCCCAGATCGGCACCGACCTGGCCATCGTGCTCATCGTCGCGGTCGGCCAGGCCCTCGTGCTGTTCACCCGCAACATCGACGTCTCGGTCGGGTCCACGGTCGGGCTCACCGCCTACCTCGCGGCCGGTCTCACCGCAGCCGTCCCCGGGCTGCCGGTAGCGCTGTCGGTACTGGCCGCCTGCCTGCTCGGGGCGGCCCTGGGCGCGGTGAACGGCGCCCTGGTCGCGACGCTCAAGGTGCCCTCGATCATGGTCACACTGGGCACGCTCTACATCTTCCGCGGGCTCAACTCCGCGTGGGCGGGCAGCTCGCAGATCACCGCGCAGAACCTGCCGGCCTCCTACTCGGCGATCGCCACCGGGACGGTGCTCGGGATCCCGCTGATGGTCCTCTACGCGCTGGCCGTCGCCGCGCTGGCGCACCTGGTCGTCCGGCACACCGTCACCGGCCGCGCGATGCTCGCCGTGGGCAGCGCCCCCGCATCGGCCGAACGGACCGGCATCGCCTCGAAGCGGCTGGTGTTCGGGGCCTACACCGCCACCGGGCTGCTCTGCGGCCTCGCCGGGGTCCTCTGGGGCGCCCGCTACGGCACGGTCGACTCCTCCGTGGCGACCGGCTTCGAGCTCGTCGTCCTGGCCGCCGTCGTCGTCGGCGGCGTCAGCATCACCGGCGGGGTCGGCACCGTCGGCGGGGTCGTGCTGGGCGCCGCGATCCTGTCCGTGATCGGCACCGGACTGGCGCTCGCCGACGTCTCCGCGTTCTGGCTGCAGGCCGTCCAGGGACTGGTGATCATCCTGGCCATCACCCTCGACCTGGTCCTGCGGCGCCGCCTGGAATCCCGAGGAGTGTCCACATGACCGCGCAGACGACCGAGCTGCGACCCGTCGCCACCCCCGTGCGACGACGGCTCCCGACCTGGTTCGGCACCTGGGAGATCACACTCTCCGCACTGGTGGTCCTGGCCCTGCTGGCCGCCTCGGCCACCAGCCCGTACTTCGCGACCGGCCAGAACTTCTCCATCTCGGCGACCGGCGCGCTCGGGCTGAGCCTGATGGTCGTGCCGATGGCGTGGCTGATGGTCGCCGGGGAGATCGACCTCTCGGTGGCGTCGACGTTCGCGCTCTCCGCGACGGTGTTCGGCCTGGCCGTGTCCGGAGGCCTGGGCACCTGGCCCGCGATCGGGCTGGGTGTGCTGACCGGGGCGCTGGCCGGGCTCGTCAACGGACTGCTCGTGGTGGACGTCGGGCTGCCGTCGCTGATCGTCACGATCGGGACGCTGGGCCTGTACCGCGGGCTGTCCTACGTGCTGCTGGAGAACCGGGGCATCAGCGACCTGCCGCCCGGGCTGACCACGTTCGCCCAGGAGAACCTGCCCGGCACCCTGGTGCCCTACGGCTTCGTGGCCTTCGTCGTGCTGGCCGTCGCGGCGGCGGTGCTGATGCACCGCGGCACGGTGGGCCGGGCCGTGTTCGCGATCGGCAGCAACGCCCGGGTGGCCCGCTTCTCCGGGCTGCGGGTGGGCGCGGTCAAGCGTGGCCTGTTCGTGGTCTCCGGCGTCGTGGCCGCGGTGGCGGGCATCGCCTACGCCGGATACGTCAGCACCGTCCGTGCCAGCAACGGCACCGGCCTGGAGCTGATCGTGGTGGGCATCGTGCTGATCGGCGGGATCAGCATGTACGGCGGGAAGGGCTCGTTCGTGGGGGTGCTGCTGGCCCTGCTGCTGGT
>JAESFO010000772.1_pt1 | contig 13952 bp, 15 predicted proteins | sample 9269421 | NCBI WGS metagenome assembly JAESFO01 (sample SAMN14502839, study PRJNA617101) | algae metagenome | isolation source: Nostoc desertorum CM1-VF14 and co-occurring heterotrophs from rocky... | place: USA: Clark Mountains, San Bernardino, California | collected 2000-06-05 | reverse complement strand
AGATGTCGGGTCCGCAGATCGGCCGTGCCCTCGTGGTGATCGTCGACGACCGGGTCAGTGCGGGTGAGCGGTCCGACGGCACCGGGCCGCTGGTCACCGAGCTGCTGGAGGAGGCCCACTTCCTCGTCGACGGCGTGGTCTCGGCCCCCGGCGACGTGGTGGCCATCCGCAGCGCGCTGAACACCGCCGTGATCGGCGGCGTCGACCTGGTGGTGACCGTCGGCGGCACGGGCGTGTCGCCCCGTGACGTCACCCCGGACGCCACCACCGGTGTCCTCGACCGGCCGGTGCCGGGGATCGCCGAGGCCATCCGCGCCTCCGGCCTCGCCGCCGGTGCGGTCGACGCCGGGGTGTCCCGTGGGGTCGTCGGCGTCTCGGGCAGCACGCTGGTGGTCAACCTGGCGGCGTCCCGCGCCGCCGTCCGCGACGGCATGGCGACGCTGACCCCGCTCGTCCCGCACGTCATCTCGGAGCTGTCCGGCCTCGACGACTGACCGGCCCCGCCGGCTCGGTCGCACGACCGGTCACGCGACGGGAACGGGCCCCGGCGGAAGCCGGGGCCCGTTCGTCGTGATCGGGGTCAGTTCGCCGGGGGCACCGGCGGGACGCCGCCGTCGTCCTTGCGCTCCGGCGGCACCGGCGGGACGGCCGGCGGCTGCTGCGACGCGGCCGGGTTGCCCTGCGGCGCCAATGCGTCGCCCCCGGGCGGGGCGGGCGGCACCGGCGGGACGGCGTCGCCGTGCGTGCCGGCGCCCGGAGCGGCCGGGCCGGTGTGCCCAAGTGCACCCTCGACCTTGCCCTTCACCCCGCCGATCTGCTCGGAGTACTTGCCGCCGGTGGCCTGGTCGACCTTCTCGGCGGCCTTCTCGACGAGCGGGCCCGCCTTCTCCTTGGCCTTGTCCAGGTGCGGGCCGGCCTGCTCCATCGCCTTGTCCAGGTGCGGCTTCGCCTTCTCGATCGCGTTCTCGGCCGCCTCGCGTGCCTTGTCCAGGAACCCCATGAGTGGTCCACCTCTCCTGTCGTCGCCCGGTCGCCCGGGCGGATGCGTACGGCTGACCCCATGGTGTCACCCGGACGCGTCGTCGTGGGGCGGCGCGAGTACGGCACGGCACGGTGACGCGGGATCGGTGTCCACCCGCGCCGCCCGCGCACGGCACCATGGGGCCATGAGCGAGCCCGCGGACCGGATGCGCCGACGGATCGAGGAGATCTTCGGCGACGACCCCTCGACCACCGCCGACGAGCGGGCCGACTACGGCGCCGCCGACGAGCGCGACACCGCGGACCCCGACCGCTGGTTCACCGAGAACCGTCCCCCGCACCACGGCGGCTGACCGGCCGGAGCGCGTTCGGAGACCGAGGGCGGCCCGCACCGCGGGGACGGCGCGGGGCTCAGCGCAGGGTGACCGTGACCTCGCCGGCCAGCGTCGCGGCGGCCACCGCGGTCGCCTCCGCCTCGGGCAGCGCGACCAGCACCAGCGGTCCCGGGTCCGCCCGCGCCCCGGCGGCCCCGGGGGCGGGTGGCAGCACCGCCACCACCCCGGCCCGCGCGGCCAGCACACGGGCGCCGTCCGGGCCGCCCGCCACGACGTCCACCCGGGAACCGGGGGACAGCAGCGCGGCCACCGCCGGATCGGCCGGGCGCAGCGGCACCGCCGAGGCGCCCGGCCCACCGGTGACGACGGCGAGCGCGGACCCGACCAGCCGCAGCTCGCCGATCGGCTCGCCCGCGGTCACCGGTCCGGCGAGCAGCCGCCCGGCCACGGCGTCGGGCGCGGTCAGGGCACCGGCGGGGGCGAGGGCGGGCGGCCAGGAGGCCACGACGACGTCGGCCGGGCCCAGTGCCGTGCCGGGGGCGAGGGCACGGGCCGCGACCAGTACCGGGACCCGCTCGTCACCCGCGGCGGGGAGCAGTGCCACGACCACGGCCGCGACCGCGAGGGCGGCGGCCAGCACCCGGCGGGCCAGCAACGCCCGTGACCAGGAGGGCCGCCGCAGCAGCCGGTCCCACGGGCGGTCCGCCCGCTGTGTCTGCTCCGCCATGGCCGCCCCTCCGCCGTCGTCGTTCCGACGCTAGGGCGGGACTCGGCCGGTGACGGGCCGATCCACCGGCCTGTGGACAACCCGGCCGGTTGTGGACGGATCAGGAAGCGGCGGCCTTCGAGGACGACGCGCCGGCCGAGCTCGACGAGGAGCTCGACGACGAGGAGTCCGAGGAGGACGAGGAGCTCGACGAGGACGAGGAGTCCGAGGACGACGAGCTCGACGATGAGCTGTCGGACTTCGCCGACTCGGACGAGGCCCCGGACCCGCTGCTCACCGAGCCCGAGCGGGAGTCGGTGCGGTAGAAGCCGCTGCCCTTGAACACGATGCCCACCGAGGAGAAGACCTTGCGCAGCTTCCCGCCGCAGTTCGGGCAGGTGCTGAGGGCGTCGTCGGAGAACGACTGCACCGCCTCGAAGCGGTGGTCACACGCGGTGCATGCGTACTGGTAGGTCGGCACAACATCCTCCGGACGAACTGGGGCGGTGCCCGCCCGCGGGCTGGCACTCGGCGAGAACGAGTGCCAGCATACTCCGAGGCAACGGTCGCTCCGACCCGTCCACACGGTCAGGGCGAGAGATGCACCACCCCGTCCCGAGCCAGGACTGCGGCCCCCACCGCGACGTCGTGGTCCTCGGCCGGGACGTCGTCGAGCAGCTCGCCGTCGTGCAGCGGGACGACCAGCAGGGCGCCGGGCGCGGCGAGCGCGAGCGTCCGGTCGTAGAAGCCGCCGCCGCGGCCCAGGCGTCGCCCGCGCCGGTCGACTGCCAGTGCGGGCACCACCACCAGGCCGGCCGACGCGAGCGCGGCGGTCCCGAGCCGGGGACCGGTCGGCTCGACGACCCCGAGCGGCCCGGGGGCCAGGTCGTCCGGGCCGCGGTAGACGGTCCAGTCCAGCGGGCCCGGCGCGTCCGGGACCACCGGGGCGAGGACATCGTGACCGGCGGCGACCAGCGCGTCGGGCAGCGACGGCACGCCCGGTCCCGCACCGCCGGGTTCGGTGCCGATCGGCAGGTAGCAGGCCACCGGGCCGGGTGTCGCGACGGCGAGCGCACACAGGTGCGCGGACAGCGCGGCGGTCGTCGCCAACCGGTCGGCGACCGGGCGCCCGCGACGCGCCGCCAGCAGCGTGCGCCGCAGTGACCGCTTGGCGTCAGCGGCTCGCCCACCCTGATCAGGCGACGATCCACCCCTGTCCTCCGCGCGAGCCGTCACGGCTCCAGGCTAGAGCTGTGGCTAGGCTCGCCGACCATGAGCGTGCAGACGTCCAGCGGCACCGGGGCCTTCCGCACCGCCGTCGTCCCGGCGGCGGGTCTGGGCACCCGGTTCCTGCCGACGACCAAGGCCGTGCCGAAGGAGCTGCTCCCCGTCGTCGACACGCCCGGGATCGAGCTGGTCGCCGCGGAGGCCGCCGAGGCCGGCGCACAGCGGCTGCTGGTCGTGACCTCCCCCGGCAAGGACTCGGTCGCGGCCTACTTTCGCACCGACGACGAGCTGGTGAAGACCCTGGAGAGCCGCGGCAAGGGCGAGCTGGCGGACAAGGTCCGCCGCGCTCCCGGCCTGCTCGAGGTCGACTCGGTGTACCAGTACGAGCCCAAGGGCCTCGGCCACGCCGTCGCCCAGGCCGGCCCGGCACTGGCCGACGACGAGCAGGCCGTCGCCGTCCTGCTGCCCGACGACCTGGTCCTCCCCACCGGGGTCCTCGCCCGCATGGCGCAGGTCCGCGAGGAGCACGGCGGCAGCGTCCTCTGCGCCTTCGACGTGCCGCGCGAGCAGATCTCGGCCTACGGCGTCTTCGAGGTCTCCGACACCGGCGACGACGACGTCAAGCAGGTCCACGGGATGGTCGAGAAGCCCGCCCCGGACGAGGCCCCCTCGACCTTCGCCGCGGCCGGTCGCTACCTGCTCGACCGTGCAATCTTCGACGCGCTGGACCGGATCACCCCCGGCGCGGGCGGTGAGCTGCAGCTGACCGACGCCGTCGCGCTGCTGATCTCCGAGGGGCACCCGGTACACGTCGTCGTGCACCGCGGCGGCCGCCACGACCTGGGCAACCCCGCCGGGTACGCGCGGGCCTACGTCGACTTCATGCTGCAGCACCCGGAGTACGGCGAGGACCTGCGGACCTGGCTGAACGAGCGACTGAAGGACTGAGAGTGCGCACGGTCACCGATCACCTGTCCCGGATCCTGGACGTGGCGGTGCGCCCGGCCCCGGTGCGCGTCGCGATCACCGACGCGCAGGGGCTGCGCAGCGCCGAGGAGGTCGTCGCGGCGCGTCCGCTGCCGGTCTTCGACCAGGCCGCGATCGACGGCTACGCGGTGCGCAGCGTCGACGTGGCCGGGGCCACCGACGCCTCCCCGGTCACCGTCCCGGTGGTGGGCGAGATCGCCGCCGGGTCGCGTCAGCCGCTGCGGCTGCAGCCCGGCCAGGCCGTCCGCGTCGCGGCGGGAGCGCCGCTGCCGACCCTCGCCGACGCCGTCGCCCCGCTCGGGTGGACCGACGGCGGCACCGCGCGCCTCACGATCCGCCGCGGCGTGCCGTCGGCCGGCTTCGTGCGCCGGGTGGGGGAGGACGTCCAGTCCGGTGACGTCGCCGTCCGCGAGGGCGACGTCGTCGGCTCGGCCCAGGTCGCGATGCTCGCCGCCGCGGGCCGGGACAAGCTGCTGGTGCACCCGCGGCCGCGGGTCTCGGTCGTCTCGGTCGGCGACGAGCTGGTGGAGGTGAGCCGCTCGGCGTCGTCCGGGCAGGTCGCCGACGTCTGCTCGCACGCCGTGGTCGCCGCCGCCCGCGAGGCGGGCGCGGAGACCAACCGGCCCCGCACCGTCGGCGGCAGCGCCGCGGAGATCCGTGGCGCCGTCGAGGACCTGCTGCCGGCGTCGGAGATCGTCGTGGTCTGCGGTGCGGGCGGCGGAACGACCGCGGCCGAGGCCAGGAGCGGGCTGGCCGACCTCGGTGGCATCGACGACACCCGGGTCGCGATGCACCCCGGTTCCGCGCAGGGCTACGGCCGGCTCGGCCCGGACGCCGTGCCGGTGTTCCTGTTCCCGTCGCACCCGGCGACCGCGCTGGTGCTGTTCGAGGTGTTCGTCCGGCCGCTGATCCGGCTGGCGCTGGGCCAGGAGCCGATGCGGCGCACCTGGACCGCCCGGCTGACCTCCCCGATCGTCTCCCCGGCCGGGCGCCGGTCCTACATCCCGGCGCGGCTGCTGCGCTCCGACGACGGCGGCGAGCTGCTCGCCCAGCCGCTCGGTGTGTCGGGCACCCACCTGCTGGCGGTGCTGTCCGAGGTCAACGCGCTGGCGGTCATCGACGAGGACGTGACCGAGATGACCGTCGGTGAGCACGTCGAGCTGGTTCCCCGCGGGCGGAACTGAGCCGCGTGCCGCCGTCCGCCGTCCCCGAACCGCCCGGCGGTCACCCCGGCTGGCCCGCCGTCCTCGGACCGCTGCGGGTGCGCGGGCACGAGGTGGGGCTGCGCCCGGTGCGGCTGCGCGACGGCGGTGACTGGGCCCGGATCCGGGTGCGCGACGAGCACTTCCTGCGTCCCTGGGAGCCGACGACCCACGGCGGGTGGTCCCGCCGCAACTCCGGGGTGGAGTGGCCCGGCCGCTGGTGGCTGCTGCGCGGGGCCGCCCGGCGCGGGCTGTCGCTGCCGTTCGCGATCACCGTCGACGGAGCGATGGCCGGCCACGTCATGGTCGGCAACGTCGTGCGGGAGCCGCTGCTGTCGGGCTACGTCGGCTACTGGCTCGACTCCACCCTGGGCGGGCGCGGGATCACCACCGCGGCCGTCGCTCTCGTCCTCGACCACTGTTTCGGCCCGGTGCGGCTGCACCGCGTCGAGGCCACGGTCCGCCCGGAGAACGTGGCCAGCATCGCGGTGCTCGCCCGGCTCGGGCTGCGCCGCGAGGGACTGTTGCAGCGCTACCTCGACGTCGACGGCGCCTGGCGCGACCACTACGCCTACGCGGTGACCGCCGAGGAGGTCCCGCCGGGTGGTTTCGCGGCCCGGCTGGTGCGGGACGGACGCGCCTCGCGGGCCTGACCCTGCGCAGCACCGACACCTCGCCTGATCACTCACCGGAGTCACACGTGTACCGCACGTCCCTGGTTTCGCACCCTCCGTCCGAGGGACCACGGCGCGTCGCGACCCGGGTGCGGAGGTCCGCCCGATTACGGTGATCGGTGGTGGCGCGGATCGGGGCCGTTCCACCGGGTGGACTGCGCCGGTCGGGGGAGGAGGCAGCCGTGCCCAGCTCTCTGATCTTCGTGGGTCTGGTCGTGCTCTGGCTGCTGATCCTCGTTCCGACCGTCGCCCGGCGCCAGCAGGAAGTGGCCCGGCTCAGCCCGGCGCTGCTGTCCGGGCGGGTGCTGGAACGTCCCGCGCGGCATCGACACCCGGAGGTTCTTGTGACACAGCGATCCGGTCCGACCACGGTCGGCGAGCTGGCGGAGGCGCGGGACGACGTCCCCGCTCCCCGTGAGCGCTCCGACGAGGCCGACCAGTACGCCTACGACGACGTCGAGGACACCGAGATCGACGACGAGGGCCGCGTCCGCGGCCCCGGAGGCGACGACCACGGCGACCACCTCGTCGGCCACGACGACGCCGATCCCGACGAGCGGGTCCGGTCGGACCGGGAGCGCGACCCCCGGCCCGACGACGACCACGAGCCCGCCGGGCCCGTCGACGCCGACGACGAGCACGGGACCGGCGCCGACGGCCTCGACGAGGTCGACGGCCTCGACGAGGAGGGCTGGTCCCGCCCGCCGGCCCGCTACCGCCCCGGCCGCGGGGGCTTCGACCCCGAGGCCGCCGCCGCGGCCGCGCACGCCAAGTACGCGTTCCGCCAGCGCGTCGTGCTCGGTCTGCTGGTCCTGCTGCTCGCCGCCGGCGCGGCCGCGCTGCTGGTCTCGACGGTGTTCTGGTGGGTCACCGGTGTCGTCGGCGCCGGCCTGGTCGGCTACCTGACCTATCTGCGCCGCCAGGTCCGCATCGAGGAGGGCATCCGGGCCCGCCGCGCCGCACGCCTGGCCGGCACCCGGCAGTCCCCGGCCGCCGACGACCCCGAGCTCGACGAGTGGGCCCACCGCGGCCGCGACGCCTCCGCCGAGGAGCGGGCCGACGACGAGATCCGCGCGACCGCCGCCACCGTCACCACGGGCACCGACGAGGACGACGACTGGACCGCCGACGACGGCGAGCCCACCCGGGTCCGCGGCACCGGCGAGCCGCTGGGTGTGCTCCCGGCCCGCGGACGCACCGTCGAGGGGCCCGTCGGGACCGAGCACGAGTCGTCGCTCCCGCGTCTCGCCGCGGCCCCGCCGCCGCCGGTCCCGGCCGGGACGTCGCTGGTCGACGTAGACGCCGAGGAGGAGCCCGACGAGTTCGACACGGGCACCCCCCACCGGCGTGCGGTGGGCGAATAGGGGTCTGTTAGGGTTCTTCAGGTCAGCCCGCGAGGGCGGGCCTGAGACACCTGGGGCTGTAGCGCAGTTGGTAGCGCGTCTCGTTCGCATCGAGAAGGTCAGGGGTTCGATTCCCCTCAGCTCCACCACCACACGGCCGGACCCGACGGGTCCGGCCGTTCGTCGTTCCGGGCCCGGAGGGTCGGACCATGCCCTCGGACACGATCCCCGGCGTCCCCGGCGACGTGCCGGGCGTTGCGGGTGTCGGCGCCGCGATCAGCCGTCACCGGCTCGCTCGGCGCCCGGCGGGAGGTCGAGTTCCCCGCCGTCGGTCAGCAGCTCGACCAGCCCCCGCGCCGCGGGGGACAGCGGGCGACGCGGGTCGTGGATCATGCAGATGTCGCGCTGCACCCGCGGTGCCCGCAGGGGGACACCGGTCAGCCCGGCGAAGGCGATCAGGGGCAGCACCAGCGCGGGGACGGCGGTCACGCCGAGACCGGCCGCGACCAGCCCGCCGACGGCCAGGATGTTGCGGGCCTGCACCACCGGTCCGGTCCGGACCCCCACCGCGGCCAGCACTCGGTCGGTGTCGGCGCGGATGCTGCTGCTCGGGGCGAAGACGACGAACGGCCGGCCCTCCAGCGCCGTCCAGGGCACCGCGTCGTCGCGGGCGAGCGGGTCGGTGACCGGGACGACGAGGTGGAACGTGTCGCGGACCAGCGGGGTCGCGTGCAGCCCCGCCGGCAGCTCCCGCCCCACGGTCAGTCCGAGGTCGACGCTGCCGTCGCCGACCCGGCCGCGGACCTCCTCGGACAGCCCGTCGAGGACCTCGACCGACACCTCCGGCCGGGCCCGGCGGTAGCGGGCGAGCGCGGCGGGCAGCAGTCCGGCGGCCAGCGAGGGCAGCGCGGCCACCGACACATGCCCCTGGACCCCGGCGACGTAGCCGGCCAGGTGGGCCATGGCCGTGTCGTGGGTGCCGACGACGTGCCGCGCGAGCTCGACGAAGGCGCGGCCCTCCACCGTCGCCGCCACCTCCCGGGTGGTCCGCCGGAACAGGGCCACGCCGACCCTCCGTTCCACCTCCTGCACCGTGCGGGACAGCGAGGACTGGGCGATCCCTGCCCGTGCCGCCGCTCCCGAGAAGCCCCCGGCGTCGGCGACGGCGAGCACGGCGCGGAGCTGCCGGATGTCCAGGTCAATGCGTGCCACGCATCAATGTATCGCGGATCGATGTTGGACAGTCACTTGTCGCGCCCGTCACAGTGACCCGGTTCCGCCAGAGAGGACCGACGATGGTGACTGTCCTGGGCTTCGTGACGATCGGGCTCATCCTGACCCTGCTGCTGACCCGACGGGTATCGGCGGTGGTGGCGCTCGCCGGGGTTCCGGTGGTGACCGCTCTGATCGGCGGTTTCGGCCCCGCGGACATCGGGTCGTTCGTCTCCGACGGACTCTCCGGCGTCGTCGGGGTGACCACGATGTTCGTCTTCGCGATCGTGTTCTTCGGCGTCATGCGCGACGCCGGTCTGTTCGACCCGGTCGTCCGCAGGCTCGTGGCCCTGGCCGGCAACGCCCCGACGACGGTCTGCCTGGCGACCACCGCGCTCGCGATGGCCGCCCACCTCGACGGGGCCGGTGCCACGACCTTCCTCATCACGATCCCGGCGATGCTGCCGCTGTTCGACCGGCTCGGGATGAGCCGGGTGACGCTGACCGTGTGCGTCGGCATGGGCGCCGGGGTGATGAACCTGCTGCCGTGGGGCGGCCCGACGGCACGCGCCGCGACGACGGCGGGCGTGGACGCCAACGCGCTGTGGGTCCCGCTGATCCCGGCCCAGCTCGCCGGGATGGTGGCCGCGCTGCTGATCGCCTGGTTCCTCGGCCGCCGCGAGGGTCGTCGCGAGCCGGTGCGCGAGGCGGTCGGTGCGGCCGTCGTGGCGGAGCGGGTCCCCGCCGCGACCGCCATCGGCCCGGAGGCGGGGCCGGGCGGCGCCGGGACCGGGGACGCCGGGGGCGATGCCACGGGTGACACGGCCGGTCACACGGCTGGTGACCCGGACTCCGCCGGGCGGCCCGGCCCGGCGGGTGAGGCCCCGGCCGCGCCGGTCGGGCCGGTCCGGACGGCGGTGAACGTCGCGCTGACCGTGCTCACGGTGGCGGCCCTGGTGAGCGGGCTCGCCCCGCCCGAGGCGGTGTTCCTGTGCGCGGCGATCCTCGCCCTGGTGGTCAACTTCCCGGGGCTGGAGGAGCAGACCGAGCGGATCAACGCCCAGGCCCGCGGCGCCATGCTGATGGCCTCCACCCTGCTGGCGGCCGGGGCGTTCCTGGGCGTCCTGGAGGGCACCGGCATGATCGACGGCATGGCCGCGGCCGTCGCGGGCGCCGTTCCCACCGGGCTCGGTGGCGCGCTCCCGCTGGTCGTCGGCGTCCTCGGGGTTCCGCTGAGCCTGCTGTTCGGCCCGGACGCCTACTACTTCGGCGTGCTCCCGGTCCTGACCGGGGTCGGCGCCGAGTTCGGCGTCGCGGCCGCGGACCTCGCCCGCGCGTCCATCGTCGGGCAGGAGACCGTGGGCTTCCCGATCAGCCCGATGACGGGCTCGTTCTACCTGCTCGTCGGCCTGGCGGGGGTCGACATCGGCCGGCACATCCGCGCGCTGTTCGGCTGGGCGTGGCTGATCAGCCTCGTCATGCTCGCGGTCGCTCTGCTGACCGGGGCGGTGGCGCTCGCATGAGGACGCGGATCGGCGCCGGCGCGGGCTTCGCCGGGGACCGCATCGACCCCGCGGTGCGCCTGGTCGAGCACGGGGACCTCGACCACATCGTCTTCGAGTGCCTCGGCGAGCGGACCGTCGCCGCGGGCACGCTGCGCCGCCTGACCGACCCGGACAGCGGGTACGACCCGCTGCTGGCCGCGCGGCTGCACGCGGTCCTGCCCGCCGCCCGCTCGTGGGGGACCGGGATCGTCACCAACTCCGGTGCCGCGCACCCGGTGGCGGCCGCCCGCGTCGCCGCCGGTGTCGTCCGGCGGACCGGCTGCGGGCCGGTGCGGGTCGGCGTCGTGACCGGCGACGACGTGCTGGACGCGGTGCTCACGGCGGACCCGCTCGTCGACGGCACCGGACGGCCGGTGTCCGACGGGCCCGCGCCGGTCTCCGCCCACGCCTACCTCGGCGCCGAGCCGATCACCGAGGCGCTCGGGGCGGGGGCGGACCTCGTCGTGACCGGTCGGGTGGCCGACCCCTCGCTCTACCTGGGGACGCTGCGCCACAGCCTCGGCTGGGATACCGGCGACCCCGCCGCCACCGCCACCGGCACCGTGGTCGGCCACCTGCTGGAGTGCGCCGGGCAGCTCACCGGTGGTTACTTCGCCGACCCGGTGACCAAGCCGGTGCCGGGCCTGGCGCGGCTGGGGTTCCCCTTCGCCGACGTCGGCCGCGACGGCGGGGTCGTGCTGGGGAAGCTCCGCCGCGACGGCGGCCGTCTCGACCGGCGCACCTGCGCCGAGCAGCTGCTCTACGAGGTCGGCGACCCGTCGTCCTACGTCACCCCGGACGTCGTCGCGGACTTCTCCGGGGTCGTGTTCGACGAGACCGGCCCGGACCAGGTTCGGGTGTCGGGGGCGTCCGGGCGGGGCCGGCCGGATCGGCTGAAGGTGACGCTCGGCTACCGCGGCGGCTGGGTGGGCGAGGGCCAGATCAGCTACGCCGGTCCGCGGTGCCTGGACCGGGCCCGGCTGGCCGGTGACGTCGTGCGGGAACGCCTGCGCGAGGTGCACGGATTCGACGACGGCGAGGTGGAGGTCGAGTACCTCGGGGCGGGCGCCGCGCACCGCGGGCTCGCGGGTCCCGGCGACCCGGTGGAGGTGCGGCTGCGCGTCGCGGCCCGTGCGCCCGACCGGGAGAGGGCGGGGCTCGTCGGGTGGGAGGTCGAGTCGCTCTACACCAACGGGCCCGCGGCCGGCGGAGGAGCACGGTCCGCGGTGACCGAACAGGTCGTCGTGCGGTCCTGCCTGCTCGACCGGGACCTCGTGCGGCCCCGTGTCGACGTCGAGGAGGTGCGCTGATGCGCGTCGACGACCTGGCCGACGTCCGGGCCGGCGACAAGGGTGACACGCTCATGCTGGTCGTCGTGCCGCGCGACGACGCCGCCTGGGAGGTGCTGCGCTCGCGGCTGACCGCCGACGTCGTCCGCGCCCGGTTCGGCCCCGCGGTGACCGGCCCGGTGGACCGGCACGAGGTCCCCGGTCTGCCCGCGCTGGTCTTCCGGGTCCCCGGCGTGCTGGCCGGGGGCGTCACCGGGTCGCTGACCCTCGACGGCCACGGCAAGACCCTGTCCTCGCACCTGGCCGGGGCCGAGCTCGGGTGAGGGGTCAGGCGGTGTGGGTCAGCGTGGCGGCCGTCCCGGTCGCGGCGGCCGGCAGCAGCACCTCCACCGTCGCCCGGCCCAGGACCGGCACCCGGCCCGCCCGCAGCCGGGCCCGGGTGGCCCCGCCCAGCGCGGCGGCCCCGGCCGGCAGCACCGTCATCGCAGGCACCAGGCCGCCGTAGGCGGTCGTCACCACCCCGACGGTGACCCGAGCCGAGCGGTCGCGGCGATCAGCCCGGAGTCCGCCGACCCACAGCAGTGCGGCGGCCACGTGGGCCACGATCGCGGGCGCTGCGGACGCGGCCGCCGCCACGGGTTGTGGTCGCTGCGGATGTGCCGGGATATCGCAAAGATTCTCGTCAATCGTGACGATGTTCGTGCGGTGCCGCCCGTCGTCTGTGGCCCATCGTGATCGCCGATCCGATAATCGCCGGGTGACCGAAACCTCCGACGGTCGTCGCCCCGACTCCCCGGACCTGTTCTGCCGCGACTTCGCCGCGGTGCTCGACGCCCGCGGCGTGTCCGTCCGTGAGGCCGCCGAACGCTCGAACTGGAGCAAGAGCGCGATCGGCAACGCCCGCACGGGACCCCGCCTGCCCCGCGGCGACCTGGTGACGACGGTGCTCGCCGCCGTGGGAGTACCCGCGCCGGAGGTGCGGGAGTGGGCGCGCCGGCACGCGGCGCTGGCCGCGGCCCCCGCGTCGCCCACCACGGCTCCGGCGAGGCTCTCGGCGACCGGCTCCGCGGACGTCGCAGCACCGGCGATGGGAGCACCCGCGGCCCGGGAGGCGACGGAGACCCCGGGGACGGGCGGGGCGGTGCCTCCCGCGGCCGCCGGGGGAACGGAACCGACGAGCGTGGCCGCCGGGGGGACGGAACCGACGAGCGTGGCCGCCGGGGGGACGGAACCGACGAGCGTGGCCGCCGGGGGGACGGAACCGATGGGCACGGAGGACGCGAGACGTACGGCGCGGGCGGTGGTCGTCGCCGTCCTGGCCACGGCCCTGGTCGCGGGCGGTGCCGGCTGGCTCGCCGCCCGGACCCTCGGAGCGCCGGCCGCGGCGTCGGCGGGGACGGCCGTCGTCACGGTGCAGAACAAGGTCGCGCTCGGCGCGGAGGACCTCGTCGAGGACTCCGGGCCCGCCTACCTCTCGTCACGGGCGATCGCGTTCTGCGGTTCCCGGGGCTGCAAGGAGGTCGGCACCGACGTCGTCAGCGGGGCGCTGCTGCCCGCGACCTGCACGGTCGTCGGCGAGCGGATGTGGAACCACAACCTCGACTCGCCCGCCGCGCACAACCCGCACCGGGTCGAGTCCGCGCTCTGGTACCGCGTGACCTGGCCGGACGGGCGCTCCGGCTACCTCTCGGAGGTGTACCTGGAGCCGGGGTCCCGTGGTGGGCTCGGACTCCCGGCCTGCGGCTGATGCCACGCAGGAGCACTCCGGCGACGTGAGCGAGGAGCGGCTGGACCTGCTCGACCGCGACGTGCTGTTCGTCAACGGCGCGACCGAGGAGCAGAGGACGGCGTCGCTCAGGCGGTGTGGGTCAGGGTCGCGGCGACCCCGGTCGCCGCGACCAGCACGAGGACCTCCACCGCCGCCCACGCCAGCACCGGCAGCCGCCCGGCGCGCAGCCGGGCCCGCGTCGCGCCGCCCAGCGCGGCGGCGCAGGCCAGCAGCACGACCTTGGTGAGGACGACCGCGCCGTAGGCCGTCGTGACCAGGTCGGTGGGGGAGGTCAGCCGCGCGGTGGCGGCGAGCAGCCCGGTCACCCCCAGCACGACGACGGCGGCGAGCGCGAGCCGGGAGAATCGGGGCACCGCGACGGTGCGCACGTCGGCGTCGCGGGCGGTGACCAGCATTGCGCCGAGCCCGCCCACCCACAGCAGCGCCGCCGCGACGTGGGCGACGACCGCCGGCACCGCGTACGCCGCGACCGTCGACGCCGCGGTGTGCCCGGTCGCCGCGGGCGCCGCCGCCGCGACGACGACCACCTTCAGCGCCAGCACCGCGGGCCCCGGACCGGCGCCCGGCCGGGCCGGCCGCGACCCGGCGACGCCGATCAGCGCGAGCACCGCGGCCAGCGCCACCAGCTGGCCGGTCCCGGCACGCGGACCGGTCAGGAAACCC
>JAESFO010000771.1_pt1 | contig 14018 bp, 8 predicted proteins | sample 9269421 | NCBI WGS metagenome assembly JAESFO01 (sample SAMN14502839, study PRJNA617101) | algae metagenome | isolation source: Nostoc desertorum CM1-VF14 and co-occurring heterotrophs from rocky... | place: USA: Clark Mountains, San Bernardino, California | collected 2000-06-05 | reverse complement strand
GAGTAAGTACCAAATCTGAAGTTTCAAGGAATACGACAAAATGCGATTTGAAATAGGCAAATTATGTCTAGTTATCGATTGAGGTTGTTTCTATTTTTATGCGTATAAATTTAAATGCTATGACATATCAATGGAAAGGAGTATTCCCTGCATTAACCACAAAGTTTACCGAAAATGATGAGTTGGATTTTGAATTATTTGAAAAGAATCTGAATGCTCAATTAGCAGCGGGCGTTGAGGGGGTTATATTGGGTGGCACTCTAGGAGAAGCCAGCATTTTATCAACTAATGAAAAAGAGCGACTGATCAAATTTGCTATAGAAAAAATCGGAGGTCGTGTGCCGGTGATCCTTAATATTGCAGAAGGCAGCACCAAGCTGGCTTTGGAGCAGGCTGAATTAGGATCTAAATGGGGTGTTGACGGGTTGATGATATTGCCTCCAATGCGCTATGTACCCGATCATCGTGAATTGGTGACTTATTTTAAAACCGTAGCAGACAGTACGGATCTGCCAATGATGATTTATAACAATCCGGTTGATTATAAGACTCTGGTAACACTAGATGCATTCGAAGATCTAACTACATGCAAAAACATTACTGCTGTAAAAGAAAGTACACGCGACGTATCTAATGTAACACGCATGAAGAATAGATTTGGTGATCGTTATGCAATTTTATGCGGTGTGGATACCCTTACATTAGAAGAGTTGGTGGCAGGCGCAGATGGGTTAGTAGCCGGATTAGTTTGTGCTTTTCCTGCGGAAACAGTAGCCTTATATAAATTAATAAAAGCAGGTAGACTGTCTGAAGCTATTGAAATATATAGATGGTTTCTACCTTTGTTAGAGCTCGATATTCATTCAAAACTTGTTCAATACATAAAGTTGGCCGAAACACAAACAGGTATTGGCAGCGAGCATGTAAGAGCGCCTCGTCTTACACTGGTAGGTGAAGAAAGAAAAAGAATATTGGACCTGATCAATACCGGTATTACCAATCGACCTGATGTTTCGCATATCATTAAAGAAAATGCGCAGTTGCTTGCCAGTGTTTAACAACTAGTTTTCTAAAAGCGGGCATTTTTAAAAATAGACCTTCGGTAGCTGTGATATGTAATAGTTAGCGTGATAACGAAGTTGCCTGACAGTGCCGTTGCTTGCTTACAGATTATATAAGTTAGATGATGAAAAGCGCGTAGAGCGCTTTTCGTATTTAAACACCAGCTGATTAGCATTAACTTATAAATGATCACCAACGCTAGCTATCCGCGATTTGAGCACAAAGCAACTGAATTAGCAAAGTATATCGAGGCTTTGGGGATTTTTAGTATTCTACTTAAGAATGGGAAAATAGTGCATTACACACCGGCTAATACCGATGATTTTAGAAAATGGTTAAACAATCATAATATTGATAATATACGTAGCAATGAAGAGTGATAGTAAAACTACAGGCAAACTTTTTTCATAGGTTAGCAACGGCCAGTCCTTTCCAGGGCAGGCCTTTTTGTAGCTCAAAACACTAAAGGCATGAGGAATGTTTGTCCTGACCTTTGTTTACTGAAGCCTTATAGCTACTATGCTTCTCTTATCTTAAACATCGATAAATAGCTGGGTTTCTTTTTGGGTGTATTAGTACATTCATGAAAAACCCATTGGTTAAGAGTAGCATTATAGGATGAATATTTGAAAATTATACCCAGCTGATGCATTACACAGTCAGGATGACTATAGATTTCTTTTTCTAATGCTTCATTCAGGTTATAGCAAATTAGGTAGTGGTTGATGGGCATGCTGTGATGGTTTACATGCAATTTACTACTATTAATGAGTAGCCTGTTTTTTGGAAGGCGGTATTTTTTTAATGTTTAGGTTTACATTTGAGATTGAAGTTGCTCTAAAAAGCCAAAATATGCTTTACCTGTTAATTGATAATTGTTGTCTTAGACAAATAATTGATAAATACACCTATTCAAAGCAAATCCTGACCCTTGAGGATCTGGTGGCTCAGAACCACATAAGACTACTGGTGCCGGATACGCTTATGGACGAATGGCAGAAACACAAAGGGACCTGGCAGGCCAAATCGGAGCGAAAATTATTGAATGATGGTCAATCTCGTGTTGATTCTATAGATAATTCTATGCCGGTGTCAGAAAATACCCAGCATATTGCCAATCAGTTTGAAGCGATGGATGAGTTGCTTCAAAAAGGTTTAAGACTCCCCATACCTCAAGTCATCAAGGATGAAACACATATACGGCTTAAGCAAAAACTAGCTCCTTTTATTAACAAACCGGATAGTGTGAACGATTGGGAGATATTCGGCAGCGCTGCTCTCCATTGTATTAATCAGGGTATAAGTGAACTGCTATTCGCATCAGGCAACACCAATGAATTCAGCAGCGCTCAAGATAAGACGATGTTGCATGAAAGCCTCGCTGACCGTTTTAAAGATCTTGAAATCTCTTACTTTACCAATATTAACGATTGCATTAAAATCCTCGAAAGTGGTACATATCGTTTATCGGGCTTTCTGGCATCTGAAATCATACCGTCATCCAAATACAGTTTCAAAAGCTCTCTGAGGAAGAATCCGATAGATGGTTTGTACGACCTTTTCAACGGATTATACAAGGGAATCAATGTTTTACCCTACCAGTTCATGAAAAAGTATTATCCTATTACGGCAGTAGAAAAATCAAAGGTGTACGATCAATCTTTCGGCCTTGTAAATGTTAGTGATGAATTGATCTACTTGCTTCAGAATATAGAAATCAATGATGACTTTGAAGTAGATGTTAAAAATCCGTCTGTAATTGAAGGTGTGAAAGATCCAGAGCAAAAGCTATGCTTTATAGCCAGGATACTTTTTATAAACTTGATGCTGCGGTTCACCAATCAAAAAGGTGATCAAAAAATTAATATCAATAAGGGTATTATTTACAGTCAGGAGCCAGACCATGAGTCCCTGCACGAGTTCAATTTCAACCGACTCTTTCCTTTGCTTCGCTCTGAGACAGAAGATAGTATAAGCCTCAAGGTAGCGTACCTTCATTATAAAGTGGGTAATTACTTAGATGCTTATGATATTTATCAGCGGATCATTACAGCAAGGCCTGAAAATTTCTTCACCTATTTTATTGCCAAATATAATTTGAAGCACTTAGGATATTTGTTTCAAAACATATTTGCGAACGAACATATTGATCATGAGCGGATCCAGTTGCTGAAAAAAATCGATCCGATAGAAGAAGCTGTAAAACTCAAATCCCAACCTACGGATTACGATCTGCTGGTATACATTGCTAAAGAAGAATTTTTTAACCAGGCGTTTCAGGAAATAAAAGATCTTACAGATCAAATAGTTCGACACTATGAATCCCAGTTGTCAGGAGGTTGGGCCTCCAATGATCTCATTAGCTCTTTGCTGGAGCAGTATTACCGCCTGGATGCATTTCTGAATTTAAACTATATCATTTTTGACGGCTATACCGACTATCAAAAGCTTTTTAATACAGTTACGGAGGGACTATTTGCTTCTTATGCCATCAAAGATCAAGGCAAAAGGCTGAACAATTTAGATGTGTTCCTGGTGACTAAGTTCATCATGTATAGTAACGAACAAGAAATGCTGAGGCTATTTCGAAAATATAGAATCAAAGACATTAGATTTAAAAATCCTGGTTCGAAAAAAGAGGCGACTCTGCTGGAGATTATTACTAATTTGCTAGGCAATCCCGGGTTATTAGATGTTTCTATAAAATCCGGAACCGACCATAATAACCGCTTTTTTCCTACCCTGTACAATAAGTATTTTCGCAACCTGATGACCATCTTGTCATTGCTATCTGCCAAAGATATTGAGGTAAATAAGATTGCTATTGTGTTATTACGGTTTCTCCAACACCAGCAGTTGCTATTTGCCAATAATTTAGAATGCATTAACCATTTTCTATTGCGTTTTAAAGGTAAGATACATCGGGTAACGTTGCTGAAGCTATTTGTAATACTGTATGAGCAAGATCGCTATCATGAAGAAGGCCTTTATCAAGCTGCTATCAGAGCGTATCCTTCCGGCTTTAAGTTGCATCTTTCCAATAGTCGCATTAAAAAGTTCTTAGATAATCATACCAAGATCTGTGAAAAATGTAACTCCAGACATAATTTTTCTTTCGTCCGTTATTTATTTAAAGTAATGGATGACAACGGCAAAAAATATGTTAGAACGTACATGCAAAGGCAACTTACGAAAGAGTTCGACTTTGAGATCTTTTCTCTATGCACAATAACCGGCATTATTCCTCAGCGCAGGGATCGGGTGCTGGAGCTGGTAAAGGAGGTGAAAGCAGCAGACTGGCAACAGCATCGTCATTACCTTTTTGGCCGGAGAAACATGCTTGAAATAGACCATATCGATGAGCTAATGAATTTGTGTTTTAGGTTCAAACTGAATACTACAGACCCGGCATTTAATGAAATCAGGAATATCAATACCTATTATTTATGGTTATGTAATATGGATGATTTCGACTATAGTGATTTTAATATGAATTGGATTAATAAGTCCAGCACAATCTACTTTTACAATCGAATGTCCCGATCAAAAGTATTTAAAGAATTTCTCAGAAATTATTTAACACATAACAATGATCCAATTGCCGAATGGGTTCTATTAAAAATCAGTTGTTTTTGAGATGGCGTGATAGAAAGAATTCAGAATGGTAGTTAAAATAGTAAATGGCTTATAAGTAGAAGCGTATGTGCTATAAACTTTCTGGATTTTGATCAAAATAGGTCATATTTTGTCTATTATTCTCAAATTTTCATAAACCTTACCATGGTGGTTTATTTTTGGGCGAGGTAGCCATATATATCAAATGGAATAAACTTGAAGACATTGATAGTAACAATCAAATTTTTACTAAGTAAGGTTAATAAGTATGGGTATATTGCTTTGTACATTCTGCTTATTCACAGCATTTCCTATGCTCAATCGCAGCCATCTAAAAAAATGCAATCTTTTGTGGCTGGTGACAAGACTTTTTTGCTTAATGGAAAGCCTTTTATAGTCAGAGCGGCCGAACTTCATTATCCCCGTATACCAAAAGAATACTGGGAACATCGCATACAAATGTGCAAAGCCATGGGAATGAATACAATTTGCATTTATCTCTTTTGGAATTTTCATGAGCAGCAGAAAGGCAAATATGATTTTACGGGGAATAAGGATATTGTAGCTTTTATAAAGCTGATACAAAAAAACGGAATGTATTGCATTGTAAGACCTGGCCCATACGTTTGTGCAGAGTGGGACATGGGAGGATTGCCATGGTGGCTGCTAAAGAAGGACCAGATAAAAGTCCGAACTTTAGAGGATAAATATTTCATGGAAAGCACCAGCCGATATTTCAAAAAAGTAGGGGAGCTGTTATCGCCGTTGCAGATTCAAAATGGCGGCAATATCATCATGGCACAAGTTGAAAATGAGTACGGCGTCTGGGGAAATGACGGCGATTATATGGCGGCTATAAGAGATCAGTTAAGAGCTTCGGGCTTGGATAAAGTGCAACTGTTTAGATGCGACTGGTCTTCAAACTTTAATAATTATCAGTTAGAAGGTGTATTAAGCACTTTGAATTTCAGCGCAGGCTCAGACGTGGACGCACAATTCAAAAAGTTTAAGGAAGTTAACCCGAATTCTCCACTGATGTGCAGTGAGTACTGGACTGGATGGTTTGATGCCTGGGGAAGCCCTCATCAAACCCGGGGAATTAACTCTTTTATTGGCAGTTTGAAAGATATGATGGATAGAGGTATTTCCTTTAGCCTGTATATGGCGCATGGTGGTACATCTTTCGGCCAATGGGCAGGTTCTAACGCGCCACCATTTTCACCAGATGTGTCCTCTTATGATTATAACGCACCAATTGATGAGGGAGGCAATGCGACCGATAAATTTTTTGCGATTAGAGACCTTCTTAAAAATTACCTGAACCCTGGAGAAATACTAGCTGACATTCCGAATAAACCTATAAAAATCATTACAATTCCTTTGGTGCGATTCGATTATCAGGCACAATTATTTTCGAACTTGCCCGCATCGAAAAAATCCTTCGATATCAGGCCCATGGAATATTTTGACCAGGGTTGGGGTTCCATTGTTTACAGAACGAAAATAACCCCGTCAAAGCAAAAAAGAAAAATCAATATTACGGATGTTCATGATTGGGCTGCCATATATATCGATGGGCGCTTTATAGGCAGCCTTGACAGAAGGCTGAAAGACAAAACAATTACAATACCGCCGGTGTCCAAAGAGGCTGTTTTGGATATTTTAATAGAAACAAATGGCCGGGTCAATTTCAGCGAAGCTATAATTGACAGGAAAGGCATTACTAAAAATGTAGACATTATTTCTGGCCTTGACACTACTCGTTTAAATCAATGGCAAGTATTCAATTTACCGGTTGATTATGATTTCCAGAAAGAAAAGAAGTATATTAAAAAAATACAAGGTGGTCCGGGATGGTATAAATCGCAATTTGCCTTAAAACAAGTGGGCGATACCTATTTAGACATGAGTGCCTGGGGCAAAGGCATGGTTTGGATCAATGGCCACAATTTGGGAAGATTTTGGAATATTGGCCCTGCTCAAACACTATATTTACCTAGAAGCTGGCTGAAAGAAGGCAATAATGAGGTTATTATAAGAGAGGTAGGTAATCCATTGCACTTTGCTGTAAAAGGAATAGATAGCGCCATCCTAGACAAAATAGAGCTGGATTCATCCCGACTACACCGAAAGCCGGGACTACAACTGGATCTTTCTTCTTCTACAGCTGTGCATAGCGGTACGTTGACGAGCGAAGGCAGTTGGCAACAGATTATGTTTGATAAAGTGCATAATGGACGGTTTTTTTGTTTGGAGGCGCTGAACGCCCACGATCCGAAAGACAGGAATACCTCTATTGCTGAATTGGTATTAATTGATGAGAATGGAAAGCCTTTATCTACCATGAACTGGAGTGTAAAATACGCTGATAGTGAAAATTTGTTGTCAGCGCAAACGGCAGATAAGGTTTTTGATAACCAGGAGTCTGTAATATGGTCCACTTGGGTAAGCAATGTAGCAGAGAGTCATCCGCATCATATCGTAATAGATCTGGGTGAAAATAAATATGTCAAGGGCTTTAGAATTTTACAACGTAATGACAGAAGTAAGGCTGGAATGATTAAAGATTATAAGACGTATCTAAGTAAAGAAGCGTTCCCAATGAAAAAATCAAAACAATAAGTTCTGTTCAGGCCATGTAATTGAAATTGATGCGTCGATGCAATTAGATATCCTATCTGGCTGTTATATCTTCTTTAATTAAAACTTCATTTTCCTCTTGGATTATTTGCACTAAATGCTCTTATCATTTAGTGCTACAAATTCCAGCAGGCAGTAACTTGCAGATAGATAATCTATACTTACTATTGGACATATTTATTGGGAGTACTAACTTTGGAAGTATAGGAAAATTACCTCCCGTCGCCATAAATACCAAAAATAGTATAGCTATAATGAGCCGCCCTTTTTTTTACAAATCTATAATGGAACTTGAAGCTGCACTTTCTGAGAACATGTCAGATATTGCTTTTTTGGAGAGCTTGCATGATGAGCTATCTCATCGATCAACCGAACGTGCAAAAAACCTTATGCGTCGCATTGATGAAATACTGTTAAACCAAAAACCAAAAGTTAACCAAGCCAAGCCAGACACAGGCTCTCAGACTCTACCTATAAAACCTTCTATACAACCATTTTCAATGAATAGGGAAGCTATGAAAAAAGTTCAAGAAAAAGTGGAACGTGAAAAACGTAAAAAACTCCTTAATAACCCGTTGGATATTTTACACAGCTGGACCGCGTTAGAAGTGCTGAACCCCAAAGTAGATCGGCAACCTGATAAAAAACTAATTGCTTCACTTAAAAAAAACGCACTTCCATGGGATGGAGAAGGAGAGAAGTCGTTACCCAATCGGCGATTGTTTTACGAAATTGTCCTTGGCACTATTGATGTTCAAAAACCTGTTGCTGCATTGCTCGAAATTTATGCTGACAAGCGGGTTGACCGCCCTGCTGTTAAAGGGAAAGCTTTTTTAGCCTCTATAATGGTTGACCGGACTGGGAAAATAGTTGGAAATGCTCCTATTGCTGTATCCAGTTTTGGCTGGGGAGTTCCAAAGGCTTTACAGGGGGAATTGAGTATACTCTCAACATGGCAGGAAGCCGAACGTACATTGTTGGAGGCACTTGGGCATATTCTAATACGTGTAGATGACGAGGGTTAAGGCGTTGCCGCTTAATAATCGGGTGCTAGGTACTGCGTATAAATATCTGATAGATACTTTAGCACTATCCCCTGATTGGGTAGATGCGCCTTCTTTTGCAATAAGAAGGTATGAGTATTTTAAAAATGATGATCCGCCTGATCCATCCTTACTGAATAGCTTTTTTTTGAATGACCTTCAGACAGTAAAAGAGCTTTACAAGAATGATAAATTGACGGCAAATTTAGAGTCATATCTAGGGCTTGCAACACCTTTTGACAGGATAGATATTCTTAACAATCAAGAGGCTCTTGAAGAGGCTATCGCTCCAGGTAAGATTCCTCCGGCACGGTGGCCGGCACCAAGGTTTCATTCCTTAGTTTTATTACAACAGGCTGCTGTTAATCTTTCTTTGTCGGAATGTATTAACGCCGAGATAATTGCAGTAAATGGTCCGCCGGGTACAGGGAAAACAACTTTGCTACGGGATATTGTAGCTTCCTTAATCTCGCAACGTGCCGAAGCAATGTGTAAGTTCGACAACCCCGCAACGGCTTTTGAAACAACGGGTCAGAAATTGCAGGCAGGCCAGGCGTGGTTGCATTTTTATAGTTTATCTGATAAACTTAAAGGATATGAAATTGTAATAGCATCATCTAATAACAAGGCTGTCGAAAATGTAAGCGCAGAACTTCCTGGTATTAATGCCATTTCTCCAGAAGCAACCGATCTGCGTTATTTTGCTCCTTTGGCAACAGCCTTACTGGAAAAAGAAAGCTGGGGACTGATTGCCGCTGTCCTGGGCAATGCCGTGAATCGCTCGAAATTTAGACAGGTTTTTTGGTGGGATGATGATTTAGGGCTATCTGCCTATTTAGCCGAAGCCTCCGGTACTCCCCAGTTAATTGAAATAAAAGATCCTGAGACAGGAGAAATTGTAGAGCGCCGGCCACGGATTGTTGTGGAATGCAATGCACCGGCTAGCCAAACGGAGGCATTGATAAACTGGAGCAAAGCTCGTGGCGAATTTCAAATAGCCTTAACTAAGAGTAAGAACGCTTTGTCGGACCTGGCAAAAATAAGAGTAGCAGTTGCCGCATTGATACCGCTTGCCAACAAAAAGTTGATGGCTCAGAAAGAATTAAGAAATGCTGAGTTACTAAAAGAAGATTTGGAAACCTCGTTTATATCTCTTGAAAATGACCGCCTGGCTAAAGAGACGGCTTTTAATATAGCCTGCGAAAGGCAAAACAATCAGCAGGCTTTAAAGCCAGGTTTTTTTAAACGTATTTTTCAACGACGGCTATTTATAAATTGGAAAAGCGAGTGGGAGCACTTATCTGAAACCACTAAATCCTGCTACAGAGACAAAGAGCACGCTGCAGAAGCAGCTATAACTGCAAGCCATGAGCTACAAAAAGCTACATCAAAACTTAAAACTAAAAATAGCGATTATGTGGCTGCTGCCAAAGCCTACCTGGAAAAGCAAGATTTTGTTACTAAGGCAAAAGAAGAAATATCAAATCATTTGATCGACAAAGACTTCTTCTTAAAAAGCCATGCAGATAAACATTATACTATCCCGTGGTGTGATGAAGCTTGCAACCATCTTCGCAATAATGTATTCAATGCTGCGGTAAAGCTGCATAAGGCATTTATAGATGCAGCGGCCAGACCTTTGCGTCACAATTTAGGCTTGCTCATGCTGCTGTTTGCTGGTAAGTCATTCCCCGATGCCCAAAAAGACGCATTGATCGGCAATCTCTGGTCTTCTTTTTTCCTAGTAGTTCCAAGTATATCAACAACCTTTGCTTCGGTAGAGCGTATGTTTTCCAAATTACCAAGTGAAAGCCTGGGCTGGTTACTGGTAGATGAAGCGGGTCAGGCTTTACCTCAGGCAGCTTTAGGCGCAATCATGAGAACTAAAAGAGCAGTTTTTGTAGGAGACCCGATGCAAATAGAACCAGTAGTTTCTTTACCCGAAACCCTGACACAGAGTATATGTCGCCACTATGGTGTGGATCCTGACCATTATAATGCTCCTCAGGCCTCCGCGCAAACAATTGCTGATGCGGTAACTAAATATTATGCTGAGTTTGAAAGTAAGCAAGGTAGCCGAACAGTCGGGCTACCTCTCTTAGTCCATCGGCGTTGCTCAAACCCAATGTTCAGTATTTCAAATGTCGTAGCATATGGAAATTTGATGGTACAGGCTAAAAAGCCCCAACGGTCAAAGATAAAAGACTGTTTAGGACCTTCTGCCTGGATTGATGTGAGAGGAGAAGCCCAGGAAAAATGGTGTCCCCAGGAGGGGGTAGTTGTTCTGGATCTTTTACAAAAGTTGAAGCAGAACGAGGTAGCTCCTAACTTGTACATTGTAACTCCATTTGTATCTGTTCAAGATAACATGCGTCATTTGATTGATCAAAGTGGTATTTTACTCGGGTGGGTTGAAGACCCCTATCATTGGGTAACTGAACGAATTGGCACTGTACATACTGTACAGGGGCGTGAGACTGAAGCCGTCATTTTTATTTTAGGAGCTCCGGCTCACGGTCAAACGGGCGCGAGGGGGTGGGCGGGTGGTACTCCTAATTTGCTAAATGTTGCTGTAAGTCGTGCAAAAGAGGCTATTTACGTAGTAGGAAATCGAGACCTTTGGAGAAGCGCTGGAGTGTTTAAAGATTTGGCGGCTAGAATAAACTAGCCGATTATCTAACAAGACTTTTCAACCCTTTACAATTTTTTTAGAGGTAACGGCTTTAATTTATAAAAATTTCGGGTTTAAAATTTTAATCAAATGAAATTGATAAATTTCGAAAAGTGGTCTCTGCCCTCCAAAATTTCTAAAACTTGAACACTGAACAGGATTTATAGATCTGACTAAGATTTTTTTGCCGTGATATCATGAGCGATTCTTTCCTGCATGATTGCTGCCGACGGAGCTGAAGTTTCAAAAACTACTGGTAAAAAACAGCGATAGAATTTATTGAAAAGGTCTTAAAAAATAGCTACGGTTCTGTTGACACCGAAACATCAATTGAGACTATTGTAGTATCCACTGTAACATATTTTATTTTATTAATTTTTGTGTCAAAATCCGGGCGCAACAAGTCAAAATATAGTATTAGGCATTATCTAGATATTGATACATTTATTCAATTACTATTAGGTATGAATATGTTTAATATCCGTTAGAAAAAGATGCAATGTATTTCAAATTAAGGCGGCATGGGAGCAAATACTTACGATACATACATTGTTGAAATTGAATTTATAGATAGCCTTTGGTCTGTTCTCAGAAAAAGCCGTTCTCAACCCGATATATGGAATGCTGAAAAAGTCTGCAGAAAAATTGCAAGACAGGGATGGGCGTTAAAAAAAGATGTAGAAGACCTTTTGAACTATTTAGATAGTAGGATTGTGTTGTGCCAATTTGATTCCCGGGATTTATCCGAACAAATGGGAGTCCTTTGGCGGTGGGTTTATGTTGATCTTACAGGAAAAGACTCCCTTAGCGATTGGCATGAAGCATTAAAAGCAGATGAGGCCGCTTTACTGTTAATGTTATATGAGCGAATAGGTTTTGCTTTGGATCCTTCTATACTGGTAGATTTACTTTTGCCAGATGTGATGAAACGTAAATACAAAAATATTTTGAGTAACGCTCAGCTGCAAATAATAAATTTTAAAGAAAATAGATACAGGTTGCAGCCTATCAAGCTTTTATCACAAAATTGCAATAACAAATTTACTAGAAGAAAGACATTTGTATCTTTTCAAGGATACAAATTAATTGGCGAATATCTCAATAAGGAAATAATTGGTCTAAAAATTTATACTCCTAAACCCATGTAAGGCCGGCTGATATTGGAACCACCTAAGATCTGGACTAATAGGTAAAAGCTACTATATTCAACTTCTCAATGCATGACGCCACTCTTTTGCTATATTTGACTTTGATATTCTATGAGTATGGTTTCAGTTATTCATAAACCCCTAAAGCCATTAAAGCGGTCTTTAACCGCCTTAGCAGCAATGTCTTCTATCTTAAGTGGGCAGGAGAAAGATCCTCGTGTTACTATAAAGGCATCAAGAGTAATGCTGCGTGCCTGGGCAGGAGAGCTTGAAGAATATAGCAGACTGTTAATTATTCAGAATTTTATTAGACAGGTAATATCTTTTTATTGGCAATCTATTCATAACTCACCCATAAAAAAGCATTCTCTACCTGAAATGTACGCTTTATTAAAGAAGGTAGACCTGGATGAAAATGTAATGGCTTTGGCGGGTGTAATTGGGAGAGCCGGAGCTAGATTGGGAGTAGTTGAGGCCGCATATGAGTTAGGCAATTTATATACCTCTATAATGCCCGAAACATTGCGGTCGGGCAACGGTGTTTTTTACACACCACCACCACTGGTAAGTCGCCTGATAGCGATGGCAGAAAAAACTGGTACTGACTGGGCCAAGGCATCTGTTGCGGATCCCGCATGTGGTGGCGGTGCTTTTTTAGCACCGGTGGCTACGCGTATGCTTGACAAGCTCGCAAATAAAACGCCTATAGAGCAACTTACGCATATAGAAAATCATCTTAAGGGATACGAGATTGATGCTTTTGCCGCTTGGTTAACACAGGTATTTCTTGAAGTAGCATTGAAGGATACTGTTGCTGCAGCAGGCCGTTCTATAAAACCTTTAGTTACCGTATGTAATACACTGGAATTTTTTACCGAACCACAGGAAAAATTTGACCTGTTAATTGGAAACCCTCCCTACGGCAAACTAAAATTAACTGATACCATTAGGGAAAGATATAAGGCTAGCTTGTATGGCCATCCTAATTTGTATGGCCTTTTTACTCATTTAGCAATAGATCTCGTTAAACAGGGAGGTGTTTTAGCATATCTCACACCTACCAGCTTTTTGTCTGGAGAGTATTTTAAAAACCTGCGTTCATTTATTAGAAATAATGCTGTCCCGAAGGTAATTGATTTTGTTGCTGTTCGAAAGGGTGTTTTCGAGGATGTATTGCAGGAAACAATGTTAGCTACTTATAAAAAGACTAAGGATAGTTTAAAACAGCGTAATACCAAAGTGTCAGTTGGTGAAATAGCAACACTCGATGAAAATAAAACAAGCTTTCAGCAGATAGGAAAGTATAAGCTATCAAATTGCTTAGATGGTCCCTGGATTTTACCGAGGCACGCTGACCAGGCAAGTGTGATATGTGCTATGTCCCAAATGGGAGAAGGACTTAGTAGCTGGGGATACAAAGTTAGTACTGGTCAGCTAGTATGGAACCGACATAAAGAGCAGTTGTCAGACAGGGTTACCAAAGGCTGTCATCCTATCATTTGGGCAGAAGCTGTCACACAGAATGGACGATTCGTGCTAAAAGCAGATAAAAAAAACCATAAACTGTGGTTTAAATTTCAACAGGGCCAGGACTTTTTACTTACAACTAATCCCTGCTTATTACTGCAACGAACTACTTCGAAAGAACAGGAAAAACGTCTTGTTACAGCAGTATTGCCTCAACATGTTATAGATCAGCATGGAGCAGTCGTTGTCGAAAATCATCTGAATATGATTATACCTGTTGAGGCGAGACCTGGGGTAAGTTTAGAGCTTTTATCAATTTTTCTGAACAGTAAGGCCGTCAACGATGCTTTTCGAGCCATTAGCGGTAGCGTA
>JAESFO010000769.1_pt1 | contig 14038 bp, 9 predicted proteins | sample 9269421 | NCBI WGS metagenome assembly JAESFO01 (sample SAMN14502839, study PRJNA617101) | algae metagenome | isolation source: Nostoc desertorum CM1-VF14 and co-occurring heterotrophs from rocky... | place: USA: Clark Mountains, San Bernardino, California | collected 2000-06-05 | reverse complement strand
GCCAAAAATCCAATCGTGCCGCTATGGATAATAATTATATGTTGACGATTCTTGCTGCTTGCTTATCTCATCATAATGATGCTTTCAAATCCTCTTGTCAATAGGGTTTGAAATGCGCTTACCCTGGCCCTTGAACGTGGAGGCAGATACGACTTCGCAAACAGTATTCAATAATTCTCGTACCCCGACAATCGTGCAAAGGTCATGCATAGAAGCGATCGCATTTGTTCCGGTAATGAGTTAAGCTGAATTAATCAATATAGTAAACTGCGATCGCCTACTTTCATAAACCACCAACTTAAACTCGACTGAACTTAATCTTGTCAAGTTCATCAGATACTTCTTTAAGTTCCGGTTCAACCACTGTCAGATGTTGCTCCAAAATTGCCAAATTGCGAATATTAGACTTATAAAAAGCATCAAATAAATCACCCACAAAAGGCACAGTACCAACGACTGTTTCCAAACCAACATTAAAAATCATTTTGGCTAAGTCTTGGCGTGGGATGCCAAAACGGGTTGCTAAAAATATGATGTAAGCTGAAAACCCTGTACTGATTAAATCACCAGCACCTGGAACCAAACCGATAATTGGGTCTATTCCAATACGAAAACCTGTTAAAGGGATGCGTATAGATGTATCCATCAAACGGCTGAGTTTGCGGATTCGATTAAGAGTACTAAGGCGTTTAGCAGCGTCCATAATTTCAGATATTTACACTACTTCTAACTTGCACCATTTTTAGTTATAAGTCTTGTACCCTTAGAAAGAAAAATCATTACGACTGCCCAGAAAGCAGATATATGGATGCTCCAGTTTATTACAATGTCTGCGGCGGTAAATTACGTTCTATTATTGCTTATGGCTAAAATTAACTTAGAAATTTTAGAATAGCTAAAACAGGCATTTGATAGCATCAAGCTTTCCGTACCAACTACCGATTTTTTTTACTTTAAAAATAAAATAGATAGCAAGCCAGAATTTTTTTGACCAACTTTTGTTTTTGCAATTACCTGAAAAACCGCTTGTTTCTGAAGATATGTAATTGCTATTGCTCCGAATGCAACTACTAAAAAAGATACGGTAAAGTTGCTAGTTAGTTCGGGAAGATATTCTGCAATTAAGTTTTGCCAGTAATACACAAAGAAAATATGCCACAAATATATCCATAAGGAAGATGAACTGATAAAAACAATCAACCTAATCAATAAATTATCTCGTTCTAATAAATTGTGTTTTGCAGACAACTTATCAACTATAAAATATGCTAACATGGACATGAAAACTCCATAAAAAACATAGTAGCTTTTTGCAGGATACTTAAAATTTTCATTTGAAATAAAATGTCCTAAGCTATGGTAAAAATAAACAGCTTGCAACAGAAATAAGCTGAAAAATAATCCAGATATTAATAATATGGTTTTGTTCCTAAGCTTGGGTATAATTATACCTAAGCCAAATAAGCATCCATAGGGAAGAAGATAAAATAAATAATCGTTGATTATTACATCGAGGTAAATTATCCGCTTCCAAAAGCTGAAACGTTGAGTTAAAATAAGTAAAAATTCATATCCTAAATAAGTTAGTGACAGTAAAGTTAAAAATTTAACTTCAGATTTGCAAAGTCTATATATATATAGTGATAGAAAATTTCACTTGGAATACTAAATTGATTTAGTTTTTTATACCTAACAAATAAGTATTGTTACTGAACAACATTGTTTCTATATATTAGGTAAAGCAGAGAAAGTAATGACACCAATACAATAGAACAAACTCAGGAAAGAAAACGGCGTGCAAGTCTCTCAGTCCAGTATCTCTGCACTGGAATTAGCTTCTAGCAAAGTCCAGAAGTAGCCATCTGGCGCAACGAATGAAAAACTTGTCTCGCCAAACTCATTACTAATGATGTCTGTAACTTTTTGTACAGTACTTGCTTTGATGCGATCGCAATACTCCTGTATTCCTTTAACCCGATAGGTATATAAAGACATACCCAAGCTACCGGGTTGGGCTGCCTCAAAACGCGATTCTAAATTAATCTCTTCTGGGAACCGAATGATATAAAGTCTACCACTGCGTGCAGCCATCAGGTCAGATTTAGAAGAACGAGGATCATCAAAGGTAGTGACAATAAATTTTTCACCACGGTTAAGATCAAAAATATCTTTACCTGCTGGCGAAGATTCATAGCTAGTTTCGACATCATCACGCACACGCAACAAACCCAAAACTTCTTCGTAAAACTTCAGCGTTTCTTTGCTGTCATCTTGAACGATGATTCCCATGTGGGTAAATTGACTAGTCTTGAGTGCAGCATTATGGTTAACTTGTCCATAGTGCGGCAGCATATAGCCAAACCGTTGAAACAACACCTGTCGAGCTAATGGTTGCAGTAGTAGCATTTCTCGCACGCCAACTGCTGGCTCAATAAAAGGACGGCTTTTTCTCTCTTTGTTGTAGATGACTTCCCAATAAGGGTTAGAGTGCCTAATTGGCAAACCTGCCGCTTTTGCATTTTCTATATGATTTAAGATACTTAATACATCCGCAGTTAAGCTTGTTGCCCAGCGATTTCCTTTAATTTTCATCGACGCGATTCCCAAACCTTCATGGGTGGGGTTTTGCCAAACCATCAGCCGAATCAAACCATGATCTGAATTTTGGTGGTAGAGGCGAATTGAGCGTAAAGATGAATTCACCCCATATAATTGATTGGCTACATCTGCGGTTAATTCACCCATTTCACCAATGCGATAGCCAAATTGCTCCCAATACTGAATTGCAGAGATTGGCTCCGAGATGCCGATACAGACTTCATAAATACCTTCAATTGCGGTTTGTTGTTTGTTGTTATAGAGCATTCGCCTTTGGAGGAAAACTTTTTGATTTACTGAAATTGTGCAGAAATTGAAGTTCAGATGTGGTAAGGTCGCGCCATTGACCCAATTGTAGGTCATCCAATTGTAGGTGGGCTATGCTGATCCTGACCAGTCGCAAAGTCGGAAACCCTACAGCCGCAGTCATACGACGTACTTGGCGGTTTTTGCCCTCTGTTAATGTCATTTCCAACCAAGCTGTCGGTACATTTTTGCGAAATCTAATCGGTGGGGTGCGTTCTGGTAATTGTGGCTCTTGTGGTAAAAGCCTAACTTCTGCTGGCTGAGTGCGGTAATCTTGAATTTCCACACCAGTTTGCAACCTTTTTATCGCATCTGCATCTGGAATTCGCTCTACCTGTACCCAGTAAGTACGTTTATGACCAAAACGCGGATGGGCAAGACGATGTTGCAATTGTCCATCGTTCGTTAACAGCAGCAACCCTTCACTATCCCAGTCTAAGCGTCCTACAGGATAAACATTAGGTACATCAATATAATCTTTCAGGGTGCTATGTGTGGGAGCATCTTTTGTAAACTGGCTGAGAACACCATAAGGTTTGTAAAAAATAATATATCGGTAATGATTTGTCATTGGGTATTGTTATTCTTTTCTTGTTCCTCTGCTTCTATTTTCTAACGTGACTTAAACATTTGTGAGGGATAAATAAGCGTTCAAATACGTCCCCACATTAAGATGCGTTTATAGCCTGCTTCACAAACCCCAATTTATAAAGCCGTATTTTTTGATGTAGACGACAAAAAACGATATTGTCAAAAATTGTGGGTTGAAATTTGCTTAAGATACACACCCAATGCCCTATGACTAATTACTTTCGCTCCAATGTTAATGCAATGGCTAGCTATGTCCCAGGTGAGCAGCCTCAACGTGGTACACAGATCATTAAACTCAACAGTAACGAGAATCCCTATCCTCCTTCGCCTGCGGCACTAGCTGTGTTACGGAATATCGATGGCGAGTGGTTGCGACGGTATCCAGAACCTTTCGGGGGGGAGTTCCGGCAAGCTGCAAGTAAAGTTTTAGGGGTTCCTAGTGATTGGATAATTGTAGGAAATGGCAGTGACGAATTGTTGAGCGTGATAATTAGAGCCTGTGCAGAACCTGGGAAGAAGGTAGTTTATCCAATGCCAACTTACGTGCTATATCGCACATTAGCAGAAATGCAAGCTGCGGAAATTACTGAGATTACTTACAGCAATGACTACAGTTTACCTTTGGAAGAACTGGTTGCTGCTAATGGTTCTGTGACATTTATTGCATCGCCTAATAGTCCATCAGGGCATATAGTACCAACAAATGATCTGCGAAAATTAGCCAGCCAGTTATCTGGAGTTTTAGTGATTGACGAGGCATATGTCGATTTTACCGAAGAGAATGCATTGGCTTTGGTAAAGGACTATGAAAACGTCATCATAATTCGCACACTTTCTAAAGGGTACTCATTGGCAGGATTGCGGCTGGGATTTGGGGTGGCGAATCCCAAGCTATTGCAGGGATTGTTTAAGGTGAAAGATAGCTATAACATTGATGCGATCGCTTGTGCAATTGGCACGGCTGCTATTACCGATCAAGCTTATAAAAATGCTTGTGTAGCAAAGATTAAAGCATCACGCAATCGGTTAACAATAGACTTAAAACAATTAGGTTTTCATATTTGGGATTCCCAAACTAACTTTTTACTGGTACAGCCAAGAGAAGGAAACGCAGAATATCTCTATCAAAAACTGAAGGAACGGGGAATTTTAATCCGCTACTTCAAGCAGCCTGAACTAGATGATAAATTACGCATTACTGTTGGTACTGATGAACAAAATCAGGCTTTAGTGGAGGCATTAATTTATTTGTTAGAGGCAGGGGACAGGCGGTAGGGAGTAGGGAGCAGGGGGAGCAGGGGGAGCAGGGGGAGAAACAAGGGTTAACTGAACTGTATTGAGATATAAAGTATGTTTTACTCGTGACTCCTGATAACAATGTTTCTACTGCAACAATTAGACGCTCAGGGCTTCTAACCTTGCCTGAAGCGGGATAGAGACAATAAATTCAGCTCCTTTTCCTAAAACCGATGCACACTCTAACTGTCCTCGATGCTTATTAGTCACAATCTGGTAACTAATAGATAGCCCTAAACCAGTGCCTTTACCAACAGCTTTGGTTGTAAAAAAGGGTGTGAAGAGTTGCCGCCGCACATTTTCGTCCATACCAGAACCGTTGTCAGCAATGCGGATGACAACAAAATTACCTTCAACAGTAGTACGGATTGTAATGATACCTGGCTGACGTACGATATCAGCATAAGTCCGATGTTCGTTAAATTCTTCCAAAGAGTCGATCGCATTTGCGATTAAATTCATAAATACTTGATTCAGTTGCCCAGGATAACATTCTACAGGTGGGAGATTACCGTACTCTTGTATTACCTGAATTCCTGGATGATCTGGTTGGGGTTTAAGCCGATTTTGCAAAATCATCAGAGTGCTATCAATGCCCTCATGGATATCAACGGCTTTGACTCCAGCTTCGTCTAGGCGGGAAAAGTTTCTTAAAGATAATACAATCTGGCGAATGCGATCAGTTCCCACTTTCATTGAAGCCAAAAGCTTAGGTAAATCTTCCATCAAAAAATCTAAGTCAAATTCATCTATTTCATTCTGAACTTTAGGTGGTAACTTCTGGTTTTGCTGCTGATAAAGTTGTACTACACTCATCAAGTCTTTGACATAATTATTTACGTAAGTAAGGTTGCCGTAGATAAAGCTGACTGGGTTATTGATTTCGTGAGCAACACCTGCCACCAATTGCCCCAGGCTAGACATTTTTTCGCTTTGCACCATCTGTGACTGAGTGAGCTTTAATTCATCGAGCGTCTGCTCTAGCTGCTTTGCTTTCTCACGCGCTTGTGTTTCCGAAATCTCTAACTCCTGGGAGTATATATGCAAATTTGTGTAGAGCCGAGCATTTTCTATAGAAATGGAAACTTGCGAAGTCAATAAGTTCAGTACTTCTAATCGCTCTGCGGTAAAGACTCCGGTAGTGAGGTTATTTTCCAGGTAAAGAACCCCAGTTAGCTTACCCTGATGAGAGAAAGGCAAACACAAAATTGATTTGGGTTGATTGGCAACAATATAGTTGTCACTTGCAAAACGCTCTGTGTGGCTAGCATCGTCTAAAACCAAATTTTCTTTTGTTCTCTCAACATAGTTAATTAACAAAGCTGGTAGTTTATGCTTTACTTGAAACAGACTCGACGATCGCACTGTCACTTGATCTCGATCAATGCTTCCTTCGGCTTCAATCACCCAATGGTTCTCCCGTTTTACAAGTAGATAACCCATTTGGGCCCCAGCATTCTCGATCGCGATCGTCATCATTTTCTCTAACAGGCGACTTAGCTCCATCTCGCTTGAGAGTGCTTGAGACGCTTTAATCGCTGTGCTGATATCTAGAGCTTGGGTTTTAGCTTCAGAACTATCCCGAATCTGCTTTGTACCCGTACCTCGCCCAGTTACCTCCCCGACTGTATCTGTAAAAAGCTGGGAATATTGTTCATCCAGTTGCCCGACTTTACCCGCAGCTTCCCACTTGAGATAGCGGTAGCGGGCTTCTTTAAAATAAATTTTGGCAAAGTTTTGCCTATCCTTGGCTAAGTAAAATCGAAATGCCAGTTCGTTTGCTAAGGCTTCATTTTGTAAATAACCGTTTTCGGCAGCAGAAGCGATCGCCTTGTCATATAGCTCCATTGCCTGATAATCTTGCTGGTAAATCCGAGCAATTTCAGCTTGAATCAGCAGGAATTTGTGTTGATAATTGGTTGGGCAGTGCATTGCCCATTGCTGGAATTTTTCTAAGTTGGCATTTAGTTTATCCAGATAAACAACTTGAGTTGCGGTATCTGCCTCTGCATAAGCCCCAGCCAAGGCAATACTTTGGTGAAAGTAGAAAACAGGATTAATAAAAATTCCTCGCGCTCCCCCAACAAATTTTTCAGCATTCTCTGCATACTCAACAGCTTTGGTATATTCTCCATACCAGTTACAGAGCGCAAGTTTATAGATATAAACTACAAATGCGGTTAACATATCCGAAGATGCCTGTGCAAACTCTAGCAGTTGCCGTTCATCTGCCCAAGTTCCAATAAGCTCGTCAATCTTATCTGTTGGCTTAGTCAGGTTAGCGATCGCTTCCATAGCCAGCAGATGGTAGTTCAACATATTTCTGTCAATTTTGCGGAGGCTAGGAATAAAATCTTTGGCTACTTCTGCGGTTTTTTCTAAAGATTCATTCCCAAATAAGCATTGCCATAAAAAATTAACTGAACAATAACCAGACCATTGATAAGAACCTGTTTCTAAACCACTATTAAATCCCTTTAATAAATAAGGTTTTGCCTGGCTAATATGGTCTTTGTAATGACAGATTAGACCTCCCCACATATTCAAAATATTTGCTTCTAATTCTTTCGTTCTTAAAATTTCATGCAACCGCAGAGATAGTTTCCCAAACTCATAACCCGAATCTACCTCGCCATATTGAAATACTAAGTTGAAAGAATACAGCATATAACCAAATACCGAAATTGGTGAGTTGCCATACTGAACAGAAAGTTGAGTTATGTTCATTGATGTGATGTGCAACGCTTTAGATCCTAAAAAGTAGGCAATGGGCCAGACTTCTTTTAAGATGCGTTGAGCCATTAGCTTCTCTTCGTCTTGCATTTGTGGTAATTCTGCGAGACTAAAAGTTGAGCGATCGCCAATAACTTCCTTGGTATGATTAAGTTTTTCTAACAAATATGCATCATCGGGATAAGCTGTAAACTCCAAGCCTAAAAGCTCTAAGGTATTTAGCCCAATTTTATAGGCAGAGTTTAAATCATTCTCCATTCGATAACACATAATCCGATATTCATTCACCCGACACATATCAAGGGTAGTTTTAACCTGGTTGAAAGTCTGCTCAAAAACTAGCAAAGCCTCCTCATATTTTCCATTTAAAAATTCTGCTTCCCCAACTTGTAAATATAAAGTTAATGTAAGCAAATAATTATCTTGCCAGCTATTTTTAGGTAGATAACTCATACCTGTTTCTAGCAACTTGAGTGCAGTTACAAATGCCGAAGATGATTTTGCTCGCTGACCAGCTTTTAGATTTAATTCTGCCAGTTCATATCTTTCTGCTGGTTCAACAATCAATGAGCTACCAGCATTGAGATGGTTGACGATATCAAAAAGATGTTCTTCTAACTGGGCTTTCTCAGTATTGCGTAATAGTAATTTTCCAATTTTCAGATGTACTTCTTGTTGCTGACCAGTTGGAATTAAAGAATAGGCAGCTTGCTGAACGCGATCGTGCAAAAACTTATAGTCAACTTGTACGGCAGTATCGCAATATGTTGCCAATTCTGACTGATTCAACAACTGAGGAATTTTGTAAGTATCGCTTAAGGGAAGAATTAATCCCGCCCGCAAAGCTTCCCATAAATCAACTGCTGTTGCTGATGGGGATTTTTCGTTTACTACAGCTAGAATTTCTAAATTAAATCGGTTGCCAACACAAGCAGCTAACTGTAAAACTTGCTGCGTCGGTTCTGACAGCCTCTGAATTTTCTTCACCATTAAATCGACAACATTATCGGTAATGGCTTGTTCCTGAATTTTGTTGAGATCCCACTTCCAAAAGCCCAAACGGTAATCAAATGTTAAAAGATTATCTTGATGCAATACTTTTAGTAACTGAGTCAAGAAAAAGGGATTACCTTGGGTTTTTTGAAATAGCAAATCAGCTAAAGGTTTTGCCTGAGATAATTCGCAATTGAACGTGTCAGTAACCAGTTGAGTAATATGAGGTGCTGCTAATGGCTTCAAAAGTAACTCTTCAACGGTTGCGCCAAATGCTTGAATTGTCTCTAGCATTAGCATCAGTGGATGCGTAGGGCTAACTTCGTTATCTCGGTAAGCCCCAATCAGCAAGAGATACTGACTTTCTGGGTCAGTCATCAGATTCTCGACCAGGTTCACAGAGGCAGCATCTGCCCATTGGAGGTCATCTAAAAACAGTACTAAGGGGTGTTCAGCAGCAGTAAAGACATGGATAAATTGCTTAAACACCCGATTAAAACGGTTTTGAGACTCAGCAACCCCCAACTGCGGTACAGGCGTTTGCGGTCCAATAATCAGTTCTACTTCCGGGATGACATCAATAATAACTTGACCATTAACTCCCAATGCTCGTAGTAATTTATTTTTCCAAACCTCAACTCTGGCTTGGCTTTCAGCTAACAGTTGTCGCATCAATTCTCGAAATGCTTGAATCAAAGAAGCATAAGGAATATCTCGCTTAAGTTGGTCAAATTTGCCACCGATAAAGTAACCTCGTTGCCGCACAATCGGTTTGTGAACTTCGTTAACTAGTGAAGATTTGCCAATACCTGAGTATCCTCCTACCAACACAATTTCGCTAGAACCAAGGCTAACTTTTTCAAAGGCAGCCATTAAAGTTGCCACTTCTACTTCCCGACCGTAAAGTTTTTGAGCTATTTGGAATTGATGCGAAAAATCTTGCTGGCCTAAGGTAAAAAGCTCAATGCTGCCTTTTCTTTGCAGTTGTATCGCTGCTTGCTCTAAGTCAGCCTTTAAGCCGTAAGCACTTTGGTAGCGGTCTTCAGCAGTTTTGCTTAGAAGTTTCATAGCGATCGCAGAGATTGCCAGTGGTACTTTAGGATTAATCTCGTGCGGAGCTACTGGAATTTTCGCAATGTGACAATGCACCAACTCTATTGGGTCTTGAGCATTATGGAAGGGGAGCTGACCCGTTAACATTTCGTAAAAAATAACACCTAATGAGTAAAAATCTGTACGATAATCTAAGGTTCGATTAATGCGTCCAGTTTGCTCTGGCGACATATAAGCCAGCGTTCCTTCTAGGAGGTTGAGGCTACTGATTTCTGGGCTTTCTTTTGACAGCAGCGAAGCGATACTGAAGTCAATTAACTTTATTTTTTCGGTATTGGGATTATAAAGAATGTTTTCGGGCTGAAGATCCTTATGGATAATGTGGTGGGTATGTAACTCTCCCAAAGTCTCAGTAATTTGACGAGCAATGTTGAGAAATTTCGTAAGTTCAAAGCCTGTATTAGATATCTGAACTTTTAAAGATTCTCCACCAAAGTCTTCTAAAACAAGTGCTAGACCATTACTGTAGCCATTGTCGTAACTAATTAATTCATGAGCTTTGATTACACCTGTAATATTCAAGTTTTGAATAATTTCGTATTCGTGCTTTATCTGAGCAATCTCTTTGACAGTAGGATACTCTGCTTTGAGCAGTTTGATGACAACTGAGTACCCGTTCACCTTGGAGTATGCTCGATAAATTATTGTGGCAGAAGCTTCATAAATTAAACTTGCAACACTATAGTCCGGAATGCGAGCAATTAATCTAAACATTATTACTTGTTTGAATGTTAATTTATAATTGGATTTTGGTGATTATTATAATATTCCCAAAATTCAAGTTAAGTTAACTCTTCAAATACTAGGTGATATCAAATTCGGTAGCATCTGAATAATTCAAAAACGGCTCCAGACGTTGAGGGCGCACAGGGAGAGGAAAGAGAATTAAGGGACTTCCAAATAAAAAAATATACCATCGTTATAGAGGCAGGGGGCAGGGGGCAGGGAGCAGGGAGCAGGGAGCAGGGGGAGGGAAAGTCGTAGTGAAATCCAGAAATTTGGATAATTTATTTTTTGGAGTTCCCTAAGCTCATCCCATCTCCTTTTAGGGGATGGGATTTCACATTGCCTGTTGACCATCAACCGTCAACGACGTTGCGGTGTTTCTTATCCCATCTTTAAAAAGAGTGGGTTTTCCCGACGCCTTTTTATAATTTCAATACAATTCGGCAATTCCGATCTTAGAGTTGCGCGTGTTTATCGTTTTCCAATTGTGACCATTGGGACTCCACCATCAGGAGCAAGGGTAAACCCACGTCGTTGCAGTCTAATAGGTTTATTTTCCACTAAGGCAAGTTGATAATTGAATAAAACTGTTGCAAGAACTAATTTGATTTCTAACTGAGCTAGGGCATATCCTAAACACCGCCGACTTCCACCACCAAAGGGAATATATTCTGAAGGGGAATATTGCCGCTCTAGAAAACGTTCTGGTCGAAATTGTTGAGGATTAGGATACAAGTCTTCTCGGTTATGTACAAGGTAGATACTCGGCATTAAGGCTGTGTCAGGTTCAAACTGGTATCCTGCAATATTTATGGATGATTTGGTAACGCGTGGGAAAAGCACCGGAATGACTGGATACATCCGTAGGGTTTCTTGGCAAACCGCAGTTAAGTAAGGAAGTTGGGCAATTTCCATCGGATTAGGATTTTCTCCCAAGCTGTCGAGTTCCTGGTGCAATTTTTCCAGGACATCTGAATTTTGGTGAACTTGATAGAAAGCCCACGCTAGTGTTGTTGCAGTAGTTTCATGTCCAGCAAATAAAATTGTGAGCAATTCATCTTTTAATTCATCGTCGGTCATTGGTTGCCCATTTTCATCCCGTGCAGCCATCATCAAGCTCAGAACATCGCCCCGGTTCTGATTGTTTTTTGTTCGTTTCTCTGCAATTTCTGCTTGAAGTAGCTCATAAGTATCGCGTTGTCTGCGTTTCATCTGCCCCCAAGGAGTCCATGTTCCCCAATCTTGTTGTAAAAACGGCAAAAATAGCATACTGGAGCGCAAGGCAGAATCAGTCATATTCAGCCAAGCCGTCATTAAAGGTTTAAGTTTCTGATAACGTTCGCCTTCAGTTAAACCAAAGACAATTTGTAAAATCACCTCTAGGCTGACTTTCTGCATGGTAGACCGAGCCACAAAAGGTTGACCAATTTGCCATTGACTGGCGATTTGCTTAGTAATTAAGCAGATTTGCTCTGCATAAGCTTGTAACTTCTCTCCATGAAAGGGGGGCATTAATAATTTTCGCTCTCGTCGATGGCGGGCACCATCCATTAACAGTAGAGAATTTCGCCCAATCAGAGGCTCTGCAAGTTTATTACCACGACCAATATCAAACTTAGAATCTTGACTGAAAATCTCTTGAATGGCTTGGGGATGATTAAGAATTACACAAGAACCGATTCCACTCAGCCGCATGGAAAAAATGTCTCCATACTTTTGACTATATTTTTGCTGAAATCCAATCGGATCGGCAATCCATTGTATAAGTTGCCACCACGAAGGACTAGTAATGCAATTCGGTAATTGATTAAGCATAATATTTACTTGTGATTCCACTCGATAATTTCAAAAAAATACGTTGCCTACCAAGTACACAGGCGTAGCCCGTCGTAGACATCGTACAGAAGTTACTAGGCAAGTTGGATCTAAAATTGGACTACGTGTGTCGATTGGGGATGAGAAAAAACCGGGAGTAAGTTTACCACTTTCTTTACCCAGAGATGCGATCGCAACTTGATTCTCAGCATTAGCTTAGTCGGAATGAAGCAACAAATAATCAGATTGTATCCACTATTCTAATAGAGAATTACATCGAGTTTTTTAAGCTAGAAGCTGTTTTTTCTGGGTTTCCCGAAAACGGAAAAACTAAGATACTCTTGATTTTTGGGTTCTCAATTAATTCTTTTAAACGGCCCAGTTGCCGATCTGTAATTGCAACTCCAGCGTATTTTTGAGCGTAATTTAATTCTTCAACAAAATTAGTATCATTATAAGCTTGAATAAATACGCGATCTACACCCCATTTTTCCCAGTCAGCCGCAAAATATTTTTTAGCCCAATAGGGGTTATGATGACAAATATCAAAACTTACCGAGGAATTAGCTTTTTTCATAGAACTGACCATTTGTTGTACAAAACTAGTTAAATTTGTAGTACGGTCAACTTTTCCAGGTAATTCAGCATAATAGCCTAGATAATCATCCCATTGAACTGCATCAATATTAGGGTATTTTTGGACAAATTCTACTAAGATATTTTTAAAAAAACTAGTAACTTCAGGGATTTCTACATCAAGGACATAATGATCGATTTCAGAGTAGGTTTTATCCACTCCCGGAACAATCCATTTTTTGGCGATCGCTAAATCAAAAATTGGACTATTTTTATCTATTTTAATCCCCTTTTCAAAGTAAGCATGAACTTGCATACCTTGTTTATGCGCTTCATCAATCAGCCAATTTAACCATTGATCTTGAAACTGGTTTGGACAACTCCTATAGCCTAGAGTTCTTTGCATAACGTCGCTATTATACATTGTACAACCATTCCCCCAAACACCATGAATAATTGTATTAATTCCTTGAGAGTGATAGTAACGAACTCTTTCACGAATTGTTTGTTCATCGGCATTATTGGTGGCTTGGTAGCGAGTTACATAAATTCCTCTAATTACTTTTTTCTCCCAAGGAGTTTGAAGTAATGGTGTTTTCTTTTTTGGCATTGTTCTTACCGCAGCTTGGTTATTATTGGAAGTGGATTTTGGAGTATTTGAGGAGGATAGAGTAGGAGTTGGAGAAGTAGTTGGAGCCGGATTCAAAATCGGAATATATATTTGTTGATTCTTAGGTAAAAGCTTGCTGATATCCAGATTTCCCTTCTGGCTAAACCACCAATAACCACCTCCTAAAATAACTATGATTACAGAGAACGGAATATTTGCACATCCACATCCAATTGGCTTTTTGTTTTGGCGCGACATAATATGATGATTATCTGGTGATTTATTATATATAGCAATCCCAAATTCAACTTCAGAAAAAGCTAAAATTAACAGTATATATTCATAGGCTTTTCAACGATTTTATCTTTGATAAATTATTTTGGATGTGCTTGCTTTTGGAGCGTAGGTGCAGCCCGTCTTAGACATCGGCTGACTCATCCCACCACTGCTCAATGACATTAATGCAAGAATGGGCGGCTCATGCACCAGTAAATTATCAGCACAAGTATAATTTAGTTTTGGCTAAACAAGCTCGTGTAAATGGCGATCGCTTACCAGGGTTAGCGCGTCTCAAACCCTATTGACAAGCGGACTTACCTGATCAGCAATCAAGTTAGAAACAAAGTGCCACTATCCAGGCTAGGGTAAGATTTAATCCATCTAGCTCCAAGGTTCGAGTAA
>JAESFO010000768.1_pt1 | contig 14109 bp, 11 predicted proteins | sample 9269421 | NCBI WGS metagenome assembly JAESFO01 (sample SAMN14502839, study PRJNA617101) | algae metagenome | isolation source: Nostoc desertorum CM1-VF14 and co-occurring heterotrophs from rocky... | place: USA: Clark Mountains, San Bernardino, California | collected 2000-06-05 | reverse complement strand
AAGCATTGTAGCAGTGATAGGATATCGAACATGGGCTGTCTGTGAGTTTTGAGTTGTCGTTGTGAGAGACAATAACTCTACTACGGCAGCCCTATCTTTTCATACTCTTTTTTTGGCAAAGGTATTGCTAAAGAAACCTTTTTCTACCAATAACTGCTTCAGGCGTTGTAATTTTGACTCAATCTCACGATATTCTAAGTCCTTTGCTAGTTTAATCAGCTTGCTAAGTATTCTGATTTCATCTTGCAATGCGATCGGATCGACGGTTGCTACCACATTTTCTAGATCGTCTAAAATCTTTTCTTGAGCTTCTTCGGTTAGTTCTTCAAAATCATCAGGTAATTTCCTATCAATTAATCCCTGACGATACGCTTCTGGATTTTCTAAGATATACTTACGTTTTTCGCACATCCGCTCCAGACTTCGGCGTACAGCATAGACACTTGAGGCAAACCGACGCTGTAACATAGCCATTGTAAAGCCCAAAGCCCGCCCACGATTTGAGTCATCCATCGCTGCCTTGATTGACTGGTCTTCCACATAGCGCGTCAGTTCATCATAAAAATCTAGCTCATCATTATCAATTTGAAAGTCAGCCGTCTGCACAATGCGACGAGTAAAAAGCTTTTTCACTTCTCCCGTTTCAGGATCGGGAAATGTTACCAGCGCTTCCTTAGTACGCCTCAAATAAAAAGGGGCATGATTACGCTTCATTGCCTCTTCTAAGCTACTCACATCTCCATAAACATCGCGGTCGAGCAACTCTAAAAACAGACAGAAGTTTTTTGGATCACCCTTGTGGGGTGTAGCAGTCATTAGCAAATAGTGATCGGTCATTTTTGACAACTGCTCACCGAGTTGGTAAGCCAGTGTTTTTTTGTCAGAACTGTAGGCGCTCATCTTGTGCGCTTCATCAACAATGATTAAATCCCAGTGACTACGCAGCAAACTATCTTTCGCATCATCAACTCGCGACACCCATGAAACTGAAGTGACAACTTGACTCTTATCCTGCCAAGGATTTGCACCATAGTTAGCACGGAGAATATCGCCTCGCACTACTTCAAATTCTTCGCGAAACTTGTCTTTCATTTCGCGTTGCCACTGAAACGTCAAATTTGCAGGCGTAACAATCAGAACGCGCTTAACTAATCCCCTTGCCTTCAATTCCTTGATCAGCAAACCTGCCATCACTGTTTTACCCGCCCCTGGATCATCAGCCAGCAAAAAACGGATTCGCGGTTGCTTGAGAAAATAGTCGTAAACAGCTTCAAGTTGGTGTGGTAATGGATCAACTCGCGCAACAGTCAATGCAAAAAATGGATCATACTCATAAGCTAAACCTAATCGCATTGCCTCGATCGCATAGCGAAACTTCTGAGCATCGCCATCAAACGGCTCTTGTTCTGGCGTAGCTTCAAGCTGTGCGATCTGTTCAGCCGTTAATATTGGCTGATGAACTTGATTTGTATTAATTCCTTGCCCTATTAGTTTGACTGCATTCCCCATCGTTTGAACAGTTAAAACCTTAACGGGTTCAGAGAACATTGAACCGCGAATGACAATACCTTGCTTAAGTTGATCTATTTGCACAATTTTCCCTTAGTGGTCTGTCTCATTAATTTTGATGGGTTGGATAAATCTTTGAGAACTTAACTCTAGCGTCTTCTGCACGAAAGTGCCAATCAATACTGTCAATAAACAATAGTACTTAAAAGTTTGCGGAAAATAGGGGTCGGAAACACAATTTTTGAGCAGGCGTTCGCATCCTTTTTTGATGGATTGGTAATATTGCCGTCAACCAAAAATGGAATCATAAGCTTGCCAAAAAAAGGTAATCTTATGATTTGATTTTTAGGTTGTGTGTAGGATTATCAAATATTTATGCCAAAAAGGGTTCCGCCGGGATAAGCCCAAAATGGGACACATTGGAAATTTTTGTAACATAAAAAAGCAAAACCATTGATATCCGGTTGTTTCAAGTTTAAATACGCCCTTCACGAAGATAAAGAACTTTTGGAAAAAGCTTACAGTTATGTCAGACACTATTACTGATAAAACTGCATCTGTTTAGGTTATGCTGTCAATCAAACTAGATGCAGAAGACCAGTAAATACATGAGCCGGGTAATCGCACTATTTAATCAAGCCGGTGGGGTTGGCAAAACGACCCTAACTATGAACCTGGGCTATCAACTGCAATTGCATGGTTACAAAGTTCTTCTCATTGACCTCGACCCCCAGGCTTCCTTAACTTCCTTTATGGGCATTGAGACAGAAAGCTTAGAAAAAACTCCTTTTGACGCACTCATCAATGAGGAACCACTATTCATCCTGAAAAACCAACATGGGATGGACATTGCTCCCACTAATATCAACCTTAGCTTTGCAGAAATTCAACTGGTCAACATGGACTTTCGTGAAGTCCGGTTAAAAGAAACGATTGACCCAATTCGTGGCAACTATGACTTCATCCTCATTGACTGCCCACCCAGTCTGGGGCTATTAAGCTATAGCAGCCTCGTTGCTGCCACTCACTTGCTCATACCCATTGAAACCCACTACAAAGCTTTTCAAGGAACTAATCTACTGCTGCAAACTATAGGTAAAGTTAAAAAAAGAGGAAACCGTAACTTAAAAATCGCCGGGTTTGTGCCTTCTCGCTATGCCGCATCCAACTCCCAAGACCAACGCACTTTTAAAGCCATCTCTGAGCAATTCTCTCCCGTCGCCCCAGTTTACGACCCAATTCCTAGAGCAACAGCTTTTGTAGATGCCTCAGAACAACAAGTTCCCTTAGCTCTCTACGACCCTAAGCATCCAGTTCTTAAAGTGCTGGAGCAACTAGCAAAAAAAATGGAGCAATTATAATGGTTCGACCCCGTAAAACAGAACAACCTTACAAAGCTAAAGCCGATATCAGTGTGTTGATGGGAGACGAGCAGCCGTCAACAGAGCCACTCCTATTACCCATCGATTCTATCTCTCTGCCTGAAGGTCAACCCCGCCGCTACTTTGATCCAGGTAAGATGGAGCAACTAATTCAATCCATTAAAATTCATGGAATCCTGGAGAATCTGCTTGTTCGTCCGCTTCCCGACCGAGAAAATCAGTATGAATTAGTAGCTGGAGAAAGACGCTACCGTGCCGCGATCGCAGTAGGACTTAAAGAAGTTCCTGTTACTATCCGCGATCTGACTTCTGAACAAGCACTGCAACTGGCGCTTGTAGAAAACCTGCTCCGAGAAGACCTTAACCCTGTAGAGGAGACAGAAGGGATACTGCAACTCCTGTCTATTCAGCTGAATATGCCAGTAGGGGAGGTTCCTAACCTACTTTACCGGATGCAACACGAAGCTAAAGGAAAAGTTGCCCAAAACGTTTTGGGCAATGAGCAAGGTCAAGCAATAATGGCAGTTTTCGAGGAATTAGGTAAGCTAAGTTGGGAATCTTTTGTCTCCAGTCGCTTACCGCTGCTGAAGTTACCAGCCGAGATTTTAGAAGCCCTACAAGCCGGAAAAATCGCTTACACCAAAGCTCAATTGATTGCCAGAGTTAAAGATAAGGAAGAAAGACAATCTTTGTTAGAAGAGGCGATTGCAGCAGATTTATCCCTCAATGAAATTAAAGAACGAGTTAAAGCACTGCAACCACCAAAAGATACAGAAACTCCCCAAGCCACAATTCAAGCAGTTACCCGGCGTATTACTCAGTCCAAAGTCTGGGAAAATCCCAAAAAATGGAAACAAGTGCAAACACTTTTGAAAAAACTGGAGACTTTAATTACAGATGAAAAAGATTTTGACCAAACAAATTCCCAGTCCCAGTGATTAAGATGCTTATTGTTGGGAACGTGTATCATCGCATCGCTAAAAAGTAATAGTTAGAAACTTAGTCCAAAAAGGTGAAAGAAAGAGAGTATATAGAAGAACTAATCCTCCCAAGTTTCTAGCTTTTCTAACGCTTTTAGAATGCCTTTGGTGAGACTAGTAGCAAGAGGTTCCGCAGTAGCAGGATCTTGTTGCATCCTTTCAATGTAGTTGCGCTCAATCGCATTAGCCACGTCTCCTACATAAATTACAACAGCTGGTAAATTCACATTTCGGCAAAACCCCAAGCGGCGAGTAATCGTGTAGGAATCAGGAAGGGCACTGATAGAGAACAATGGATTATCCTCTTTAAGAACAGTTTGCAAGCATAGTGCTAATTGTTGAGCGCGGGCATTAGCAGCACTGTAGTAGAGTTTGATACTACGATTTTTGGATGTGGCAATTTCTGAACGATTGATTAAAAGTTCAATAGCTAGTTCACCTTGCTGTTCAGGATTGCGTTGCTGGTTAATTAACTGTACTGCCAAATTAAGAGCTTCAGATTGCGGTTTTTCTGGATTTCCAGGTATAGCCACAAAACGCACATGCGGGGCAAGACGGTTCATCTCTTGATTAATTAACTGTCGTAAGTTCTCCATTGACTCTTGTTCTAGCACTGCATCATTTCCTAAAAATGAACGTCTTCTTCCAGCTAATATAAATACTTGAGCTTGTGTACGTGGTGCGGTGCGCTCAATATAATTCTCCAGGAATTCTAGCAATTCAGAATTGCTAGAGCTTTGCTCTTGCAGGTCTGCCAAAATGCAATCTATCCGAATACCTAGGTAGCCTTTGACCTTTCTCTCAGGGCTATTTTCATCTATGAGTGCTGCTTGATGAATACCTACCACCTGCCAATCCGTATTAAATAACGGGCTACCGGAGGAACCAGGTTCAGCATCAGTTTCATACTCAATAAAATTCTCGTATACATTGACGAGGCGATTATTAAATACAACAACTTCTTTAGGCCGACCCCCAGGATGCTGAATCATGTGGATTGGGTCAGCAGCAATAAAGTTTTTGGTCTCAATGTCAGTGAGAATTGTTGGCATTGTTGTTTCTAGGTCATCTTTTAGAGCGAGGTCATTAGCCAAGGTTTGAATGCTTATACCCGGAACCACTTCTCCTTCTAAGGTTTTTGCTAGATTAACTGCCCCAAACTTTACTTTCACTGACTCACCGTCTAGTGGACTCAGCTTCAACAACAGGTAATCCAGATCTGTATTGGATGACGTGATCCAAAAATCAGGAACGAACTTATACTTGTCTAATTTAGCCAATAGCTCTGGGCCGCTTTCCTGACGATGGAAATCAGCTTCATATTTGAACACCGCACAGAATTCAGGGAGCAAGTTTTTCTCACCCACAACATGGCGATTGGTTAGCAGATAATCACCGCCTACAAGAAACCCAGAGGCGTAAGGTAAATCTACTGTCGGAGCCTTAGTTTTAAAATTTTCTGGCTCCTTTACCGGGTCAATACCATACCATTTCAATAGCGTTGCTTGCAGTATTGAATTCTGTTTAGCTCCATCGATCAATCTGTTTAAATCGTCAAGTTTGGTAATCCTACGGACTATACAGCACACACTTTTACCTGACTGTAGACCTGTTTCAAAAAAACTGAACGGTAATAAATCGTTCTCGTTGAAAACTTGAACAGAAGTGCTAATCCTCTTCTTTCGTCGTTCTAATCGCTTAATGAGCAAAGTTGCAAGTTTACTCCCTGACAGGCGGGTTGGCTCTAAAGCTATCTCCTGTTCCTGAGATTCAATATTTTCTAACTCTTTCCAAATCTTGCCAAGTTCATCCCATATTTTGTTCAGTATAATCCTTGCCATAAAAAATTTTTAATGATAGTTTATGCTAACTGTATGCTAATTGTATACAGTGTTTTAACTTTGTATACCGTGTTTTTACTTAATAAAAAGCAACAATTATATTGTTGATATTGCTTAAATGAATCAAGCATCACCATCAACTGCCCTGCCTCGCTTGATTGATATCCGAGGAAAGCGCGTTTCTCAAGAGATGCTGAGTCAACTGGACTTAAGCCAGTGTTTGTTGGGACTTTCTACAACTAGTCGAATTGGAATATTCTTATTAAGCTTAGTTTTGAGCTTCTTATGTGCTGTGATAACAGCCAATGTGGGAGCTAAGTTAGCACTTGATCTGGTGTTCGATTACCAAGGGTGGCGCTATCTGGTGATCGCTATTGTGGCAATTATTCTAGCTGTGTTTGTTTTTTGGACACATACCCAATGGTTGCAAAGTATTCTAGTGGCATTGTTTGGGTGTTGGCTAGGTTTGCCGCTCTTAGCAGTGGTGGTGCGGCTGGTGAGATTAGATAACTTTGTGCTGAGTGGCCCTTTAATCGCCACTTTATTGACAGCGGCCTCTCTGTTGAGTTTAGCCGGACTGAGCTTGGCAAGTTCACTGCTGGTTGTAGGCTTTAAACGACAATTTCGCTGGTTACACGGGTTTTTGCTAGCTAGCTTCATATTGTTGTGTGGTGCAGTTGGGCTAGTACGGGCTGCAAGTGGTAATATTGACAATCCGTATTTGAAACAAATACGGATAACTCAACCCTTGATAAGTTCTATGACCGGGTTTTTGGGATGGGTGGGTAGTAGCGTCTTGGCTGTAGCACTCATCTTGGTAATCCTGCAATTTCAGCAAAACAACGGTCTTGCCCAGGAACAAACCGATGCAATTCTTATGTTGGGAAAGGCGATCGCTAACTTGGGGGGTACTTCTTTCCGTGGGCTAGACTTAAGTCACCTCAACTTTTCGGGAATATCTTTAGCAAACACCGACCTACGGGCAAAAAAACTTTACAGAACTCAATTTTTTGGTACAACTGGTTGGGAAGCCACAACGGTGGATAATTCATACTTAGATTTGCATCAGCCCAAAGTTCAGTCCTTACTAGCAGGACAACCCAAAACCCAAAATTTTTGTCGTACTAACCTGCGCGGAGCCTATTTGCAAAAGGCAAACTTGCGAGATTTCGACTTCACAGAGGCAATTCTGGATGGGGTAGACCTACGAGGAGCTAACCTCCGTTATGCTAAATTTGTACGGACGCTTGTTACCAATGTGGACTTTTCCCAAGCAGATTTAACTGGTTGCTGTCTGAAAGATTGGAGCTTTAATCGCCAGACCTGTTTTCAGGGGGTTATTTGTGATTATATTTACCTTGACTTGGAAGATGGTGAGCTTGGGCAACGTTATCCATTAGAGCGGAACTTTTTACCAGGGGAGTTTGAAGCGCTCGTTCGCAAGCTGGAAACTTCCTATGAACTGGTATTTGAGCAAGAGATTGACCCAATATCCCTCAGTTTTGTGTTTGAAAAATTCCGCTTGGAAGATGAGAGTTTAGGGTTAGAGTTGCAGGGTTTAGAGCAACGCGGCAATCTTTGGATAGTTAAAGTGGGTCATCGGGAAGGGGTTTCTCGTCTACAAGTGGTGGAGCGGGTAAATGAAACTTACGAAGACCTGCGTCAAATGTTTGAGGCTCGTTATCAGTTGGCTTTGGAAGCTAAGGAAGGTGAGATTGCCAGGCTGAACAGTTATTATCAGGTGCTAATGGATATGTACAGGCAATTCTTACAAAAATTTCTTGAACGCACAGGTAGTTCTGCTGAAAGTGTGATTGTTCAAGGCCAAGGTCATCGAATTTACCTTACAAATCAAGTTGGAGATATTATGGAAAATCAGAACATCAGTGCAGGTGGTAATGTAGATGCTTCCACAGGAGCAAAAATTAACGTGGGAGGAGACATAACAGGCTCAACTCTAAACTTGGGGACAATTAGCGGCAGTGTATCTAACGTTGTCAATCAGTTGCCTAGTTCTCCAGACCCCACTCAACCAGGAATCAAAGAACTACTGATCCAACTTCAGCAAGCAATTGATGAAGATACCGACTTAGCTCCCGAAGATAAGGCAGATTTACTAGAGCAGGTAAAAGCTTTGGCAGAAGCAGAGCAAACATCTGAGCAGGATAAAAAGAAAGGATTGGTGCGAAACGCTAAAAAAATCTTTGACGCAACATTGAAGAGTTTGCCAAACACAGCAAATATTATCGAGGCGAGCAGTAAACTACTGCCGCTTATTCTAAAAGCATTAGGGCTTCCTGCCTAGTGTTTTGCAACACAACAACATCAATACTTAGCAGTCCTATTTCTTTTAAATCCAATGCCCTTAAACAGGCAAATACATAGAACTACTATCGTTGGGTCTAGCGTGCAAGTATCTACTGGTAGTCGAAACATTAGCGTGGCCCAAAGTCTGCTGCACCAACCCAATATTCGCCCCGCGTTCTAGGGAATGCGTAGCATGGGCATGACGTAACCAGTGGGGTGACACCTTGGCATCCAACCCCGCCCGTTTCGCCGCCGCCGCAATTATCTTATTAATAGTCTTGCGGTCGAGATGGCCCTTACCCTTGCGACTACAAAACACCGGGTCACTATCAGCTGCATTCCCCCGCAACTGCATCAAATTATCCCAAACCGACTTGGGCAACAACACTGAGCGTGTTTTACTCCCTTTACCCAACACCGTCACCTGCCCACTGTCACCCCGTGGCGCTAAATTCTTCCACTTGAGGGCGCACAATTCACTGACCCTCAACCCAGCCGCGTATAACAACTGCAAAATCCCCCGGTTACGCAGATTCAGCTCCCTCCCAATTAACCGTGCCACCTCTGATTCAGTCAACAACCGCTCATTTAAAGTGTCAGGTGTTTTATTCAAACTCATGGCTGCACCAACATTCACAGGAGTCATGCCGATTTTATGAGCGAATGATAGCAGCGACTTGACAGATGAGAGGTAAGTTTTTTGGGTAACTCGTGCCAAACCCAAGCCATCCAAATGTCCGGCGAAATCGTAGAGGTCTTCCAAGGTAATTTTGGGAATCGGTTTGGCTACAAACGCTAAAAACTTGGTGATGTAGAGACGGTAAGCTTCCTGAGAGCGTTGAGATTTCCCATACAACCACATCTCAATCAACTTAGCCTGGGCATCAACCGGGGCTAACTTCGCTAGTTGTTTGCGTTCTTCGGTATGGACAAGGGCAACTGGGGACATAAACGCAGAGATAAACGCGACAAAAGGTGAATTGTGTCGCTTTCATTCTCCCACACTTCCAGGCGTCACCGTGCCAAAAAAGATTTTTTGTACGAATCGAAAAATTCAAGTGCCTGAAACGACGATTTTTCGTTCAAACTCGATCAAAACTAGCAGCATAATCATAGTTTTTTCACCAAAAAGCGCTTCTCGAAAGGCTTACCTCATCTTACTTTCAGCCTTAGAGTACAATTAACCCGGTTTGGCACGGTGATGCCTTGTTCAAGCGCCCAGATGTTTCTTGATTACGTTGGTTGACCGTTGCCCTAACCTCATCAATCATGTGATTGATTTTCTGTTGGTTAATTTGTGCCTTGTACTCTACGAAAGCAGTAATCGCAGTTCTAATATCCCCAATACTTTCATTTAGCGAATCGCCGGAGTAATCCAGATTAGATGCAATGTTTGTTACTTCATTAAGCTGTAGTTCAATACCCATGCTCTCAGCAGTGCTAGCAACCAAATCAGCCTTGTCTTGAACAGCCAACAATTCACCAGCTTGATCAGTGTCCAAGGGTACGTGGTTTACCGCCGCAGGCATCGCGTTTACTTCCTCTTCCTCTATTTCCTCCTCTGCATAGATTTCAGGCTCTTGAAGCTGGGTGAGAGGTTGGGCGATGGGAGATGCGTTTACCACTGGAGCGATCGCGCTTGTCGCCTTGTTTTGGGTGTCGCTTGTATCAATTTTTATGAAACGTAACTGTCCGGCGACAACTGCGACCCTTACTATGCAAGCATTCCAGGCTGTGAAGTATATCTGCAAGGCTATTTTTAAATTAAAAACCTGGGAAATTCCCTAATTTTGAATCAAAAGTGATCAAATAGCCATAAATGTAGTATTCTCTTATACGTATACCTAAAGTAAGGAATTAGATGACCGAACGTAAGAAGTTTAAACCAGCTACGCCATGTGCAAGGAGCGAGAATAAGGTCAAGAAAAACCTGATGCTCACTCCAACTGCGATCGCAAATATGGAATCGTGGGCTTTTGCGTTAAATCTTAGCCTTAGTGAATATCTTGAAAGGTTCGGACGGCAGGAACTTCCCAACGTGATTAGAGTTTCTAATGAGGAGGAAAGCAAATTGCTGGGGGAGTCCTTGGCCATGCGATCGCTGCAAGACAGGAGTTAATTGCAAATGAGGAGCAGCGATCAGTAAAAACCGACGTTAAGGAAACAATTTAAATTATTGGAGATGTTTGCAAAAATTTTAGTTGTCAACCAAATTTAACCATTTTAGATTCCAATCCAAAAAAAACTGCTTGACAAGTTATTTTTCAGGAATGATAGACGACAAACACGTTTGCTAATGCTAACAATGCTTTTCACCCAAACCCAAACTTATCAAACAGACATAATTACTAGGCTAATTGTAGCACTTGGGTGAATTAGTGTAAGACTTGTATACCAGTCTCTCACTCAGAAAATCTAATTTGTTGGGCAGAAGTCCATCTCACCAAGACTTCTACCAATGTTGAAACAAATTACAGACGAACCTCAAACAGCTAAACAGCAAGCAAAAAACTGGAAATTAATTTACACACCTGCCTTATCAAAAGTAATGAGGGAACTGGATGTTCACTATCCGGGTGAGGCCACGGTTTTTATAAATCAGCTTGCCTTTTGGATGCAGACTAATTCTGGTCACGTTACTGAAGATGGTAAAAAGTGGATCTACAATTCTTATGCCCAGTGGACTCAAGATCAGATTGAGTCTCTTAGCCCGTGGCAGTTTGGTCAAATGATTAGAGATTTGCAAAGCTTAGGAATTATTGAGAAAGCTTGTTATGCCCATCTAAAAAAACAACTTGTAAATAAACCTTCAGAGCTTTGGCATCCCCACCAAACTCACTCATGGATGACACTTGACCTAGAACGGCTGATAGAGCTAACTGGGTATAATCCTTTTGATGGAAGCTGGGAATCCTTGCCCAGTACCGAAATTGCAAATGCAACAACGGGAGATTGTGAACACAACGACGGGAAATTGCGATCGCAACAACCATCTATATACAGAGAAAACTCTATCTCTACTCAAAACGGGAAAATTGATAAAGAGAAAGATGAAGATGTAAACCAGGAAAATAAAAAGATTGACCAGTGGGATGATGACTATGACCCTTGGGATGATGAGGTAAAACAAGATACTCATGATACTGAGGAGTTAAAAAAAGAATCACTCAAGAATCAGGTAGCCACTTCTGTTTGCGTAGCGTCTTCTAGAGAAGAGGAATGTTCCGCCGCGCCGCCGCCGGATTTTGAAAAACAATTCTCTTCAACTAAAATAGGTAGCCTTGAAGGTAAATGTCCCGCCACGCCAGGGCTGGGCTTCAAAAAGAAATCTAATCCTTCCCCTGATGTAAAAGAGGAAGTGCAGGAGATTTGGGAGATTGCCCCCGGTCGCCCCTATGCTGTATTCCTTAATTGGAGAGCGGATAAAAAGTATAAACCCCAAGGTGGCAAGTGGGAAGCGGACGCTCGTGGCAATGCCTATGCGGAGTTTTACAATAACCGTGAAAAGACCACTGTAGTAATATTCCCAGAGTTTTTGGAATATATGCAGCAGGTTGCCCAAAATTGTAATCAGCAGGTAGCTAATGGAATTAAAGCAATACTGCCTAGCTGCTTTGTAACTATGCCAGAAGCTAATCATCAGAACGTCAAACAGGTAATGGTTAACATTCAAGAGCTAGTGGATAAAGGAGTGCAAGTGGCATTACCAACTAGTTATGCAACTCCATCCTGCACTCAATCGATGACGTTTGCAGAAGCAGCACAGGCTGGTGTAATCAAATCCTTGCCTAACTTCCAGTCAGATCCGTTAAGCAGCACCTCTGAACCAGGAATAAATCAAGCTGATGAGCTATTAGAAGTTCTTAAGATAAAACAAATTAAGTGGAAGAACGTACCTGCATTTCGTACTGCTATTAAACGATGGGCTGAAGAGACTCCTGGCATCATAATGACTTCAGAAGGCCCAAAGTTGGAATTAGAGTAGTAATTGGTATTGAGCCGAGATACAAGTAGGGGTGGAGCTAGCGAAGACTCTGTTGGCAAAATCTGATCGCTATCCTCAAAGCTTTGAAATATCATAGCTGCTTACACCAGAAATTGCGGCTACCCTACATGAATTCGCCAACAGTCGTCATGAACTACGTACATTAGTACACATGGAAATCTATTTCCAAGTCAGAGTTATAATTTACGCGAACCACTCTTTTTTGTCCAAATTCCAATAAATTAATCAAATCTAATTTTCAAATATCCTCTAAAAAATTGGCTTTTTATTTTCGATAATTGGTTAATAAACTAAATAATTTGCTGTCTAATCATTAATAATACCTCTTAACTTTTGCTCTAAGTATTCAGAACGCGAAATTCCATGTTTCTCTGCTAACTCTGTTAAAATATCAATCGCTGTTGGGGTCAGCGTTAATGAAATACGCTTCTTTAGCTCATCATAGAAAATAGGCTCATTTTTGACGCACTTTTTCCCTGGATGACGTTGCTTGCGTTGAAACAAGGGTCTTTCTTCTATTTTCTTTCTCTTTTTTTTTCTATCTGCCATTGGGGTTCTGAACACATCCTTTATCAGTAAACCACAAACTTTTGAAAATGAACGCAATAATAGAGATTTCAGCCCTTGTAAATCAGGAAGCAAACACCATTAGTAATAGAGCGATCGTATAACCTAAAAGATAAAGTAGCCGCACCTGTGACTTAAAATAAAGCTTGCCGCAGTAGGGACTGAAAGCATTACTATTTCGATCCCAAAAAGTCCTGTTATGGGCAAGTTTAAGAAAACTCAAGGGCGGAGAGTTGATTTTACCGTACTAGTATTCAATTGCTCTTTGCCAATTATGGACAGGTTAGGAAACTAAGAAAACAATAATTGTAATAATTTTTCGCAGGGTGTACGATTTCATAAATATCCCACCTTAACCTTTATTCAGCAAACAACTAGATAACTCGCATAAACTGAATTTTAAACCAAAAATCAGTGAAGCTTGTATTAAAGAATTTATAACCAGCAAAAAAAGTTCTATTAGCCTGCTTATATAAGCTTAGTTTATATGCATAAACAGGCTAATTTAATGTGTTCTATAGATTTAGAACATATTATTTAGAACACTCAACAAATAATTAACAAAAAAATCAAGTTTTTATTGGCACACTGAAAGCTTTTAAATTTAACATTTAAAAGCTTTTTTATAGGAAATTAATAGATAAAAAATGGCTTCATTCCATAGAATATTTCAGCCTGAAAAGCGCGAAAACAGGGCAACCCATCTTCAATAAGGATTTATTATGGGGTGGATACCAGGAATTATTACGAGCTTGGAAGATCCGGAAGGGTTAGGGCGAATTCAAGCTAAATGGAACTTAATTGATAGTAACCCAAATTTGCAAAATTCAGATGATACATTGGTGACCGTGGGAGATATCTTAAAATTGATTCAAAAACAAATAGCTCGCATCAGATACGAGCAACAGCTGACAATTATAAAGATTATGTACGAATAACGCCTGACGATTGGGAAGTTTTTCGCCTATTAGCAGGCAACCCAAATCATATAGACCTTTACTATAAGGCAAAGTCTATTTTATCTCGAATAGTTTAATAAGCTGACAATTTTTATTGGTAATGGGATTGTATTTTTATTGTTCATCATGCCCATTACTGCTTATACCAATTTTATGTGAAGCTGCACATTATTTTGACCCGTCCCAATCACCGCATGAATCGAGCAACAGCAGCAACACCGTCTGCCACGCTTAAAGGTGCTTGTTGCTTAAGTGTCCCTTCTCCTCCATGTCGCCTAATAATAGTATGACGACATTGGAGTAAAAGCTTTTACTGTAAAACATTTAGCGCGGATTAACGCCCAAGCGATGGGCTACGCCCCGGCTGAAGGCGATCGCGTGTATATCTCATTTGCTTCTTGCAGTTCACGGCGTAATCGTTCCATTACTACTGCCCGGATTTCTCACAAACTCAGAAAAAAGCGGAGCTTCAAACTGATAAAATGTATATATGGTAAGCATTTGAGCAGTTTTAACCGATGAATCTACCCGCAACGCGATCGCTCCCAAAACAGTTCA
>JAESFO010000767.1_pt1 | contig 14120 bp, 10 predicted proteins | sample 9269421 | NCBI WGS metagenome assembly JAESFO01 (sample SAMN14502839, study PRJNA617101) | algae metagenome | isolation source: Nostoc desertorum CM1-VF14 and co-occurring heterotrophs from rocky... | place: USA: Clark Mountains, San Bernardino, California | collected 2000-06-05 | reverse complement strand
GGCTGGACCCTGCTGGTCCTGCTCGCCGGGTCCGTGGTCGGACTCCTGCTCGCCCGCCGGGAGGGCGTCCGCGCCGCCCGCGCGCTCGCCACCGCCGTGCAGCGCGGGAAGCTGGCGCACGAGGAGGCGACCGACGGGCTGCTCGTCGCCGCCGGTGGCATCCTCATCTTCCTGCCGGGCCTGATCACCGATGTGCTCGGTCTCGCCCTGGTGTTCCCCCCGACGCGGGCCCTGGTCCGGCGTCGCATGGTGAACGCCGCCGAGCGGGCCGCACCGAGCCTGCGCACCGCGCGGATCCGCTACGGCGCCACCGTGGTCGAGGGGGAGACCGTGACCGAGCCGCGCTCGGCGACCGCGTACCCGCGCATCACCGGCCCTGCCACGGGCACCGGCCCGGTCGTCGACGGCGAGGTCGTGGACGGCCCCGGCCGCACCTGACCCGTCACCGGGCCTCGCGATACGTGGACGCCCGGCGCACCCCGCACGCGGTCTCCGCACCCCGTGCGGAGGCTGCGACGGCGGCACCAGGGGTGTGACGGCCGGGCGCGGCAGGTCCAGGACCGGGTGGTGGACGGCGGGAGCGTTCGGGGGTCGCCCCCGCCGTCCTTCTCACCAGCCGGGGCGCGCTCCTGCGAGCAGGCTGCGCAGGCTCTCCAGCCGTCGGCGACGCAGCGTGATCGGCTTCATCCGCAGCGTCGAGTGATGCATCCGGTCGGCGCGGTGCCGTCCGCGGTGTCGGCCCACAGCGCTCTCCTCCCGGGCGTAGTCACGTGCGACGGGGTGGTGCACGCCTCAGAGTGTTGCTGGTCAACCGCGGTCGCGGAAGGTCACCGGGCGCGGGCCACCGGATCGTGACGACAGCGCCGGCGTTCCTCGGCCCCGCTCGCACGGTGCGTTCGCGGCGGACCGCACGGGCGACGCCGGAACCGGCCCGGACGGGCATTGCGACCACGCTGGGTGACCGACGTCGTCGCTGGGCCGCCCGGGTGGCGGGGCCGCGACACGCCGTCGTCGTCTACGGAATTCCGAAGAACGGCGGATACCGTCCTCGCATGGACCCGGTGCGCAACCCGTTCGCCCCCGGCGCCGGGCAGCGCCCGCCGGAACTGGCCGGCCGGGACCGCGAGGTGGACGCCTTCGAGATCGTCCTGGAGCGGGTCGCCCGCGGTCGCCCGGAGCGGAGCCTGGTGCTCACCGGGCTGCGCGGCGTCGGCAAGACGGTGCTGCTCGGCGAGCTGCGCTCGATGGCGATGCACGCCGGCTGGGGCGCCGGGAAGATCGAGGCCCGCCCGGACGCCGACCTGCGCCGTCCGCTGTCCGCGGCGCTGCACCGCGCGATCCGCGATCTCGCCGTCCGGCACCGGGCCCCCGAGCGCATCGACGAGGTGCTGGGCGTGCTCAAGGCGTTCGCGCTGCGGTCGTCGCCCGAGGGCACGAAGCTGCGGGAGCGTTGGCAGCCCGGCATCGACGTCCCGGTGAAGAACGGGCGCGCGGACTCCGGGGACATCGAGATCGACCTCGTCGAGCTGTTCACCGAGGTCGCGGAGCTGGCCCAGGACGTCGGCTCCGGCATCGCGCTGCTGATCGACGAGATGCAGGACCTGCGGCCCGAGGACGTCTCCGCGCTCTGCGCCGCCTGCCACGAGCTGTCCCAGGCCCGGGTGCCGCTCGTCGTCGTCGGGGCGGGGCTGCCGCACCTGCCCGCCGTGCTGTCGGCGTCGAAGTCCTACTCGGAGCGGTTGTTCAAGTACTCGCGGATCGACCGGCTGGACCGCAAGGACGCCGACTTCGCGCTGATCGCCCCGGCCGAGCGCGAGGAGGCGACCTTCGACCAGGAGGCCCTCGACGACCTCTACGTCCGCTCGGGCGGTTACCCCTACTTCGTGCAGGCCTACGGCAAGGCCGCCTGGGACGCCGCACCGACCAGCCCGATCGGCGTGAAGGACGTTGAGATGGCCGCCCCCGAGGCCGAGGCCGAGCTCGCGGTCGGCTTCTTCGGCTCGCGCTTCGAGCGGGCGACGCCGGCGGAGCGCGAGTACCTGCGGGCGATGGCCGAGCTGACCGACGGGGAGGACCACCCCGTCGAGACGTCGCTGGTGGCCAAGCACCTGGACCGGCGCGCGTCGTCGCTGTCCCCGGCCCGCGACAGCCTGCTCAAGAAGGGCCTGGTGTTCTCCGCCCAGCGCGGCCAGATCGCCTTCACCGTGCCGCACTTCGGGCGGTACCTGCTCGCCAACACCTGAGCCCCGCTGCTCCGGACGAGTGAAAACTGTTTGCGTTGTAACAGGTCCTCGGGTCGGCGCGAAACCCCTGCTGAGCCCCGCGGCGCCACCCGACCCCCGACTCGGTAGCGCCGCGGGGCGTTCCACGTTCGGGGCATGCTCTCGCTTGCGCCGGGCGCCGCCGGGGGCGTCAGGGGTCACCCGTAGCATCGGCCCGGTGGCCGAGCCCAAACTCGAGATCCAGATGCTCCATGACCGGGTCATGATCAAGAGGGTCGAGGGTTCCGGCGAGCGACGGAGCTCGGCCGGAATCGTGATCCCGGCAACCGCACAGGTCGCCAAGCGTCTGGTCTGGGGAGAGGTGGTCGGGGTGGGACAGCACGTGCGCACGGTGAAGGCCGGCGACCGCGTCCTGCTCGCCCCGGAGGACCAGTACGAGGTCGAGATCGCCGGCGTCGGGCACCTGGTCATGCGTGAGCGGGACCTGCATGCGGTGGCCTCCGAGGCCACCCAGCACGGGACCGGTCTCTACCTCTGACCCCCCGGGTCGCGCCGGTCCGCACGGACCCGCGGCCCACCCGGTTCGACAGCGGTGTCGACACAGTCGACGACGCCGGTCGCGATGACAGAGTCGATGGCAGTGCGGAAAGGAAGTCCCACGTCATGCCCGAGCGCCCTCCCTCGTCCGACGACGCGGACGAGCAGCCGGTGACGTCCGCGCCGGAGCCGGGAGACCCGCAGAACGGCGACGCCGCCGGTGCCGGTCGCCCCGTGATGCCCGCCCGCCGTCCCTCGCCCGGCCCCGCCGCCGCCCCCGCCGCGCCGCAGGGAACTCCCGCGCCGCAGGGCGCCACCGAGGTCTCCGCCGCCGAGTCCGGTCCCGCCGACCCGGCCGAGGCCGCCGAGCAGGCGCCGCCGGAGTCCCCCGCGGCCCGCACCGTCGTCGGGCAGGCGACCACCGCGGACGGTCCGGCCGCGCCTGCGCCCGCCCCGCACCAGCAGCCGCCCGCGCCGCAGCGGCCGGACGCCGGTGCCCCGCAGCAGCCCGGGACCCCGCCCCGCCCGGAGTCCGGCACGGCCGCCCCGCAGCCGTCCGGCGGCGCCCCGACGCCCGCGGGCCCCGCCGCGTCGCAGCCCGGCCCCCGGCCGGCCGGTGCGCCGGACGCGACCCGCCCGGTCCCCGCCGCCCCCGAGGGGCAGGACCAGGACACCGTCCGCGTCGCTCCGCTCAGCGAGCAGCGCACCCAGATCCTGCCCCGGGTCACCCCGGCCGCGGCCGCGACGCCGCCCGCGGGCGGCGCCGCCGAGCAGACCGCCCGCATCCACACCGGCGGCCCGGGCGCGGGCACCGCGGTCCTCGGTGCCGGTGCGACCGGCGCGGCGGGAGCGACCGGTCCGGGTGGTCCGGGAGGCCCCGGTGGGCCCGGCGGCCCCGGTGGTGGGGACGGCGACGGGCACGGCGACGGCGAGGGCGGTGACGGCCCGCAGCGCAAGCGCCCGGTCGGGCTGATCGTCGCGGCCGCCGCGCTCGGTGTGCTCGTCCTCGGCTACGTCGGCGACCTCGCGCTGAGCTCCGGCAGCGTGCCGCGCGGCGTCGTCGTCGCCGGTCAGCAGATCGGCGGCATGTCGCGCGCCCAGGCCACCGAGACGCTGCAGGCCGCGATCGAGCCCCGCTCCTCCGCGCCGGTGCCGGTCCAGGCCGGTGAGGTCAGCTCCGAGATCGACCCGAAGGCCGCGGGCCTGCAGGTCGACTACGCGCGCACTCTCGACGAGGCGGGCGAGCAGCCGCTGAACCCGATCACCCGGATCTCCTCGTTCTTCACCACACGCGAGGTCGGGGTGGTCAACTCCGCCGACGACCGCGCCGTGCGCACCGCGCTGGAGCAGATGGCCCCGCTGGTCATGAAGGAGCCCAAGGAGGGCTCGGTCCAGTGGCAGGGAGTCACCCCGACCCCGGTCGCGCCGGAGCCCGGCCAGCAGCTCGACGTCGACGCGGCCGTCGGCGTCGTCGAGGAGCAGTGGGCCTCCGGCGAGCCGGTGCAGCTCCCGCTGATCGTCGAACAGGCCGTCACGACCCCGGCCGACGTGCAGAAGGCCATCGACGAGGTCGCCAAGCCCGCCGTCGCCGGCCCGCTGACGATCACCGGTGAGGGTGCGAACGCGACCATCACCCCGGAGGACATCACGACCGCGCTCAGCTTCACCGCGGACCCGGAGGGGCCCGTGAAGCTGAAGCCGGTGATCGCGAACAAGACCCTCGAGGACATCGCGCAGCCGCAGCTGGCGAGCACCGAGAAGCCCGGCGTCGACGCCCAGCTCGACTTCGCCGCGACGCCGCCGCGGGTCGTCCCGTCGCAGGACGGGCGCGGCATCGACTACGACGCCACCTTCGCGAACGTGCTGCCCATCCTCACCGGCCAGGGCGAGCGCACGGTCGCGGCGGTCTACGCGAACAAGCCGGCCGAGATCACCACGGCCGACCTGGAGTCGCTGGGCAACGCCACCGAGATCTCGACGTTCACCACCGGCGGGTTCGCCGCCGACTCGGGGCAGAACATCAAGCGCGCCGCCGAGGCCATCAACGGCCAGATCGTGCAGCCCGGCGAGACGTTCAGCCTCAACGGCGTCAGCAACCCCCGCAACGCCGCCAACGGCTACGTCGAGGCCGGCATCATCGAGGACGGCCACCCGGCGCGCGGCGTCGGCGGCGGTGTCTCCCAGCTCGCGACGACGCTGTACAACGCGTCGTACTTCGCCGGCATGACCGACATCGAGCACAAGGAGCACAGCTACTACATCAGCCGCTACCCGGTGGCCCGCGAGGCGACGGTCTTCAACGACCTCATCGACGTCAAGTTCCGCAACGACGGCCCGACCCCGGTGCTGATCCGCACGGCGTGGACGCCCAGCAACGTCACCGTCTCGTTCATCGGGCAGAAGATGTACGAAGTCACCTCGGCGACCGGGCCGCGGACGAACCCGACCCAGCCGCAGGTCGTCAACATCCCGGCCGGCCAGCCGTGCAGCGCCAGCAAGGGCTCTCCCGGCTTCACCGCGACCGACACCCGGACCATGCGCAATGTGCAGACCGGGGAGACGACCAGCAAGACGCGGACGGTCAAGTACAACCCTCAGCCGATCGTGCAGTGCGGCGGCTGATCCGGTGATCGTCCCCGTCAGGGGATGACGAGAGCCAGGTCACATTCGTACCCTGATCCCTCCAGCCGTCGGACAGCGAGGGATCGGGGTACCCCATGCGCATCGCGGACGTTCTGAGGAGCAAGGGCAGCGCGGTCAGCACCGTGGCGCCGGAGGACTCGATGGGCGAGGTGCTGCGCGCGATCGCCGAGCGGAACCTCGGCGCACTGCCCGTCGTCGACGGGGACCGGCTGGTCGGCATCGTCTCCGAGCGGGACGTGGTGCGCCGGTTGCACAGCCACGGTGCCGCGCTGCTCGAGGCGCGGGTGGCCGAGGTGATGACCACCGAGGTGGTCACCTGCTCGCCCGACGACGGCGTCGGCGACCTCGCCCGGGTCATGACCGACCGCCGGGTGCGGCACCTGCCGGTGATCGTCGACGGGGCGCTGGCCGGGATCGTGTCCATCGGCGACCTGGTCAAGGCCCGGATGGACATGCTGGAGCAGGAGCGCGAGCAGCTGGAGAGCTACATCGCGCAGTAGGGGCGCGACGAGGAAGGGCCCCGGGCGGGGAGTCCGCGCCCGGGGCCCTTCGTCATCGGGGCCGGATCAGAACGAGGCCTCGTCGAGCTCCATGAGCTCGTTGTCGGCGTTCGCGATGATCGCCTTGTCCGAGGTCAGGCGGGGCAGTACGGACTTCGCGAAGAAGGTCGCGACGCCGACCTTGCCCTCGTAGAAGGCCCGGTCCTTCGCGGAGACGCCGTCGGTGCCCAGCGCGGCGAGCGCGACGGTGGCCTGGCGCAGCAGCAGCCAGCCGACGAGCAGGTCGCCGACCGCCATCAGCAGCCGCACGGTGTGCTGGCCGACCTTGTACAGCTCGGTGACGTCCTTGGTGGAGCCGTAGAGGTAGCCGGTCAGCGTGCCGAGCATCCCCTGCACGTCGGTCAGCGCGGTGCGCAGGAGCTCGCGCTCCTCCTTGAGCCGGCCGTTGCCCGCGTCGGAGTCGATGAACGCCTGGACCTCGCCCGCGACGTGCGCGAGCGCCTGGCCGTTGTCCCGGACGATCTTGCGGAACAGGAAGTCCTGGGACTGGATCGCGGTGGTGCCCTCGTAGAGGGAGTCGATCTTGGCGTCCCGGATGTACTGCTCGATCGGGTAGTCCTGCAGGAAGCCCGACCCGCCCAGGGTCTGCAGCGACTGCACGAGCTGCTCGGTGGCGCGCTCGGAGCCGACGCCCTTGACGATCGGCAGGAGCAGGTCGTTGACCTTCTCCGCGAGCGCGGCGTCGTCGCCACCGAGGCGCACCTTGTCCTGGAAGGTCGCGGTGTAGATGTAGACGGCGCGCATGCCCTCGGCGTAGGCCTTCTGCAGCATCAGGCTGCGGCGCACGTCCGGGTGGTGGGTGATCGTGACCCGCGGCGCGGTCTTGTCGGTCATCTTCGTCAGGTCCGCGCCCTGCACGCGCTCCTTGGCGAACTCGAGCGCGTTCAGGTAGCCGGTCGACAGGGTGCCGATGGCCTTGGTGCCGACCATCATCCGGGCGTACTCGATGACCTGGAACATCTGGGCGATGCCGTCGTGCACGTCGCCCAGCAGCCATCCGACGGCCGGGGTGCCGTGGGCACCGAAGGTCAGCTCGCAGGTGGTGGAGGCCTTGAGGCCCATCTTGTGCTCGACGTTGGTCACGAAGGCGCCGTTGCGCTCGCCCGGCTCGCCGGTCCCGGTGTCGAAGTGGAACTTCGGCACCAGGAACAGCGACAGGCCCTTGGTGCCCGGCTTTCCGCCCTCGGGGCGGGCCAGCACCAGGTGCATGATGTTCTCGGTGAAGTCCTGCTCGGCCGAGGTGATGAAGCGCTTCACGCCCTCGATGTGCCAGGTGCCGTCGTCCTGCTGGATCGCCTTGGTGCGGCCGGCGCCGACGTCGGAGCCCGCGTCCGGCTCGGTCAGCACCATGGTGGCGCCCCAGCCGCGGTCGATCATCAGCTGGGCCCAGCGCTTCTGCTCCTCGTTGCCGTTCGCGTGGAGGATCGAGGCGAAGTTCGGGCCGGCCATGTACATGAAGATGGCCGGGTTGGAGCCGCACATCAGCTCGGCGGCGGCCCACTGCACGGACGGCGGGATGCCCATGCCGCCCAGCTCGTTCGGCAGGCCGAGGCGCCACCACTCGCCGTCCCAGAGGACCTTGTAGGCGTCCTTGAGCTCCTGCGGGGTGGTGACCGTGTGGTCCTCGGGGTGGAAGACCGGCGGGTTGCGGTCGATCGTGGCGTAGTGCTCGGCGAGCGGGCCGGTGCAGACGGTCGACAGCTCCGACAGCACGCCCTTGGCGGTGTCGACGTCGACGTCCTCGAACGGTCCCGTCCCGAGGTGGTCCTGTACCTCGAACACCTCGAAGAGGTTGAACTCGAGGTCGCGCACGTTGCTCTTGTAGTGGCCCATCCGTCCTTCACCGCCGTTCGTGCCAGGGCCGATCGACTTACCGGCCGGTAACTGACTCCAGAGTATTACTGACCGGTAACCGGAGCAAGGTGCAGGTGCGTGTTCGGGGACCGCCCACCCGTGTGACGCGCTCGACCGGCGCGCCCGCGTCGTTCTTTTCCCGTGAACCGAGAGAATGCGGAGTCGCACGGGACGTATGTGGCGTGTGTGACGGAGGCGGTGCCGGGCGCGGTGCCGCCGAAGGGGGCAGCAGCGATGGGCGAGCCGGGACAGAGCTGGAGCCGCCGCGGGCTGCTGGTCGGGAGTGCGGTCGCCGGCGCGGGCCTGGTCCTTCCCGGCCGGGCGTTCGCCGGGCCGCCGCCGACCACCGACCCCGCTCCGCCCGCCACGGGCCCGGTGCCCGGCCCGTCGGCGGTCCCGGGGCCGGACGGCATGCCCGGCCCGGCCGGTGCCGGTCCGCTCGCCGAGGGCGTGCCGGTCCCGTATGTCGCGCGCTGCTTCGAGTGGGGCGCGCGCAAGCCGAAGTTCCCGCCGAAGGTCTGGGACCGGCGCCCGATCCGGATCCTGGTGCACCACACGGCCGGGGCGAACACGAACGACTACAGCGTCGGCGCCGCGCACCGGATGGCCAGGGCGATCCAGAACTACCACATGGACCGCAACGGCTGGCTCGACTCGGGGCAGCACTTCACGATCTCGCGCGGCGGGCACGTGATGGAGGGCAGGCTCTGGAGCCTCGGCGAGCTCAACGGGGGCCGCCGCGTCGTCGAGGGGGCGCACTCGCCCGGTCAGAACGTCATCGCGATCGGCATCGAGAACGAGGGCACCTACATGGGGGTCGACCCGACCCCGGCGCTGTGGAACTCGCTGCGCGTCACCTGCGCCTACATCTGCCTGCGCTACGGCATCGCCCCGACCGAGCTCTACGGCCACCGCGACTACCGCAACACCCTCTGTCCGGGTGACCGTCTCTACGCCGCGCTGCCCCGGCTGCGCCGCGAGGTGGCGGGGCTGCTGGGCAGGCGGCTCTCGCGCACCGAGTCGACCAAGGCGAGCTGGCCGCTGCTGCGCACCGGCGATCGCGGCCCGATGGTCGAGGCGGCCCAGTACCTGCTGCGCGACGCCGGGTCGCTGACCGGGAAGCCGGACGGCCGGTTCGACGACCGCACCGCAGCTGCGGTGAGCGAGTTCCAGCGCGCGCACCGCGCCGACGACGTCAACGGCCTGCTCGGCGGGGAGACCTGGCCGGAGCTGGCCCGCACGGTGCGCGCGGGCACCGAGGGCGACGCCGCCCGTGCCGTCGAGGTGCTCGCGGCGGCACGACGGGTGGAGAGCGTGCCCGACGTCGTCGACCACCCGCAGTGGCAGAAGCTGCTCGGGACCTCCGGCAGCGCCGTCCCGGACGCGCAGGACCCGCAGGGCGTGCTGAACCGCTGAGGGCCCGGTCCCGGGCGGAGCGCGCGCACGGACGGGTGACGGCCTGCCGCTAGTCTCGCCCGGTGCTGAACCGCTGCCCCGCGTGCGACGCGCCCGCGAGCGACCCGTTCTTCTCCGCGACCGGGCTGCCGGTGCACGGCACCGCGGTGCTTCCCGACCCGGTCTCGGCGCGTTCCGTGGCCACCGGTGACCAGGTGCTCGTGCTGTGCGAGCGCTGCGGGCTGGTGTTCAACCGCGACTTCGACCCGGGGCTGCTCGACTACACCGGCGACCACGAGGAGTCCCAGCACCACTCCCCCCGCTTCGCCGCCTACGCCGCGGAGGTCACCGCGGACTGGGTGGCGCGGTTCGGGCTGGCCGGGCGGCACGTCGTCGAGGTGGGGTGCGGGTCCGGTGACTTCGCCGCCGAGCTGCTCGGCGCCGGCGTCGGCCGGGTGACCGGGATCGACCCGCACTTCGTGCCGCAGCGGGTCCGCCCGGAGCTGGCGGACCGGCTCACCGCCGTCCCCGCGGAGTTCGCGCGTGACCAGGTCGAGCCGGACACCGCCGCCCTGGTCTGCCGGCACACCCTGGAGCACATCCCCGACCTCGCCGTCTTCGGCGCGGAGCTGTACGCCGGGCTGCGTCGCGGCGGCGGCCGGGCGCTGCTCGCCGAGGTGCCCGACCTGGGCCGGATCCTCGACGAGGGCGCCTTCTGGGACCTGCAGTACGAGCACTGCTCCTACTTCACCCCGGCGACCATGCGGACGTTCCTGACCGGGGTCGGCTTCTCCGACCCGCAGGTGCGGCTGACCTACGCCGACCAGTACGTCGTCGCCGAGGCGGGGCCGGACGGGACGCCGGGCGCGCCCGAGCTGGAGCCGCACCTGCGCGAGGCGCTGCGCAGCGCCTGCCGGGACTTCGCGACCCGGGTGTCGGACCAGGTCGGACGGTGGCGGGAGTGGCTCGGCGGCCGGGCCGCGACCGGCGACGAGGTGGTCGTCTGGGGTGGCGGGGCGAAGGGGCTGACCTTCCTCAACGTCGTCGAGGGCGGGGCGGAGGGGACCGGCGCGGTCGGCGCGGTCGTCGACATCAACCCCGGCCTGCAGGGGCGCTTCATGGGCGGGCTCGGTCTGCCGATCCGCGCCCCGAAGGACCTGCTGGACTCGCCCCCGCGGTCGGTGCTGCTGATGAACCCGGTCTACACCGGCGAGGTGCGCGCCACGCTCGACGAGCTGGGGCTCGGGTCGACGGAGCTGCTCGCGGTCTGACCGGCCGGGGCCGGCCGCAGCGCGCGGACGGCCCGGACGAGCTCCGCGCGGGCCGCGGCGGCGTCGTCGATGCCGGTACCGGTCAGCACCAGCGTGCCCGCGAGCAGCAGCCGGGCGGTGCGGCGCGCCTCGCCGGTGAGGTCGTCGCCGCAGACCCGGTCGAACCGCTCCTGGAAGTCGGCGACGACCGAGTCCCGGATCCGGCGCGCGTCCGGGTCGTGGCCGAGGAACACCGACCGCAGCGCGGTGTCGAGGTCGCCGCCGCCGTCGAGGGCGGCGACCAGACCGTCGACGTAGCCGGCGAGGCGCTCCTCGACCGGCAGGTCCGCGGCGGGCTCGGCGCCCGGTGCGCTGCGCAGGTGGGCGAGGAACACCGCGGCGAGCAGGTGCTCCTTCGAGGCGAACACCTTGTACGCGGTGGCCGCGGACAGCCCCGCCCGGCGCGCGACCCGGCGCACGGTCAACGTCGCGGCGCCGCTGTCGGCGAGCTCCTCGGCCCCGGCCGTGAGCAGCCGGTCCCGGGTCGCCGGCGCGACCTCGCTCCGCCGGGAGAATGCTCCGTCCACCGGGCCCAGCCTAGCCGTCGACCGCCCCGGTCCCGGGGCGCCGGGCGGTGCCGCTACCGTGATCGACTACGGGTGGACAGGTGTCCAGTCGGGTGTCTTTCCGAGAGGAGCTCCCCGATGCGCTCGATCAGCCGCAGGTCGGTCCTGCTGGGTGCTGCCGGCGTCGCCGGGCTGGGGGTCCTCGGCGCGGGCACCGCGGTCGCCGCCGCGCCCTCCCGGGTGCGCGTGACCCGGGAGGAGCGTCGGGTGGTCGTCGTCGGCTCCGGGTTCGGCGGCGGCGTCACGGCGCTGCGCCTGGCCGAGGCCGGTGTGGACGTGCTCGTCCTCGAACGCGGACGGCGGTGGGTCACCGGGCCGGACGCCGAGACCTTCCCCCGGGTGACGACGAACCCCGACCGCAGGCTGTTCTGGCTCGACACGGTCGCCGACCCCCTGGACGGACCGCCGAACCCGCTGTCGGTGCTGCTGGGGCGCCCCACCGCGAGCACCCCGGGCGCCGTGCCGCTGTCCCCCGGCCGGTACACCGGGCTGCTGGAACGTGTCGGCGGCAACGGGATGGACGCGTTCTGCGCGGCCGGCGTCGGCGGGGGCTCGCTGCTCTACCAGGGGATGACGCTCCAGCCCTCGGCCGAGGTGTTCGCCGCGACGATGCCCCGCGAGCTGGAGTACGAGGTGCTCGCCCGCGAGCACTACCCGCGGGTCGCCCGGATGCTCCGCCTGGCCACCGCCCCGGACGAGCTGATCGACTCGCCGACGTACCGCGCCCCGCGGGTCTTCCGCGACCGGGCGGAGGCCGCCGGCTACGAGGTCGAGAAGATCCCGATGCCGATCGACTGGGACTACGCGCTGGCCGAGCTGCGCGGCGAGATGACGCCCGCCTACACGAACGGCGACGCCGCGTTCGGCGTGAACAACGGCGGCAAGCACACCGTCGACGTCACCTACCTCGCCGCCGCCGAGGCGACCGGGCGGGTCACGGTCGCCCCGTTGCACCAGGTCACCGACGTCGTCCGCGCGGCCGACGGGCGCTGGGAGACGCACGTCGACCGGATCGACGAGACCGGCACCGTGCTCGAGAAGAAGATCATCACTACCCCGGCGCTGGTGCTCGCGGCGGGCACCCAGAACACCAACCGGCTGCTGCTGCGGGCCCGCGCGCACGACACGGTCCCGGACCTGCCCGACGCGCTCGGCGAGAACTGGGGCACCAACGGCGACCGGATCTGCACCTGGAACTCCCTGGTCGAGGACTTCGGTGCGACCCAGGGCGGCCCGGTGGTGTTCGGGACGAAGGACTGGGCGGACCCGGCCACGGCCAACACCGTCATCCAGGCGTCGCTGCCGCCGCTGCCGCTCGGCCTCGGCCGCACCACGACGATGCTCGTCGGCTACGGCGTCAGCGCCGGCCGCGGCCGGATGGGCTGGGACCCGGTCCGGCAGGAGGGCGTCGTCGACTGGCCGCTCGACGGCGACGCCACCCTGACCGCGCGCATCCACGAGCGGATGGGGCGCATCACCGGGGTGCGGGGCACCTTCCTCGACACCACCTACGCGGTGCCGACCACCTGGCACCCGCTGGGCGGGGCCTGCATCGGCACGGTCTGCGACGTGGCGGGCCGGGTGCGGGGCCAGCGCGGCCTCTACGTGCTCGACGGGTCGCTGATGCCCGGTACGACGGCCGCCTGCAACCCGTCGATGACGATCGCCGCCGTCGTCGAACGGGCCACCGACGACCTGGTCGCCCGGGACGTCGGCACGCTCATCTGACCAGGCGCCGGACGACGGCCAGGTCCTCCAGGGTTGCGACGTGCAGGTTCGCCGGGTCCCCCGGCACCGTCACCACGCGGTGGCCGAGCGCGGCGAGCAGCCCGGAGTTCTCCACCGGCCGGGGTGCGTCGGCGTGCGCGGCACGCAGCACGTCCGCGCGGAACGCCTGCGGCGACTGCGTGAGGACCGCGTCCTGCTTGGGGAGGGTGTCGACGACGACGCCGTCGCGCACCCGCTGCACCACCTCGAGCAGCGGGACCACCGGCACCGCCCCGTCGGCGCCCGCCCGCACGGCCTCGACCACCTCGGTGAAGATCCGGTCGGCGGCGAGCGGGTGCGCCGGGTCGGCGAGGACCAGGACCCCCGCCTCGGCGGGCACGACGGCCAGCCCGGCCCGCAGGGACTCCGACTGGTGGTCCCCGCCGACGGCGAGCGCGTCGACGGGCTCGCCGTCCCAGCCCACCCCGGACGGCAGCACCAGCGCGACCCGGTCACAGGTGCGCCGGGCGGCGGCGACGGTGTGGTCGACCAGCCGGGACCCGGCCAGCTCGTCGAGCTGCTTCAGCCGGCCGTAACGGAGCCCCCGGCCGCCCGCCAGCACGATCGCCCACACGTGGTCACGCACTCCGGTGATCCTGCCGGGTCCGGCGGGGGAACCGGACACCGCACCCGATAGCCTCGGCCGTCCCCGATCGGGCGACCCGATCGGGCGACCCGATCGGGCGACGGGAGGGGCGGACGAGGATGGCGGCACCGACGACGTCCCCCACGCCCGCCGCGTCGACCGGCCCGCTCGCCGGGGCCCCCGCCGCGGTCGCGCTGGTCCGGGCCGTCGCCGAGGAGCCGGACGCACCGCGCCTGGTGGCCGTCACCGGCCCCGCCGGTGCGGGCAAGTCGACCGTGCTGCGCGAGCTGGACCGGGTGTGGACCGAGGCCGGCGCCGGGCAGGACGTGACGGTCGTCGACGACGCCCACGAGCTCGGCGACGACGAGCTCGCCGACCTGCGCGGGCGCGCGGGCCGTCCGGGCGCCCGGCTGGTCGTCGCGTTCCGTCCGTGGCCGCGCAGCCGCGCGCTGGCCCGGCTCGGCGCGACGCTGGCCGCCGCCGCGCCGCCGCTGGTCCTGGGCGCGCTCGACGCCGCCGGGATCGCCGCCCGGGCCGCCCGCGTCGCCGGGGTCCGGATCTCCGACGAGGCCGTCCGGGTCGTCGCCGAGCGCACCGCCGGGGCCCCGGTGCTGGTCGACCGGCTGCTCGCCCACGGACGGGTCGGCGGTCCGGTGCCGCCGCAGCTCGCCGAGCAGATC
>JAESFO010000766.1_pt1 | contig 14150 bp, 13 predicted proteins | sample 9269421 | NCBI WGS metagenome assembly JAESFO01 (sample SAMN14502839, study PRJNA617101) | algae metagenome | isolation source: Nostoc desertorum CM1-VF14 and co-occurring heterotrophs from rocky... | place: USA: Clark Mountains, San Bernardino, California | collected 2000-06-05 | reverse complement strand
AACGCCGGGTTCGGCCGCGGGCACGCCGGCCCCGGCGGCCGGGTGTCGCTGTCGACGCGGCACGTCCTGGCCCTCACCCACCGCGGCGGGGGGACGACGGCCGACCTGCTGGCCCTGGCCCGTGAGGTGCAGGGCGGCGTCGCCGAGCGGTTCGGCGTCACCCTGCATCCCGAGCCGGTGCTGGTGAACTGCGCCGTCTGACACCCTCTGTGTCCGAGCGTCCGGTTCGCGTTGCGCCGCACGGGGGAGCACCGTCCTCCTGCTGATCACGCGTACCGGTCCCGGCGTACCGTCGGTGCGCAACGCAGGAGATCGAGTACGCGGGGGAACGGTTGCGACGGGTTCTGATCGTCGTGGTGGCGCTGATCGGCGCGCTGGGCGTCGTCGGGGCGGTGGCCCTCGCGGCCCCGCCGCAGGACCCGGCGGTGCCGCAGGCCGCCCCGGCCCCGGCCGGACCACAGGTGAGCTACCAGCCGGCCGCCTCGGCGTCGTCGGCGAACCCGGCACAGCCGGTCTCGGTCCGCGCGGCGGGCGGCACGCTGGACGGGGTGTCGCTGACCGGCCCGGACGGCGACGCCGTCGACGGCGCGCTGTCCCCGGACCACACCACCTGGACCAGCAGCGGTGATCTGGATTTCGCGACCACCTACACCTGGCACGGGCGCGCCGTCGCCCCGGACGGCACGGCGACCCCCGTGCAGGGCACCGTCGCGACGCTGGAACCCGCCCACACCGTGCGCGGCACCCTGAACATCGGCGACGACCGCACCGTCGGCATCGCCGCGCCGATCGAGATCCAGTTCGACCGGCACGTCGAGGACCGCGCCGCGATCGAGAAGGTCCTGAAGGTCACGACCTCGAAGGAGGTCGAGGGCGCGTGGGGCTGGCTGCCCGACGAGAACGGCGGCTCGCGCGTGCACTGGCGGCCGAAGGAGTACTGGCCGTCGGGCACGAAGGTGACCGTGGACGCGCCGCTCAAGGGCGTCGACTACGGCGGCGGCAGCTACGGCGCCGAGGACCTGACCACGTCGTTCGCGATCGGCCGCGCCCAGATCGTCGAGGCCGACGCCCGATCGTTCCGGATGATCGTGATCCGCAACGGCAAGCAGATCGCGGACTACCCGGCGTCCTACGGCCTGGCCGACGACCCGAACCGCAACACGCGCTCGGGCATCCACGTCGTCACCGAGAAGTTCACCGACAAGCGGATGGTCTCGCAGCAGTACGGCTACGACGTCGTCGAGAAGTGGGCCGTCCGGATGAGCAACAACGGCGAGTTCATCCACGCCAACCCGGTGTCGGCCGCCGCGCAGGGGGCCGCGAACGTCACCCACGGCTGCGTGAACCTGTCGATCGAGAACGCCAAGGCGTACTACGACACCGTGCTCTACGGCGACCCGGTCGAGGTCACCGGCACCCCCGTGCAGCTCTCCGCCCGCGACGGCGACCTGTGGGACTGGACGCTGTCCTGGGAGAAGTGGAAGGGGTTGTCGGCGCTGTCCTAGCGGGTACCCGCCCGCCATGAGCGTTCCCGACGACCGCGCCGCCAGCCGTGCCACCCCGCTCCCGGAGGAGGAGGGCACCGAACCCGGTGCCGAACAGATCCTGCGCGAGTCCGAGGAACGGATCGCCGGCGCCGCCCGGAGCGAGCGCCCCAGTGACGACGCCGACCAGAACCGCCGGTCGGAGGAGACCCTCTAGCGCCGGTGCCGCCGCGTGCCCGACGCCTGGTCACGCGGCTTGAGCACGATCTGGTCGAGATTGACGTGCGACGGCCGGGTCGCGGCGAAGACGATCGTGTCGGCGACGTCGTCGGCGGTCAGCGGGGTCAGGCCCTCGTAGACCTTGGCCGCCTTCTCGGCGTCGCCCAGCCGCACCTCGGAGAACTCGGTCTCCACCATGCCGGGGCAGATCTCGGTGATCCGGATCGGCTCGCCGAGCAGCTCCCCGCGCAGGGTGCGGTGCAGCATCGCCTGGGCGTGCTTGGCACCGGTGTAGCCGGCGCCGTTGTCGTAGAAGTCCAGCGCGGCGATCGAGGTCACCGTGACGATGTGCCCGTCGCCCGACGCCCGCAGCTTCGGCAGGAACGCCTGCGTCAGACGCAGCGTGCCGGCGACGTTGGTCTCCCACATCCAGCGCCAGTCGTCCTCGTCGGCGTCGGCGACGGGCTCCAGGCCCTTCGCGCCGCCGGCGTTGTTGACCAGCAGCTTCGCCTCGGGCACGGCGTCGGCGAAGGCGCGCACGGACTCCCGGTCGGTGACGTCGAGGGGCAGCGCGGTGCCGTCGATCTCCTGCGCGATCTCCTCGCAGCGTTCCACCCGGCGGGCTCCCAGCACCACGTGGAAGCCCGCGGCGCCGAGGGCACGGGCGGTGGCGGCGCCGATCCCGGAGGAGGCACCGGTGACGACGGCGGTCGGACGGTCGTTCGCGGTCATGCCGGCGAGCCTATGACCTACCTCGGCTCGACGCCGCGCTGCGCCGACCGGTCCCCGCGGCGGGCCGCGGCCCGCTGCGCCGAGAACACCGCGGCGCCGAACAGGCCCACCCCGACACCGGCGATGCAGGTCCAGAACCAGGCGCCGGCGCCGCTCGCGGGATCGAACCCGGATCCGGTGACCATCACGAACGCGCCGGCGACGCCCGCGCCGACCGCCCACAGCAGCATCCCGCCGAGGATCACCGGCGGGGACTCGTAGAAGCGCGCCGGCAACGGCGGCGGGGGCGGTGGGTCGCTCGCGCGCTCGCGGTCGTGGGCCGTCACGGGGCCGTAGCCTAAACGGTGCACGGACGGAACCCGCAGCGTTGCACCGCGTCTAGGGTGTCGCCGTGATCGAGCGCCTGTTCCGCGTGTCCGAGCGCGGCTCCACCGTCTCCCGCGAGCTGCGCGGGGGTCTCGTCACGTTCATGGCGATGGCCTACATCATCGTCCTGAACCCGTTGATCCTCGGCAGCGTCACGCCGGGCGACCCGTCGGCCAAGGCCGACGCGCTGGGCGGGATCCTCCCGGTCGCGCAGGTCGCCGCGGTGACCGCCCTGGTCGCGGGCGTGATGACCATCATCTTCGGCGTCGTCGCGAACTACCCGTTCGCGATCGCCACCGGCCTGGGGATCAACACCCTGCTGGCGGTGACCATCGCGCCGCTGATGACCTGGCCCGAGGCGATGGGCCTGGTCGTCATCAACGGCGTGATCATCGTGATCCTCGCCCTGACCGGCTTCCGGACGGCGGTGTTCAACGCCGTCCCCACCGAGCTCAAGACGGCGATCGCGGTCGGCATCGGCGCGTTCATCGCGCTGATCGGCCTGGTCGACTCCGGCTTCGTGCGCCGGCTGCCCGACGCGGCCAACACCACGGTCCCGGTCGGACTGGGCACCGGCGGCTCCATCGCCTCCTGGCCGACGTTCGTCTTCGTCGTCGGACTGATCATCGTCGGGGTGCTCGTCGCCCGCGGTGTCCGTGCGGGCATCCTCATCGGCGTCGTGGTGAACACGATCATCGCGATCGTCGTCGAGGCGATCGTCCGGGTCGGCCCGGGCGGCCCGACCAACCCCGGCGGCTGGTCGCTGGCCGTGCCCGCCATCCCGGACCGGATCGTCGGGCTGCCGGACCTGTCGCTGGTCGGGCAGGTCTCGCTCGGGGCGTTCACCCGGCTCGACATCATCACCGTCGTCCTGCTGATCTTCACCCTGGTGCTGGCGAACTTCTTCGACGCGATGGGCACGCTCACCGGCCTCGGCCGCCAGGCGGGCCTGACCGACTCCGACGACAAGCTCCCGGACGTCGGGAAGGCGCTGGTCGTCGAGGGCGCGGGCGCGGTCGCCGGTGGTGTGGGGTCGGCGTCGTCGAACACGATCTTCGTGGAGTCCGCGGCCGGCATCGCCGAGGGCGCACGGACCGGTCTGGCCAACGTGCTGACCGGTGTCCTGTTCCTGCTGGCGATGTTCTTCACGCCGCTGTACGCGATCGTCCCGGTGGAGGCCGCGGCCCCGGCACTGGTCGTCGTCGGCGCGCTGATGTTCCGCCAGATCACCTCGGTCTCGCTCGACGACCTGCGCACCGCGATCCCGGTGTTCCTGACGATCACGGTCATGCCGTTCACCTACTCGATCGCGAACGGCATCGGCGCCGGTTTCATCAGCTACGTCGCGCTCGCCGCGGCCACCGGTCGCGCGCGGCAGGTCCACCCGCTGATGTGGGTCGTGGCGGTGCTGTTCGTGGGGTACTTCGGCGTGGGACCGTTGCGGGAACTGCTCGGCTGAGAACCCGCCCTTGCGCCCGCGACGAAGGTTAGGCTAACCTCAATCTCGTCGCTTCGTGGTGGGAGCGGCGCGTCAGTTCGGGACAGGAGAAGGCCCCGGACCCCACAGGGTCCGGGGCCTCCTTCTTTCCCCAGTCACACCCGATCCGCCGCCGAGCGGATCAGGGCGCGTAGATGCGGACCCAGTCGACCTGGAAGTCGAGCGAGTCCGGCGTGGTCGCGTCCGGCGCCGGGATCCAGTCGTCGCCGTAGGGGCCGATGTCCTGCTGCATCGCCAGGTGCATCGACCGCGGCGGGATCTGCTCCGGATCGGTGGTGCGGAAGACCTCGGCGCCGTCGATGTAGAACACGACCCGGTCGGGCAGCCACTCGACGGCGTAGGTGTGCCACTGCGTGAAGTCGCCGCGGACGGTCTTGCCGACCTGGCTGTTGTCCTCGCCGTAGTGGACGATCGTGTGCGTCTCGTCGCGCTGCGGCTTCGGGATCTCCATGAAGTTGAGCTCGCCGCCCTCGGGCCAGTCCTCGGCGTCCGGCCAGAGCAGCGCCACGTCGCCGTAGCCGACGGCGGGGTTGGTCTTCGCCCGGATCTCCCAGCGGCCGTACTGCTGGCCGCCACGCCAGGCCAGACCGGCGGACGTGCGCCCCCGGCTGGTCAGGACGAGCTCACCGTTGCGCACGGAGATGTTCTCCGCGAGGTGCCGACCGTTGCCGCCGGTGGTCTCCCCGGTGTACGGGCTCCAGCGCGTGCGGTCGAGCGCGGCGCCGTCGAACTCGTCGTGGTCGGTGAGACGCCAGCCGTTGCGCACCGCCGCCTCGGTGTCCGAGCGTGACGCGGGGTCGAGCTCGCCGACCTCGGTCGGGCGTTCCTGGTCGTGCATCCCGCCCGGCGGCGTCGCCGGGGCCGACGGTGCGGGCGTCGGGGTCGACGAGCCGGTGAGCAGCGACGGGTCGGTGGCCACGGTGACGACACCGGCCAGCACGGCCAGACCCGCCACGATGCCGACGACGGCGGGCCAGCGGCGTCGCGACGGTGCCTCGGGATCGTGCTCGGGCTCCTGCTCCGTCTGTTCCGGCACGACCCCCTCCTCACTCGTCGACGGTGGGTCGGCGGCAGCCTAGGAGGGGACGGCTGTGGGGGAGCTGAGAAGTCCGGGCCACCTCCCGCGGCGGGGCCGGTCGGGGGCTCCATGATCGACGGTTGTGGAGCGCAGGGTGCGCTTCGGGTACCTCCGTACTCCACAACCGGTGATCATGGCCGGGCTCAGCCGGTCGAGCCCGTGGTCCCCCCGCTGCCGGTGGCGCTGCCGCCGTCCGCTGCTCCACCGTTCGCTGCGCCGGCTGCGCCGCTGTCGAGGGTGTACTGGCGGACCCAGTCGACCTGCATCTGCGTCTCCTCCCCCGACCCGCCCTTGGGGAACCAGTCGAGCTGGATGCACAGGTGCATCGGCCCCGGCGGCTGCACCTTCTGTTCGGTGGTCTCGAACCACTTCTCGCCGTCGACGTAGGCGGTGATCCGGTCCGGCGTCCACTCCAGGGCCCAGTTGTGCCACTGCGTCGCGTCGATCTCGACGGAGCCCTCGACCTGGGAGTTGTCCGCGCCGTAGTGGAAGAACGCGTTGGTCTTCTGCCGCTCGGGGTCCATCATCTCCATGAAGTCGAGCTCGCCGCCCTCGGGCCAGTTCTCCGCGGTGGGCCAGAGCAGCAGCAGGGCGTTGTACGACGGGTCCCCGACCGGCGCGCGCACCCGCCCCTCCCAGCGTCCGTACTGCTGGGAGCCTTCCTTCCACGCCATGCCCGCGGTGTTGCCCCGGCTGTCGCCGGTGATCGTCAGGACGCCGTCGGCCACCGCGGCCGCGTCCGGGGTGCGACGGCCGTTGCCCGCGTGCCCGGCGCCGTCGTAGATGCTCCAGCCGTCCGTGCCGTTGTCGAACTCGTCGGCGCGGACCGGCCGGCCCCAGCCCAGCTTCGCCGCCGCGGTGGTGCCCTCGGCCGCTGTCGCACCGCCGGTGGTCGCACCGCCCGCCTCCGGGGTGCTCCCGGTGGCGGGCGCGGGATCGGCCGCGTCACCCGAGCCGGTGGGGCAGGGGGCGGGGGTGGTCCGGCCGTCGGTGCCGCCGGTGAGGAGGCCCGCGGCGGCGTCGTCGCTGGTGCCGTAGGCGGTGGCACCGGACTCGTCGGGGGCGCCGGAGGCGGTGCCGCCGCTGCCCGAGCCGCTGCCGCCCGCGTCGCTGCCCGCGTCGCTGTCGCCGGGGCTGCTGTCGTCCGAACCGGAGCCTCCGGAGCCGCTGCCTCCGGAGCCGCTGCCGCCGGACCCGGTGCCCCCGGAACCGCTGTTCCCAGAGCCGCTTTCCCCGGAGTCGCCGTCGTCCGATCCGTCGCTGCTCCCGGAGTCGTCCGACCCGCCGGCTCGGCGCCGGTCGTCGGAGTCGCCCGACCCCTCGGAGCTGTCGGAGCCGCCGGCCCCGCCGTCGCGACCGTCCTCCGACCCGCCGGCCGGGTCGCCGCCGGCCCCGGTGGACCCGGACCCGGCGGTGGACCCGTCGGCCCCGGACCCGTCGGCCCCGGACCCGTCGGCCCCGGACCCGCGCTCGCGATCCCCGCCGCCCGAGCTGTCGGAGCCCGACCCGGAGTCGGCGCCCGACCCGGACCCGCCGGAGCCCGACCCGGCCCCGGCCCCGGAGGACCCGCCCGACCCGACGCACACCTCGCCGTCGGCCCCCAGCTCCAGGTCCGGACGCGGCGCACCGGCGGCGTCCTGCCCGGAGCTCACCGACGGCGTCGCGGACCCCCCGGGTTCCACCCCCACCAGCTCCCCGGCAGGGCCCAGCGCCAGCAGGACGACCGTGACCCCCTTGGCCAGCAGGGACGTGAGCAGCTGCTCGAGCTCGTCGGCGGTCATCGCCCACTCCAAGGTTCGGTCACGTCAGTCGTCCACGTCGGGGGTGTCGGTGGTGATGGGGGTATCGGCGGTGACCAGCCAGTGGCCTGCCGCGTCGAACTGCAGGACCACGCGGGTGCGCCAGCGCCGGACCTCGGGGGCCGCGCCGGGCACGGCCGTCGTCGTGCGGACGGTCGCGACGAGCGCGGTGCGCCCGCGGGCCCAGTCGGTGGCGCCCTCGTCGAGGTCCTCGACCTCGGCGGTCCGTCCCGCGCCGGGCGGCGGCGGGTCGAGGACGGGCGCTCCGGCGGCGGCCGGGCTGCCGGGCAGTGCGTACGGGGTGCCGTCGAGGGTGGTGCCCGCGGACGTGCCGGCCCGGATGCCGTGCGCGGCGACGAGGTAGGCGCGTGCCACCGCCCCGGGCGACGACGGCCGCGTCGCCGGCACGGGTGGCTCCGCTCCGCGGACGGGACCGGGATCACCGAGGGCGTCCCGGTCGGCCGAGGTCAGCACGGCCTGCGACGGCGGTCCGGGCAGCAGCGCCGGCACCAGCAGGGCCAGGGGCACCGCGAGGACCGCGGCGAGCACGAGCAGCGGCAGGGGACGTCGCACGGGGTCACTCCGCGAAGCTGATGTGGACATGGTCGTAGTGGCCGCCGGTCGCGTCGGCGGTGTCGTAGACCCCGCCGCCGGTGTAGCGACGGCCCCAGCCGGAGCCGTCGGCGCGCACCGAGGGGTCCCAGTAGCGGCCCTGCCAGATCAGGTACTCGACCTTCAGCGGGGCCGCGTTGCGTTCCAGCCAGCGCGCGATCGCCCAGCCCTCGTCGAGGTCGGCGCCCTTCGCGAACGCCCCGGCCTTCCCGGTGAACACGTCGCAGGCCCTGCCCTTCGGATGGTCCGACCGCGGGTTCTGCAGGTGCTCGTCCCAGCAGCCGACCGTCTCGATGGTCGGGCCGAAGACCGCCCGGACCGCGTCGAGACCGTGCTTCGTCGCGCCGGTCAGGCAGCCGCCGGAGCGCACCGGATCGGGTTCGTGGCAGCCCGTCGCGCCGCCGGTCCAGGCGGGTGCCGGTGCCGACGCGGCGTCCTTCGCCGCCGGTGCCTTCGCCGGGGCGGCCTTCTGCGGCGGTGGCGGGGACGACTCGCGGTCGTCGACGGCCGTCGTGCCGGAGTAGTCCGCGACGAAGCGGTGCACCGCGTCGAGGTAGCGCCGGATCGCCGACGCGCACGCCTGCGAGCAGCCCGCCTCCCCGCCCGTCGGGACCCCCGACGCCGAGCCGGTGACCCGGCTGCACCCCGCGATGTGGCAGACCAGCATCGCGTCGAGCACCGGCACGTCCTTCGGGGTCGTCGCCAGGTACCCGGCGGCGGCGCGCAGCGTCGAGCAGAGCCACGGCACGACGACGCGCAGGTGCCCCTCCGGCTCGGTCAACGCCGCGTCCGGCCACGGCGCGCCCCCGGCCGCGACCCAGGTCCGTTCCGAGACCTGCAGCAGCCCGGCGGTGGTGCCGGTGCGCAGCTCCGGATCCCAGCCCGACTCCGCCTGCACCTGGGCGACCACCCAGGCCGGTGGCAGCTCCGCGCAGCCCTGCGAGGTCAGCTCCGTGACCAGGTCGAGGTACGGCCGCGCCGCCTCCGGCACGCGAGCCGCGTCGACGCCCGAGGTGGCCGGTTCCGCGGCCGGCGCGGCCAGGACCTGCCCCGCCGTCCCCAGCAGGAGTGCGACGACGACCGGCACGATCAGCAGCGCTCGCACGGCTCACCGGACCGGCCCGGTCGGGACCGCCAGCACCCCGCGCAGGGGTCGCAGCCCACCGACGCCGGCCGGGGTGAGCGGTCGGTCGAGCCGGCCGGACGTCGTCAGCGCGGTGACGATCCGGCCGATCGCGTCGGCGTAGCGGCGGACCGCGGCCGAGGGCCCGGGCCGGGTGAGCACCCCGGCCGCATCCGACCACGGGTCGGCCGAGCGGGCCCAGCCCGGCACCGCGGGCAGCGCGACGACGGCCGCCCAGCCGGGACCTGCGGCGTCGGCGTCGATGCCGTCGGGGTCGGCGGTGCCGGGGTGCAGGACCAGGACCGGCGCGCCCGGCCCGGGTGCCGGGGCGACGAGGGCGGCGGCGGCCAGCCCGGCCACGGTGTCCCGGGTGACGACGACGTCGGGCAGCAGGTCCGGCCCGCACACCCGCCCCAGGTCACGGCCGTGCAGGGCCCGGGCGACGGTCGTCGTCCCGACCCCGCCGGCCAGACCCCCGACGACCGGGACCCGCCCGCTCACCGCGCACCGCCCCGGGCGAGGTCGACCGGCGACGGGCGCCGGGCCGGCTCGGCCTCGGGCCCCGCGTCGACGACGAGCCCGTCGCCGGTGAGGACCACGCCCACCTCCAGCCGGACCCATCGCGCGGCCAGCCCGCGCCAGCCGCGCGCGGCCGGGGCCGGGGCACCGGCGGGTGCCCCGATCGGGTCGTCGGGTTCGGGTTCCGGCGCGGCCGCCCCGCGGGCGTCGACGCGGCGGTAGGGCACGACCCGCACCCGGACGTCGACGACGGCGCGGTCGCCGTCGGTGCTGACGCGGCCCGGCAGCACGAGGTCGGCCCGCTGGCGTCCGGTCCCGGTCCAACCGAGCAGCCCGTCGGCCGCGGTCGTGGGCAGGTAGGCGGAGAGGGCGCGGCCGCGGCGGGCGACGTCGTCCTCGTCCCAGGACAGCAGGTCCGCGGCGAAGGCCCCGGCCAGTGCGGACGCCTCGGCGGGGTCGACGATCGGCGAGGGGGTCCCGACCGGCGCTCCGGACGAGCGGGCGGCCGGACCGTGATCGGACAGAGCCGGGCCGGACGGCGCCTGTGTGGCGGGCGCCGATCCGGAGGACGCCGGGCCGGAGGGCACAGCGGGTGTCGCCCGTCCGGACGGCGCTGCGGAGCCGGACGGGTCCGGGTCAGCGGGTGCCGGACCGGACGCAGCGGCCGCGGTGTCGGACACGGACGGCGGCACACCGGTATCCGCTCCGCCGTGGGTGCCGTCGGCCCGCGTCGTCGCGGCAGGCGCCCACGCCGCCCAGGCCGCGGCGACCTCGTCGGAGACGGGGGCGGTGGCGGTGGCGGGGGCCGGGTCGGCGGCAGGGGGCGGCCCGGCCGGCGGCACCGGCGGGAAGCCGAAGGGATCGGTGACCGGCTCCGGCTCCGCGACCGGTTCCTGCGGCGGCCGCCGCGGCGTCCAGACCGCCGGCCGCGCCGCCGCGGTCGCGGGGCCCTCCGCCACCGGAGCCGCGGGCGTCCCACGGGTCGACGGAGCCGGGGCGGCCTCCCGGGCCCGGGGCGCGGCGGGCCGCGGAGCCGGGTCGGGCGCCGGGTCGTCGAGCCAGGGGTCGGGGCCGCCGTCGAGGGGGCGCTCGTCGCGGGCGGTGCGGCCGAACAGCCGGAACGGGGACATCGTCGTCGCCCGGGTCATCGACGCCGGTCGGGGTGGTGCTGGATGGACATGTCCCTCCGTCCCGTACGCGCACCCGGGGCGGGTGTGCGGAGAGGGACGGTAGGAACGTGCGGGCGGTGAGCGGGCCCGGTCGCGGAGAATGCTTCGCGATGGCGAAGCCGATCAGCCCGGGATCTCCCAGGTGTGGACGGGCTGGTTGGCGGTCGAGTGCGCCAGGTAGCGCTCGAGCATGCCGCGCAGCGCGCTCATCCGGTCCGCGCCCCGCGCCTCCAGCGCGGCGACGGTGTCGATCTGCCACGACGACCCGGTCTGACGCGTGACGCAGCGCCGCTCCAGCACCGTCAGGTACCGGTCGCAGACCGCGCCGGAGACGCCCCAGCGGGCGAGACCCTCGTGGGCCAGGGGGAGCAGCTTGCGCAGGGCGAGCTCGTCGGGGAGCACCCAGCCGGTGCCGGGCCAGTACAGGGGAGCGTGCATGCCGTGCTTGGCCGCCGTCTGGAAGTTCTCCCGCGCCGCTTCGAACGACACCGACCGCCACAGCTGCTGGTCGGCCTCGACCAGGGTGCGCAGCAGGCCGTAGAAGAACAGCGCGTTGGCGACCATGTCGACGGTCGTCGGCCCCGCGGGGAGCACCCGGTTCTCGAGTCGGACGTGCGGGGTGTCGCCGGTACTGTCGTAGATCGGCCGGTTCCAGCGCCAGATCGTGCCGTTGTGCAGGGTCAGCTCGGGCAGGTCCGGGAAGCCCTTGTCGCGCATCTGCGTCGCCGGGTCCACATCGGACGTCAGCGGCATCAGCGCGGGGAAGTAGCGGGCGTTCTCCGAGAACAGGTCCAGTACCGAGTCGATCCAGCGCTCACCGAACCAGACCCGCGGACGTACCCCCTGGTTGTGGAACTCGGGGGTCCGGACGTCGCAGGACTGCTCGAACAGCGGGATCCGGGTCTCCGACCACAGCTGTGACCCGAGCAGGAACGGCGAGTTCGACCCGAGCCCCAGCTGGACACCGGCCAGGCACTGCGCGGCGTTCCAGTAGCGCCCGAAGTTGGCGGGGGACACCTGCAGGTGCAGCTGCATCGACGTGCAGGCCGCCTCGGGAATGATCGTGTCGAAGTCGGCGTTGACCCGCTCCTCCGGCGAGCAGCCGGCGATGTCGATCCGGATCGGCTCGCCCCGGGCGTTGAGCATCTGGTCGTTGAGCGCCTCGTAGCGGTCCTCGGGGGAGATCGCCTCGGCGGTCATGTGCCCCGGGTCGAGCGTCGGCAGGATCCCGATCATGACGAGCTGGGTGCGCAGGTCACCGGCCTTCGCCCCGGCGCCCGCGAGCAGGTCGAGCAGCTCGTGCTCCAGCTGGCGCCACTGGTCGCCGGGCAGCGGCCGGGGCGGCAGGTTCAGCTCGAGGTTCCAGCGGCCGAGCTCGGTCTGCCACTCGCCCGAGTTGATCGTGTCCAGCACGTCGCTCCCGTTGAGCGACGGCGCCAGCTCCGGATCCACCAGGTTGAACTCGATCTCGACGCCGGTCATCGGCTCCGTGTCGGAGAACGGGTAGCTGCTGAGCAGGTCACCGAGAGTGTCCAGACAGCGCTGCACCTTGATCCGGTACCGCTGGCGGTCGCGCCGGCTGAACGTCGTCCGGTCGACCACCTGACCCATGCGCGAACCGACCTCCATCGAACGGGGAGCGCCTTCTCACTCACACGGCGGAGGACCGTTGTCGGAGGAGGCGGCACTACACCGTGTCATATCGCCGGACCGGGCGGTACCGGCTGACCGGGCGACCAGGCGCGGCGAACGGTCCGTGACGTGGGACGATCGGGCGTCGTGGCCATACTCACCACGGTCGAGCACTCCGATGACCCCCGAATCGACGACTACCGCGACCTCACGACCGCCGATCGGCGCCCCGATCGGCCCGGTGGGCGTGGGCTGGTGATCGCGGAGGGTGTCGTCGTCGTGCGCCGGCTGCTCGACTCGCCGTATCCGGTGCGCTCCCTGCTGGGGGTCCCGCGTCGCCTCGACGAGCTCTCCGACGATCTCGCCGGCGTCGACGTCCCGGCCTACGCGACCGACGCCGACACCATGGCCCGAGCGGTCGGGTTCCACCTGAACCGGGGGGTGCTCGCCGTCGCCGACCGGGCTCCCGCGCCGTCCCTCGACGACGTCCTGGCCCGCGCCCGCACGCTGGCCGTCTGCGAGGGGGTGGGGGACCACGAGAACCTGGGGTCGTTGTTCCGCAACGCCGCCGCCCTCGGCGTCGACGCGATCCTGCTCGGCCCCGGCTGCTCGGACCCGCTGTACCGGCGCAGCGTCCGCGTCTCGATGGGGCACGTGCTCAGGGTCCCGTTCACGACCCTCGACGGCGCGTGGCCCGCCTCGGTGGACCGGCTGCGGGAGGCGGGGTTCACCGTCGCCGCCCTCACTCCCTCCGCCGACGCCGAGCCCCTCGCCTCGGCGGGCCTGTGCGGCCGGAAGGTCGCCCTGCTGCTGGGTGCGGAGGGTCCCGGTCTCACCGACGAGGCACTGGCCGCCGCCGACCGCCGGGTCCGGATCCCGATGGCGAGCGGCGTGGACTCGCTCAACGTCGCAACGGCCGCCGCCGTCGCCTTCCACGCCGTCACCGGCGGGGGCTGACCGCGGGCGGTGCGGTCCCACACCGGACCCGTGCTCCCACACGGGACCGGATCCGGTGCGGGAGGACGGAACCCCTGCGGGAACGTGTCAGCGCTGGCCGCGGACGCCGAGCAGGACCTCGTCCCACGACGGCATGACCGGCTTGCCCTTCTTCGTCCGCCGCGATCCCGCGGTGGACGGGCGACGCGGCGCCGCGCTCTCGGTGTCCTGTGCCGGAGCGGGGTCCGTCTCCTGGTCCGAGCCGTCCGACGACGACGTGCCCGGTGCTCCGGTGGTGGCCGCGGCAGCCCCGGTGGGTGCGTCGGCCCCCTCGCCGGGGGCGTCGTCCGACGCGGTCGGGGAGGCCTCGCCGTGGTCGGCGGAGGTGCTCGTGGAGCCCGCGGTGGTGCCCGCGGACGCCGCGGTGGTCGGCGCCGGGGTGGTCGACGCGGCGGTCCCGCCGTCCTGCACCGGGGCCGCCGTGGTCGAGCCCGGGGTCGGGTTCGTGGTGGTCGGTGCGGCGGCGTCCGACGCGGAGGCGGCCGTGGCTGCGTCCGACGAGGTCGTCGCCGACGACGCGGCCGGGCTCGTCGCGTCGCCCGTGGACCCGGACCCGGAGTCGGTGGCGGACGTCTCCGCACCGGACGCGGTCGTGACGCCCGCGTCCGTGGCGCCCGGGGCCGGGACGGCCGAGGCCCCTGCGTCCGTGCCGGCCCCGTGGGGGGCGGTGGAGCCGGTGCCTGCCGGCGGCGGGGTGGCCGGGTCCGCCGCGGTGTCCGAGGCCGTCGACTCCCGGCCGGTCGGGCCCGCACCGACCGGTGCCGTGGCGGCCGGGGCCGAGCCCTTCGAGGAGACGCCGTTCGAGGACGCACCGTTCGGCGAGGTGTCGGTCGAGGCGGAGCCGCTGGGGGCTGCGCCGGTCGTACCCGTGCCGACCGCCGCGGCCGTGTCGGCGCCGGGAGCGTCCGCAGTGGCGGTCGAGG
>JAESFO010000765.1_pt1 | contig 14161 bp, 12 predicted proteins | sample 9269421 | NCBI WGS metagenome assembly JAESFO01 (sample SAMN14502839, study PRJNA617101) | algae metagenome | isolation source: Nostoc desertorum CM1-VF14 and co-occurring heterotrophs from rocky... | place: USA: Clark Mountains, San Bernardino, California | collected 2000-06-05 | reverse complement strand
CGCGCGCCAGCTGCTGATCGACATCAACCGCCTGGGCCTGCCGGCGGGCAGCGAGTTCCTCGACGTGATCTCGCCGCAGTACATCGGCGACCTGATCGCCTGGGGCGCGATCGGCGCGCGCACCACCGAGAGCCAGGTGCACCGCGAACTGGCCTCGGGGCTGTCGGCGCCGATCGGCTTCAAGAACGGCACCGACGGCAACATCCGCATCGCCACCGACGCCATCCAGGCCGCGGCGCGCGGCCACCATTTCCTCTCGGTGCACAAGAACGGCCAGGTCGCGATCGTGCAGACCAACGGCAACCGCGATTGCCACGTGATCCTGCGCGGCGGCAAGGCGCCCAACTACGACGCGGCCAGTGTCGAGGCGGCCTGCAAGGACCTCGAGGCGGCCAAGCTGCCGCCCACGCTGATGGTCGACTGCAGCCATGCCAACAGCTCGAAGCAGCACCAGAAGCAGATCGACGTGGCGAAGGACATCGCCGGCCAGATCGCCGGCGGTTCGCGCCGCGTGTTCGGCGTGATGGTCGAGAGCCACCTGCAGGCCGGCGCCCAGAAGTTCACGCCCGGCAAGGACAAGATCGCGGGCCTCGAGTACGGCAAGAGCATCACGGACGCCTGCCTGGGCTGGGACGATTCGACCCAGGTGCTCGAGACGCTGTCGCAGGCGGTCAAGCAGCGCCGCGGCTGATCGCTCAGATCAGCGCGGCGAGCGCGGGCCAGTGATGGCGCACCGCGGCGGCCTCGTCGCCGTCGGGCGCCATCAGCGAGAAGTCGGCGAAGTCGAAGCCCGGCCCGACCATGCAGGCGACCAGCGTGAAGTCGCCCGCCGAATGGCTTTCGATCGGCCGCGCGGCTTGCCACTGGCCCGCGGGCACCACGTGCTGGGGCCGCGTGCCGTGCACGTCGACCGGCCCGAGCCGCACATGGGCCGGTGCGGTGCGCAGCGCGGCATCGCAGGTCCACAGCGCGAGCGGCACGCCTTCGAGATGCACCCAGACCTCGTCGGACAGCACCCGGTGCCAGCGCGAATGCTGGCCGGCTTCGAGCAGGAAGTAGATGCTGGTGAGCGCGCTGCGGGCCGCGCGCTCGTCGGCGGGGTTCACCTGCACCGCGGAGCGGAACACCTCGCGGTACCAGCCGCCCTCGGGATGCGGCTGCAGCCCCAGCGTGTCGATGAGTTGGGTGGCGCGCTGGGTCATGGGCGGATCCTCGTTCAGGTTGTGGCCGGAAAGTGCCAGCCGGCCAGGTGCTTCAGGTCGCTGGCCTGGCCGCCGGGAATGCGCTCCGGCAGGGGCTGGGCATGCGATGGGGCCGGCACGCCGACCGCGATCCGCGTCACGCCGGTGGTCTTGCCGAGTCCGGCGACCCAGCTCTGCCAGCGCTCGCCGTTGCGGCGGTCGCGAAAGCCGATGCCGGCGATCTGCCCGGCGGTGGGCGGCGTGGGCGAGAGCAGGTCCAGGTATTCCACGCGGCCGCGCACGATGCCGCGATGGTCGGCCTTCACTTCGTGGCAGTAGGCGGCGGTCCACAGGTCCTCGCGCAGCCGCACGGCATGCACGTCGCCCGCGGCCGGTGGCCCGGGGATCGACTTGGCGCGCGCGCCGGCGGTGGGTTTGCGCCGAATGGGCTCGGCGGCCTCGGCGGGCGGTTCCTGCCCGGGACGTTTCAGATGGCCGAACAGCCGCTCCACCAGTTGCTCGTCGAGACCATCGGCCGCGCGCCACCAGCCCAGTGGGGCCGGTGCCTCGACCTTGGTGGAAGGCCGCTGGTCGCGCTCGATCGCGGTGGTCCAGCGCGTGAAGAGGCCCGGATGCTCGGGCGTCTGCATGACGCCGAGCGTGGCCAGGGCCTCGAGCACCGTCTCGCAGCGGTAGGGATTGTTCACGCGCAACAGCTTCGCGTTCTTGAGCGCAGTGCGCGCCTTGCCGTAGCGCGTGTCGGCCGGCAGGGCGCGCAGCAGGTCGAGCAGGCGATGGAAGACCCAGATGTCGCGCGGCGTCGGTTGCGGCCAGCCTTCGGCCGAGCCCGCGGCTTCCAGCGCGAGCAGGCCTTCGATCGGTCCGCCGGTGCCCCAGCCCGCGCCCTGCAGATGGCGGAAGTAGGCGCGCAGCGTCGGATCGGCGCGCTCCTCGCGGTGGAAGCAGACACGGCAGCTGCCGCCGCCCATGGCGTCCATCGGATGCGCCGGCATCGCGAGGCCGAGGGCGGTGGCGGGCAGCACCGTGAGCCACGCCAGGCCGCTCGAGGTCATCGAGGCGACGAAGGCATCGGCTGCGCAGCGCAGGTCGACCCCGGCCGCGGCCTGCCGCAGGCGGCTCACCGCCTCGTCGTGCGGGATCGCGACGAAGCGGTTGGGCTCGAGGCCCGCGTCGGCCAGCGCCTGCCGCTCGGCTTCGCTGAAGGTGTCGGGAATGCGGTGGCAGTGGTTGCCGTCGGCATCGAAGTAGCTGTTGCCGTTGTCGTAGACGCGGCGCAGCAGGCCGAGCAGCGTGTCGTCGGGTGCCGCGGCCGCCATGCGCGATCCCGCTCAGGCGATGCCGTCGCGCAGGGCCTGCAGCAGCTTGTCGTGCACGCCGCCGAAGCCGCCGTTGCTCATGCAGACGATGTGGTCGCCGGGCCGCGCCGCGGCGACCAGTTGGCCCACCAGCGTGCCGATGTCGCCAGCCACCCGGGCGCGCTCGCCCATCGGGGCCAGCGCCGCGGCCGCATCCCAGTCGAGCCCGGCCGTGTGGCAGAACGACAGGTCGGCCGACTCGAGGCTCCAGGGCAGTTGCGCCGCCATCACGCCGAGCTTCATCGTGTTGCTGCGCGGCTCGAAGGCCGCGAGGATGCGCTCGCCCTGGCGACCCGCGGCGTCGAGCTTCTGGCGCAGGCCGTCGAGCGTGGTACGGATCGCGGTGGGATGGTGGGCGAAGTCGTCGTAGACCGTGATCGCGCCGCCCGCGCGCTCCACCGTGCCGCGCAGTTCCATGCGCCGGCGCACGTTGCGGAAGCTGCCGAGCGCGCGCGCCGCGTCGGCCGGCGCCACGCCCACGTGCTCGGCGGCCGCGATCGCGGCCAGCGCATTCATCTGGTTGTGCAGGCCCGACAGCGCCCATTCGACGCGGCCGACCTGCTCGCCCTCGTGCAGCACGTCGAAGGCGTCGTGCGTGCCGCGCGCCTCCCACTGCGCGCCCGGACCTTCGCCGCCGAAGCGCGCGAGTTCGCTCCAGCAGCCCTGGGCCAGCACGCGCTCCAGGCTGGGCTCCGTGGCATTCACCACCAGCCGGCCGGTGGACGGCACGGTGCGCACCAGATGATGGAATTGCCGCTCGATGGCCGCGAGGTCGTCGAAGATGTCGGCGTGGTCGAACTCGAGGTTGTTGAGGATCGCCGTGCGCGGGCGGTAGTGCACGAACTTGCTGCGCTTGTCGAAGAAGGCGGTGTCGTACTCGTCGGCCTCGATCACGAAGGCCGGTCCGTCGCCGAGCCGGGCCGAGACGCCGAAATCGAGCGGCACCCCGCCGACCAGGAAGCCCGGCGCCTTGCCCGCGCGCTCGAGCACCCAGGCCAGCATCGAGGTGGTGGTGGTCTTGCCGTGCGTGCCGGCCACCGCCATCACGTGGCGGCCCAGCAGCACGTGCTCGGCCAGCCACTGCGGGCCGCTGGTGTAGGGCTTGCCGGCGTCGAGGATGGCTTCCATCAGCGGAAACTTCGGCGTGCCGTCGGCCAGCCGGGCGCGCGACACCACGTTGCCGACCACGAACACGTCGGGGGCCAGCGCGAGCTGGTCGGCGCCGAATCCCTCGATCAGGTCGATGCCGAGTGCGCGCAACTGGTCGCTCATCGGCGGGTACACGCCGGTGTCGCAGCCCGTGACCCGGTGGCCTGCCTCGCGCGCCAGGGCGGCCAGACCGCCCATGAACGTGCCGCAGATGCCCAGAACATGAATATGCATGGGAGGCGATTCTAGGGAGGCCGATCGTCCGGGCCCGAGGCCACGGCCTTGGCCGCGGTACTGATGTTCATCGTACGGACCATGCTCTGCGGGCAAAATGCCTCGATGGACACGTCCAAGCGCGAAATTGCTGCCTCCGCCGCCCGTCTCGTGGTCGAGGAGGGGCTCGAATACGGCCCGGCCAAGCGCCGGGCGCTGCGCGACCTGGGGCTCTCGGCGCGCACCGCGCTGCCGAACAACGACGAGGTCGAGGCCGAGGTGCGCGACTACATCGCCCTGTTCTGCGCCGACACCCAGCCCAAGGAGCTCCATGCGCTGCGGATGCTGGCCCTCGAATGGATGGAGCGCATGGCGGCGTTCCGGCCCCATGTCGGCGGTGCCGTCTGGCACGGCACGGCCACCCGGCTGTCAGACATTTATATTCAATTGTTCTGCGATGATTCGAAGTCGGCCGAGATCGCGCTGATCGACCATCACGTGGACTACGAGCCGCGCATGGTGACCGGCTTCCATGGCGAGCAGGTCGAGGCCTTGAGCGTGCATGCGCCGAGCCGGGCCCTCGGCGAGGAAATCGGCGTGCACCTGCTGGTCTACGACCTCGACGACCTGCGCGGCGCGCTCAAGCCCGACGCCCAGGGCCGTTCGCCGCGTGGCGACTTGGCGGCGCTGCGGCGGCTGATCGAAAGAGAAAAGGACAACGGATGACTTCTTCGGCCACACGACGCGGCCTGTTGTATGGCGGCGTGGCGGTGGCGGCTGCCGCGGCCGGCCTGGGCGGTGCCTGGTGGCGCCATCGTGGCAGCGGCACGGCCGGCGAAATGCTCGGGGCCGATTTCTGGGCCCAGCGTTTCGAGCGGCCCGAAGGCGGCGAACTCGCCATGACCAGCTTGCGCGGCAAGCCGCTGCTGCTCAACTTCTGGGCCACCTGGTGCCCGCCTTGCGTGGAAGAAATGCCGATGATCGAACGCTTCTTCCGCGATCATGGTGCCAATGGCTGGCAAGTCGTGGGCTTGGCGATCGATCAGCCGAGCTCCGTGCGCAAGTTCCTGCAGCGCACGCCGGTCACCTATCCGACCGGATTGGCTGGTTTGCAGGGCACCGAACTGGTCAAGAATCTCGGCAATACCGGCGGCGGCCTGCCGTTCACGCTGGTGCTGGACGCCGATGGGTCGGTGGCGGCCCGTAAAATGGGCAAGCTCGAAGAGGCCGACCTGGAGGGTTGGCGACGTGAACTCGTTCACAGTTAGAATTAGATACACAGGTCGGCGTTAACCGCCGAAAGCCGACAATCAACGATGTTCGGCCTAGTTGTATCCTAATAACCGGAAAACCCGGCACTGGAGTCCCATGGATCTGCGCAAACTCAAGACACTGATCGATCTGGTGTCCGAATCGAATATTTCCGAGCTGGAAATCACTGAAACCGAGGGCAAGGTCCGCATCGTCAAGGGTGGCGGTGCCGCGCCCGTCCAGTACGTGCAGACCCTGGCGGCGGCGCCCGCCGCAGCACCGGTCGCAGCGCCCGCCGGCGCGGCAGCGCCTGCCGCCGCCCCGGTGGCCGAAGCCGCTCCGGCCGGCCATGCCGTGAAGTCGCCGATGGTCGGTACCTTCTACCGCGCCGCGAGCCCGGGCGCTCCGTCCTTCGTCGAGGTCGGCAGCAAGGTCAACGAGGGCGACACGCTCTGCATCATCGAGGCGATGAAGATCCTCAACGAAATCGAGGCCGACAAGGCCGGCACGGTCACCCAGATCCTCGGAGAAAACGGTCAGGCGGTCGAATACGGCCAGCCGCTGTTCATCATCGAGTGACCATGTTCAAGAAGATCCTGGTCGCCAACCGCGGCGAGATCGCGCTGCGCATCCAGCGCGCGTGCAGCGAACTCGGCATCAAGGCCGTGATGGTTTATTCCGAGGCCGACCGCGACGCCAAGTACGTCAAGCTGGCCGAGGAGGCCGTCTGCATCGGCCCCGCGCCCTCGGCGCAGAGCTACCTCAACATGCCGGCCATCATCTCGGCGGCCGAAGTGACCGATGCCGAGGCGATCCATCCCGGCTACGGCTTCCTGAGCGAGAACGCCAACTTCGCCGAGCGCGTCGAGCAGAGCGGCTTCCAGTTCATCGGGCCGACGCCCGAGAACATCCGCACCATGGGCGACAAGGTCTCGGCCAAGCAGGCCATGATCAAGGCCGGCGTGCCCTGCGTGCCCGGTTCCGACGGCGAGCTCTCCGACGACGCCACGGCCAACAAGCGCATCGCGCGCGCCATCGGCTACCCGGTGATCATCAAGGCCGCGGGCGGCGGCGGTGGCCGCGGCATGCGCGTGGTCCATACCGAGGCCGCGCTGATCAACGCGATCCAGATGACCAAGGCGGAGGCCGCGGCGGCCTTCAACAATCCCTCGGTCTACATGGAGAAGTTCCTCCAGAACCCGCGCCACGTCGAGATCCAGGTGCTGGCCGACAAGCACCGCAACGCGGTCTACCTCGGCGAGCGCGACTGCTCGATGCAGCGCCGTCACCAGAAGGTGATCGAGGAATCGCCCGCGCCGGGCATTCCGCGCAAGCTGATCGAGAAGATCGGCGAACGCTGCGCGGCCGCCTGCAAGAAGATCGGCTACCGCGGCGCCGGCACCTTCGAGTTCCTCTACGAGAACGGCGAGTTCTACTTCATCGAGATGAACACCCGCGTGCAGGTGGAGCATCCGGTGACCGAGCTCACGACCGGCATCGACATCGTCAAGACGCAGATCATGGTCGCGGCCGGCGAGAAGCTGCCGTTCACGCAGCGCCAGATCCAGATGCACGGCCACGCGATCGAGTGCCGCATCAACGCCGAGGACGCGTGGAAGTTCACGCCGTCGCCGGGCCGCATCACGATGTGGCACCCGCCGGGTGGCCCGGGCGTGCGCGTGGATTCGCATGCGTACACCAACTACTTCGTGCCGCCCAACTACGACTCGATGATCGGCAAGATCATCGTCTTCGGCGACACCCGCGAGCAGGCCATGGCGCGCATGCGCACCGCGCTCAACGAGACCGTGATCGAAGGCATCCAGACCAACATCCCGCTGCACCGCGAGCTGATGGTCGACGCCAAGTTCATGGCCGGCGGCACCAACATCCACTACCTCGAAGAGTGGCTGGCCGCGCACAAGCGCTGAGCCGTCCCTGCCCGCCATGTTCGAACTCCGCCTGCTGGCCCCCGAGGAACGCATCGAGACCCTCGGCGACGCGCTCGATGCGCTCGACGCACTGAGCATCTCGGTCGAGGATGCCGACGCGCAGACCGACGCCGAGCAGGCGCTGTTCGGCGAACCCGGCATGCCGCCGCCCAAGGAGGGCTGGCAGCGCTCGCGCGTGATCGCGCTGTTCGCCACCGAGGAGCTCGCGCGCGACGCGGGCTCGGTGCTCGCGCTGCAGGACTTCTTCGAAGGCTGCACGCTGCTGGGCATCGCCGAGCTGCAGGACCAGGACTGGGTGCGGCTCACGCAGTCGCAGTTCGCGCCGGTCGAGATCACGCCCGAGTTCTGGATCGTGCCGAGCTGGCACGAGGCGCCCGCGCAGGCGACGCAGGTGATCCGGCTCGATCCGGGCCTGGCCTTCGGCACCGGCACCCATCCCACCACGCGCATGTGCCTGCGCTGGATCGCGACCCGCGGTGCGCTCGCGGGCCAACGCGTGCTCGACTACGGTTGCGGCTCCGGCATCCTGGCCATCGGTGCCGCGAAGTACGGCGCGGGCGAGATCGACGCGGTCGACATCGACGAGGCCGCCGTGAGTTCGACGCGCCTCAACGCCGAGGCCAACGGCGTGACGCTCGACGCGGGCCTGCCCGAAGCGGCGCAGGGTCAGTACGGCACGGTGCTCGCGAACATCCTCGCGACCCCGCTCAAGGTGCTCGCGCCGCTGCTGTGCGAGCGCGTGGCGCCCGGTGGCTCGCTGGTGCTCGCCGGCATCCTCGAGCGCCAGGCCGACGAGCTGAAGGAAGCCTACGCGCCCTATGTGGCGCTCGAAGTCAGCGACAGCGAGGACGGCTGGATCCTCATGACGGCACGCCGCTGAACGCGCTCGCGCCGGGGGCTTTCTCCGGCGCAAACGGCGCCGCCGGCATCGCGTCGCGCCGAGGGCCCAACCCTACAATCGCCCCCTCATGAGCCTCGTCACGCGTTGCCCCGCCTGCGCCACCACCTTCAAGGTGGTGCGCGACCAGCTCCGGATCTCGGACGGGTGGGTGCGTTGCGGTCGCTGCAGCCACGTGTTCGATGCGACGCTCGACCTGCAGGAGACGCCGGATGCGGTCGGCGTCGCGCCGCCGCCGATGCAGCAGATGCCGCCGGCGCCGGCTCCGATGCCGGCTGGCACGCCGGGCACTCGGCCCGATGAATCGGGTGTTGTCGCGGACGATGCGAATTCGCCCGTCCCGCCACGCGTCGAGGAGGCCGACTTCCTCGATGACGAGGTCGGCGAGGAAGCGCCGCCGCCGCCAGGCGCCGAGCCGATGCCGCCCGTTGCGCCCGCGCCGCCGCCGGCCATGGACACGCGCGAAAGTGCGGACTTCGCGCCGCCCGCGCACGGCATCGTCGCCGACGAGCCCTGGTCCGACCTCGAGGTGCGCGAGCCGCAATGGCGGCCGCCGCCGAGCTCGCTGCCACCGTTTCCCGACATCGATCTCGATCTCGCCGCACCGCCATCGCCGCCGCCCTCGCCGGCACCGCCGCTGCCCGCGGTGTGGACGCGCCGTTCCAACGCGCCCGCGATTCCGTCGAATGAAAAGCCCGCGGGCTTCGCGACGCTGCGCCGTTCCGGGTCCGACGAAGACAGCGACGAGGACACCGAGCTCGAGCGCGACGACGCCGATGCGCCCGAGGAAGGCGACGACAAGGACCGGCTGCAGATGCAGAAGGCGCTGCGCCGGGCGCGCGCCAAGTCGGCCAAGATCGCCGCCAGCGCCAAGGCGCGCGACGAACGCGGCGAACCGGAGGAGCGCGCGAAGAGCGATGACCCCGCGCTGCTGCCCTTCGCCTCCGTGCTCGACGCGGCGGACGAGACCGAGGAACGCGCGGCGCACCGTTTCGCCGACGAGATCGACGACGACGAAAGAGACGATCGACCGAAGTCCTTCTGGCAGCGCATCGGCAAGCGGCGCGGGCTGATCGCGCTCGCGGCGATCGCGGGCCTGCTGCTGGTCGTGCAGGTCCTGCGGCACGAGCGCGACGGCATCGTCGCGCGCCAGCCCTCGCTGCGTCCCGCGCTGGCCGCGCTGTGCCAGGCGATGGGCTGCGAGCTCGCGCCGCTGCGCCGCATCGGAGACATCGTCATCGAGGGCGCCGCCTTCGCGCGCGAGAAGAGCGGCGGCAACGACTACCGCTTCAGCTTCAACCTGCGCAGCAATGCCGCGGTGCCGCTCGCGATGCCGTCGATCGAACTGGTGCTGCTCGATACGCAGGAGCGGGCCGTCGTGCGGCGCGTGCTCTCGCCGGCGGACTATGGCGCGCCTGCGGTGCTCGCGGCACGCGGCGAACGCGTGGCCTCGCTGCCGATGACGCTGACGGTGACCGAGGCGGCGGCCCTGCCGCCGATCGCAGGCTATCGTGTCGAGGCCTTCTATCCCTAGGCGCCTGGCGAGCCGCCGGTTGCGCGCCCGCGCCTTCTTTTCTTTTCTCTCACCTCAACGGATCAGCCCATGGCAGCAGTGATTTGCGGTTCCCTCGCCTTCGACACCATCATGACCTTCGAGGGCCGGTTCGCCGACCAGATCCTCCCGGACCAGTTGCACATCCTCAACGTGTCCTTCCTGGTGCCGGGCCTGCGCCGCGATTTCGGTGGCTGCGCCGGCAACATCGCCTACAGCCTCAACGCGCTCGGCGGCACGGCGCTGCCGATGGCCACGCTGGGCAGCGACGGCGCCGACTACATCGAGCGCATGCGTTCGCTGGGCATCAGCACGGAGTTCGTGCGCCAGCTCGACGACACCTTCACCGCGCAGGCGATGATCATGAACGACGCCGACAACAACCAGATCACGGCCTTCCATCCGGGCGCGATGCAGCAGGCCCACGTCACGAAGGTCGCGGCGCGCGAGGACATCCGGCTCGGCATCGTCGCGCCCGATGGGCGCGAGGCGATGCTGCAGCACGCCGAGCAGTTCGCGGCCGCCGGCATTCCCTTCGTGTTCGATCCGGGCCAGGGCCTGCCGATGTTCGACGGCGAGGCGCTCAAGCATTTCGTCGAGCTCGCGAGCTGGGTGGTGGTCAACGACTACGAGGGCAAGATGCTCTCGCAGCGCACGGGCTGGAGCCTGGCGGAGATCTCGCAGCGCGTGCAGGGCCTCGTGGTCACGCTCGCGGCCGAGGGCTGCGAGGTGTGGACGAACGGCGAGCGCGAGCACGTGCCGGGCGTGGTGCCGACCGCGGTGGTCGAGCCCACGGGCTGTGGCGATGCATGGCGCGGCGCGCTGTTGTTCGGTCTGGAAAAGGGCTGGCCGCTCGCGCAGTGCGCGGCGCTCGGCAACCAGGTCGGCGCGCTCAAGATCGCGCAACGCGGCCCACAGAACTACCAGGTCGATCGCCAGGCACTCGGCCTGGCCTGACGAGCGACGGCGCGGCGGCGGATGCCACCGCCGCGTCGCCTCGCGATCTGTCTTGCCCAATGAAAAAGCCCGACACCTTGCGGTGCCGGGCTTGATGCCTTTTCAGGGCTGCCGAGAAAACTCAGGGCTTGCTGGCCGTGGGGAACGGCCAGGCTGCCTGGGGATTCAGCGTCGTCTGCGCAGCGGGGGCGGGCGCAGCGGCAGCCTTGGCGGGCGCCTTGGCAGCCTTCTTCGCAGCAGGCTTCTTGGCAGCAGCGGCAGGCTTGGCAGCAGGCTTCTTCGCGGCTTTCTTGGCCGCAGCCTTCTTGGCAGGGGCCTTCTTGGCGGCAGCCTTCTTCGCAGGCGCCTTCTTGGCAGCGGCCTTCTTCGCCGGTGCCTTCTTCGCTGCGGCCTTCTTGGCCGGAGCTGCCTTCTTCGCCGGCGCCTTCTTCGCGACGACCTTCTTCGCGGCTACCTTCTTGGCAGCGACCTTCTTGGCCGGAGCCTTCTTGGCAGCGACCTTCTTGGCCGGAGCCTTCTTGGCGGCGACCTTCTTGGCCGGGGCCTTCTTCGCTACGACCTTCTTGGCCGGAGCCTTCTTCGCTGCGGCTTTCTTAGCCGGTGCTTTCTTTGCAGTTGCCATTTCTGTTTTCTCCTTGATCAAGTTGAAAAAATCAACCTATTGAAGCACTCCGCGCATGTTGGTAGCGCTGGAGCGATTCATGGCGTTGGATTCCGTGCTCCAGCACCATGAACACCTGAGCCCTCGTCCATGCCGCGCTCTTCGGCGCGGTCGGTGGCAAGAGCAATTCTTGAATTCATTTATTGTTATCGAAATATTCAATCCCAGGAGAGCGCACCACCCGATTGGTATTCGATCACGCGGGTCTCGAAGAAATTGCGCTCTTTCTTCAGGTCAATCATCTCGCTCATCCACGGGAACGGATTTTCCTCGTTCGGGAAGAGCGTTTCGAGGCCGATCTGCTGCGCGCGCCGGTTGGCGATGTAGCGCAGATAGCCCTTGAACATGGAGGCGTTCATGCCGAGCACGCCACGGGGCATGGTGTCTTCGGCGTACTTGTATTCGAGCTCGACGGCGCGCATGAACAGCGCCTTGATCTCGGCCTTGAACTCTGCCGTCCAGAGGCCGGGGTTCTCGAGCTTGAGCTGGTTGATCAGGTCGATGCCGAAGTTGCAGTGCATCGACTCGTCGCGCAGGATGTACTGGTACTGCTCGGCGGCGCCGGTCATCTTGTTCTGCCGGCCCAGCGCGAGGATCTGCGTGAAGCCGACGTAGAAGAAGAGGCCTTCCATCAGGCAGGCGAACACGATCAGCGACTTGAGCAGCGTCTGGTCGGTCTCGTGCGTGCCGGTCTTGAAGTTCGGGTCGCTGATCGCGTCGATGAACGGAATCAGGAACTGGTCCTTCTCGCGGATCGACGGCACCTCGTTGTAGGCGTTGAAGATCTCGCTCTCGTCCAGACCCAGCGACTCGACGATGTACTGGTAGGCGTGCGTGTGGATCGCTTCCTCGAAGGCCTGGCGCAGCAGGAACTGGCGGCATTCGGGGGCCGTGATGTGGCGGTAGGTGCCCAGCACGATGTTGTTGGCGGCCAGCGAGTCGGCGGTGACGAAGAAGCCGAGGTTGCGCTTGACGATGCGGCGCTCGTCTTCGGTCAGGCCGTTCGGGTCTTTCCACAGCGCGATGTCGCGCGTCATGTTCACTTCCTGCGGCATCCAGTGGTTGGCGCAGGTGGCGAGGTACTTTTCCCACGCCCACTTGTACTTGAACGGGACCAGCTGGTTGACGTCGGTCTCGCCGTTGATGATGCGCTTGTCGGCGGCCCTGACGCGGCGCGTTTCAGCCGGAGCGCTGGCGCCGGCGGATGCGGGCGCGGCCTGGCGGGCAGGCTGCTGCACGGGTTGCAGCGAAGGTTGTGCCATCGATGAAGCCGACACATCCGCACGGCCGGCGGCGACGCCGGTCGATGCGTGATGCTGCAAACCTTGTTGCATGTCCTTTGGCAAGGAGGGCTTGACTTCTTCGTCCCAGGTCAACATAGAAAAATCCAATGCTCAAATTATCCGAGCAACGATGTGAGTTGCAAAGTGCTCGTTCACATCGCACTCCATTTATGTGGTTGTTATGTTGCTCGCATGCATCGCGCGATGTCGGTCAATGCCTTCAACCGGCCTCCGTCATCGCACGACATCGCATGCGCCTCACGCTTCGTCGCGCAGCGCACCGCGCTGTGTTCGCGGTGCGCTGCGTGCATCACTGGCAGGCTTCGCAGGTCGGATCGTCGACGCCGCAGAAGGCGATGTCGGTCGCGGGGATCGCGCTCATCTGTGCCTTCGCCGCGGCGGCCGCGGCCTCGAGTGCGCTCATGCCCGACGGTGCGTCGCTGCCCGAGGACACCGCGTTGAGGCGGCCCGACTGCACCGTCGACTTCTCGGCGTGCGTCGCGCTCTGCGTGCGCAGGTAGTAGGTGGTCTTCAGGCCGCGCAGCCATGCGAGCTTGTAGGTGTCGTCGAGCTTCTTGCCCGAGGCGCCGGCCATGTAGATGTTCAGCGACTGCGCCTGGTCGATCCACTTCTGGCGGCGCGCGGCGGCTTCCACCAGCCACGTCGTCTCGACTTCGAACGCGGTGGCGTAGAGCGCCTTCACGTCCTGCGGCACGCGGTCGATGGGACGCAGCGAGCCGTCGAAGTGCTTCAGGTCCATCACCATCACGTCGTCCCACAGGCCCAGGCGCTTGAGGTCGCGCACCAGGTAGTGGTTGATCACGGTGAATTCGCCCGACAGGTTCGACTTGACCGAGAGGTTGCCGAAGCACGGTTCGATCGAGGCGTCCACGCCGATGATGTTCGAGATGGTCGCGGTCGGGGCGATGGCCACGCAGTTCGAATTGCGCATGCCGTCGGCCTTGATCTTGGCGCGCAGCGCGTCCCAGTCGAGCGTGGCCGAGCGGTCGACCTCGACGTAGCCGCCGCGTGCCTTCTCGAGCAGGTCGAGCGAGTCGATCGGCAGGATGCCCTTGTCCCACAGCGAGCCCTTGTAGCTCGAGTACTTGCCGCGTTCGCGCGCCAGCTCGGTCGAGGCCCAGTAGGCGTGGTAGCAGATCGCTTCCATCGATTCGTCGGCGAATTGCACGGCTTCCTGCGAGGCGTAAGGAATACGCAGGTCGTACAGCGCGTCCTGGAAGCCCATCAGGCCCAGGCCGACCGGACGGTGGCGCAGGTTCGAGTCGCGCGCCTTCTTCACGGCGTAGTAGTTGATGTCGATCACGTTGTCGAGCATGCGCATCGCGGTCGAGATCGTCTTCTTGAGCTTCTCCTGGTCGACCTTGCCGTCCTTCAGATGCTGCAGCAGGTTGACCGAGCCGAGGTTGCAGACCGCGGTTTCGGTGTCGCTGGTGTTCAGCGTGATCTCGGTGCAGAGGTTCGACGAGTGCACCACGCCGGCGTGCTGCTGCGGCGAGCGCACGTTGCAGGCGTCCTTGAACGTGATCCAGGGATGGCCGGTCTCGAACAGCATCGTGAGCATCTTGCGCCACAGGTCGGTCGCCTGCAGCGTGCGGCTCGGCTTGATCTCGCCGCGGGCAGCCTTCTCTTCATAAGCCACGTAGGCCTTTTCGAAGTCGGCGCCGAAG
>JAESFO010000764.1_pt1 | contig 14197 bp, 13 predicted proteins | sample 9269421 | NCBI WGS metagenome assembly JAESFO01 (sample SAMN14502839, study PRJNA617101) | algae metagenome | isolation source: Nostoc desertorum CM1-VF14 and co-occurring heterotrophs from rocky... | place: USA: Clark Mountains, San Bernardino, California | collected 2000-06-05 | reverse complement strand
CGAGCACGTCCTGCTCGGGCTGCTGCACCCGGACACCGCGGCCTCGCAGCTGCTCGACCGGTGCGGGACGACGCTGTACGGGACCCGGCGCGCCGTCGAGCGACGGCGGCCCCGCCGGGCGGGCTGAGCCGGGCCCGGTCGTCGGCTCAGTCGTCGGCGCGGTCGGGGTCGTCCGGGTCCTCGGTCGGGTCCACCCGGGTCTCCGCCGAGCGCACCCCGTCGGTCTCCGACAGCGCGGCGGCCAGGCCGGGCAGGTCCCCCCGGCCGTCGAGACGCAGGGTCAGCGCCGCGACCCGGACGCCGTCGGCGGCCACCGAGCCGCGGTGCACGGCCACCCCTGCCACCGAGAATCCGGCCGCGGTGCAGCGCTCCAGGACCCCGCGCAGGACGCCGTAGCCGTCGTCGTAGCGGATCCGCAGCACCGGCGGGCGACGACGGTGCCGCCGCACCACCCGCGCGACCGGCTGCAGGCCCCGGGTCACCAGGAAGTGTGCCGCCGTCGCCAGGACGGCCAGCGGGGCGAGGCCCGCACCGCACGCCGTCCCGACCGCGGCGGCCAGCCAGATCGTGGCCGCGGTGGTGAGCCCGCGCACGACGTCCTGCCGGACGAAGATCAGCCCGGCACCGATGAACCCGATCCCCGACACGATCTGGGCCGCGATCCGGGACGGGTCCAGCGCGACGTGCTCGGTCGCGAGCAGGTCGGCGAAGCCGTACTTCGAGATGACCATGAACACCGCCGCGCCGACGCCGACCAGCACGTGCGTGCGCAGACCGGCGCTCTTCGCGCCGGCCTCGCGTTCCAGGCCGATCGCCGTCGTCAGCAGCAGGGCGAGCAGCACCGGCGGCAGCAGGCTCCACTGCGCCGCCGTCGACCAGAGTGGCTCGGCCCAGGATTCCGGCATCGCATGACCTCCTTCTGCACGGGGGGACGGGCGCCTGCGACGATCCGCGCCGTGCGGATCGACGTCGTCACCATCTTCCCGTCCTACCTGCAGCCGTTGCGCGAGGCACTGCTGGGGCGGGCGATCGACCGCGGGCTGCTCGAGGTCGCGGTGCACGACCTGCGGGACTGGACCCACGACGTGCACCAGGCCGTCGACGACTCCCCGTACGGCGGCGGGCCGGGCATGGTGATGCGCCCCCAGGTGTGGGGCGAGGCCCTCGACGACGTGCTGGCCACCCCCGACCTGCCCGCCCGGCTGGTCGTCCCGACCCCGGCCGGACGGCCGTTCACCCAGGCCACCGCGCACGCCTGGGCTGCCGAGGAGCGGCTGGTGTTCGCCTGCGGCCGCTACGAGGGCATCGACGAGCGTGTGCTGCTCGACGCCCGGGCCCGCGGCATCACCGTCGACGAGGTGTCGATCGGCGACTACGTGCTCGTCGGCGGGGAGGTCGCCGTGCTCGTGATGGTCGAAGCCGTCGCCCGGCTGCTGCCCGGGGTGCTGGGCAACCCGCGCTCGGCCGCCGAGGACTCCTTCTCCGACGGGCTGCTGGAGGGCCCGTCCTACACCCGTCCCGAGGTGTGGCGGGAGCTGGCCGTGCCGGACGTGCTCCGCGGCGGCAACCACGCCGCGATCGCCCGCTGGCGGCGCGACCGGGCCCTGGAACGGACCCGGGACCGGCGTCCCGACCTGCTCGACGCGCTCGGGCCGGACGCCCTGGACGCCGCCGACCGCGCCGCACTCGCCGCCGGGCGCCCCGACGCCGACGCCGACGCCCCCACCGCCTGAGCGTTCCCGCCGGTGGGCGGCGCCGGCCCGGCTCCGGGGCCGGCGCGGGGGGCCGTTCCGCCGTCGCCCGGCGGGCCCCCACCGGCGACCGGCGGTGCCCGGTCCGTCCGGTACGACCGGGCCCGCTGAGCCGCTCCGGGGCCCCCGCACCACCGGGTGTCCGGAGCGATCTGCCCGTCTGGCACTATGGACGGGTTGCCAGCGCCGCGTGTGGTGCCCGGTGACGGTCACGTGTGCCCCCGGTCCCGCCGGTGGTGCCGGCCGTGCCGAGCCCGCCACGTGAGGAGCGTCGTCGCCGTACGGCACACGCCCCGTGGCCCGGGCGCGATCCCGGATCGACCCGGGACCGGCACCGCACGACCCGCACGAACGACACACGAGGACGGACCGTCGACATGAACACCCTGGACGCACTGGACGCGGAGACCCTGCGCTCCGACATCCCGAACTTCCGGCCCGGGGACACCCTCAAGGTGCACGTGAAGGTCATCGAGGGCAACCGCACCCGTACTCAGATCTTCCAGGGCGTCGTCATCCGCCGCCACGGCTCGGGTGCCCGCGAGACCTTCACCGTCCGCAAGATCTCGTTCGGCGTCGGCGTCGAGCGCACCTTCCCGGTGCACACGCCGAACATCGAGAAGATCGAGGTCGCCACCCGCGGTGACGTCCGCCGGGCGAAGCTGTACTACCTCCGCGACCTCCGCGGCAAGGCCGCGAAGATCAAGGAGCGTCGGGAGACCACCGCGTCCTGACCGTCACCCTGTCGTGACGGACCGGTGACGTAATCTCGACGCGTGGCCTTCCCCGAGCTCCCCGACGACCGCCGGGCCCGCCCCCGGCGGTATCGCGGCAGCGATGTTCCCGAGCGCCCCGGTCGGCGGCGGGCCCCCGAGGACCCGCCGCCCGCCGGTGGTGAACCGGGCGGCGACGAGCAGCAGTGGCTGCTCGGGACCGCGCTGCAGCACGGGGTGCCGGCCCGGGACGGCTTCGCGGACGGTGAGCCCGAGGGCGCACCGCGCGGGGTCCGTACCCGGCACGCGGGCCCGGAGGACGGCGCCGACGAGGCCCGTCCCCGCGGGCGTCGCTACCGCAACGGTTTCGACGAACTCGCCGCCGGACGTTCCGGGCGACACGGCGTCGACGCGGGCGGCCCGCTCCCCGAGGAGCGGCCCGCCCCGGCCACCGAGGGCCCGGACACGCTGCGGGCCCGCTACGCGGCCCGGCTGAACCGGCCCGACGCCTCCGAGCCCGGCGCCGCACCGAACGGCAGGCCGTGGCCGCCGCCCGGCAGCCGCCCGGAGCAGGCCCCGGGCCCCCGTCATCCGGCGCCGCCGGCCGGGCGCCCCGAGGGCACCGGTCGTCACGGCGTCCGCCCGGGCCCCGGCCAGCCCGCCCCCGACGGCAGACCCGGTCGCCGGGCCTCCGGGTTCGACCCGTCCGCGGCCCCGTCCGCCGGGTTCGATCCGTCCGCCGCACCGCCCTTCCGCGGCCCCGATGCGCCCCGGCGCAACGGCCGGCCCCCCGCCGCCCCCGGCTTCGGCCCCTCCGTCCCCGCGCCCGGCGCCCCCGACGGCCACGCCCCCCGCGGCCACGGCGTCGACGGCTACCCGGCGGACGGTCGTGCGCCCGAGGGCCACGGGCCCGACGGGTACGCGCCCGAGGGCCCCGGCCGCCCCGACCCGCGCGGTCGCGCCCCCGGCCGGCCGGCCGTCCGCGGCCCGTCCGCCGAGTACTCCGACGGCGCCCGCCCGGAGCCCCGCCCCGACGGTGGTGCCCCCGGTCGCCGGCCCGTCGGCCCGCCCGTCGACGGTGCCGCACCGACGACCCGCCGTCCCGTCCCACCGGACGCCGACGGGGCCCCGACCACCCGTCGCCCGGCCCCGCCGGACCCCGACGCCGCCGCGACCACGCGTCGCCGGGTGCCTCCGGAGGCCGACCTGCGGCGCGCCCGCGCGGCCGCCGCCCCGGTCGGCGACGACGTCGACGCGGGGACCGCCGCCGTCCCGTATCCCGGCGCCGACGCGCCGGCGCGACCCCCGCGCCGGCGTCGCCCGGCCGTCGCCCCGGCGGAACCGGCAGAGGACGCCGACGACGTCCCCGCCGACCCGCAGGACGCGTCGGACGAGCCGGAGCGCGCCACCGGTGGCCGCGCCGCGCGCCGCAGCGGCCCCGTCGGCGTCGGCGGCCGGATCGCCGCCCTGACCGGCCGCGGCTCCGCCACGGCCGCGGCGGGCGAGGAGAAGCCCAAGACGGCGTTCTGGAAGGAGATCCTGCTCCTGGCCGGGGTCGCCATCCTGCTGACGGTCCTCATCCAGACCTTCCTCGCGAAGGTCTACGTCATCCCGTCGGGCTCGATGGAGACGACGCTGCACGGCTGCACCGGCTGCAACAACGACCGCGTGCTCGTCGACAAGGTCACCTACAACTTCACCGACATCACCCCGGGCGACATCGTCGTGTTCCGCGGCACCGACGGCTGGGCCAGCGAGACCTACAGCGGCGAGGGCAGCGAGAACCCGCTGCTCAAGGGTCTGCAGTCGCTCGGCTCGCTGGTCGGCATCGCCCCGCCCGACGAGAAGGACTTCGTCAAGCGGGTGATCGCCGTCGGCGGCCAGACCGTCTCCTGCTGCGACGCGCTGAACCAGGTCGTCGTCGACGGGCAGCCGCTGGAGGAGCCCTACATCTACTACCTGCCCGAGGCGGGCCCGGCCCGGCAGATCCCGTTCGGCCCGATCACGGTCCCCGAGGGCCAGTACTGGATGATGGGCGACTCGCGGAACAACTCCGCGGACTCCCGGGCGGCGGGGCACGGCCCCATCCCCGAGGCCAACATCATCGGCAAGGTCCGGCTGATCGTGCTGCCCTTCGACCGGTTCGGCTGGGTCAGCGCGGTCGACCCGCAGACCACCGCCGAGGCGGCCGGGCTCCCGGGGCTGCCCGGCGGGGTGCCGCTGGCGCTGGGCATCCTGGGGACCCTGCCGCTCGCGGCCGGCCGGCGACGCGCTCTGCTCGCCCGTGCCGAGGCCGAGCGTTTCCTGCCCGCGACGCGCCCCCCGCACGGGTGGCGCCGGAGAGCCTGACCGGGAGCACCGTGCCGGTTCCGCCCAGCCGCGCCCGTCCCACCGGACGGCCGCGTGCCCGCCGACGTCCCGTACGGGTCCTGCCCGACGGGCTGCGTCCGCCGCGCGCCGTCGTCCGCGACGGCGGCACCTGGACCCTGCAGACGGTCCTGCAGCGCCACGGGCTCGGCCCGGTCGCCGGCGTCGACGAGGCCGGTCGCGGTGCGAGTGCCGGACCGCTGGTCGTCGCCGCGGCGGTGCTGCGGCCCGCGGACGCGAAGGCCCTCGACGGGTTGACCGACTCCAAGCTGCTGACCCCGGCCGCCCGCGACCACTGGTACGACCGCATCCGCGCCCGGGCGCTGGACCACGCCGTCGTCGTGATCCCGGCGGCCGAGGTCGACCGCCGCGGGGTGCACGTGGCCAACATCGAGGGCATGCGCCGCGCGGTGGCCGCGCTGGGCGCGGTCCGGCCCGGCTACGTCCTGACCGACGGCTTCCCGGTCCGCGGCTTCGGCCGCCCCGCCCTCGCCGTGCCGAAGGGGGACCGGGTGGCGTCCTGCGTCGCGGCGGCGTCCGTGCTGGCCAAGGTCACCCGGGACCGCATCATGACCGCGCTCGACGCCGAGCACGACCGCTACGGCTTCGCCGTGCACAAGGGCTACAGCACCCCGGACCACGAGGCCGCGCTGCGCGCACACGGGCCCTGTCCGGAGCACCGGTTCTCCTTCGCGAACGTCGCCGCGGTGGCCGGGCGCGAGGTCCCGGCGGGGCTGGTCCACAATGGGGCACTCCCCGAGCAGGAACCCGACCCCGGAGACCCGGAGGACACGGTCGGGGCGTGGGAGCCGTTGGAGATCGTCACAGGAGGAGCGGGCCGGTGAGCGCCGAGGATCTCGAGAAGTACGAGACCGAGATGGAGCTCACGCTCTACAAGGAGTACCGCGACATCGTCGCCCAGTTCTCCTACGTCGTGGAGACGGAGCGTCGGTTCTACCTGGCCAACTCCGTCGACGTCGCCCCACGCAACGCCGACGGCGAGGTCTACTTCGAGGTCCGCATGTCCGACGCGTGGGTGTGGGACATGTACCGCCCGGCGCGGTTCGTCAAGAACGTGCGGGTGGTGACGTTCAAGGACGTCAACATCGAGGAGCTCGACACCCCTGACCTGCGGCTCCCCGACGACGACCAGTTCCCGGGCTGAGCGCGTAGCAGACCCCACCGACGGGTCCGCCGCTCCGGCGGCGCGGCCGGCGGTGCCCATCCCCAACCGGCGGATCCGTCCACAGCCGGCCGATCCACCCCCGCGGGCGGCCAACCCGGCCCGATCGTGGACCCATGGCAGCGAAGGACGAGCTCGGCCGCCGCGGTGAGGACACCGCCGCCGAGTACCTCGAGCGGGCACACGGGATGGTCGTGCTCAGCCGCAACTGGCGGTGCACGCACGGCGAGATCGACATCGTCGCGGTCGACCCGCAGCAACGGCTGGTGTTCTGCGAGGTCAAGACCCGTTCCGGGCTCCGGTACGGCGAGCCCGCCGAGGCGGTGACCCGCCGCAAGACACGCCGGATCCGGCTGTTGGCGAAGGCGTTCATGGCCGCCCACCGGGTGAGCTGGGTCGAGATCAGGTTCGACGTCGTGGCGGTCCTGATCCGGCCCGGCCGGCCGGTCACGCTCACCCACTACCCGGCGGCGTTCTGATGCGGCCCCCGGCACGGATCTGGTCGGTGGCGCTGCACGGCGTCGACGGCGTCCCCGTCGAGATCGAGGCGGTCATCGGCGGCGGGATGCCCGGCGTGCACCTCGTGGGCCTGCCCGACGCCGCCCTCAACGAGTCCAAGGACCGGGTCCGGTCCGCGATCGTGCACTCCGGCCGCACCTGGCCCAACGAGCGGATCGTGCTCGCCCTCTCCCCGGCGACCCTGCGCAAGACCGGCAGCCGGTTCGACCTCGCACTGGCCCTGGGTGTCCTCGTCGCCGCGGATGCGGTGCCACCCGACCGGCTGCGCGGCACCGCGCTGCTCGGCGAGCTCGCCCTCGACGGCAGGCTGCGACCGGTGCTCGGCGTGCTGCCCTGTCTGCTCGCCGCGCGCGACGCCGGGATGGTCCGCGCCGTCGTGCCCCGTGCCGCGCTCGCCGAGGCCGCGCTGGTCGACGGGATCGAGGCGTTCGGTGCCGACAGCCTCGGCGACGTCCTGGACTGGGCGTCGGGCAACCGGCTGCTGCACCGGCACGACGGCGCGCAGGAGGAGGCCCGGGCCGTCGCGGCGCCCGAGCTGGCCGACGTGCTCGGCCAGCACGACGCCCGGCGGGCCCTGGAGATCGCCGCCGCCGGCGGGCACCACCTGCTGATGGTCGGCCCACCCGGCACCGGCAAGACGATGCTGGCCCAGCGCGTGGTGGGGCTGCTGCCCGCGCTCGATCGCGCCGAGGCGCTGCAGCTCGCCGCGATCCGCTCGGTGGCCGGCCGGCTCGGCGACAGCGGGGCACTCAGTACGTGTGCGCCGTTCGTGGCGCCGCACCACTCGGCGTCGACGGCGGCGCTGCTCGGCGGGGGCAGCGGCGTCGCCCGGCCCGGTGCGGTGTCGCTGGCCCACCGCGGGGTGCTCTTCCTCGACGAGTGCCCGCACTGGCCCGCCTCGGTCCTCGACGGGCTGCGCACCCCGCTGGAGGAGGGTGAGGTCCGGCTGTCCCGCGCCGACGGCACCGTGCGCTACCCGGCCCGGTTCCAGCTCGTCCTCGCGGCGAACCCGTGCCCGTGCGCACCGCCGATCGACCGCGACTGCACCTGCCGCCCCGACGTCCGCCGCCGCTACATGTCCCGGCTGTCCGGCCCGCTGCTCGACCGGGTCGACCTGCGGGTGGCGATGGAGCCGGTGACCGCGTTACGGGTGACCGAGCAGCGGGGCGAGGACACCGCGACCGTCCGCCGCCGGGTGCTCGACGCCCGCGCCGCCGCCGTCGCGCGCTGGTCGGAGCACGGGTGGCGGTGCAACGCCGAGGTACCCGGCCCCGCCCTGCGGACCCGCTTCCCACTGCCCGCCCGGGTGATCGCACCGCTGGAGGCCCGGCTGCGGGCCGGGGATCTCAGCGCCCGCGGCGCGGACCGCGCGCTGCGGGTCGCGTGGACGCTCAGCGACCTCGCCGGGTCCGAACGGCCCGACCGAGGCCTGGTCGACGCGGCGCTGTACTTCCGCGAGCGGGGTGCCGCGTGAGCGCCCCGGTCCCGGCCGTCCGCCCGGGTACCGCCGCCGGCACGGTGCCCGAGGAGGTCCTGCGCGCCCGCGCCTACCTGCTGCGCTGCGTCGAACCCCCGAACCGGCACCTCGTCGCCCTGGTCGACCGGTACGGGCCGGTCGAGGCGGCCGACCGGCTGCGTCGCGGAGCCGTCCCCGACGAGCTGCTGCGCGCCGCGGCGGCCCGCCGGGGCACCGACCGCTCCGGCGCCGACCTGGAGGCGGCCGCGGCCGCCGGGGCCCGGCTGCTCGTGCCGGAGGACCCGGGCTGGCCGTCGTGGCCGTTCCGGTCGTTCGCCGAGGCCCCGCGGGGCGACCTCGCGCCCCCGATCGCGCTGTGGGCCCGCGGGCCGGGGGAGATCGCGACGCTCGCCGACCGGTCGGTCACCGTCGTCGGGTCGCGTGCCGCGACCCCGTACGGGCTGAACGTGGCCGCGGACTTCTCCGCGACGCTGGCCCGGCGCGGCGTCGCGGTCCTCTCCGGCGCCGCGTTCGGGATCGACGCGGCCGCGCACCGCGGAGCGCTCGCCGTCGACGGCGCGACGGTCGCGGTGCTGGCCTGCGGCCCGGACCGCGTCTATCCGGCCGCGCACACCGGTCTCCTGGAACGGATCGCCGCGACCGGTCTGGTGCTCACCGAGTACCCGCCCGGCACGATCCCCGGGCGGCTGCGGTTCCTCGTCCGCAACCGGCTGCTGGCCGCACTCGGTGTCGGGACCCTCGTCGTCGAGGCCGGGGCACGCAGCGGGACGAAGCGCACCGCCGCCGACGCGACCGCGCTCGGGCGCCCGCTGATGGCGGTGCCGGGCCCGGTGACCTCGGGGATGTCGGTCGGCTGCCACGAGCTGGTCCGCTCCCACCAGGCGGGCCTCGTCGGGCGGCCCGAGGACGTCCTGGAGGTCGTCGGCCGGCTGGGTGTTGACCTCGCCCTGCCGCCGCAGGGGGAGTCCCGCCCGACCGACGGGCTCGACCCGCGGGTGTTGGCGGTCCATGACGCGCTGCCCGCCCGGGCCGCGTGGCCGCCGGGACGGATCGGGGAGGCCGCGGGCGTCGGACCCGACGAGCTGCGCGCAGCGCTGACCGAGCTGGAGGACCGTGGGCTCGCCGAGTACCACCAGGGGCTGTGGCAGCGTCCGGCACGCCGGGCGGGTCCTTGACCGGGGCCCCGCGGCGGCGGACCGTCCGGGCATGGCGCGCACAGAGTCCTCCGGTCCCGCGACCACCGGACCGGTCCCCGGTGCGGCGGGCGCCCCTGCCGCGGGCGCCGGGTCCGCAGGGAGCGCCGGGTCCGCAGGGGGTGACGGGGCAGCAGGGGGTGACGGGCTCGCGCCGGACGTCGCCTCCGCGCTCGAGGAGTTCACCGGGCACCTGCGCCACGAGCGGAACCGTTCGCCGCACACCGTCCGCGGCTACCGCTCGGACCTCACCGACCTGCTCCGCGGGCTCCCCGGCCTCGGTGCGCTCGACCTGGACCACCTGCGCCGGCGGCTCGGCGCGACGCACGCCGCAGGCGCCGGGCGGGCCACCGTCGCCCGGCGCACCGCCGCGGCCCGCACGTTCTGCGCCTGGGCGGTGCGCACCGGGCGGCTCGACCACGACCCGGCCGCCCGGCTCGGGGCGCCGCGCGCGGGCACCGTTCTGCCGGAGGTGCCTGCCGCGGCGGAGACCGCGGCGGTACTGGCCGCCGTGACGTCCGGCGCGGCGGAGGACGCCCCGGAGGCGCTGCGCGACCTGCTGGTCCTCGAACTGCTCTACGCGACCGGGATCCGGGTCGCGGAGCTGTGCGGGCTGGACGTCGGGGCGGTCGACGAGTCCACCCGTACGCTCCGGGTCCGGGGCAAGGGCGACCGGGAACGGACCGTCGTGTTCGGGGTCCCCGCCGCGCGCTCCCTGCGCCGCTGGCTCGACCACGGCCGACCGGCGCTGGCGACCCCGTCGTCGCCGCCGGCGCTGCTGCTGGGCGTGCGGGGCGGGCGGCTGGACCCGCGCGTCGCACGGACCGTCGTGCACCGCGCGATCCGGGCGGTACCGGGCGTCCCCGACGTCGGACCGCACGGTCTGCGGCACGCCGCGGCGACCCATCTGCTCGAGGGCGGAGCCGACCTTCGTTACGTACAGGAGTTGCTCGGTCACGCTACGCTGTCGACGACACAGCTCTACACGCATGTGACCGTCGACCGGTTGAAGGTGGTTCATGACCAGGCGCACCCTCGGGCCTGAGGCGTCCCCCACGACGCCCCGCCGTCCCGACGCGTTCCCCACCGCCCTGGCCACGGCCCTCGACCGGAGGGCTGCGGGGGCCGACATGCCCCGCGCGGCCGTCCTCGTACCGGTCCCCGACCCACCCGGGCACCCGCGCCGCGGCCCCCGCGACGTCACCACCGAACGACCGCCGGCGGGCGTGGCCCCGGCGTGCATCGCACTCGTCCCGGCGACGGGCCGGGCGCCCCGCGACACGCCCGACGGCGCACCGGATCACCTGAACGAGACCGTCGAGCCGGCTGTCGTGCCGCTGTGGCGCGAGTTCCTCGCCACCCGCGCCCCCGCCGCGCGACGATGCCTGGTCGAGCACCACGCCCCGCTCGTACGCGGTGTGGGGACGAAGCTGGCGGTGCGGCTGCCGTCGTCGATCGAGCTCGCCGACCTGCTGCAGTCCGGGACGTTCGGTCTGATGGAGGCCGTCGACCGGTTCGACCCCGGCCGCGGGATCCGGTTCGAAGCCTACGCGGCCCAGCGGGTCCGGGGCGCCATGCTCGACGAGCTGCGTTCCCAGGACTGGGTGCCCCGCACCGTGCGGGCGCGCAGCCGCGAGGTCGAACGGGCCCGTGAGGCGGTGCAGTTCCGCTCCGGGCGCCCCGCGACCGACGGCGAACTCGCCGCGGAGCTGGGCGTCGCGGTGCGCGACCTCCGTCAGGCCCGGCGGCCGATGTACCTGGTCAGCGCCGAGGACCTCGGCGCGGGCGGCCCGGCGGGCTCGCCGCTGTGGACGCTCCCGGCCGACGACTCGGTGGACCCGGTGACCGCGGCGGTCCGGAGGGAGACCTGGGCGGAGCTGCGTGCCGCGATCGGGCTGCTGGGGGAGCGGGACCGGCTGGTCGTGCGTCTCTACTACGTCGAGAACCGGACGCTGGCCGAGATCGGCGGGGTCCTCGGGGTCACCGAGTCCCGGGTCTGCCAGCTCCACGCCCGGGTGATCACCCGGCTGCGGGCGTCGATGCAGCCGGCGCTGGCGGGCTGACCCGGTCCGGAGCGTCCTCCGCGGTCTCCGGCGCCCCCTCCCAGGGGAGCAGCCGTACCCGGGGAGGCCGCAGCAGGACCAGTGGGTCCAGGTGGTCAAGCCGGTCCCGGCGCACGCCCCAGTGCAAGCAGGCCGCGACCGGGCACCCGATGTGCCCGGGTTCCAGCGTCCCCACCGGGTCGCCCCCGGCGAGCCGCGTCCCGGCGACGACGGCGGCGGTCACCGGCTCGTAGGTGCTCCGCAACCCGTCGGGGTGGTCGACGGAGACGACGCCGCGCCCGGCGATCCGCCCGGCGAACACCACCACCCCCTCCCGTGCGACGAGCACCGCCTGCCCGGGGGAGCCGCCGAGGTCGGCGCCGCGGTGCCCGCGGCCGTAGCGGAACGCGGGCTTGCGGAACACCGCGGTGACCGCCGGGGGCGGGAGCAGCGGCCACGCGTAGTCCGCGCCCGGGGCCGGGATCCCCGCTCCGGGCGGCCGCGGCGGCGTGGGCGCCGGGCCCGCTCCGTCCGGGGGCCCGCCCGGAGCGGGCCCGTCGCCGGGCGGAGGCGGGATGCCGTCGGCCCCGGGAGGTGGCTCCGTGGTCGGGACGACGGTCTCCGACGCCGCGACCGCCGGCGCCGCGACCGCCGGCGCCGTGACCACCGCCGAAGGGACCACCGGTGCGGCGACCGCCGCCCCCGGCGGCACGAGCGCCACTCCGGTCACCACCACGGCGAGCAGCACCGCCCCCGCCCGTAGCCCGGTCCGCCATCCCGGCAGGGACGCGTGACACGGGCCCCGGGGCGGGGGAGCGGACGGCGAGGGGAGAGGCACCCGTCCAGCCTGCGGCGACGACCGCTCGTCGCCGGGGTGGACCGTCGTCCTGGGGACGTACCGGCCGGTTGTGGACAACCGCCGCCCGAACCGGGCTCCGCCGCGATCGGCCCGAAGGCCCCGGCGTACACTGGAGATCGCACCACGTCCGTCGTGGTGACTTCGCGCGCCCGCTCGCCCGTCGCGCCGTTCCCCCAGGGTACGGCGTCGGGAGCGGAGGCCGGGCGGTCCTGCCATCTGACGTCGCACGCACGTGCGACCCGGGGGGCGGGTCCGGCTCCGCCGCGGGCGCCAGGGTGGTCCGCCGACCGGTGGGCCCACGAACCGCCTGCGCGGCATCCGCCGCGCCCGACCGAGAGGTGAACGCAGGCCATGGCCGTCGTCACCATGAAGCAGCTGCTCGACAGCGGCGTGCACTTCGGGCACCAGACCCGTCGCTGGAACCCGAAGATGAAGCGCTACATCCTCACCGAGCGCAACGGCATCTACATCATCGACCTCCAGCAGACGCTGTCGTACATCGACCGCGCCTACGAGTTCGTGCGCGAGACCGTCGCGCACGGTGGGACGATCATGTTCGTCGGCACCAAGAAGCAGGCCCAGGAGGCCATCGCCGAAGAGGCGGGCCGGGTCAACATGCCGTACGTGAACCAGCGCTGGCTGGGTGGCATGCTCACCAACTTCCAGACCGTCCACCGTCGCCTGCAGCGCCTCAAGGAGCTCGAGGCGATGGAGCAGAACGGTGGCTTCGAGGGCCGCTCCAAGCGCGAGATCCTCACGCTGACCCGTGAGAAGGACAAGCTCGAGAAGACCCTCGGCGGTATCCGCGACATGTCCAAGGTCCCGTCCGCCGTCTGGATCGTGGACACCAAGAAGGAGCACATCGCCGTCGGCGAGGCCCGGAAGCTCAAGATCCCGGTCGTCTCCATCCTGGACACCAACTGCGACCCGGACGAGGTCGACTTCCCGATCCCGGGCAACGACGACGCGATCCGCTCGGCCGCGCTGCTGACCAAGGTCATCGCCAAGGCCGCCGCCGACGGACTGGTCTCCCGTGGCCAGCGCCGGGGCGAGGGCGGCGAGGCCGCCACGGAGCAGCCGCTCCCGGAGTGGGAGCAGGACGTCCTGGCGGGCAACGAGGTCGGCTCCGACGGTGCCAGCCTCTCCGCCGCCGGTGGCGACGGTGCGGCGGCCGCGACCGCCCCCGCGTCCACCAGCAACGGCACCCAGAACTGAGTGCGCGCACCCGGCGGGCCCGCACACCGCGGGCCCGCCGGGTGCGACCCGGTGACCCCCTTCCCGTCACGACCCAGAGGACGAGAGACACCCGATGGCGAACTACACCGCCGCCGACGTCAAGCGGCTCCGTGAGCTCACCGGCTCCGGGATGATGGACTGCAAGAAGGCGCTCGAGGAGTCCGACGGCGACTTCGACAAGGCCGTCGAGCTGCTCCGCATCAAGGGCGCGAAGGACGTCGGCAAGCGCGCCGAGCGCGCCACCGCCAACGGCCTGGTCGTCGCCGACGGCGGCACCCTGGTCGAGCTGGACTGCGAGACCGACTTCGTCGCCAAGTCCGACGACTTCATCGCGCTGGCCGAGAAGATCCTGGCCGCCGCGGTCGCCGAGAAGCCGGCCGACCTCGACGCGCTGCGCGAGACCAAGCTCGAGGACGGCACCGTGGGCGAGGCCGTGCAGGCCCTGTCCGCCCGCATCGGCGAGAAGTTCGAGCTGAAGCGCTACGCCCGGGTCGACGGCCAGGCGGCCGTCTACCTGCACAAGCGCGCCACCGACCTGCCCCCGCAGATCGGCGTCCTGCTCGCCTACGAGGGCGGCGACGCCGAGGCCGCCCGCGGTCTCGCGATGCAGGTCGCGGCGGCCCGGCCGGAGTACCTGACCCGCGAGCAGGTCCCCGCCGAGATCGTCGAGAACGAGAAGAAGATCGCGGAGGCGACCGCCCGCGAGGAGGGCAAGCCCGAGCAGGTCCTGCCCCGCATCGTCGAGGGCCGGGTCAACGGCTACTACAAGGACGTCGTGCTCCTGGAGCAGGCCTCCGTCGTCGACCCGAAGAAGTCGGTCAAGGCCGTCGCCGACGAGGCGGGTCTGACCATCAACG
>JAESFO010000763.1_pt1 | contig 14200 bp, 7 predicted proteins | sample 9269421 | NCBI WGS metagenome assembly JAESFO01 (sample SAMN14502839, study PRJNA617101) | algae metagenome | isolation source: Nostoc desertorum CM1-VF14 and co-occurring heterotrophs from rocky... | place: USA: Clark Mountains, San Bernardino, California | collected 2000-06-05 | reverse complement strand
CTATCCATAACTGAAATAGCCTATCAAACCGGATTCGAAACACTTTTTTATTTTTCCAGAATTTTTAAAAAGAAGTATGAGATGTCTCCCAAAGATTACAGGCTACGCTACTCCTGACGGTGATTGTTTCCCCTCCGCTCAAACCAATGCCGATAACTATAGGCAGGCTGATTACAAGCATTTTTTGTAACACTTTCTATTATCTCCTGCAAAATTTCAGATTATTAAAAGTGGCGAAGAATTTTCGGCACAAAAAAACTCCTGCGAATGCAGGAGTTCTAAAATGTGGTCCCACTCGGGCTCGAACCAATGCCGATAGCTATCGGCACTCTGATTACGAGTAATGATTTAGCAACTTTTCTATCACTTCAGGGTAACATTTCAGGTTTTCGATATACTTGCGACTCTTCATCCGTTTTATATGCGCCTCAATGGCAAATGCCTGCTTAGTTGTCATACATTCGATAGCAAGAAAGATTTCCCAGTCCTTCGCTATTGCTGTGTATTTGTTATCGTAAAATCCCTGAACATGTTTATTTAGGCGCTCCGATACTGTTTCGCCGGTGGCTCCAATGTAAAATTTATTGATGGCTTTGCTGTACAAAATATAACAGGCTGGCATGTTTCCGTGTTTAGCATAAAAGACCTCATACAAAAATAAAGAAGTTTTAAAGGTCGGGCTCAAACCAATGCCGATAGCTACAGGCAGGCTGATTACAAGCATTTTTTGTAACTCTGCTATCATCATCGCCTACAAAATTTCAGATTATCAAAGTAGCGAAGAATTTTCGGCACAAAAAAACTCCTGCAAATACAGGAGTTCTAAAATGTGGTCCCACTCGGGCTCGAACCAAGGACCCTCTGATTATGAGTCAGGAAAAATCTATTTTATTCGGTTTTTATTATTTTTAAAAAATAGAAAAATAGTTCAGATATATACTGATTTTCAACAAATTAAAATCAATTTTCAAAATAAAGCAAAAGAGTTGGTTTCTGTTATTTTTCAATTTTGTGGGTGAAATTGTGGGTGAAATATTGATTAATTTATTGTATTTTTAATTAGCAAAAATTGCTAAATATGAAAGTAACCATTGCCCCCCACCTATATAAGCGCAGAGAAAAATCTAACGGAAAATATCCGGTAAAGCTTAAGGTTATTTATAACCGAGAGAAGAAGTTCTATTCAACCGGTGTCGACCTAACTCAAGATGAATTTGCAGTATTTCATATAGAGCGCTCCTTGCAAAAGGAATATAAAAAAATCGCATACTACCAATCAAAGGCTGACAAAATTATCGAGCAATTGAGAGATGATTTTACATTCAGTCGATTTGAAAAGCTTTTTATTAATTCAGCTTTGCAAACCTCGTCTTCTGTTAAAAATGTAATGGTAGCCCTAGAGAATTATAAAACGAATTTAGAAAACGAAGGACGCATAAAAAGTATGGAAAGTTTTGCAACTACCATCAACTGGATTAAAAAGTTTAGAGGAAATAAAACTCTTTTATGGGATGACCTTGATGTTGACTTTTTGAGAAAGTTAGAGCTATTTATGAAAGAAGGTGAACTGTCCGATTCATCTATCGGTGTATATACGAGGAACCTGAGGACTGTCTATAATAAGGCGATATCGGATAAAATCGTGGAAAATAATTCATATCCGTTTGGAAAAAATAAGTTTTCTCCTCCGGCAACGCGAAATGTCAAAAAAGCTCTGAGCCTTAACGATATCGGAAAATTATACAATTACGTTCCTGAAAATGAACATGAGGCCAAGGCAAAAGATCTGTGGTTCTTTTCCTATTTCGCAAATGGTATAAACGTAAAAGATATATGCTTACTCAAGTTTAAGAATATTGTAGAAGACGAAATTCAAATTATCAGGGAAAAAACACGTAACTCAAGAAAAGATAATCAACAGAAAATATCTATTATAATTACAGATGAGCTGAGAACAATCATCGAAAGGAGGGGGAAAAAAAATGGTCAAGCGGAAGATTTTATATTTAGTCGCCTTCCAAATAAACCTAACCCTAAACAAATTTATGCCGAAGTAAATTATATGGTGAAGGTTATCAATGATTTCATAGGACGAATAGCAAAGAAACTAAAGCTCGATAGAATACCAACTACAAACTTTGCCAGGCACAGCTATTCAACTATTTTAAAGAGAGCTAAAGTACCAATTGAGCTGATAAGTGAAAATTTGGGACACACTTCTATAAAAACCACACAACTCTATCTTGATAGCTTTGAAAATGAGCAAAAAAAAGAAGCAGTTAAGCATTTGACTGCATTTAAATTTGAAAACGAAATTTCAAGCTAAATACATATTTTATTTGAAGAGAAGGAGGATTATTTTCATGTGACCAACTAACTGTTATATAACATTGGGCTATGTGATAAAGAAAATCAAAATATAGCGACCGCTTCCTGATGATTCACCTGAACGCAAATCTCGCTTATTAAATGAATTTCCTATGCGATTGCATATGCGATATTATACTTTCGCCTTTCTCGTATGTTGTGTCAGTTTGCGTCATACCGTTTCAAATCCTTTCGGGTAGATGGTAGTTCCCGATATACTTTTTAGCCCTTCCTGTTCTAATTCAATTGCCGTAAAAACATTCGAAAGCACATCAAAAGGAGCTTTAATATGCCATTTGCTGGCTGGTTCAAAATCCGAATTTCGGATAATAATTTTCGTGTCCGAATACGATCACCGATTTAAATCTCAAATTCTTTGCAATTCCAAGTCTGTTTCGGATAAGCTGCCAAATTTATATCAAATGACCGTCACCAACACTAAAAAATACCGGGGAAAACACCCCCATTTTAATAGCGAAAAGTTATTAATTTCAGGAAACCGAAATTAGTAAGCGTCTTTCAATAATATTGTAATCAGTCATAGATTAAGTTATGAGCCATATACCTGCATTATTTACCACAGTACATGTAAGTGGTATACTTATATTATTGATATTGCAAACTGGTATATTGCTTGCCCAGACACCGGAATTGGAAAATGGTTGCGGCGGGAATATGCGGCTTTTTAATGATTTTAGCTTGTATTACAGGCAAAGTACTACGCCGGAGCAACGAAAGGAAGAGCGTGAGCGTTTGGAACGCAGCATCTCAAATAACAGCTTTGAGCGATACAAGGTTTTGATGGATGTGTACGAAAAGAAGAAGGTGGAAATAAAAATCGGGAATGCCGCAGTTTATGTAGGAGAAAAATTTTTCACCCTCACCAGCGACCTTATCTTCGATGGGTTGGACAAAATCGGTATCACAAAAAACCCGATGACCAACCTTGCGGCCAAAGTTTCAAATGTAATTGTTGATGAAGCGATCACTGCGGGAGCAGCAGCTATTTATGAAAAGCAGGCAGAGAACCGGCAAAAGATACTGGATGGCCTGTTATTTAACCTGAGGGATCAGAATGAGCAGGCCTATCACGCACTTTTACAAGAGCCCGCTACCACTGAAGAGCAGCTCATCAACCAGCTGTTTGCAGCAAACATTAACAATAACGGTTTTTATCAATCACTGGAAGCGGAAGACCGAACGCTTTTTCAAAAGCATATGCTCGAGGAGTTGCAGGAAAAGGTAAGAACAGCGCAATTACAGGGATTAGGCAGAGACCAGGCAATGGCCGCAAGGATAGAAGACAATACTAAAATGCTATTTAAAGTCGAACAGGAGTTTGAGCAATTCGTTACCACAACCACTCAGCGCATCCAGCAGATGCATCAGGCACAAGGCCAGATTCAGCAAAAGATCAGTGTACTCTCTCGTAGGGCAGATTTGAATACCAGGGATCTTGACTTTATCAAGAGCTTCCTCTATGACAAGATGAATCCGCGAGAGAAGTTAGACTTTATCGACAGAGGATACCTGGATCATCTTTCGGCCGTAGATCGGGAAAAAGAAATTCAAAAGCTTGAATTGCTAGAGGCACAGGAAGCTTTTTTGCATGGCGCGAAGGGTTACCTAAGCGATGCCCAGCATATCGTTACCATCGCAAAGAACCTGGGCATTGAGGGCCGCCTGCTGGAAAGAGCGCAGCAGGGCGTAAACCTACTTAATTCAGGTCTCAACGTGTTCCAACAGTTCAGCGGCGGCAATTATCTCGGTGCAGTCGCATCACTGACGGGCATATTCGGTGGCCGAGGTACTGATCCAACTCTAGCGAGGCTGATCAATCTGGACAAATCCATGAATAACATTTTGGCCAGTCAGCGTTATATGATCACACAGCTCAATAGTATCCAGGCAGGTATCAATGAACTCGTCCGTGGCCAGGAAGTCCTCTATCAAACGCTGATACAAGTCGAACACACCGTAACAGACCAGTATAACAGGCTCCAAACGGGCATACAACAGCTGCATCGGGATGTACTTTACAACCGGAAGCAACTTCATTATTATGCCAGTGAACAAAGAATTTTTTCTGTAAGAAACCAGCTACAGCAAAATACCAACGACGTGCAGTTTGATATCGAACATGGCACGGTGCCCAATTATTACGCATTCCGGTCTCATCTTTACCACTCGCTCAAGTCAGGCCTTGCAGGTTATGAACGAGATCTTACAGATGTATTTACCGTATTACAGGATCAAAGGCTCGCAGAGTTGGAAAGAACCAATCGCCTCTTTAGCTTACCTCAACATTTCAAGGTGACCGAGTTTAACTCCACTACCGACAGCCTCCGCGACTATAACAAGCAAAGTGTTTATAATTACTTGGATTGTAAATTTTTGCTACAGCGGCATCTAAGTGAAGTGTCAGAAGACAAAGCGAATTCCTTGATAGTATCACTCTATTTTCCCACTCTAAGTACCGAACAGTTAAAGTCCAAGCATAATATTGAGGGACGCCCCATCGGCACACCTGACAGCAAGATCACCAGATACCTCAACTATATGAAAGCTGAATGCAGCCCCCGGATCCATGTCGAAAGCCCAGAAAATAATAACCTCTTGGAACCTCGGTATCTGATCGAAGCCAGTTATACCGCTTTAAATTTCTTCACCCTTTATTACTACCTGGATTATCGCCTGGACCTGCTCAGTGAAGCCGATGCGAAGAGGGGCGCTAATATTGCCGGTGAAAAAACAGAGCTACTTTCAGATGCACAGTTCCTGCTCAACATTGCAGTTGCACAGCAAAATTTGCTGGCTGGTGATATAATCATCCCTTATATGTACAGCGTCATGAGCAAAGGTATAGTCTACCCCGCAGCGAGTGATACGACTGATAGGTCGGCAGTCCGCCGGGTCTGCCTTCGTCTGCTGGAACGTAACGAGCTACTCCGATATAATTTTTTCAAATATTATTTTACTCAAAGGATCAAGGAACGGAAACGAGGATTAAGTAATTACAGTCTTGGACTCAGCTATCCTAATACCAGCTTCATGCATAATATCCTTCATACTTCCGATTCGCTTCCAGCCAACGATAGCTCAACCGTTCAGCAGTTAAAGATGGTCTATAAAGTTAACCCGGCTGCACCCGATGTACGCATGCTATGCTACGAATGGATCAATCCGGAGGGGCAAATTTTTAGTTTCCCCTTCCCTTCTGCCTCTAGTAACCTGGATATGGAGCAACTAGATGAAATGCGGAATCAGCAGTTCTATCATAACAACGCTATCGGCGCTTTGCTGAAAGTAAAGGAGGGCATCGAGCGGGAACTACTACATGTACAATTCCTCAGCGAGCAACCGCAAGCAGAACGGCAGGCTTTTTACCAGATGGCTTTATTGGGCACTTTAACGAATTAAATCAGTCAATATGAAAAGTATCTTTACAACGATTTTAAGTTTATGCAGCATCTTTGCTATTGGGCAGTCGGATTCAATTATGGTGGCGAGGGTGATACCGAACTTAAAGGACTATCCAAGCCTTGTAGGAATAAATAGCTCTCATCTTCAGGCAGGAACTAATCATAGAACGGTTCGCTCCGACATACCTAGCTATTATTTCCAAATGGTTGAAAATCAAATAGTAAACTATAGCGGAAGCGTTGTAATGGTAGCAAAAGGCATCCATCCATCGACTTTAGATTATGCTGTTACTACGAGTGCATTCAGATCCTTTCAAAAACAATTTAACGATTCGTTACAGACACTCAAAAGCGCCGACACTGTTACCAATAAATCTATCATTAATCTTTCCGATAAAATAGATAAGATCCCTTGTACGCTTTTGCTTGATACTAATAGTGAATGTTATAAAAGTCTAATCAATGCGGTTATCGAAGAATTAGAGAAGAAGTACCGGTTGGTGCCCAAAGAATGAGGGATTATCAGGTTACTAAATTTAATATTGAATAGATTCGAAAACATCGGACATACTGGTATTAGGCATGTATATCAGGTATGAATCTTCTCGTATTCTCCCTGATAAACGTCAAGGGAACTAAACCAACCGAGGAGAGAAGCAGAACTAACACTTTTTCAGTAGTAATGCATTCGCCGGGTCAATAGCGACGCAATTTGTCTAAGTTTACTTTTTCTTCTTATTACTTTCATACATCAATAATCCATCCATTGACCTAATTTGCTCATAGCTTTTCTCTATTGTGTCTTTTAATTCCAGAAATTTTAGATTTATTGCAGAATCCTTAATGGTAGCCTGCTTCTTATTACTTCCAGCAATAAAGTCAGTCGAAAAATGTGGCGCGAACAACATGTGTCCGTTCATCTTTTTATTATTGAGTAAGGTCACAAATTCTAGTAGTAATTCGATAGAACCGCCGATCCCCTTTTCAAGGCGCGAAATCACTCCCTGATGCGAATTCAATGCGTTTGCCAGCTCAATTTGATTCAATTTAAGCAGTTCGTTTCTGGTCACCCGGACCCTTTTACCCAATTCTATCATGTCCATTATTAAAGCAATTTTAAGTTGTTACGCAGTTTTAAACAACACACCGTTTTCCCTTTTTAAATTCTACAAAGCTGTAATTTAAGTCCAGATTGTTATGCCAGTTCATTGCTGCTATCTTATTCAAAATTCTGATCTTTTAGTTCCTGTGTTAGGTTATATTTCATTCGATAATTCCTCAAATCCATACCAACTATAAAGATAACTAATTCCAATAAGTGAATATTAATTCTGAAAGTCTATGGTACTAAACCTGTCATTCTATTCCTTACAAACCCAATAAATTTTCCCCGGACGGCAATCCCCTCCCACCCCAAAAGAGGGGTTGACAGCCGGGCAAAATTTATACCCGAATTTTTAAATATAGCTTTGATAGATAATTTAAGGATGCATTGCCGAAATCGTTATGCGGAAAGCACCACCTGTTGTGTCTCCTCATTATCTGTTTGTTTGAGCTTCTTCTCATCTTCTGTTCGCTTAACAATTATCCGATCTATCTCTGTTAGACGTATCTGTGATTGCAATAAATCATTTTTGTAAGGATTATCATCTTTTAGTTGCTTTTCATATTCCTTTATATTATTAATAGCATCGGATAGCTCCTTTTCTGTTGCGGTCAACTCTTCCGGCATTCCAAGTATGATGTTTTTAACCTGTAGTGCAACTGCCATCTCTCCTTCAGGTAATTGTGCTTCGGCTCCTATCTTTTTACGTTTTGGAGAGAGTACTTGACGGTTAATATGCTTGCTAAAGAAGGTGTCTTCGACGACTCCTATTACTTGAAATCCCCAAAGACTTCCCAGCTCAAACTGCTGACCGTGCTTTTTGTATTGCAATTGATATAAGCCTTCTGCAAGCATGGCTTTTCCGAATTCCCCGATTTTGTCGAATTGTTCACTACCAACCTGTGCATTAATCATATAATCATTATTCTTTTTAGGTAATGCATCGAGCAGAGGAATAGTTCCTTTTAGAACATCAATTCTAATTTCATAGTGGTCTTTAAGGATAATGGTTTGTTTCAGGTTATCTTCTGTACTCAAACGCTTATGCAGCCAGGATCGGTTTAGTTGTTCAAGTTCTGTAATCTTTTTAGTAAGAGCAGCTTTTTCTTTGAATATAGGATCACCGGAGAGTTCAGCAGCCATTTGGCTCATATCAACATCCTCCTCCATATCTCTGGCAATACGTACATCTGGATTAGCACTCAATTTTACCTGAGATATAAAATGCGCTTTTAATCCGACGGTATTGTACATGGAAGCATCCAGTGTGCGTTCGGTAGCATAGTAAAACGCCAGAACTTTATTATCTAAGTGAGTTTTAGCAATTAGGTTACCCTGACGCTCGAACCGCCCATTTCGTTGTTCAAGATCGGATGGCCTCCAGGGGATGTCAATATGATGCCCCGAGACGCAAAGTTCCTGTGCGTTAACACCCACTCCAAGCTTTTTAGTGCTGCCAATGGTAACACGGATCTGGCCGGCATTGATTTGTTCATACAGGGCCTCTTTTTGCCTGCGGGTATTATAATCATGAGCAAAGGCGACCTCTGCCTCTGCAACTCCTTTTGCTACCAATAAGCGTTTGAGTTCATCATAGGCATTAAAATTTTCTGAGGCGTTGGCTTCCAGGATTAATTTAGCCGCTTCATCATAAGATAGTTTGAGTACAGTTGCTAGTTCATCCTTTACAATTTCAATCGACGGTTTGCGGGCCAGGTCATAATAATTTTCGCCGAATATCTCATGCAAATCCGCATCAGGTATATCGCCTTCCAGAAAATTATACAGGTTATCTACCTGGTTCTTTGATTTGGGCGTACCCAGATCGCAAAACACGAATTGAGTTCCTTTAAAGTGTGCTGATTCATGATAAAGAGCTGCGATTTTTTCGGCTGCTTCCGTCAATTTAGTGCCGGCTAGAAGTTTACTATTGATTAACCTGGGATCTAAGCTCAGCTTCCGGGCATAATTAATCGCCAGTATGGCAAAGGATGGATTTATTTTTTTGTTCGGATCATAGCCGGCAGTCAGACCTAAGGTTTCGGCGTGATCAACGCCTTTGCTGTCAATATACTGTTGCAGCATCTTAATATGAGCCAACTGTACTTCAGATGGTTTTACCTTAATTAAATTATGTGAGGCCCTGGGAATGTCCAACTGCAGGTTCTGTTCATTACGAACATCGGCGATTTCCCGATACATGGTAATAAGCTCGGGCAGGTTAGTAAATTCCCGGAACCGGTGCACTTCTTTAAAGCGACCCATATAATATTCCAGTTCTGAAAAATCATTGGCAAAGTTGGCTGCCCATCGATCAAAAGAGTTCAGGCCAATTTTTTTCATATAGCCTGGCCGCAGGTATTTCATCAAAAGATAGAACTCCGCCATACTATTGCTGATGGTTGTGCCGGATGAAAATAGAATTCCCTTATCATCACCATGTAGATTTTGTAAATGACAGCAAGCGATCAGCATGTTAAAGGCTCTCTTGCTACCAAATGGATTGCCAAGACCCTTAATATTTCTTTTGCGCGTCAGAAACTCAAGGTTTTTATATTCCTGAGATTCATCCACCATCAGGAAATCAATGCCCAGCTGAGAAAAATCCAGCACCTGGCCATCCTTTTTCTGGTTTTTTAGACGCTCGAGTTTTTGCTCATAATTATAGAGCTGTGTCTCTAGTTTTTTCTTCAGTGCTTTATCATCGGCATAGTATATTTCTGATTCAATTTCCTTTTTCAATACTTCTATAATACTCTCCTGGATAGCAATGGGTTGACGAATTAGATTAAACTGATCATGAGAGAGAATAATACAATCCCAATCATTAGTGGCAATACTGTTCAGCAAATGCAGACGATTTTCCTTTTGAAAATCTTTTTCGGAAGGAAACAATACTTTAGAAAAAGGGTAGGCTTTTTTAAAGGATTCATAAAGCTGTGGTACCTGGGATTTGATACCGATGATCATAGGCTTATTGCAAATTCCTAATCGACGTAACTCCATTGCCGTACATATCTGTACCAGCGTTTTACCAGCACCAACCTTATGGTCATTAATGCCGCCCAGCTGCTGCACATTGCGGAATACAGCGTCTTTTTGATGGGGTCGTGGTGTAAACCCCGATAATCCAGGGAACAGGAGATGTGATCCATCATAGTTTCTAAGTACTGTGGTGTTATAAAGCCTATTATAAATGGCTTCCAGCTTACGTCTTCTTTCAGGATCTAATAGCTTAAACTCATCCCAGGCATCCTTTACTTTTCGGTATAGTTCTTTTGCAAAATGGGTATCCTGCGGATCAAAAACAATAATTTCCCGGCCTTCTTCATCCCGATCAGTATATTTCACTATGGGCTCTATACCGTTCAGGGCGTGGTTGATAATCCATGCGGCACTTTTGCGCGAAGATTTAAATGCTTCAGAATGAGCTGTTTTATCGCTAATAGTGAGAGTATATGTATCCAAAGACGATGAAAATACTAAGTCAAATTTTTCAGTTTGCAGCAAATCAGAAATAAAAGCCCGGATATCTTCTTTAGGTATCCATCTTGCTTGAAGCGGAGCGTAAATATCTACCATTGGAATAGGGCGGGGCTGAACTTTTTCTAACTGGTCCACATTGTTTAGAAAGGGGGGATCAACGGTAGCACGCTCCTTCGCAGATTGAAGTTTCTCCACTACCTGTCCCGAGAGATACTCATCCCTTGTTTTGAAGGAGCCATCTATATCCTGGAAAATAAGAGTTTCATCTCCCTTTTGCGATTGCATCAAATTCTCAAAAGGTTGATCCAATAATTCGCATATATAGTTCATTTGCAGGCGACCATATTTTTGGAGCGACAGTGTAATTGCATCCTGAATGTTATCAACACGATCTATTTCATTTAAAGCAGCAATGGTCCTTTTAAACAGTATATCGGAGGGACTGATCCGTCCCGAGAGTTTATCTTTTTTTTCCAACGACCGGATCAAAAAACAATCCGTATCGTGCATGAGGAGTTTTTCATTGGTTTTGTGCAACAGATTACCAAATTTTTGAGTAAAATGTCGATAAACTTTGAGTAGCTCTTGCCTAAGGGGATATAGTGCTTCGTCACTGTAATGGTTCATTTCCTTAAACAACAGTTCTTTTGCGAGTCGTCTTATTTGTACCAATTCTTTGACTTTAGGTTGATCCACTTTGCTGATGCGCACTGGTTCAATAACTCTTATCTGAAAATCACCAGGATCTATCCCTTCGGCTTTTAGAGTTGATGCATCGTCTTGAGATAGTTGTCCCAACCGGATTTGACTCGGTTGAATACTAAGTGCCTTAGCCCGTTCATCAAGCACCTCATCTATATAAAATTCTGAAGAGATAATCCCAGTAACACCACTATCTGTTTGAACTAGGTTTCCCACCATATCGAAATCCGAAGGGTGAATATTGAGCATCAAAGGGCTTTCCTCATGGGAATTAACTGCAGCCAAGAGCATATGGGGATCGTGCTTTGTTATAGGTTGCGGAAACATTTTTTCTCCTAAATTCGAGATACTCTCAAAGAGGTCAATAGCATCATTCCCTTTTAGATTAAATGAATCTTTTCGATACAATCCGCCAAATTCTCTTGTACCTAAAAGATGCTCTGGATGTTCAAAAAAGTATTCATTATAAGAAAGTACTCCTTTTATCCCAGCAGCATCGGTAAATGATTCCGACCTGATTTTTTGAAAACAATGTTGCTGTGTTAATATTTCACCAAAATAGGGCTTTTGCAAAAAAATAATATCTGCGACTACTTCCGTACCAGCGTTGGCTTTAAAGGCAGTATCAGGAAGTCGTATCGCTCCCAGGAACTGAGCATTTCCGGCAATGAGGTCTCTTATGTTACCATTTTTCACACTGTCCAGCGTATAGCGGGAAGTTATCATAGCTAGTATACCACCTGGCTTTAAAAGCAACAGCGATTTTGCGAAAAAGTAATTGTGTATGTTGTTGCAGGATCTGTAATAAGATTTGTCTTTGAGGTTAGCGAGCCTAGGATCAAAAATGGGAGTTTCACCAAAAGGTATATTGGAAACGACCAGGTCAAACTGATTGATAGGAAGATCCTGCTTTTCAAACCTGTTGACATAAGTAGTAGCTGTTGGAAAAAGTTTTTTAAGAATCGTACCGGTACAGACGTCCATCTCAATAGCAGTTATCTGCGAAGCAGTCGCCATTTGATGCGGCATAGCAGCCAAAAAATTACCTATACCTGCAGATGGTTCTAAGATGTTACCACCTTTAAATCCAGCTTTGTCTAAAAGACAGAAAATGCCATTTATAATATTGTAGTCAGTGAAATGTGCGCTTAGGATGGAACGCCTGGCAGATCGCAGTAAATCAAGCGATCCATCCGGATCCATTTCCTGCAAAATAGTATGCACCTGTTGAACATACTGTCTAAGCTGAAGCTCGCTTTCAGTTTTCCACTGACTATCATTAGCCGGATCGAGAAGTATTTCTTTTAGTCCCCCAAACCCCACGTATCGGGCCAAAACGTCCTGTTGTTGCGGAGTGGCGTTACGCCGAGACCTCTGAAGTTCGTCGAGTGTCTGAAACGCAAGAATATTAGCTCGAAATGCTTGTGCTTTTGAGAATGTCTTTGTACTGACAAATGATTCAATCCTGTGATAGTTGACTGGAGAGGTTATTTGAGACCCGCCTGTTCCATCAGCAACGGCCACTGCACCTCGGCTGCTTCCGTTTCGTTCATCCCCTTGTCGATCAGTTGTTGAATTTTCCTCAGATACTGGTTCGCTAGGTCGTTCAGGAAGGAGACTAATTTGCCCTCTTTTATCATCTGCTGAAACCGCTCGGGCTGTTGCTGCTTCAGCAGTTCGAAGAGTTGCCTCGCTTTGTAGCTGTTCAGTCTTGATTTGAGCTGGGTTTCCTCGCCCTGTTTCAGAGCGTAGTTGCTCCCACTCGCTTCCACTATATTGTACTGTTCGATCAGGGGTTTCATCATCACTATTTTCATTAAAAAAGTCAAATAAAGTTAATTGATTTTGCCCGAAGGTTTTCTTTTTCATAGACGGCATTTTTATAAAGAACGCTGCATATAGGAAGCAGGCTGTCCCTAAGGGAGTTGGGGCAGCCCGCTTAAAACTAGCATCATTGAACATTACATTTTCATACCCGCTGATTGCCGTTCACCTTCGGGTATTTTTTCTTTGTTAACCTCCTCGATTTTTAATTTTGTACCGCCTATATCAAAAATCTCCATGGTCTTAAACTGAGGGTCTGCTGCAACAAAATATTTTTCAGATTTGTCTATGTTTTTAACTTCAACCAGATTACCTTTTTTTAAGGACTCTATTGTCATCTCTTTATCCAGACCAAAAAATAGTTGTTGGGAACTTACTTTTTTCATGGCAGCTTCCAGATCATAACCATAATTATCAGAAAAGGATTTCATCTTTACATTTTCTCCTTCTGTCTTTGCGATATCAATCTTTTGCCAGGCGTGGTACTTTTCGCCCTCCTTAGTGCAGAGTTCCCGGTAAACCGACCGGCCTTCCATCAGGTTAAAAGCTTCTTTTGAAGTAATGTTCTTTTCACCGCGATTTATGTAAAATTTTGCGATCTGCCCGTTTAATGTTGCGCGGTAAGAGTTCAGAAAATACATATCTTCTTTCCCCTTTCGAAAGTTTAGATCATATTGAACCGCATTTTTTTCAAATGAAATGTAGGGTAGCTCAATACTCAGGGCAAAGGCATTCTCTCCTTTTTGCATACTCTTATGCATGTCTGCAAGTAATTGGTCTCTGAAGCCAAGATATTTTAACTGGCTTGATAGGTATTCATAATTTTCCTGTTTCATAGGTCATTGTATTAGGGGTTATAAATTAAGTTTTTCTATCCAGTGCATTGGATAGGTTGGTAAATATTGACGATGGGATTTCCCATTCATGGTGGGCGCGATCGAAGTGGGTAAAGACCTTCCATAGGTTTATATTTTAAAAGATCGAGTCTGCGGGTGATTATCTCCTATTGAAGGACCATCAGACGGACCTTCTTTCTTCTGAACTCCTACCTCCTCTTCTCGGCCTGTCGCTTCTTCCTTCCGGACTTCTATTTTATCAACTACGATGTGCGCTCCTGCTTTTTTTTCAATAATACCTACGAGCTCATCTATTGATAAAGTTTTAGGAGTTTTCATCTCCTCGCCTACTCCTTGGCGGGAAAGCTCCTGCTGCTTTTGGACGATCTCCTTTTGCGCATCAACTAGTGAATTGCGAAATACCCTCTTCTGAAGACTCTTTTCCAAGTTATACCCTA
>JAESFO010000762.1_pt1 | contig 14215 bp, 12 predicted proteins | sample 9269421 | NCBI WGS metagenome assembly JAESFO01 (sample SAMN14502839, study PRJNA617101) | algae metagenome | isolation source: Nostoc desertorum CM1-VF14 and co-occurring heterotrophs from rocky... | place: USA: Clark Mountains, San Bernardino, California | collected 2000-06-05 | reverse complement strand
CGGCCGGCCGTTGTCGACCAGGTGGACCTGCAGATCGAGCGGGGTGTTCCACTGCCGGGTGTAGAAGTAGTTGTCCCAGCTCGCCTCGACGAAGTGACCGTCGACCAGGTGCAGGCTTGAGGTCAGCGTCATCGCGATCGCGTCGTTGATCCCGCCCATGATCTGGGCCTTGAAGCCGAGCGGGTTGATGACCAGACCGCCGTCGACGGCGAAGACCGCCTTGGTCACCCGCGGGCCGGTCCGCGCCTGGCGGACCTTACGGTCCACGGTCTGCGGACGGCAGTCGATCTCGACCAGGCAGGCGGCGAAGCCCTTGTACTCGACGTGGAACCCGATCCCCTGCGCCGTGCCGTCGGGCATCGACCGGCCCCAGTCGCCCTCCTCGGCGACCTTGTCGAGCACGGCGCGCATCGCGTCGTTGCGGAGGAACTCGCGGCGGAACTCGTACGAGTCCTTGCCCATCTTCTCCGCGATGCGGTCGACGATCAGGTCGCGCGCGGTGCAGACGTCGGGCGAGTACACGTTGCGCATCGAGCCGGTGTTGAACCGCATGTCGACCTCGTTGAGCACCCGGGTCTGGGCGCCGAAGTCGTAGGGCGTGGCCTGGGTCAGCTCCCAGATCGCCTCCGCGACCGAGACCTGGCCCAGCGGCGCCTTCGCGGCGGCCGCGGTGACGGCGTCACCGAAGCCGTGCCCGAAGTCGCAGCTGACACCGGTGTGCCGCTGCTCGAAGCTGACGACGGACTCGCCGGCGACGACCGCCCGGATCCGGGAGGTCGCCATCGGGTGCACCCGGCCCTGGCGGGAGTCGTCGGCGCGCGACCAGATCAGCTTGACCGGCTTGCCGAGCTTCTGGGAGATCTCGGCGGCCTCCTTGGCCGCGTCGCCGAAGAGGCGACGGCCGAACGAGCCGCCGCCCGGGACGATGTGGATGGTGACCGCGTTGACCGGCAGCCCGAGCTGCTCGGCGATGTCGTGCTGCACGGTGATCGGGATCTTCAGCGAGGTCCAGATCTCGCACCGGCCGTCCCGGACGTCGGCGATCGCGGTGTTGGTCTCCAGCGCCGAGCTGCTGCGGAAGTAGAAGGTGAAGTCGCCCTCGACGGTCTCCCCCGGCACCGACGGGACCGCCAGCGGCAGCTCGGCCGCCCGTACCTTCTGCAGCACGGACTCGTCGTTCTCGCCCTCGACGGTGCCCGCGTCCCAGCGCACGCGCAGCGCGTTCGCACCGTCGACGGCCTGGCCGTAGGTGTGTGCCCGCACGGCGACGCCGGTGGCGCACTCGACGACGTCGGTGACGCCCGGCATGGAGCGCACCTCGTCGGCGTTGGCGACCGAGACCGGGGCGCAGTTCAGGTTCGGGCCGCGGCAGATCACCGTCGGCAGCGCGTCGGGGATCTTCATGTCGGCGATGAACTGCTTGCGGCCGGTGACGATGTCGCGGGCCTGCGCGTTGCGCCGGTCGGTCCCGATGACCGTGAACTCCTCGCGCGGCTTGAGCACCACCTCCACCGAGCGGGTGGCGTCGACGGCCGCGGCCTCGGTGAGCTCCCCGAACGGGATCGCGCTGCCCCCGGCACCGGTGATGAGCCCGGCGCGGCTGGTGAGGGTGCCCACGTCCTGCTGGAGGAGGGCGGCGGCCGCGTCGAGCAGCCGGCCCTTCGCGATCGCCGCGGCGACCCGGATCGGGGTGTAGGTCGAGAACGTCGTGCTGGAGCCGCCGGTGAGCTGGTTGAAGACCAGCTCGGGACGCGAGTCGGCCAGGGTGACCGTCACCTGGTCCGGGTCGAGGTCCATCTCCTCGGCGATGATCATCGCGGTCGAGGTGATGATCCCCTGCCCGTTGTCCGACCGCGGGAGCTGGAACGACACCGTGCCGTCCCGGTTCACCTCCACCCGGATCAGGGCCGAGGTCGGCCGGGAGGAGTCGCGGACGGCGTCGAGCAGGTCGTAGGTGTCGGCCACCTGGGGCGGCGACGGGATCGCGGCGGCCGAGGCCCCCGGCGGGGCGAACAGCTGCTGGCGGCCGACCTCCGCCGCGACGACGAGGGTGGGGGCGGCGACCAGGTAGCCGAGGAATCGGCGACGGCTGACATCGCGGCGTTCGGTGCGTGCACGTATCGGGGCAGACATCGTTGTCCTCTCCTTCGCTCCGTGGCCCAGGGGGGAGCGGCCGGCGGAGTCCGTTGGAGAGCGGAACGAGAGGGCAGTGGTCGTGATGCGCTCGGCGATGTGACCCACGGAACCCACTGAGATCCGCACAAAGCCGATACTCGGGCCGGACATACCCGCAGATGCGGATGCGATGTGTCTCACAGGTCCGAATCAGGAGGTTGTGCGCCCGATATTCCGTTCACCTGTTCGAGCGAGCGTCGCTACCAACTTCAGTGGGTACGCCGACCGGCGCGCAGCAGCTTCACGAAGGTCCAGGGCAGGACGACCAGCGCACCCAGGACACCGACGATCCCGGCGACGACGATCGCCCAGTGCCCGGCACCCTGCTCCGGGGTCGCCACGAGGCCGGCGACCAGCACCAGCGCCGGGACGGCCACGATGCCCGGCCACACCAGGGTGCCGAGCCACTTCTCCCCGACCGTCCAGGAGCGACCGGTCCACAGCATCACGACACCGGCGAGCCAGCCGACGACGGGCAGCACGAAGCCGCCGAGCATCAGCATCAGGACGGTGAGGACGGGGTAGGCGTCCGGGTCGCCGGGGCGGGCGGGCTCCGGGGTCGCGTGGTCGTGCGGGGTGGTGGTCATCGTGGTCATCTCCAGCTCCTCGTGTCGGGGTGTGCACCCACTGTCGCGCCGGAGGGGGGTCGGCCACATCGGAGCCGGGAATGATCCACGGCGTCGGACCACGGTCGGAGACGGGACGCGCTCACTCCGCCCGCGCGAGTGCCTCCACCCCGGGACCGGTGAGCGCGTCGCCCCCCGGCGGCCGGCCCGAGATCGCGAGGAGCAGGGCCAGCGCGGTCCCCCGCACCTCCGGGCCGCTGCCGACCACCAGGCCGGTGTCGGTGGCCGACAGGCGGAGGCCGGCGACGGTCTCGCGGGCACCCCCGAACGAGGTGGAGGTCCGGATCTGCAGCGCGAGCGCGCCGGCCACCGCCGCGGGGGCGTAGGTCCGGACGATCCCGAGCGGACGACGGACGTCCTCCCCGTGCACGACCATCTCGACCAGCCGGGTCGCGAGCGGGGCCGGCGGTGTCGCGGTCATCGGCACGCACTCCGCGAACCGGCGCAGGGTCTCCTCCGGCGTCGCACCGCGTGCGCGGGCGATCCCGTGCTCGTTCTGCCGGTCGAAGTCCATGCGCGCCCGCAGCATGCCGACGACGAACCGGCCCCGGGTCGTCCGGGCGGTGTCGACGAGGTGGGCCAGCACGTCGTGGACGGTCCACCCGGGACAGAGCGACGGGGTGTCCCACCGGTCGCCGGACACGTCCCGCAGGTCGGCGACGAGCGCGGCGCGCTCGGAGTGGACGAGCTTCCAGACCTCGGTCACGGTGGTCCTCCCGGGCGTCGAGCGGATGGTCGGCTGCTCCTGGGGACCGCCCGGCGGCCGTGGACTCATCGGCCCGACGACAGAGGGCCGGACCCCCGACTCGGGGGTCCGGCCCTCTGACCAGCGGTAGCGGTGGGATTTGAACCCACGGAGGCGTGAACCTCACGCGCTTTCGAGGCGCGCTCCTTCGGCCGCTCGGACACGCTACCGCCGACAAGGTTACAAGAAGCTCAGTCGCGGTCGGTGCACGGGGTCCGGCCGAAGAACTCGCGCATCAGCGCGGCCGCCTCACCTGCGCGGACCCCGCCGACGACCTCGGGCCGGTGCGCGAGCCGCCGGTCGCGCAGCACGTCCCAGAGCGAGCCCGCGGCACCGGTCTTGGGCTCCCACGCCCCGAACACGACGCGCTCGACGCGGGCCAGCCCGATCGCGCCGGCGCACATCGTGCACGGTTCGACGGTCACGGCGAGGGTCGTCCCGGTCAGCCGCCACTCCCCCACGACGGCCGCGGCGGCGCGCAGGGCGAGCACCTCGGCGTGCGCGGTCGGGTCGCCGGTGGCCTCGCGGGCGTTGCAGGCCGCGGCGAGCTCGGTGCCGTCGGCGGCGAACACGACCGCGCCGATCGGGAGGTCCCCGGTCGCCGCGGCATCGCGCGCCACGTCGAGGGCACGGCCCAGCGCGAGCCGATCGGCCGGGCGGAACAACTCAGGAGCCGACGAGCTCGTCCAGCGCGGCGGCGAACCCGCAGCGGCGGGCGATGGTGTCCAGCTGCTCGTCGGGGTACAGCTCGAGGTCGGAGACGAGGATCTCCAGCTCGTCGGCGGGCAGGCCGAGATCGGCCAGGATGCCGAGGTCCCCCTCCGGCCAGGCGTCGTCGAGGGCGTCGTCATCCGGGGGGAGCTCGACGCGGAGCAGGTCGAGCACGTCCGCCGCGATGTCGTAGTCCAGCGCGGCGACGGCGTCGGAGATCAGCAGCCGCACCCCGCCCGCGGACGGGCGGAGGAGGACGAAGAACTCGTCGTCGACGTCGAGGAGGCCGAGCACCGCGCCGGTGGAGCGCTGCGCGCGCAGCGCGGTGATCGCCGCGTCGAGGTCCACGAGCGCTTCGGAGTCCAGCCGGACACAGCGCCAACGGCCCTCCTCCCGGATCGCGGCGACCGCGAATCCGGGCAGGGCGGCGCCCCGGGTGTCCGGGGCTGCCTCGACGCTCTGTGTGGCCACGGGTCAACGGTACGTCGCTCCGGGGTTGTGAGTCACGCCACGACCAGGTACGCGTGGTCACACCGGGCCCGCGGGCGCCGGACGGGCTCCGGTCAGCGACGATCGGTCCATGCCCATCACGCCCGCCTCGGTCGCGGGGCTCCCCGGCGGCCTGCTCGAGGCCGCCCGCGTCCTGCAGCCGCGGACGGTAGCGCTGCGCCGGGAGCTGCACCGGGCACCGGAGCTCGGACTGCACCTGCCCCGCACCCGGGACGCGGTCCTGCGGGCCCTCGACGGGCTGCCGCTGCGGATCCGCACGGGCGGGTCCTGCACCTCGGTGACCGCCGTCCTCGACGGCGACCGTCCCGGGCCGACGGTGCTCCTGCGGGGCGACATGGACGCGCTGCCGCTGCCCGAGGACAGCGGACTGGACTTCGCCTCGGGCACCGACGGCGTCATGCACGCCTGCGGGCACGACACCCACACCGCCATGCTCGCCTCGGCCGCGCGGCTGCTCGCGGACCGGCGGGACCGGATCGCCGGCCGGGTGGTGTTCATGTTCCAGCCGGGCGAGGAGGGGTTACACGGCGCCCGGCACATGATCGACGAGGGCGTACTCGACGAGGACCCCGAGCTGGCCTACGCCCTGCACATCACCTCGACGGTGCCGACGGGGCAGCTCCACCACCGGCCGGGCCCGATCATGGCGGCCGCGGACGTGCTGCGGGTCCGGGTGACCGGCCGCGGCGGGCACGCCTCGGCCCCGCAGGACGCCTGCGACCCGGTCCCCGCCGCCGCGGCGATGGTCGGCGGCCTGCAGACGCTGCTGACCCGCCGGGTCGGGCCGCAGGAGTCCGCGGTCCTCACGGTGTCCCGGATCGAGGCGGGCACCACCGACAACGTCATCCCGGAGACCGCGGAGCTGACCGGGACACTGCGGACGTTGTCGCAGCCGGTGCGCACACTGCTGCACCGGGCGGTCACCGAGCACTGCCGGCACACCGCGCTGGCCTACGGCTGCACGGCCGAGGCCGAGATCGTCCCGGGCTACCCCGTCACCCGCAACGACGACCGCGCGACCGCCGGGCTGGTCCGCGTCGCGGAGAAGGTGCTCGGCCGCGGCGCCTGCGTGGCGATGCCGGACCCGCTGATGGGCTCGGAGGACTTCTCCTACGTGCTGGACCGGGTGCCGGGCTCGCTGGCGTTCCTGGGGGCGCGGCCGCCGTCGGTCGACCCGGCCCTCGCCCCGCCGAACCACTCGAACCGGGTGGTGTTCGACGAGGCCGCGTTCCCGGCGGGGGTCGCCGTGTACGCGGGACTCGCCCTGGCCGCGACCGGCTGAGCCCCGCCCGGTACGCGACGGCGCCGCACCCCTCGTGGGATGCGGCGCCGGGAGCGCGGACGCTCAGACGGTCTCCTCGACCTGCTCGGCCGGGGCCACACGGCCGTAGCCCTTCCAGGTGCGCTGGGCGTAGGCGGCCAGCGCGGAGGTGACCGCCAGGCCCACCCCCGTGCTCGCGATGATCGACAGGAAGACGGCGTTCGACACAGCCATGACGGCTCCTCCTCACACGGGCACGCTTGCGAGTCCCACGGGCGCTACCTGCGCCCGCCGACCACGGTCCCACGTCGGAAAAGCGCTGTCCCGCCTGCGGAAGTACCGAATCGAATGACTCCGCTCACAGACACATCGGTGCCTCATCCGGCATGGGGGGCGACGTCTCGTTAACGTCGAGGAGAACTGTTTGACGAAACGGACAGAACGCCACGGATCGACAGTTTCCCGACGAAAGCTTCATCCGTGGCGTGCACTGTCGCCAGGGGGAACGCGTGGACGACACAGCAGAAGGGGCGGTCGACGGCGTCACCGTCACCGATCCCGCGACCATGCGGCGCGCTGTTGCGGCGGCCGCGGTCGGCAATATCACCGAATGGTTCGACTTCGGTGTCTACGGTTATCTGGCCACGACCATCGAGGCCGAATTCTTCCCACCCGGGCCGCTGTCCCAGGTGGCGGTGTTCGCGACGTTCGCGATCGCGTTCTTCTTCCGTCCGCTGGGCGGGCTGTTCTTCGGTCCGCTGGGCGACCGCATCGGCCGCACCAAGGTCCTGTCGATCACGGTCATCCTGATGGCGCTGGGCACGTTCCTGATCGGGCTCATCCCGTCGTACGCCTCGATCGGGCTGGCCGCGCCGATCCTGCTCGTCGCCGCCCGCGTCCTGCAGGGCTTCTCCACCGGCGGTGAGTACGCCGGCGCCATGACCTTCATCGCCGAGTACGCCCCCGACCGTCGTCGCGGGTACTTCGGCAGCTTCCTGGAGCTCGGCACGTTCGTCGGCTACGCACTCGGCGCCACCATCGCCTCGGTGCTGCCGCTGGTCCTCAGCGCCGAGTCCATGTCGAGCTGGGGCTGGCGGATCCCGTTCTTCGTCGCGCTGCCGCTGGGCATCGTCGGGGTGTACCTGCGGGTCAAGCTGGAGGAGACCCCGGCCTTCCAGACCCTGCTCTCGGAGTCCGAGGAGCGCGAGGGCACCCAGGTGAAGGACGGCCTCAAGCTGATCTTCACGAAGTACCTGCCGACCTTCGTCATGGTCGGTGGCGTCGTCGTCGCCTGGAACGTCACGAACTACATGCTGACCAGCTACATGCCGACCTACCTGGAGACCACGGTCGACCAGCACGGCGGCACCTCGATCGACTCCACGACGTCGTCGTGGCTGCAGATCGCGGTGCTGTGGCTGGCGGTGTTCATCATCCCGCTGCTCGGGCGGCTCTCCGACCGCACCGGGCGCAAGCCGATCATGCGGGTCGGTGCGGGCGGGCTGATCGTGCTCGGCATCCCGATGATCCTTCTGATGCAGAACGGGTCGGTGCCCGCGGTGTTCCTCGGCCTGCTGGTCATGGGGCTGCTGCTGATCTGCTTCTCGGCCACCGGACCGTCGACGCTGCCGGCGCTGTTCCCGACACAGATCCGCTACGGCGGACTGTCGATCGCGTTCAACATCTTCGTGTCGGCGTTCGCCGGGACCGTGTCGCTGGTGATGTCGGCGCTCGTCCTGTCCACGGGCGACCTGCTGTGGCCCGGCTACTACCTGATCGCGGCGGGGGTCATCGGCGTCGTGACGCTGCTGTTCCTCCCCGAGACGGCGAACCGGCCGCTGCGGGACTCGCAGCCGTCGGCGGGGTCGGTGGACGAGGCGCGCGAGATCGCGGCGACGATGCACGCCGCGCGCTGACCACCGGTTGTCGGAGTCGGGGAGCGACGGCACGCTGAGCGCGTGCTGCCGCTCCCCGATCTGTTGCGGGCCCTCGACTCCGGGGAGCTCTCCCCCTCCGAGCACGTCGACGACGTGCTGTCCCGGCTCGGGTCCGACACCACGAACTGCGTGGTCGCCCTCGACGCCGACCGCGCCCGCGAGCGCGCCGCCGAGCTGACCGCGCTGTCCGCCGCGGGACGACGGCTGGGCCCGCTGCACGGCGTCGCCGTGGGGATCAAGGACCTGGTCGACGTCACCGGGCTGCCGACCCGGTGCGGCTCGCGGCTGCTGGCCGACGCCGCCCCCGCGACCGCCGACGCACCGGTGGTGACGATGCTGCGGGCCGCGGGGGCCGTGGTCGTCGCGAAGCTCCACACCCACGAGTTCGCCTACGGCCCCACCGGCGACGTCGCCGCCACCGGCGCGGCCCGCAACCCGCACGACCCGGCACGGATCACGGGCGGCTCGTCGTCCGGGTCCGCCGCGGCCGTCGCCGCCGGGCACCTCGCGCTGGCCGTCGGGACCGACACCGGGGCGAGCGTGCGGACCCCGGCCGCGCTGTGCGGCGTCGCCGGGCTGAAGCCGCGGCGCGGGGCGATCCCGGGGGAGCGGGTGTTCCCGCTGGCCGAGTCGTTCGACACGGTCGGGCTGCTGGCCGCCGACGCCGCCTCGCTCGCCGTCGCCCGCACCGCGCTCGGGGAGCCGGGCGCGTCGGCCGCGGCGGTGCTGCCCCGGATCGGCGTCGCCGACGACGACTGGTGGCGCCCGCACGACCCGGTGATCGCCGACGCCGTCCGGGCCGTGGCCGACGCGCTCACCGCGCTCGGCGCGCCCGTCGACGCCCAGGACACCCCCGGCGTGGCCGAGCTCGCCGCCACCTACCCGGTGATCACCGGCGCGGAGGCCTACGCGACCCACCGGCGCTGGTTCGCCGAGCGCCGCGACGAGTACCAGCCCGCGACGGCCGCCCGGCTCGCCCCGCACGCCGAGGCGCCGGCGCACCTCTACGTCGACGCCCGGCGCGAGCGCCGCCGGGTCGGACGCGCCCTGCTCGACCGGCTCGGGGCCTCCTGCGACGTGCTGCTCTGCCCCACCACCCGGCTGCGGGCCACGCCGATCGGCGCGACCGAGCACGACGGGGTGCCGGTGCTGCCGTCGATGCTGCAGCTGACCTCGCCGTTCAACCTGCTCGACCGGCCCGTCGTCGCGCTACCGGTCCCGGTGCCGGGGCTGCCCGCGGGGGTGCAGCTGGTGGGGGTCACCGTCGGTGAGGACGTGCTGCTGGGGCTGGCGCGGGCGCTGGAGAGGGCGTTGCGGTGATCACCGGGTCGGGCGGTGCGACGAGCGGAGTCCGCGCGGGGCCGGGAACCGCGGTCTCTACCCTCGTGACGCATGCGAGCGGTGTGCGTGCTGGGGACCGGACTGATCGGCGGGTCGCTGCTGCGGGCCGCGGCCCGCGCCGGACGTGAGGTGTGGGGCACCGCCGCGTCCGAGCCCACCGCGGCCGCCGCCGTCGCCGACGGGTTCGACGTCACCACCGACACCGACGCCGCGCTGGCCCGGGCCGCCGAGGCCGACGCGCTGGTCGTCGTGTGCGTCCCGCTGACCGCGCTGGAGGCGGTACTGCGCCGCGTCGACGCGGTCGCCCCCACCTGCCGGCTCACCGACGCGGTGAGCGTGAAGGTGCCGGTCGCCGACGCGGTCGCCCAGTTCGCACCGCGCACCCGGTTCGTCGGCGGGCACCCGATGGCCGGCACCGCCGAGTCCGGGTGGCCTGCCGGGTCCGCGGACCTGTTCACCGGCGCCGCCTGGGTGGTCGCCGCCGACGACGGCCTCGACGTCGAGGTGTGGCGCGACGTCGCGGAGCTGGCCTGGGACTGCGGGTCCCGGGTGGTGCCCGCGGCCGTCGACGAGCACGACGTCGCCGTCGCCCGGATCTCGCACCTGCCGCACCTGTTCGCCGCGGTGCTCGCCTCCGTCGGCGCCGGTGAGCAGGGCGACGACCTCGCCCTCGCCCTGTCCGCGAGCTCGTTCGCCGACGGCACCCGGGTGGCCGGGACCCGGCCCGAGCTGGTCCTGGCGATGTGCGAGGGCAACCGGGGCGCGCTGCTCGCCGCCGTCGACGACGCCCTGGGCAGGCTCGGCGCGATGCGCGGGGCGCTGGCCTCCACCGGTGGGCTGGCCGCGACCGTGCGCTCCGGGCACGAGGCGCGGATGCGGTGGGCCTCGACCCGCGAGCCGCTGGAGGTGCCGGTCGACCTCGGCGCACCGGACGTGTTCTCCGAGCTGCGCGAGCTCGGCCGCCGCGGCGACGTCGTCGAGCCGGTGAAGCGCTAGAGCGTCACCCGGGACGCGACGCCCGGGTAGTCGAGGACGAAGCCGTCGTCGTCGACGGTCATGTCGGCGGCGAACGAACCCGCGGCGAAGCCGACGACCGCAGGTGTGACGGGCGACCCGGCCGTCACGGTGCGGTAGGTCTGCTCGGTGTTCTCGACGGTCAGTGTCGGGAGGTCGACGAACACCATCGGCAGCACGTGCTCGGCGGGCTCCCGGTGCAGGGCGAGGCGCCGGACCGGGAGCGCGTTGAACACCGGGCTGAAGGCGAGGTCGACGTCACGGGCGCCGCCGAAGTGGCCGCGGCTGCCGCCGGAGCCGTCGTCGACCAGCCAGACGCCGTCGGTGCTGCGCGACAGCGTGAGCTGCTGCTCCCCCTCGGCGGTGGCGACGTCGACGGCGAGCCGCGACAGCGTCCCGTCGCCGGCGACGACGAGCCGGTAGGACGCGGTGAGCACCCCGCCCTCCCCGCCGCGGATGATCCGGCCGACGGCACGGAACCCGCCGCCGTTGGTCGTGATGCGCGCCGACTCCATGCCCGCGGCGCCGTCGGTCTCGGGGTCGGACCGCCAGGTCAGCATGACCGCCACGCGCGTCACCTCCGGGTCGTCGATGTCGGGCACACCGAACCACATCGCCGCGCGGACCACGCGAACGGGTGATGATCAGGCGTCCTCAGCGGGGCTCCCGGCGGACGTCGGCGGCGTCGACGTCGTCGCGGATCCCGCGGAAGACCGGCTGCCGCAGCCGGCCGGCCGCCGTCCACCCGAGGTGGGCGACCTCGGCGACGACCGTCGGGGAACACCAGCGTGCGCCCGCGGCGTCGACCCGGGGCAGGACCTGCGCGAACGGCGACTCCGGTGCCCCGGTCAGCCGGGCGGTGAGCAGCTCCTGCACCGCCGCCCCGGCCAGCCCGGACCCGACCCGGCCGGCGAACTCCAGCCCGTCCGGCCCGGGGACACCGAGCAGCAGCGCCCCGATCCGCCCCGCAGCACCGGACCTCTCGGGTTTCCAGCCGCCCACCACACAGGACTGCGAGTGCCGGTGGGCGATCTTCACCCAGTCCGGGCTGCGCCGGCCCGGCCGGTACCGCGAGTCCTCCCTCTTGGCGACGACGCCCTCCAGCCCCCGCGACGCCGTCACCTCCAGCAGTGCGGCCCCGTCCGGGTAGAGCGGCGAGGTCTCGACGTGCGGGGTCGCGGACAGGTCGAGCCGTTCCAGGGTGGCCCGGCGCTCGGACAGCGGGCGGTCGAGCAGCGGGACCCCGTAGAGGCGCAGCACGTCGAACACCATGAACGTGACCGGGCGGCCGCCCGCGGGGCCGTGGATCCGGTGGGCGAGCGCGGCGAAGCTGGGGACACCACCGTCGAGCAGCACCACCTCGCCGTCGAGGAGCACGTCGGGGGCAAGGTCCACCAGACCGGCGAGCTCGGGGAAGTTCGCGGTGACATCGCGGCCGGAACGGGTACGCAGGCGCAGTGCCGGCTCACCACCGCCGTCGGTGACCTCGGCCAGCACGCGCATGCCGTCCCACTTGACCTCGAACGACCAGCCGGCCCCGGTCGGCAGGGGTCCGGGGGTGGCGAGCATGGGCTGCACACCGTCATGCTGTCACTTCGGACGGCACGCGAGGGGGGACCGTATGCGCGCGATCTGGAGCGGGGCCGTGTCCTTCGGGCTGGTCAGCGTGCCGATCAAGGTCTATTCGGCGACGTCCAACCACGACGTCCGGTTCCACCAGGTGCACGGTGAGGACGGCGGCCGCATCCGCTACAAGCGGACCTGCGAGGTGTGCGGCGAGGAGGTCACCTACGCCGACATCGTGAAGGGCTTCGAGACCCCCGACGGCGAGCTGATCACCCTCGACGACTCCGACCTCGCGTCGCTGCCCGTGAAGACGGGGCACGAGATCGACGTCATCGAGTTCGTGCCGAACGACCAGATCGACCCGATGCTGTTCGACAAGAGCTACTACCTCGAGCCGGAGACCAAGGCCGCCAAGCCCTACGCGCTGCTGCGCGAGGCACTCGAGGAGACCGACCGCACCGCCGTGGTGAAGGTGGCGCTGCGCCAGCGCGAGACCCTCGCGCTGCTACGGGTGCGCGGCAAGGCGATCGTGCTCCAGACCCTCATCTGGCAGGACGAGATCCGCGAGCCGGAGTTCGACATCCTCGACAACGAGGTCGACCTCAAGCCGCAGGAACTGAAGATGGCGTCGTCGCTGGTCGAGAGCATGGGCGCGGACTTCGACCCGTCGGAGTTCCACGACGAGTACCGCGACGCGATGGCCGACCTCATCGAGGCGAAGAAGTCCGACGGCGACGCCCGCCCGGCGCCCGCCGCGGAGGCCCCCGACGACGGCGGGGACTCGATGAGCGACCTCCTGTCGGCACTGCAGGCCAGTGTGGACGCGGCCCGGTCGACGAAGTCGGACTCCGGGTCGGGGTCCGGGCCGACGGAGAAGAAGACCCCGAACCGGCGATCGTCCTCCCGGACGAAGAAGACCGAGGAGAACGACGCCGAGACCGGCACCGACGACGCGAAGCCCGCGAAGCCGGCCACCACACGTCGGCGGTCGACGAAGAAGACCGCCTGACCGGCGCCCTCAGGGGCCGAAGCTGGACTCCGGCGGCGCCTGGTCGTTCTGCAGGGCGCCGAACAGCGCCTGGGCCCGGGTGCGGTCCCAGCGCAGGTTCGACCCGCCCGCGCTGCCGCCGATCGGGACGGTCGTCTGCACGCCGTCGCCGCCGGAGACGCCCTTCATCCCCCAGGCCAGGCCGGCGAGGTTCCAGATGTGGTCGGCGTCGTCGACGGTGATCGTGCCGGTCACCGCGGACGCCAGCGGGACCATCCGGAACGGGTTGATCAGCGTGAGCGGGCTGGTGGCCCTGCCGAGCAGCGCGGAGAGGAACTCGCGCTGGCGCTGGACGCGGTCGAAGTCCGAGCCGGGCGTCGCGCGGGTGCGGACGTAGCCGAGCGCGGTCGTCCCGTCGAGCTCCTGGCAGCCCGCCTGGATGTCGAGGCCCGCCTTCGGGTCGTCGATGGCGCGGGGGACGCACATGTCCACCCCGCCGACCGCGTCGACCGCGCCGACGAACCCGCCGAAGCCGACTTCGACGTAGTGGTCGATGCGCAGGCCGGTCGCGGCCTCGACGGTCTCGACGAGCAGCTCCGGGCCGCCGAGCGCGAACGCCGCGTTGACCTTGTTGCTGCCGTTCCCGGGGATCGGGAGGTACGAGTCGCGCGGGATGGAGACGAGCACGCTGCCGGAGCTGCCCGTGTGCAGCAGCATGATCGTGTCGGTGCGCTGGCCCGCCGCGTCGCCGGTGGCGAGGCGTTCCTCGTCCTCGGCGGAGAGTCCCTCGCGGCTGTCCGATCCCACGATCAGGTAGTTCGTCCCCGACGACGACGCCGGGGAGTCCGCGGGCAGCGCCTGCACCCGGGTCATGTTCTGGTCGAGGTAGACGCCGAACCCGACGAACGCGACCAGCAGCAGGATCAGCACGGCCTTCCAGCGCCCGCGGGTGGCACGACGGACGCGGCGCCAGTCCGGCATCGACGGGCCGCGGGTGACCCGGCCGTCGCGGGGGGCCTGCGACGCGGGATGCACCCCGGCCCCCGCTCCCCCGGCTCCGGAACCGGCAGGGCGCGGCATGACCGGACCACGGGGCGGCGCGGCGGCCCGGGTCGGTGGCGGCGCCCCGGCGACCCGGCCGGGCGGCGGCTTGCGCAGCGGGCCGCGGCCCCCGCGCGACGGCGGGGCCCCGGGCGGCTGCTGCGGCGGGGACGGCGGCGGGAGCGGACGGCCCCCGTGTCCGGGCAGCGGGTTGCGGGGCTGGTTCGTCCAGCCGGGGCTGCCGGGCCGCGCGGGACGGCCGCCGCGCGGCGGCTCGCCCTGCGGCGGACGCCCGCCCGC
>JAESFO010000761.1_pt1 | contig 14225 bp, 11 predicted proteins | sample 9269421 | NCBI WGS metagenome assembly JAESFO01 (sample SAMN14502839, study PRJNA617101) | algae metagenome | isolation source: Nostoc desertorum CM1-VF14 and co-occurring heterotrophs from rocky... | place: USA: Clark Mountains, San Bernardino, California | collected 2000-06-05 | reverse complement strand
ATCAAGGCCCGCGGTTTTTTACCCTTGCTTTTTAACAGGGAAATTTTAATTGATTCTATAAGGCTGGTGTCTCCAAGTGTTGTTTTTACGCGCAATAAGCCCAGAACCAAGTTAAAAGACACTACCAGCGATAATACATTTTCGGTAGCTGAGGAAATGGGGCGTATTTCCAGGTCTATAACCGATGCGATCAATGTACTACAGATAGACAAATTCAGGTTGGATGACGGTAGTTTTTCTCTGATCGATAAAACAAGAGCAGGGGAACAACCGTTTGCTGTAGATAACATCTTCATTCAACTCGATAACCTGCAGGTAGATACTACTACGGGAAAGAAGGGGCAACAAAAGATATCCTTTACGGACAATATAGCGGTAAGAACCTTTAATCAAAATATTGCTTTTCCCGGGGGAAGACATTTTATTGCTTTTAAGGATTTCAGGGTGAACCTGCAAAACCAACGGGTAGAATTCGACAGTTGTACTTTAAGAGCGGTTAAGGGAGACAGCTCGCGTACGGCGTTTAAAATATTTTTTGACAAATTACAGTTAACCAATATTGATTTTGATTCTTTATATAGCTCCGAAACTATTATAGCCGATTCTGTGTATTGCAGCCGGCCACAGATTTTCCTGGATATTGACAGTGACCGGAAAGACAATGGAAAAAAGAAAGAAAAGAAAGTAGGTGTAGAAAGAGTGGATGCTGTAATACAACAGTTATTAGGTGATATGCGCCTGGGATACGTAGGTGTAAAGAATGCTGATATTGATGTTAATACGATTAAGAAGGGAAGAACCAGTACTTTTTCGTCGAGGGATAATAGCTTTGAAATATATAAGCTAACCGTTCGGCAAAATGAAACCAGGCCTATCTCGCTGGATAAGTTTGTAATGTCGCTGCATAATTATGAAAATGTAATAAGGGACGGCCGTTACGCCATTGCTTTTGACAGTGTACGTTTTGAAGATGATATCATTAATTTGAGCCAGTTTAGTTTTAAAGAGCTGGACAAAGGTAAAACTGTGAAAAGTCTTTTAATGCCCAGTTTCCAGGTAAGGGGCCTTTCATGGGAATCACTTTTGTATGAAAATGTATTTGCTGCGCAGAGTGCGACATTCTATGACCCCAAAGTAAATTATACTTTGAATGGCGATAAAAAGAAAACGAGGTCAAAGAACCTGTTTGAAACTTTAAATAGCGTAGATGATGTAATGGATCTTAAGAACCTGGGTATCTACCGTGGAGATATTCAGTTGAACTTTAGTAAGGGAGGTTTCTTACACCTCACCAATACTAACCTCGATTTGCGGGCCAACGATTTTACCAGCGCCAGCAAGATCAAGAATGTGCAGCGGTCGGTAAATATTCTGAGCTTTGATAAAGGGGTTTTCCAAAAAGGCGACCTGACGGCAAATCTGCACCAGGTGCATCTTTCCGAGAATAAAAGTGGTTTGCGTGCCTCCCGCATGGATATAAAAGGAAATAACTTAAAAGCCAGTGCGCACAACATTTTTATCGGATCGGTTATTTTAGACAGTGCCAATCAGAGCATTTTAGTGGACGGAGTAAAATGGAATAAAGCCACCGTACTTATGACACCGTCTGGCAAAAAAAATACAATAACAAAAGTTGGAAAAAATAAGACTCCTTTAGTACTTCGCGGCATACAGGGTGCTAATACGTCAGTAGATCTTACATTGAATCAGAACCACATTACGGGTAGCTTCAACACTATTCTTTTAAATGAATTTATAAAGAATGCAGGGGGTAAACCGGAGATAAAAGGATTGAGTCTCGATGGCCAGAACGTATTGTTGATAGGCCCTGATCTCCGCGCTTCGGTTGATAAGCTGGACATCAAAGACCAAACCCATAGTGTAATTGAAGGTATTGAACTACAACAGCAAAGCCAGTTTGATACCATTATGGCAGTTATACCCAGGCTTACCATCATTCCTAATATTACAGAAATTATAAGCGGTAACCTCACGTTGCAAGGGTTGGTGTTACAGGAGCCCAAATTGACAGCCACCATCGGGAATAAAGATAGTGCTGCTAAAAAGGAAAAGAACGCCACTACAATTGAAATAGGAAGTGCATTGCTGCAAAAACCTGATATTGATCTGACGCTGATTAATAAGCAGGATTCTGCCAGCTATATAAAATGGGATGGAACAAAGCTGAACAGTTATTTAAAAATCACCAATCTTACATCCACGCCGGCGATTCCGCTCAAGGCCGACCAGATCAAAATGTTTCTTACCAACTTTGAATTCGTTACCGCCAAGGCAAAGAAATATGCTACGAATGATAACAAACTTAATATTGAGTTAAACGATGTTGTACTAGCTAAGAACAGCGATGGCAAAATGGATTGGCGCACCAACCTCAATATTCTATCGTTAGATAAACTGGCTTTTGATAGCCTAGGTAAAAATAATGCAGTACTTGAACTGGATAAAGGCGATGTGAGAAATGTAGCCTTAAATTCTAAATACGTGGGTAGCGTGGGTGATATTATCACCAACAGTTCACATCTGAGCATCAATGGTACCAATGGCAAATTTGCAACAGGAAAAAATACGCTGAAATGGTATGGTTTTACAGTTAAGGATCGGGTGCTGGGTGTAGATTCATTCAGCCTCATACCCAAACAATCGGTTGAAGAATACCGTACCGCTAAAGCTTATAATGAAGACTACCTGCGCATTAAAACAGGAAAGATCATTGGTGGCCCTATTGATCTTGAAAAATATAATCATGACAGTATATTAAGTATAGGTCGTATAGAATTGAACGATGTGGATCTTTTTACGTTCAAGGATAAATTACAACCCGATACCGCCAAGCGTTACAAGCCATTGCCGGCAGAAATGTTGCTGGGGCTGAAAAGCAGTTTGAATATTGATAGTGTGAAGCTGAACAATATGCATGTAACCTATTGGGAGGTTAATCCTGTTACAGATACCTTAGGCATTATACCAGTGTCTAATCTTAATGTGTTGATGCGTAATATCAAAAACTATGATATTCGACCAAACGATAGTATTTACATCATGGCTTCTGCCGATGTGCTGGATCAGCTACACACAACCCTCGACGTTAGCCAGTCTTACAGCGATACTACAGGATACATGCGGATGAACCTTACAACGGGGCCTATGGATCTGGCACAATTTAATGTAGTGCTGGTTCCCCTGGTAGGTGCCAAAGTTTTTGATGGGCAGCTTCAGCGTTTACAGGTAAATGCCATAGGAACCAATGACGCAGCCATCGGCTCTGCATACATGCATTATAAAGGATTGAGGATTGGGCTACTCAATAAAAAAGATCTGCCTAACCAGACGTTCATGAATAAAGTAGTAAGTAGAATAGCGATGGCTTTGGTGGTAAGAAAGAATAACCGGGGAAAAGAGTCGCTGGTATTTTTCGAACGGTGGCAGGATAAGTCGCCCATTAACTATATTATTAAAACTACGCTGGAAGGTATTAAGTCGAGCATCGGTTTGCCAGGTGCCAAAAAGAAGCTTAGGAAGTATAACAAAAAAGTAGCAGCAACCAGGAAATAATAAAGATGAATATGAAAACGATCTCCATGCCAGGTGACTTTTATTTTAAAGGATACCGGTTCTCTTTTGATAAACAGGCAATTCCTAAAGACGCTGTGTATGATTATCTTTCGGGGGAGAGCTATTGGGCTAAAGGTATTACTATGGAACTGGTAGAACGATCTGTTGAAAACTCAATTTGCCTGGGTATTTATAATGTTGAAGGACAGTTGGTGGGCTTTGGCCGGATGATTACCGACCAGGCTGTATTTGCCTACCTGGCTGATATTTTTATATTGGAAGCCTATCGTGGAAAAGGGCTATCGAAAACAATGGTTCAGGCGTTCTGCGATCTGGCAGAGCAATTCCAGGTGAGGCGTACGATGCTGGCTACACTGGATGCGCACGGATTATACGCTCAGTTTGATTTTGAGCAACTCACTAATCCTGAACGATTCATGACCCGCAGCGGAGTAACCTATTAGGTCTATTCGGTTTATATGTTTATTTGCGGTAACTTTGCACGCTTTAATCGCCCGGCTTTGTTATGGAACGAATTTATTTAGATAATGCAGCAACAACCACCTTGGACAAGGAAGTGCTGGATGCTATGTTGCCTTATATGACTACTCATTTTGGTAATCCTTCTTCAATTTATTCTTATGGAAGGGAAACCCGTTTAGCAGTAGAGAATGCACGCAAAACCGTGGCAAGGTTACTGGGCGCTCATCCGGGTGAAATTTTCTTTACCAGCGGTGGCACAGAAGCCAATAATACAGCGATACTTGCGTCTTTAAGAGACCTGGGTTGTAAACATATCATTACATCTCCCATCGAGCACCATGCGGTACTCCATACTGTGTCCCATTATACCAACGACGGCATTTCGCATAGTTACGTAAAATTGTTGCCAGACGGGCATGTTGATTTAAAAAACCTCGAAGAGCAACTGGCTAATGCAAAAGTGAAATGTCTGGTAAGCCTTATGCATGCCAATAATGAAATCGGTAATCTTTTAAGCATTAATGCGGTAAGTGCACTCTGCAAAAAATACAATGCTTTGTTTCATTCAGATTGTGTGCAAACGGTTGGTCATTATCCAATAGATTTAAGTCGCATACAGATTGATTTTATTTCTGCTGCTGGTCATAAATTTCATGGCCCGAAAGGAACAGGCATTTTATATGTGAGCCGTGAACTACAGGTAAAACCTATGATACATGGTGGTGGACAGGAGCGTAACATGCGGGCAGGTACTGAAAATATTTACGGCATAGTTGGGTTTGCCAAAGCGCTGGAGCTGGCCATGTCGAATTACGAAAAAGATTCGGAGTATATCAAATCACTTAAGACATATATGATAGAGCAGCTGCTGGAAAAAATACCAGCAGTAAGTTTTAACGGTGATTACGCCGGGAGCTCGCTGTACACGGTTTTAAATGCAGCATTTCCTTTAACCGAAAGGTCGGAGATGTTATTGTTCAACCTCGATATCAATAATATCTGTGTTTCTGGTGGCAGCGCCTGTAGCAGTGGTGCCAGCCAGGGTTCGCATGTCATTAATATTATTAGCGGTGATCCCAATAAAGTTGCCATACGCTTTTCTTTTTGTAAGCATAATACAAAAGAGGAAATTGATACAGTAATTGACAAATTGAAAGAACTATTATAATTGTATTTGTAACCTTTTTTACTACTGATGATTACAAGACCGCCTTTGGGTGGTTTTTATTTTTCTGTCACCCGGTACTCGGGGTCATTATCCATAATATCTACCTCAATTACCCCTGCCGCATTAGATAACAAACGCCTGCAGTCTGCACTGAGATGCGTTAATCTCACCGTCTTACCAAGTTCGGCATAACGCCTGCTTAATTTATGAACGGCGTCTATAGCACTCATATCACTGATGCGACTTTCTTTAAAGTCGATGATAACCAATTCAGGGTCATTGATAACATCAAATTTCTCGGCGAATGTGGCGGTAGAACCAAAAAACAATGGCCCATAAATTTCGTAATGCTTAATACCTTCTGCATCAATGTATTTTTTAGCTCTGATGCGTTTGGCGCTTTCCCAGGCAAAAACCAGTGCAGCAATAATGACACCTGTTAATACTGCCAGCGCCAGGTTGTGCAGCCATACGGTAATAGCGGCTACCAGTATACCCACAATAATATCTGCCGTTGGCATTTTATTAATGATGCGAAAGCTGGCCCATTCAAATGTTCCGATCGCTACCATCATCATTACACCTACCAGGGCGGCCATGGGTACCCGGCCAATTAAGGGTGCGCCAAATAATATAATGGCTAAAATCGTTAATGCAGCGATGATGCCTGATAAACGAGCCCTTGCACCGGCTGATAGGTTTACAAATGTTTGGGCAATCATGGGACAACCACCCATACCAGAAAAAAAGCCATTGAGCAGGTTGGCCGTGCCCTGCGCCAGGCACTCCCGGTTACTGTTGCCCTTGGTGGCGGTTATTTCATCTACCAGGTTTAAAGTAAGTAATCCTTCTGTTAAGCCTACACAGGCCATCACCAGCGCATAGGGGAAAATGATCTGCAAGGTTTCCAGGTTGAAGGGAACGGATGGTATATGAAACGGAGGAAATCCGCCGGCAACCGAAGCAATATCTGATACCGTTTTAGTAGAAATTCCAAAAAGCTCCACTACAGCAAAAACCACTGCAATTGCCACTAAAGATGAGGGAATTGCTTTAGTGATCTTCGGAAAAAAAATAACTATGGCAATGGTTAACGCTACCAGGCCCATCATCACGTATAACGGCATGCCCCCTAACCACGCATCGCCGGCAGCTGTTTTAAATTGGTTCAGCTGCGACATGAAAATAATGACGGCCAATCCGTTTACAAAACCATACATCACGGGCTGCGGTACCAGGCGGATGAATTTCCCAAGCTTCAAAACGCCTATGAGTAACTGAATAATACCAGCCAATGCTACTGCAGCAAAGACATAGTCGACCCCGTTCGATTTCATCAATGCGATCAGGGTAACAACAGTGGCGCCCGCTCCGCCCGAGACCAGCCCCGGGCGACCCCCGAGAATCGCGGTAACCAATCCCATAATAAAAGCAGCGTACAAACCCGTAAGTGGGTTAAAGCCGGCCAGGATCGCAAAAGATAAGGACTCCGGGATCATAGTCATCGCAACGGTAAGACCTGCCAGTATTTCGGTGCGGTAATTTACCTTTTGAGAAAAATCGAATAAACGTAGGATGGGGGTCATATTTTAAAAAGTTGCAAAGGTAGCAAAAGGTAATTGATGCATAAACTGGCTTATTTTTAGAATAACAGATCAATCACCTTTTACAGGCTTTAATACTTACCGTTTATGAAACGTATTATTCTTTTTGCTATCATAGCTTTAGTTGCCGGCTCTTTTACAAACGAAGCCCGAAGCCAGGGCGCAAAGCGCAATTTTCGTGTTATTGCTTATTATGCATCTAATGCTTCTAATATCGACAGCTTCGCAACGGATCAGCTAACGCATATTATTTATAGCTTTTGCCACCTGAAAGGCAATCGTTTGGAAGTAGATAATAAAGCAGATTCCCTCACCATTCAAAAGCTGGTATCCCTGAAAAGAAAGCATGCTCATCTCAAAGTATTATTATCTCTGGGCGGCTGGGGCGGTTGTAAAACCTGCTCAGATGTTTTTGATACAGAGGAGGGCCGGAACGAGTTTGCCGTGTCTGTAAAAGAGCTGGCTGACTACTTTAAAACAGATGGTATCGACCTGGACTGGGAGTACCCGGCCATAGAAGGTTATCCGGGGCATCCGTTTAAACCGGAGGATAAAGACAACTTTACAGCGCTTGTAAAGGCCTTGAGAGCTTCGTTGGGCAATAAGCAGGAAATCAGTTTTGCAGCTGGTGGTTTTCCCCAATTCCTGCGGGAGTCGGTTGATTGGGCTAAAGTTATGCCGGTAGTGGATTATGTTAACCTGATGAACTATGATATGGTACATGGTAATACGCCGCATACGGGCCATCACACACCTCTATACACTACCGATGGGCAGACGGAGTCGGTGCATGCCTGTGTTACTTACCTGGAGTCGATTGGTGTGCCCAGGCATAAGATGGTGATAGGCGCGGCCTTTTATGGAAGGAGCTGGGGACAGGTAGCAAATATCAATAACGGCTTACACCAGCCTGGAGTATTTAAAAACTTTTTGTCGTATAACATTTTTGATAATGTGGTTAATGAAGCAAACGGTTTTTCTTTTTATTATGATGATAAGGCCCAGGCAAGCTACGCCTATAATAAAGAGACAAATGTGTTTGTAACCTTTGATGATGAGAACTCCATCCGGAAGAAGACGAAATACGCGCTGGATAAAGGATTGGGCGGCATTATGTTTTGGGAGTTGAGTATTGACAAGAAGGAGAAGGGGTACCTGGGGGTGATTGATGCGGTGGTGAAAGGTGGGCTGGTTGATTAGTTGATTAGTTGATTGGTTGCTGGTGTAAAAAAGGCTGATGTTAAGCGTTGATAAGTTAATCGGGAGATCATTGTATCCATTAGTCAAATACCAAAATATAAAATGCCCGGAGATATATCCAGGCATTTCGTTAATATATTCTTTAGGATGCTTCCTTGTCAACTATTCAACTTGTTAACTAACTCCTTCCTTCTAAGTAGCCCATCCTTTATCACCTTTCTGGTAAGGCATACAGCCATCATACTTACCAGGAACTGCCGAATAACGTAAAGCCTTGGTAGCGCCCGGCTCTGATGTAAAGAAGCCTAGTAAAGTCAGTTCTTTCATCATGCTGAAATAATGTTTCGACATGCGCGCCTTGCCGTAACCGAAATTGCCTTTTGATCTTTCGATAGAATCCTTGGCGTTTTCTTCTTTATCAAGCGCTGCCTGCTTCGCCTTATAATCGTCTGTGCCTGTGTAATCCTTCGCCTCTTTATCCAGTGCTGTCAGCAATTCAGTTCTTTGCTGGGGCTGCATCTGCATAAAGCCATTCTGGTATTTCTCCTTGCTTAATTTTTCAATAGCGCTCAGCCCTTCCTTAAATACCTGCTGGTCTTGTGGCGTATAACAGTCGCGCACCATCACATTCATAAATTCGCCCACTTTTGCATCTTTGGCTCCGGGCGTTGTTGTTTTAGGTAAAATGGTTTCGGCTATTTCATCCAGATATGATATCTCATCTTTGGTGAAAAAATCAGGGAGTACTTCGGCTCCTGCTTCGGCAGCTTCTTTTTTAGGGGTGGTTTTACAACCGGTTTGAATGAACAACTCTGCCCCCAAAACAGTGCCACCCATTAAGAGTGCAACTTTTTGTACTGCTTGTCTTCTGTTCATGTTGTATAATTAGTTTGACAGTTGATGATTTTATTTGATAGTCCGTAGTCTACCGACCGGGCTACTATAAATTTCCTTTTTTAAGCTCGTTTACTGCGAAATCAGCTGCACGGGCCGTAAGCGCCATATAAGTTAGGGATGGGTTTACGCAAGCTGCACTGGTCATGCAGGCGCCATCTGTTACAAATACATTTTTAGCATCCCATACCTGGTTATTGCCGTTAAGTACAGATGTTTTAGGGTCGCGTCCCATACGGGCGGTACCCATTTCATGTATACCCTGACCAAAGCCGTATACGCTGTCATATGTATGTACATCTTTCAATCCTGCTGCTTCCAGCATTTCTGCAGCATCATTCATCATATCTGCACGCATTTTCATTTCATTCTCTTTAATCTCTGCGTCGATATTTAGCACCGGTAAGCCCCATTTGTCTTTTACATTCTTATCCAGCGTTATTTTATTATCATGATAAGGCAGGATTTCTCCGAATGCGCCTAATCCCATAGTCCATGCTCCTGGCTCAGATAATGCTTCTTTTAATTCAGCTCCCACACTATATTCGGCAATGGTTCGCTGCCAGTTCTGGCGGCTTGCTCCACCCTGGTAGCCAAATCCACGCAGGTAATCTCTTTTATCGTTGCCAATATTTCTGAAACGTGGAATATAGATGCCACCTGGCTTACGACCGAAATAATATTTGTCTTCGTATCCTTCTATTTTACCTGAAGCTCCACAACGGAAATGATGGTCCATCAGGTTATGGCCTAATTCGCCGCTGCTGCTTCCCAGGCCGCCTTCCCATACATCTGTTGCAGAGTTCATCAGTACCCATGTAGAGTTCATTGCAGAAGCACAAACAAAAACTACCTTAGCAAAGTACTCATAGGTTTGATTCGTTTCTGCATCAATAATCTCAACCCCTTTTGCTTTTTTGGTGTCTTTATCGTAAATGATTTTTGTTACAATTGAAAACGGTCTTAAGGTAAGATTACCGGTTTTCATCGCCGCGGGCAGGGTAGACGATTGTGTGCTGAAATAGGCACCAAAAGGACATCCCAGCCAGCATTTATTGCGATACTGACAGGCAGTTCGTCCGGGTAAAGGCTGTGTAATATTGGCCACCCTCGCATTGGTTATAATGCGCGAGCCTTTATAGTGTTTTTTTACACGGTCTGCCACATCTTTTTCTACACAGTTCATGGGCATGGCCGGCATCAGGTGGCCGTTAGGGTATCCTGGAAAGTCTTCGTTGGTGCCATTAATTCCAGCAAATTTTTCTGCGTAGGTATACCAGGCATCCAGGTCTGCATGACGTATCGGCCAATCTACACCCACGCCGTCCTTGGCATTGGCTTCAAAGTCGATATCGCTGTGCCGGTAGCTCTGACGTCCCCACATTAACGATCGGCCACCTACATGGTATCCCCGGTACCAGTCGAAGCGCTTGGTTTCAGTATAGGGACACTCCTTTTCATTTACCCAATAATCCAGATTGGTTTCATTTAAAGGGTAGTCTCTTTTTAAAACAGGATGATCTTTGATCATTTCCTGTGTACGTCCGCCCCGATGGGGAAAGTCCCAGGGATTTTTATTGGCGTTTACATAATCCTGTACGTGCTTAATATCACGCCCTCGTTCCAGCATGATGGTTTTAAGTCCTTTTTCGGTGAGCTCTTTTGCGGCCCATCCTCCGGATATACCACTACCAATAACAATAGCGTCATAAGTGTTATCTGCCATATAGAAGTTTTCTTTTAAATATAGTTTTCGAATAGTACAACAAGCCGTTTCATTGCAAGCAGGTTTTAAAGATATTCAAAATCGGTGAAATCATTCGATCCGTGGAAATATTTTCCCAGACCTGACAAAAAAGCCCTGGAGCTAACAGTTTAAGCCGTTGGCTCCAGGGCCGGGAATTTCCTTTAAATCATCAGCTGTAATTTCTTAACGCTGAAAGATATATACTTCTCTTCCGGTAGTAGTAGAACGCTGAAGTGTCATCCGGCGAAACGATCCTGCAAGATTTTCCTGTATCTCGAATTGGTCACCACCATAAAGAATAGTTTTGGTGTCTAAAAAAGAATAGGTTTTTGCAGACGCCGGGTTTTCCACTCCGCTGGAATTATAAATATAAACCTTGTTATCAGATTTGAATTCTGCCCATCCCGCACCAGCCGTGAGGTGCTCGGAGCTGGCAGGTTCGGATGCGTTGGCCAGATATATTTGCCTGGTTAGCTCCCATTTGCCTGTTCTCGCATTATTGCGGACAGTATCTAATCCCAGTCCGTCGCGGGTTTTACTGCATGATGCGAATGAAAAGAGAGCCATAGCGCCCAACAGAAAAAAGGATGTGATTTTTTTCATTATCAGTTTTTTAGTGATTACGGATTAAAACGCTGAATGTAAGGATTGTGATGAAGGGAAATTGGTTGCATGGACGAATGTTTGGGATGTTAATTAATATGTTGTCAACGAATTTGCGGATATATCCTGATCAATATCTCCAAATAAACATGGTTGTTCTAAAAAAATTATCTTTGCAGTATGCAAAACAACACAGATACAAGGTTTCAGGAAGACGTGGATGTATTGACACTCACTGCTTCATCCTGCCAGCTGATTGTCTGGAATGATGAAGTAAACACTTTTGAATGGGTGATTGAAACATTGATGGACATTTGCGGACACAGCTTCGAGCAGGCTGAACAATGCGCCTATATCATTCATTATAAGGGTAAGTATGCCGTTAAAGAGGGCCAGTTCGATGACCTGAGGCCTATGTGCGAGGCTATCATTGACAGAGGTATTAACGCTACTGTTGAAGAAGTGGTTTCATAATCAATACGTTTCTGCTGATTTTTTTAAAGGATCAATTTTAAGATAGTAATGGCAATTTTTGCCCTTGATGAATCCATTCACTTTCCTCCTGTTCATTTAGCCGAGCCAGATGGTTTATTGGCAATTGGTGGCGATCTATCCTCTGAGCGGCTTTTATTGGCTTACCAGTCGGGTATTTTTCCATGGTACAGTCAGCCACCTATACTCTGGTGGTGTCCCGATCCCAGATTTGTGTTATTTCCCCATGAATTAAAGATCAGCAAAAGCCTGAGGCCATTATTGAATCGCAATGCTTTTGAATTTACGGTGAACAAAGCTTTTAAAGAGGTGATCAGCCATTGTAAAAACGTTGACCGCCCGGGCCAACCCGGTACCTGGATCGGCGATGAAATTGTGGATGCCTATTGCCGGCTGCACCAGTTGGGATATGCGCATAGCGCCGAGGTTTGGCAGAACGGCAGGCTGGCAGGTGGTTTATATGGCATCAGGTTGGGTAAGGTGTTTTTTGGAGAAAGTATGTTTAGCCTGGTAAGTAATGCCTCCAAATATGCGTTTACCAAATATGTACAACAGCTTATGGAAGATGATGTACAGTTGATAGATTGCCAGGTGCATACCGGATACCTGGAAAGCCTGGGTGCCAGGATGATTGAAGGCAGTGAATTTCAACAGTTGTTGAAGCAGCTAATTGCATAACTGCTTAAAAATAAAAATCCCGGCAATTACCGGGACACTATTTTCAATCAACTAAAACCTGGTTGAAAAAATATTAGGTAACATGTCTCGCCAGGTAGGCCAGTCATGCTTGTAGTTGTTACCCCAATTGTCGAAATCATAGTTGATGCCCTTATCATACAGAATCTTTGCAAATTCTCCTCCAGCCCTGGGATCTTCGTAAGAACCGCTGCCCGTTAAAATATGTATATGGTTACTGCGCCTGATATTTTCTAATACATAATGGTCAGAGAGATTGGGCATATAATGTTGCGGGCTGTTGAAATACACGTTGTCGTCCATGTAACCATTGCTATAATAAGTGAGATCATAAACGCCACTCATGGCAATCACACCATTAATAAGATCAGGTCGTTTTAAAAACAAATTCATACTATGCAGCGCTCCAAATGAAGCACCGCTGATAAACACCGGTGTTTCCGGGCTGGTTTCGCTTTTGATATAGGGGATCACTTCGTTGTATATATAATTGTTCCATTGAACATGGCGGTGCGATTTATCCCAGGGTGCCATATTATTGTTCATCCAGCTTTCGTTATTCACGCTGTCCACCGAAAACACTTTCATTTTACCCGCGTTAATAAAAGGCGCCAGTGAGTCAATCAGTTGAAAACGCTCATATTCCAGGTAATCTGCAGCCGCGGTGGGCACCAATAACAGCGCAAAACCATAATTGCCGTAGCTAACAATGGGCATGTCTTTATTTAGGGAGGGACTGTGCCAGCCGAAGACCTTTCTGTTCATATATTGATTTATTGTTTTGTGTAAAATAGAGTATTAATATCATATATTGGTAATATTTTGCCATTAACTATAAAAATATCCTGAGCGGTAATAAAAAGGGGTGGGCATCCTGATAAACCTTGTGTTAGTTTATCGGCCTGATTCTGCTAATTTTGGCGTTTCATAAAAAAGTTGAGGAAATGAAGTTGATACAAACGGCAGAAAGGGTGTCGCAATTAGATGCATCGGATAATTACGTATATCAAAGATCGCTATTGGCCTATGATGAAGCTGCGAAGCTGGTTTCGGGAGATGTATTGGAAATAGGTACCGGAAGTGGTTATGGGATTGAATTGATTGCCTCCAAAGTAAACCGCTTTGTTACCATCGATAAATTTGAAAATGACAACGTTGCGCCATTACTGCAAAAACATTCGAATATCAAGTTTCTAAAAATGAATATTCCTCCTTTTGAGGGAATTCCGGATAATACTTTTGATTTTGTGATCACCTTCCAGGTAATTGAGCATATAAAGAACGATAAGCTGTTCACCAAAGAAATTCACCGTGTATTAAAACCCGGGGGTAAGTTGATTGTAACCACGCCTAACAAAAGAATGTCACTCACCCGTAATCCCTGGCATATAAGGGAATACCTGGTTCCCGAATTGAGAGATTTACTATTGAAAGATTTCAGCAGTGTGAAAACATTAGGAGTGTATGGCGATGATACAGCCATGGAGTATTATTATGCTAATAAAAAAGCAGTAGACCGAATTACCCGTTTTGACTTTTTGAATCTTCAGCATAATTTACCTCGTTGGGTATTGCAGGTGCCCTATGATCTTTTAAACCGTTGGAACCGGAAGAAAATGTTAAACAGTGATAACGAAATGGTAGCTAAGATTAAGATGAGCGACTTTTTTATTGCGGAGGCCGGTAACGACTGTCTGGACCTGTTTTATATTGCAGAAAAATAATTTAGTAAATTTGAGTACTAAATTGTGTCTATATGAGTGTA
>JAESFO010000760.1_pt1 | contig 14239 bp, 9 predicted proteins | sample 9269421 | NCBI WGS metagenome assembly JAESFO01 (sample SAMN14502839, study PRJNA617101) | algae metagenome | isolation source: Nostoc desertorum CM1-VF14 and co-occurring heterotrophs from rocky... | place: USA: Clark Mountains, San Bernardino, California | collected 2000-06-05 | reverse complement strand
CATCCGCTCGTGGGCGCGGGCCAGCGCGGCGGCGTGGTCGACCCCGGCCCGGTCCAGCTCGGCGTGCAGGGCCCCGGTGACGCCGAACGCCGCGGCGGCCTCCTCCAGCGCCAGCCACAGCATGGGTGCCGCCTTGCTCTGCAGCGCGAAGCAGGCCTTCAGCCCGCTCGCGGCGCCCAGGTCGGTCCCGGCGGTGCCGAGCACCCTGGCGTCGAACGGGCCCGGCTCGAACAGGGTGGCGGCGGTGTCCGCCCCCGGCCCGGACAGCCACAGCGTCGTGGTGCCCGCCGTCCAGGCGGGCGGGCCGATGACGGCGCCGTCGCAGACGGTCGCGCGGTCGCCGAGCAGTGTCGCGATACCGCGGACGGTGTCCGGGGACACCGCGTTGGCCTCGACGTAGAGCGGGCGGTCGGTGCGCCCGGCCAGCCCGGCGCCCGCCAGGCCCGCGACCTCGCGCGCGGCGTGCGGCGGGCAGATCGACACGATCACGTCGGCCCGGGCGGCGAGGTCGGCGACAGTCGGCACCGCCTGCAGGTCGGCCAGCTCGGCGCGCTTGGCGGTGGCGTGCGAGCGCCCGGCGTCGGCCCAGATCACCGCGCCCGCGCGGGCCTTGAGCGCCGATCCGAGCGCGGCGCCCATCGCGCCGGGGTGCAGGACCCCGACCACCGGCCGGGCGGGCAGGGACACCGGCTGCGCGGACGGCGACGACATGGGGTGATGATGGCACCCCGCCCCGCCCGTCGCGGCGGGCTCACCCCGTCCCGAGTGCGGCGGCCGGGTCGTCGAGCACCACGCGCGGCCTGCGGGCCCGCGTCGAGGAACCAGGTGTCGTCGTCGACGGCGGTGGTGTGCCGGACAGGCGCCCGGCACACCACGGGACGACGGTCTCGACTGGCGTGTCGGGCGGGCGGGGCGGCACGGTCGTCGGATGACCCCTGATCCCCTGTTCACCGGCGACGCGGTCGGTGGCTGGCTGCAGCTGCCCTCCCCCGCCGTCGCCGAGATCGCCGGCTCCGTCGGGTTCGACCTGGTCTGCGTCGACACCCAGCACGGCCTGATCGGCGACGACACCGTCCTGGGCATGCTGCAGGCCCTGTCCGCGACGGGCACGCCGTCGCTGGTGCGGGTCCCCGGCCACGGCGCCGAGGGCATCGGGCGGGCCCTGGACCGGGGCGCCGACGGCGTGATCGTCCCGCTGGTCGACACCGCCGAGCAGGCCGCTGCAGCGGTCGCGGCGTGCCGCTACCCGCCGGACGGGGTCCGCAGCTTCGGGCCGGTCCGCCCCTCGTGGCAGGGCCGCGACGTGTTCGCACCGCCGCGCACGGTGGTGATGGTGGAGACGGTCGCGGCCGTGGCGAACCTGGCCGACATCGTGGCCGTCGACGGGGTCGCGGCGGTGTTCGTCGGGCCGTCGGACCTGGCGCTGGCGCACGGGCTCCCGCTCGCCGCCCAGGGCGACGGCGGCCCGGAGTCCGACCGGCACGCCGAGCTGGTCTCCGGGATCACCGCGGTGTGCGCGGAGGCCGGGGTACCGGTGGGGATCTACTGCGAGTCCCCCGCGCACGTCCGCCGCTTCCGGGCGCTGGGGTGCACCTTCACGATGCTCGCCGCCGAGCAGGCGATCCTGCGGTCGGCGCTGGCGGAGAAGCTGGCCGACGCCCGGCCCTGAGCCGTCAGCCCGCGGAGCGGCCGGGCGCTGCGGGGCGGTCGGGCACAGCGGGCCGGTCGGCCGGGGCGGTGCGGGCGGGCTCCCGGGCGTCGACCATCGTGAGCCCGGTGAGCCGGCCGGCCACCCCGCGGTGGCCGGTGCTGCGCCGGAGCCCGACCAGGCCCGCGATCCCCCACAGCAACCCGAGCACGCCGAGCGCGCCGGACGGCCCGGACAGCAGCAGGAACCCTCCGGTGCCGAGCAGTACCCGGGCGACGCGGCGCCCGCGGCCGGGGATGCCGCCGCCGGGCAGCGCAGGCCGCAGCCGCACCGCCCGCTGGCCGACGGTGCCGCCGCGCCCCACCAGGGGCACCACCAGGAACACCAGCAGCGGCAGCCAGAACCCGAGGACGGTGTTCGCGGTGTCGAACCAGTCGGGCAGCGGCCCGCCGGTGTACCCGGTCAGCGCGGTCCCGGCGAGCAGCAGCGAGCCGAGCAGGGACCCGGTCACCCAGACCGCCGCCAGGTCGCAGAGGGCTCCGAGCAGCCGGCGCCCGGCCGTCACCGGGGCCGGCCGGTCGGGGTCGGCGCCGGCGTCCCACGAGCGGGGCCGCACCAGGGCGGCGGCGAGACCGCCGAGCAACGCGCCCGCGGTGTTGGCGATCAGGTCGTCGACGTCGGCGAGCCGGTAGGCGCACGGGAACAGGAACCAGTTGCCGGTGTACTGGGTGGCCTCGACGAGCAGGGACACCGCGAGCCCGGCGGCCACGGTGACCGGTAGCGAGCGACGGAACACCCCGCGCAGGAACCAGCCCAGCGGCGCGAACAGCGCCACGTTGAGCACCACCTGCTGCACCGCGGCGTTCGCGAGCCAGGCCCGCACCCCGGTCGAGTCCTGGCGGGCGGCGATCCGGGTGACGTCGCCGACGAAGGCGAACGGCCGGGTCTGCAGCGAGTCCGCCGCGGTGCGCCCGGCGCAGAACGCCGCGTCGACCTGGGGCAGCGGGAGCAGGGTGTAGCCGAGGACCGCCAGCCCGTACACCGGGACGGCGACGAGTACGGCCAGCTCGCCGGGCCCGAAGCGACCGCGGCGGCGGTAGGTCAGCGCGACGGCCGGGACGAGTACGGCGAGCACCAGCGCCGACCCGAGCCCGATCGCGAGCACCCCGGGGATGATCCGGTCGTTCACGGTCGCCGACGTTAGCGATCGTCCGGGGTGCGCCCGGGGACCGAAACGGGTGGTTCAGCCCAGGACGTCGAGGATCTGCTGGGCGGCGAGGGTGGGGGTGAGCCCGCCGTCGCGGACCTCGGCGGTGAGCTTCGGGAGCCGCTCGGCCGTCGCCGGGTCGTGCAGCACCCGGTCCATGAGCCGGTCGCGCACCATCTGCCACATCCACTCGACCTGCTGGTCGGCGCGCCGGGTCGCGAGCTCACCGCCCTTGTCGAGGGCCTCGCGGTGGGCGGTGACCTTCTCCCACACGGTGTCCAGGCCCTTCCCGGTCTGCGCGGAGCAGGACAGCACCGGGGTGCGCCAGTGCGCCGAGGTGGGGGTCATCATGTGCAGCGCGCCGGCGAGCTCGCGGGCCGCGGCGCGGGCGTCGCGCTCGTGCGGGCCGTCGGCCTTGTTCACGGCGACGACGTCGGCGAGCTCCAGGATGCCCTTCTTGATCCCCTGCAGCGCGTCGCCGGTGCGGGCGATGGTGAGGAACAGGAAGGTGTCGACCATCCCGGCGACGGCGGTCTCGGACTGGCCGACCCCGACGGTCTCGACGAGGACGACGTCGAACCCGGCGGCCTCCATGACGACCATCGTCTCCCGGGTGCGGCGGGCGACCCCGCCGAGCGTGCCCGCCGACGGCGACGGCCGCACGAACGCGTGCGGGTCGACGGCCAGGCGCGGCATCCGGGTCTTGTCACCCAGGATGGACCCGCGGGTACGGGTGGACGACGGGTCGACGGCGAGGACCGCCACCCGGTGCCCCCGGGCGGTGAGTGTGGAGCCCATCGCCTCGATGAAGGTCGACTTCCCGACCCCGGGTACCCCGGAGATGCCGACCCGCACCGCGTGCCCGGCCTTCGGGGTCAGCTCCAGGAGCAGCTCCTGGGCGGCCCGCTGGTGGTCGGGCCTGCTGGACTCGACCAGGGTGATCGCCCGGGCGAGCAGGGTGCGGTCGCCGGCCAGGACCCCGCGGGCGAGCTCCGCGGGGTCGGGGACGCGAGGGGCCATCGGCGGGACTCTCCTTGCGGGTCGGCACCGCGCCCGGTGCGCGGGTGGGCGCACCGGGCGCGGCGACGGCGGCACGATGACGAGCCACCGTGACGGCGGCGGTGGCTCAGTCGGCGTAGACGCTGCCGGGGGCGGACGTGTCCGGCTCGTCGTGGCCGAGCGCGGCGGCCAGCTTGCCGAGCAGGTCGACCGCGGCCTCGGCGATGACCGTGCCGGGCGGGAACACCGCGGCCGCGCCCATCTCCAGCAGCTCCGGCACGTCCGCGGGCGGGATGACCCCGCCGACGACGACCATGATGTCGTCGCGCCCCAGCTCGGCGAGCTCGCGGCGCAGCTCCGGGACCAGCGTGAGGTGCCCGGCGGCCAGCGAGCTGGCGCCGATCACGTGCACGTCGGACTCGGCGGCCTGCTTCGCGACCTCGGCCGGGGTCTGGAACAGCGGCCCGACGTCGACGTCGAAGCCGATGTCGGCGAACGCGGTCGAGATGACCTTCTGGCCGCGGTCGTGGCCGTCCTGGCCCATCTTCGCGACCAGGATGCGGGGCTGGCGGCCCTCGTGGCCGGCGAACTCGGAGACGAGCTCGCGGGCGCGGTCGATCGCCGGGTTCTGCCCGGCCTCGGCGGAGTACACACCGGAGATGATGCGGATCTGTCCGGCGTGGCGCCCGAAGACCTTCTCGAGTGCGTCGGAGATCTCCCCGACCGTGGCCTGGTCGCGGGCCGCGTTGACGGCCAGCTGGAGCAGGTTCTCGTCGTCGGAGCGCGACGAGCCCTCGGCGATCTTCTCCGCGGCGCCGGTGAGCGCGCGCAGGGCCTCGTCGACGGCGCGGTCGTCGCGCTCGGCGCGGAGCCGGGCCAGCTTCTCGAGCTGCTCGCGGCGCACGTTCGCGTTGTCGACCTTGAGCACGTCGATCTGCTCGTCGGCCTCGACGACGTACTTGTTGACGCCGATCACCGGCTGGCGGCCCGAGTCGATCCGGGCCTGGGTGCGGGCCGCGGCCTCCTCGACGCGCATCTTGGGGATGCCGGCGTCGATGGCCTGGGCCATGCCGCCGGCCTTCTCGACCTCGTCGATGTGCGCCCACGCCCGCTTCGCGAGGTCGTAGGTGAGCTTCTCCACGTAGTAGGAGCCGCCCCACGGGTCGACGACGTTCGTGGTGCCCGACTCCTGCTGCAGCAGCAGCTGGGTGTTGCGCGCGATCCGCGCGGAGAAGTCCGTCGGCAGCGCGAGGGCCTCGTCGAGGGCGTTGGTGTGCAGCGACTGGGTGTGGCCCTGGGTGGCGGCCATCGCCTCGACGCAGGTGCGGACGACGTTGTTGTAGACGTCCTGCGCGGTCAGCGACCAGCCGGAGGTCTGCGAGTGCGTCCGCAGCGACAGCGACTTGGCGTTCTGCGGCTCGAACCGGTTCACGAGCTTGGACCAGAGCAGGCGCGCGGCCCGCATCTTGGCGACCTCCATGAAGAAGTTCATGCCGATCGCCCAGAAGAAGCTCAGCCGCGGGGCGAACTTGTCGATGTCCAGCCCGGCGTCGACCCCGGCCCGCAGGTACTCCACGCCGTCGGCGAGGGTGTAGGCGAGCTCCAGGTCGTTGGTCGCCCCCGCCTCCTGGATGTGGTAGCCGGAGATGGAGATCGAGTTGAACTTCGGCATCTCGCGGCTGGTGAAGCCGAAGATGTCGGAGATGATCTGCATCGACGGCTGCGGCGGGTAGATGTAGGTGTTGCGGACCATGAACTCCTTCAGGATGTCGTTCTGAATGGTTCCGGTCAGCTTCTCGGGGCTCACGCCCTGTTCCTCGGCGGCGACGATGTAGAGCGCCAGCACCGGGAGCACGGCGCCGTTCATCGTCATCGACACCGACATCTTGTCCAGCGGGATGCCGTCGAAGAGCTGGCGCATGTCGAGGATCGAGTCGATCGCGACCCCGGCCATGCCGACGTCGCCGGCGACGCGCGGGTGGTCGGAGTCGTAGCCGCGGTGGGTGGCCAGGTCGAACGCGATCGACAGGCCCTTCTGCCCGGCGGCGAGGTTGCGCCGGTAGAACGCGTTCGACTCCGCGGCGGTGGAGAACCCGGCGTACTGGCGCACCGTCCACGGCTGGTTGGTGTACATCGTCGGGTACGGCCCGCGCAGGTACGGGGTGATGCCCGGGTAGGTGTGCAGGAAGTCGACGCCGGCGAGGTCGTCGGCGGTGTAGAGCGGCTTGACGCCGATCCCCTCCGGCGCCTCCCAGACGTCGGCGGAGCCGGTCCAGGTGGTCGCGGGGGTGGTGTCGCCCAGCAGCGGCACGCCGGTGAAATCGGGAATGCTCACTTCGAGCCCTCCAGGTGGGTGTACACGTCGTCGAGGACGGCGAGGGCGTCGCAGCCGGCGAACAGGTGGCCGTCGACGCCGGGCACCTCGTCCTTCGGCTTCCCCGCGAGCAGGATGCGCGCGGCACCGGCCTCGCGCAGCGCGGCGGCGGTCTCGGCGGCGCGCTCGTCGTAGACCGTGTCCGAGGAGCAGAGCACCACGACCGGCGTCCCGTCCTTGCCGTAGGCGTCGACGACGTCCGCGGTGGAGTCGGTCGGGCCGGCGTCGACGGTGTCGACTCCACCGGCGGCCAGCAGGTTGCGGGTGAACCCGGCGCGGGCGGTGTAGACCGCGAGCGGGCCGAGGGTGGCGAGGAAGGCGGTGGGGCGCGAGCCCGTCTCGCCCAGCAGCGCGTCGGAGCGGTCCCGGTGGGCCTCGTAGGCCTCGGCGGGGCGGTAGAGCGGCAGTCCCCCGCGCTCGACGGCCGGCGGCAGCGGGGTGCGCTCGACCGGCTTCTCGTTCAGGTCGGGGAACTCCGAGACGCCGGTGAGCGGCGTCCTCCGCTTCGCGACGTCGGCCTCGCGGCGGGCGCGGACCTCGCCGACCCGCTCGGCGACCAGGCCGGAGTCGAGGGCGGCGACGGCCCCGCCCGCGGCCTCGATCTCGACGAAGAACTCCCAGGCCGGCCCGGCGAGGTCGTCGGTGAGGTGCTCGATGTACCAGGAGCCGCCGCCCGGGTCGATGACCCGCGCCAGGTGCGCCTCCTCCACGAGCAGGTTCTGGGTGTTGCGGGCGATGCGGCGGGAGAACGGCTCGGCGACGCCGAGGGCGGCGTCGAAGGGCGGCACGGTGACCGCGTCGGCCCCGCCGACGCCCGCGGCGAACCCGGCGACGGTGCCGCGGAGCATGTTGACCCACGGGTCGCGGCGGGTGAACAGCGCCTCGGGGACGGTGGCGTGCTGGGTCTGCGGCACGTCGGTGACGCCGGAGGCCTCCAGCACCCGGGCCCACAGCCGCCGCCCGGCGCGCAGGGCGGCGATCGTCGGGAACTGCTCGGGGGTGGCGGCGTAGCGGAACTCGAGCAGCCGCGCCGCGTCGGCGACGGCGATCCCGGCCGCGTCGAGCGCCCGCAGGTAGGCGACGCCCGCGGCCAGGGACCAGCCCAGCTCCTGGGCGTCGGAGCCGCCCGCCTCGCGGATCACGGTCGCGTCGACGGTGATCGCGGTGACCTTGTCGAAGGTGCCGTGGACGCGGCGGGCGACCTCGACGACCGAGTCGACGTCCGGGCCGGACCCCGCGCGGGCGCGCAGCCCGATCGGGTCCACGCCCAGCGAGCCGAGCAGCTCGGCGTCCTCGACGCCGTTGCGCGCGGCCAGGTCCAGGTAGGCGTGCGCGGCGGCGACCTGCTCGGTCCCGGCGTCCAGGGCGACCCCGGCCAGGTCCAGGTGCACGCCCTCCAGGGCGCGGGCCAGGTCGGCGACGGCGACGCCGCCCTCGCCCACGCGCAGCCACACCGAGGTGACGCCGCACTCCAGGTCGGCCAGCACGGCCTCGCGGACGGCCGCCGGATCGGTGCCGGCGTGGCGCTGGCGGATGTCCCAGCCGTCGGGTACGTGCCCGTCGGTGCGGGCGCCGCGGGTGAACGGCCACGACCCCGGCACGCCGGTGGGCGGCAGGTCGGTGGTGTCCTCGTCGGCGTAGAGCGGCGCGACACGGATGCCGTCGGGTGAGGTGCGGGTCAGGGTCTCGACCCCGGCCCCGAGCTCGGCGTCCTCGCCGATCCGGCCCGACTTGCGCACCACCGCGTCCGCGGCGGCAAGCCACTGGTCACGGGTGACCGGGTCGAAGCCACCGGCCAGGACCAGCTCCTCCGGCTCCACCGGACCGTCCACGGCAGAGCCCTCCGGACCGGCTGCGCGGTCGACCGCGCTGCGGTCACTGTCCGTCATCCGCTCTGTTCTCCTCACCGGCCCGCGGGGCGGCCTCGTTGCCCGCCGGATGGCGCCGTCGTCGACGCCACCGAAGTGCAGCGGAGTCTAGTGAGCCGGTGCCGCCGGGGGCATGCGCTGTGGCGAGGCGCGCACGGCCTGTGATGCACCCGACTGGCGCAACGGGACCGTCCGGGGGTCTCGCGGCGTACACCCGGCGGTTCCCCGCCGGTAGTCCTCACGGGTAGCCCCGGGCGGCCCCGGACGCCAGTCTGGGGCCGTGTCGACTCCCGGACCCGCACCCGCCGTCCCCGGGCTGACCCCGGTCGCCCGCGTCCACGTCCTGCTCGACCCGCCGCTGGAGGTCGGCCGGACCCCGTTCGGCCGGGAGCGGGAGATCCCCGTCGTGGGCGGCACGGTCTCCGGACCCGGCCGCGACGGCGAGGGCCTGCACGGCGAGGTGCTCCGCGGCGGGGCCGACCGCCAGCGGGTGCTCGACGACGGCACCGCCGTGATCGACACCCGCTACACCGTGGCGCTGCGGTCGGGGCACCTGCTGCAGCTGGCCACGGCGGGCTACCGCACCGGTCCGGCCCCGGTCCTCGACGCGCTGCTCGCCGGGGAGCCCGTCGACCCGGCCCGCTACTACTTCCGGGTCGTCGTCGACGCCCGGACCGCCGACCCGGACCTGGCCTGGCTCAACACCGCGGTGCTCGTCGGCTCCGCGGTCCGCACCGCCGACGCGGTCGCCTACGACGCCTACCTCGTGACCTGAGACGGGTGGGAACAACCGGGGGTGGGGGTGCATTGTGATCGGCATGCCCCCCGTGACCCGAGGATTCGTCGGGCGCAGGCCGCGGGACCGGCGGCTGCCACCCGGCCAGTACGACGCCGGTGACCAGTGGCCGGTGCTGACCGCCGAGCGCGCCCCCACCCTGGACACCGCCCGCTGGACCTTCCGCATCGACGGCCTCGTCGAGCGCCCGGTCGAGTGGACCTGGGACGAGATCCGCGCCCTGCCCCGCGAACGCTGGGACGGCGACATCCACTGTGTCACCACCTGGTCGAAGTTCGGGATGCGCTGGAGCGGGGTCGCGGTCGACACGCTGCGGAGACCGCGGGGCCGCTGCCGGAGGCACGGTTCGCCGTCGCGCACTCGCACTCGGGCTACACCACCAACATGCCGCTGTCCGACCTCACCGGCGGCCGGGCGTGGCTGGCGTTCGAGGCGCAGGGCGCGCCGCTGACCCGCGAGCACGGCGGCCCGGCGCGGCTGCTCGTGCCGCACCTGTACTTCTGGAAGAGCGCGAAGTGGGTCGCCGGGCTGCGCCTGACCGCCGAGGACGAGCCCGGTTTCTGGGAGCGCAACGGCTACCACGACCGCGGCGACCCGTGGTCCGAGCAGCGCTTCCAGGGCGACTGACCGTGGACACCACCCCGGCCACCACCCCTCGCCGGACCCTGCGCTGGCAGACCGCGACCGTGCTGTCGGTGCACGACGAGGCCCCGGGGGTGCGGACGTTCCGGCTCGGCCTGGCCGAGCCCGCCACGCACCTGCCGGGCCAGTACTACGTGCTGCGCCTGACCGCCGAGGACGGCTACACCGCACAGCGCAGCTACTCGGTGGCCTCCGCTCCCGACGGGCGGCCGGAGATCGCGCTGACCGTCGAACGTCTCGACGACGGTGAGGTGTCGGAGTTCCTGCACGACGTCGTCGTCGTCGGGGACGTGCTGGAGGTCCGCGGCCCGGTCGGCGGCTGGTTCGCCTGGGACGGGGTCTCCCCCGCGCTGCTGGTCGGCGGCGGCTCCGGCCAGGTCCCGCTGGCCGCGATGCTGCGCCACGCCCGCGCCACCGGCCGTCCCGACCTGGTCCGGATGCTGGTCTCGGTCCGCACCCCCGACGACCTGTTCTACGGCGAGGAGCTCACCGGTCCCCCGGTCACCACGGTGTTCACCCGGACCGCCCCACCCGGCGCGGTCCGCCCGGCGGGCCGGCTCACCCTCGACGACCTGGCCCCGTTGGTCCGCGGCGGGGAGACCGCGTTCGTGTGCGGCTCCCCCGCCTTCGCCGCCGCCGCGGCCGACCTGCTCGCCGCCGCCGGGGTCCCCGACCACGCGATCCGGGTCGAGCAGTTCGGCCCGACCGGGGCCTGACCCTGCGGCCCGCCGCGGGGGTGCGGCAGGATGACGCCGCCCCCGCCCGCGCACCGCAGGAGCCGACGATGACCGTCACCCCCGCCGAGACGTCGTTCGCGAGCGGCGGGCTGCGCTGTGCGGCCTGGCACCTCGCCCCGGTCGGCGACGCTCTCGCGAACGACCGCGGCCGCCCCTGCGTGGTCATGGCGCACGGCTTCGGCGCCACCCGCGACTCCGGGCTGCTGCCCTTCGCGCAGCGTTTCGCCGCCGCGGGCTGCGCGGTGCTCGTGTTCGACTACCGCGGGTTCGGCGCCTCGGACGGCACCGGCGATCCCCGCCTGGACCAGGACGTCCACCACGGCAGGCACCGCGCCGACTACCACGCCGCGATCGCGCACGCCCGCACACTGCCCGGCGTCGACCCCGAGCGGATCGTGCTGTGGGGCAGCTCGTACTCCGGCGGCCACGTCGTCCCGGTCGCCGCCCGCGACGGCCAGGTCGCCGCGGTGATCTCCCAGGGTGCGGCGATGGACGGGACCGCCGCGCTGCTGGAGATCCTGCGCTACGCCGGACCCGGACAGCTCGCCCGCCTCACCGGGCACGGGCTGCGCGACGCCGCCGCCGGGCTGCTCGGACGACCGCCGCACCGGATCGCGGTGTTCGGACCGCCCGGGTCGACCGCGGCGATCACCTCGCACGACGCCGAGAGCGGCTACTCCTCGATCACCGGGCCCGGGTTCCGCAACACCATGCGGGCCCGGGGCGCGCTGCGGATCCCGCTGAACCGCCCGGTGACGGCGGCGGCGCGGCTGCGGGCGCCGATCCTCGTCGTCGTCGCGGCGCGGGACTCGATCGCGCCGCCGGCGTCGGTGCGCGCGGTGGCCGCGCGGGCCGGGGCGGGCTCGGAGGTCCTGGAGCTGCCGTGCGGGCACTTCGACATCTATCTCGGCGCGATGTTCGAGCGGTCCGTGACCGCACAGGTGGACTTCCTGCGCCGCACGCTCGCCGTCGCCTGACTGGGCCGGACGGAGGACCCGCAGACCCCGGCTGGGGCAGCACCCTCTGTGAGCGGCCACACTCCGTAAAACTGAGCACCTATCGCTTACTCGCTCGCCGTAACGGGCCCCCGCCCCCGTGGCGATGTCACGGGGGACCACGGCGGCCTCACCGGTCCGTACCCCTGAACCCACAGGGTGCTCCCCCGCCGGACCGGAGGAAGCGTTCCGTCGCCGTGTAGGGAGATGACGGCACGTGACGATGTCCCCGCCCCGCGCGGGGGTCGCCGTGGCGCGCCCGGCCCCGGCCGGTGCGCCCGCGCGACACCCGGACCGCCTGCACCGGTTCTTCGAGGCCACGGTCGCCCGGACCCCGCGGGCGGTCGCGCTGCAGGACGGCGGCCTGGAGCTGACCTACGCCGAGCTGGACGCGCGCGCGAACCAGCTCGCCCGCCACCTGGCCGGGCTCGGCGCGGGCCCGGGCCGGCGCGTGGGGATCCTGCTGCACCGGACCTGGCGGACCTACGCGGTGCTGCTGGCGATCGGCAAGACCGGCGCCGCGTTCGTCCCGATCGACCCGGCGGCCCCGGCGGACCGGGTCGGCTACATCCGCGACGACGCCGGGCTGGACCTGCTGGTCACCACCTCGGACCTGGCGGGTGAGCTGCCCATGCCCGGGCTGGTGCTGCTCGACACCTGCGTCGACGCCGTCGCCGCGCTCCCCCGTCACCCGCTCGCCCCGGTCGCCCCCGACCCGGACCCGGCGCCGCTGGCCTACATCATCTACACCTCGGGCTCCAGTGGGCGGCCCAAGGGCGTCGCGATCGCCCACCCGAGCATCTGCAACTTCGTGCACGTCATCACCCGCGTCTACGACGTCCGCCCGCACGACCGCGTCCACCAGGGCATGACGATCTCCTTCGACTTCTCGATCGAGGAGATCTGGCCGACCTTCGCGGCCGGGGCGACGCTCGTCGTCGGGCCGACGGACTCGCGCCGGATCGGCGCGGAGCTGGGCGACTTCCTCGCCGACACCGGTGTCACCGTGCTGTGCTGCGTGCCGACCCTGCTGGCGACCATCCCGCGGGAGCTGCCCGCGCTGCGCACCCTGCTCGTCGGCGGCGAGGCCTGTCCGGCCGGGCTGGTGGAGCGCTGGGCGCGCCCCGGGCGGCGGATGCTCAACACCTACGGCCCCACCGAGACCACCGTGACCTGCACCTGGGGCGAGCTGCACCCGGGGAAGCCGGTCACGATCGGGCGTCCGGTGCCGACCTACTCCGCGGTGATCCTCGACGACACCCTGCGCGAGGTCCCCCGCGGTCAGGTCGGCGAACTCTGCATCGGCGGGCCCGGGGTCGGCATCGGCTACGTCAACCTGCCGGAGAAGACCGCCGACCGGTTCGTCCACCACCCCGCGGCGCCGGCTGACGGCGACGGGCGGCTCTACCGCACCGGTGACCTCGCCCGGTTCGACGAGCACGGCGAGATCGTCTACCTGGGCCGCGCCGACGACGAGGTCAAGATCCGCGGGCACCGCGTCGACCTGGGCGAGATCGAGACCGTCGCGCTGGAGCACGCCGACGTGGAGAGCGCCGTGGCCGCGGTCGCGAGGACCGACGACGGCACGGGTGAGGAGCTCACCGTCTACGTCGTCCCGGCCGCCGGGCCGGGCGGGCCGGTGGACCGGGCGGCGCTGCACGAGCTGCTGCGGACCCGGCTGCCCGAGTACATGGTGCCGGGCTACCTCGAGGTGCTCGACGCGCTGCCGATGATGCCCAGCGGCAAGGTCGACCGGCCGAGGCTGCCGGCCCCGTCCGGGCCGCGGATCGTGGTGACCCACGGCCCGCACGTCGAGCCGTCGACGGAGCTGGAGACCGGGGTCCGGGCGGTGCTCGCCGAGGTGCTGGCGCTCGACGCCGGCCAGGTCTCGGTCACCGCCGACTTCTTCGACGAGCTCGGCGGGCACTCGCTGCTCGCCGCGCGGCTGGTGACCCTGCTGCGCGAGCGCGGCGTCGGCCGCTCCCCCGCGGTGCGCGACCTGTACGAGCACCCGACGGTCCGCGGCCTGGCCGCGGCACTGGACCCCGACGCGGCGGGCGACGGCGGCGACGGCTCCGTGCCCCCGCCACCGCGCCCGGAGCCGCTGCGCCACTCGCGGCGCCGCTACTCCGCCGCCGGGACCACGCAGGGCGCCGCGCTGTTCGTGCTGATGCTGGTCATGACCCTGCCCGCGGCCGGGGTGTACGCCTGGCACGGCGGCCGGGTCGCCCCGGACGTGCTGGCCCAGCTCGCCCTCGGCGCCACCGCGATCTTCCTGCTGCAGCGTTGGCTGCTCGCCCCGCTCGCGGTGCGCGCGCTCACCGCCCGGGTCGCACCCGGCCGCTACCCCATGTGGGGACGGGTGCACCTGCGCCTGTGGGCCGCGGACCTGCTGCTGTCGATGTCACCGCTGCCGGTGCTGTCCGGCGGTCCGCTCGCCCCGGCCTACCTGCGGATGCTCGGCGCCACCGTGGGCCGCGACGTGCACCTGGGCACCTCGGTGCTGTCGATGCCCGCGCTGCTGCGGATCGGCGACGGCGCCACCGTCGGCTACGGCGCCGCGCTGCGGCCCTGGACGCTGGCCGACGGCTGGGTGACCGTCGCCCCGATCGCGGTCGGCGAGGGCGCCCACGTCGGCGCCAGCGCGGTCGTCGAACCGGGTGCGGTGGTCGGCGCGGACGCCGTCGTCGGGGAGCAGTCCGCGCTCGCCGCGGACCAGGTGGTGCCGCCCGCCGAGCACTGGGCCGGGTCCCCCGCGGTGCCCGACGCCGCCGACGCCGCGGTCGCCGAGCTGACCGAACGCGGCCCGGCACCGTCCTGGACGCGGCCGCAGCGGGCGGCCGCGCTGGCCGGGATCGTCGCGCTGGAGCTGGTGTCGCTGCTGGCGCTGGTCCCGGCGGTGCTGCTGGTGTGGTCGTCGCTGCTGCTGTTCGGCGACGGCCCCGCCCTGCTCGTCGCGGCCCTGGTCGGGCC
>JAESFO010000759.1_pt1 | contig 14288 bp, 13 predicted proteins | sample 9269421 | NCBI WGS metagenome assembly JAESFO01 (sample SAMN14502839, study PRJNA617101) | algae metagenome | isolation source: Nostoc desertorum CM1-VF14 and co-occurring heterotrophs from rocky... | place: USA: Clark Mountains, San Bernardino, California | collected 2000-06-05 | reverse complement strand
CCGGCTGGACGATCATGCGCGACGACTGGCTGTCGACCAGCTCCGCGCCGTCGGACAACATCCGGTACTTCGGGTTCGGCTCGACCAGCTCGCGCTGCATCGGGGTGGCCTACGTGCTGCTGCCCGACCGCTTCCACGTGCACCTGTCCACGCCGGCCGACCAGGCCGAGGGGATGCACGCCTTCGCCCGGGAGCTGCGGACGGCGGTGACCGAGCTGCGGAACCTGCTTGCCTGAGCGGGTTCACTGGTGGGATGGAGCGCGTCCTCGTCACCGGCAGTTCCGGCCACCTCGGTGAGGCGCTGGTCCGCACGCTGGCCGGCGACGGGGTGCCCGTCGTCGGTCTGGACCGGCGGCCCTCGCCGTGGACCGCGGTCGTCGCGTCGCTGACCGACCGCGACGCCCTGCGATCGGCGCTGCGCGGGGTCAGCCACGTGCTGCACACCGCGACGCTGCACAAGCCGCACGTCGGCTCGCACAGCAGGCAGGACTTCGTCGGCACGAACGTGTCGGGCACCCTCGCGGTGCTGGAGGAGTCCGCCGCGGCGGGGGTGCGGGGCGTGGTGTTCACGTCCTCGACCAGCGCCTTCGGCCGCGCGCTGACCCCGGTGCCGGGCGGGCCCGCGACCTGGATCGACGAGACCGTGGCGCCCCGGGTCCGCAACGTCTACGGCGCCACCAAGACCGCCGCCGAGGACCTGTGCGAGCTGGCCGCGCTGGACCCGGGGCTGCCGGTCGTGGTGCTGCGGACCTCGCGGTTCTTCCCCGAGGCCGACGACCGCGACGAGGTCCGCGCCGCCCACGACGACACCACCCTCAAGCTGGTGGAGTTCTGCCACCGGCGGGTCGACGTCGCCGACGTCGTGTCCGCGCACCTGGCCGCGGCCCGGCGGGCGCCCGGGCTCGGGTTCGCCCGCTACGTGGTCAGCGCACCGCCGCCGTTCCACCGGTCCGACCTCGCCGAGCTGGGCCGCGACCCGGCCGCGGTGCTGGAGCGGCGGGCCCCGGCGCTGGCCGCGCTGCTGGCCGACCGCGGCCGGCCGGTCCCGCCGGTGGACCGGGTGTACTGCCCGGACCGGGCGGTCGCCGAGCTCGGCTGGACCCCGGTCTGGGACGTCGACGCCGTCGTCGCGCGGGTGCGTGACGGCGGGCCGCCGCGCAGCCCGCTGGCCGACGCCGTCGGGGCGAAGGGGTACCACGATTCCCCGACCGGGGTGTACACCCGGTGATTTCACCCCGCCGGACCGGGTGACTGTAGGTCGTCAGGGCTAACGCCGTGGGTACGACCGGCGGTAGAGGTGACACAGCACGTGTCGCCGACCGTGACGCCGTACCCCGGAGGTCCTGCCATGACCGGCCCGCAGCACCGACCCAGCCCCGGCCCGCGCGGTGCCGACGCCGACCGCGCCCGGCCGTCGCCGCGACCGCGGCACGGGTTCGACGACCACGAGTTCCCCGAGGACTCCTACCAGGGCGGCTACCCGGACCTGCGCCCGTCGCGGCCGGTGGAGCGGGCGACGCCCACCGACCCGGAGGGCTTCGGCGAGCTGTACGGCGGGACCGGTCCGCAGCCGGCCGTGGGGCGGGGCGGGTACGCCGCACCGATGCGCTACGAGGGCTACGGCGCCCCCGTGCCGGCGGGCGGGTCGCAGCCGGGCGGCGACGACCCCGACGACGGCGGGTACGGCCCGTACGGCCGGGCCGCGCACCGCCAGTCCGAGGAGCCGGTCACCCCGACCCGGGCCGCCTACGGCGAGTACGGCGACCCCGGGTCCCGCGGCGGGACCGCGATCGACGGCGGCCCGCCCTACCCCGGCCCCACCGGCTCCGGGTACGGGCGCGCGCGGGCCCCGGAGGAGGACGAGCCGGTCCGCCCGGCCGTCCCGTACGACGACCCGGACCACGTCGCGGACCACGAGGACCTGCCCCGGGACGAGGTCGTCGGGGCCGGGCCGCTCGCCGCCGCCACGTCCGGCCACGACTCCGGCGACGACCGGGCCGGGCACGAACGGCCCGGGTACGGCGAGAGCGGCGGGACCGCGGTCGTCGAGCGCTCCGCCGTCGGGACCGGCGCCGGGGCGGTGCCCGCGCCGCGTCCGCCGTCGGAGTCCGGCGGCCGTCGTCCGGCGACGGTGGCCGAGGCCGCCGCGGCCCGGTTCGGCGCGACCGGACGGTCCGCCGACACGGCGGCGGCCGCACCGGCCGTCGAGGCGACCGGGCCGGTGACCACGACGTCCCGCGCGGCCGACCCCGCCACGGCCGCCGCGCCGGTGCGGGTCGCGAAGGACCCGACCGCGCTGACCGTGCTGCGGGTCCTCACCTACGTACTGGTGTCGCTGTCCTGCCTGGTCTTCCTGGCCGGGGTGGTCTACGGGCTCGTGGTGTACCTGGAGTTGCGCTCGGCGCTGGGCACGTCACCGCTGTTCGGGGGCGGCACGCCGTTCGGGAGCTGGTGAGGGCGCCGGGCGTGGCTCACGGCTCCGCGAGCCACGCCCAGGACAGCGGCGGGAGGTGGGCCCGCCCGCCCTCGGTGCGGACCGGCCCGTCCGAGGACAGCACCGTGTCCAGGCCGGTGACCAGGGCGGCGTCGACCGAGGCGGGCCGGTCGGCGACGTTGACCAGCCCGACGAAGCGGCCGCCGCGCGGGTGCCGCCGCGTCCACCCGAGCACCGCCGGGTCGTCGAGCACGGGCACCTCCACCGGCGCCGACGCGTGCAGCGCGGGCAGCTCGGCCCGCACCGCGGCGAACCCGGTCAGCGCACCGAACACCCGCCCCTCGACGGTGTCCGGGTCGTAGCGGCGGGCGAACGCGGCCTCGTCCATCGGGGGCCGGTGCATCCAGCGGTTGTCCGCGGCGCGCTCGGGGTCGGCGCGGTAGCCGGTGTCGTTGGCCAGGGCCAGCTCGTCGCCCATGTAGAGCAGGGGGATGCCGCCCCAGCCGTAGACGACGGCGTGCGCGAGCAGCAGGCGTCGCACTCCCGCGTCGAGGGCGGCGGGGTCGTGGCGGGCGCGGGCGTCGTCGATGCCGCAGAGCGCGGCGGCGCTGCCGGAGATGCGGGCGTCCCCGGTGTCCGGGTCCTCCTGGAACAGGGCGCCGCGGGCGAAGCTGCCCGGGAAGCGTCCGGCGAAGAAGTCGTTGAGGAACCGCCGGTGCGACGGGCCGTCCCAGCCGACGGCGGCGGCGTCGACGTCGGAGACGGCCCAGCCGATGTCGTCGTGGCAGCGGACGTAGGTCGCCCACGCCGTCGTCGGCGGGGCGGGGGTCATGCGGCGCAGCGCGTGCGCGGCGAGGCGGGCGTCGCGGGTGGCCAGGCTCGACCACACCATCACCATGAGCTGGTTGTGGTAGGCCAGCTCGCACTCGGGGCGGTAGCGGTCGTGCGCGCCGAGGTAGCCGACGAGGTCGTCGGGCGCGACGATCGCCTCCGCCTTGAAGACCACGGCCGGGGCCGCGATCCGGGTGAGCGCGTGCAGCGCCTGCAGCACGTCGTGGGCCTCGGGCTGGTTCTGGCAGTTCGTGCCGAGCCGCTTGCCGAGGAACGGTGCCGCGTCCATCCGCAGGACCTCGACCCCGCGCCCGGCCAGGGTGAACACGGTGCCGAGCATCGCGGCGAACACCTCGGGACAGGTCCAGTCCAGGTCCCACTGGTAGTCCCAGAACGTCGTCCACACCCAGCCGCCGTCGCCGCCGTTCGCCCCGGGCACCCAGCTGAACGATCCGGGCGCGCGGTCGGGGAAGACGTCGGGAATCGTCGCCTCCCAGGCGTCGGGCATCTCCCGGTCCGGGTAGGCGGTGTAGAAGCCGGCGTAGCGCGGGTCGCCGGCGAGCCAGCCGCGCGCCCACGGGTGCTCGGCGGCGGTGTGGTTGAGGACGAGGTCCACGCACAGGCTCATGCCGCGCTCGCGCAGCGCCCCGGCGAGGGACTCCAGGTCGTCCATCGTGCCCAGCCGCGGGTCGACGGCGGTGTAGTCGGCGACGGCGTAGCCGCCGTCGTTCTCGCCGTCGCGCGGCCTGAGCAGCGGCATCAGGTGCAGGTACCGCACGCCCAGGTCGGACAGGTGGTCCAGGCGGGTGCGGATGCCGCGCAGGGTGCCCGCGAAGCGGTCGGTGTAGGCGACGTAGCCGACGGTGCGGGGGTCCTGGAACCAGTCGCCGTCGACCTCGCGGCGGCGGTCGAGCTCGCGCAGCGCCTGCGGGCGGGCGGCCGCGGCGGCCAGCGCGGCGCGCACCAGCCGGGCGGTCAGCCCGCCCGGGTCGGCGACGGCGCCGTAGAGGGCCTCCAGCGGCAGGTGCGCATCGGCGTACCAACGTTCGGTGCGGGCGAGGAACCCCGCCGCCTCGACCGCGCCGAGCGCGGCGACCGCCTCCCGGGACAGCTGCGGGAGCAGGTCGTGCAGGGCGGCCCGGGCCCGGCGGCGACGCTCCGAGTCGGGCCGGGCGCGGACGGCGTCGCCCGCAGCGGTCGTGCTGATCACCGCGCCATCCTGCCGAACGGCGCCGCCGCTGTCAGGTGCGCGCCGGCACCTGCCGCAGCCGGGCGACGGAACCGGCCGGGCCGCCCGCAGCGCGACGGTGGAGTTGGCGTCCGGGTCGTCGGTGGGGCTGCGGCCGGTGCCGCGCGGGTCGAACGTCACGACGGTGTGGTCGGCGGCCATCGCGTCGGCGAGCGGGCCGAAGCCCTCGGCACCCATCGGCGAGCCGACGAGCACGAGCAGCGGGCCGGTGCCACGGACGTCGAAGGTGATGCGGGCGTCCGGGCGGTCCAGCAGATCCGTGGTCACGACGGTGCCCCCTCGCGGGCGGTGTCGCGGTGTCGACCGTCGACGGGCACCGGACTCCTCGCCGTACCGTGGGAGGCACTCCGACAGAACGGACGAAGCCCCCGTGAAGACCCGCGTCGCCCCGGTGCTGGGCGTGCTCCTCGTGCTGGCCCTGCTCGTCGGCGGTCTGGCCTGGTTCGCCGGAAGCCGCGGGTTCACCCCCGACGACCTGCGCGAGCTGGTCGACCCGCCGCCGCCGGAGCAGTGCGACCAGCCGGACCCGACGACGTCGGGCTGTCTCACCCCGTCCGCGCTGCGCCTGCACGACGCCCTCGTCGGGCGGTTCGGCGAGCCGGGTCCGGGGGCGCCGGTGCGGGCGGTCACGTGCTGGTCGGAGCACGCGTGGAACCCGTCGAGCGACCACCCCGCGGGCCGGGCGTGCGACGCGTTCCCCGCCCGCTACGGCGAGTTCCCCGCCGGGCAGGACCTGGAGGACGGCTGGGCGGTCGCGAACTGGGCGCGCGACAACGCCGCCGAGCTGCGGGTCCGCTACGTGATCTGGCAGGGCCGGATCTGGTACCGCGGCACCGGGGACTCCGGGGAGGGCCGGGAGAACTGGGGCCGGCCCTACGACGGCGGCGGGGTGTACGACCCGGAGGACGCCACCGGCGGGCACTACGACCACGTCCACGTCAGCGTCCGCCGGTGAGCACCCCGCTCACAGCACGTGCTGGCCGTACATCTCCCCCAGCGGGTCGGCGATGAGCTCGATGCGCGCACCGTCGGGGTCGCGGAAGTAGACCGAGACACCGGAGTGCACCTCGTGCTCCACCCCGGCCTCGGCGAGCCGCGCGACGAGCTCGTCCCACCGCTGCGGCTCGACGCTGATCGCCATGTGGTGCAGCCCGCCGAGGACCTCGGCGTAGGGGCCGACGTCGAGGCCCGGGAAGTCGAAGAACGCGAGCAGGTTCCCGTTGCCGATGTCGAAGAAGAAGTGCGAGGACCCCGGGTAGTCCCGGTTCTCGATCAGCTCGGTGAGCGGGAAGCCGAGGACGTCCTGGTAGAAGCGCACGGTCCGCTCGACGTCCGAGCTCACCAGGGCGGTGTGGTGCAGGCCGCGGGCGGTCGAGGCCGGCCGCTCCCCCGCCGGCTTCAGGTGGGCGGAACGGATCCGGTCGCGGGCGGCGTCGAGGGCGGTGGTGTCGGTGGGGGTGCCGGTGTCGGTCATGGCGGTCAGCCCTTCAGCAGTGAGGTGAAGTCGGGGACGTCGGCGAACAGGTCGGTGCGGGTGGCCGGCGGCCGGGCGGCGACGGCGTCGGCCAGCTCGCCCGCGGCGCGCCCGACACGGCCGTCCAGTGTGGTGCCCACCTCGGTCGCGCCCCAGTCCTCGGGTGCGGCGAACACCGCGGTCGGGACCGTCGCGGCCCGCAGGTACGCGAACAGCGGGCGCATCGCGTGCTCCAGGGCCAGCGAGTGCCGCGCCGTGCCGCCGGTCGCGGCGAGCAGCACCGGGGTGCCGGTGAGTGCGTCGCGGTCCAGGACGTCGACGAAGGTCTTGAACAGCCCGCTGTAGGACGCCGAGAAGATCGGCGTCACGGCGACGACGGCGTCCGCCGCGGCCACCGACTCCAGCACCGGCGCCAGCGCGGTGTTCGGGAAGCCGGCGACCAGGTGGTCGGCGAGGTCGCGGGCGTGCTCGCGCAGCTCCACGACCTGCACCTCGGCCCGCTCGCCCCGGTCGGCCAGTGCGGCCGTGACCGCGGCGGCGAGGCGGTCGGCCAGCAGCCGGGTCGACGACGGCGTCGACAGCCCGGCGCTGAGCACGACGATCCTGCGGGTGGTCATCACGCGACCTCCTTCTCCTGCGTCCCGGTGCTGTCGGTGCTGCCGGTGCCCGCGGCGTCGCGGGCGGCGACCAGCGAGGCGTGGGTCGGCGCGTCCGGGACGCCCGGCGCGCGCAGCGCGGCGAACTCCTTGCGCAGCACCGGCACGACCTCCTCGCCCAGCAGGTCGAGCTGCTCCAGCACGGTCTTCAGCGGCAGGCCGGCGTGGTCGATGAGGAACAGCTGGCGCTGGTAGTCACCGACGTAGTCGCGGAAGCCCAGCGTCCGCTCGATGACCTGCTGCGGGCTGCCGACGGTCAGCGGGGTCTCGCGGGTGAAGTCCTCCAGCGAGGGCCCGTGCCCGTAGACCGGGGCGTTGTCGAAGTACGGCCGGAACTCGCGCACCGCGTCCTGGCTGTTGCGGCGCATGAACACCTGCCCACCGAGGCCGACGATGGCGCGGTCGGCCGGTCCGTGACCGTGGTGCTCCCAGCGCGTGCGGTAGAACTCGACCATCCGCTTCGTGTGCGACGCCGGCCAGAAGATGTGGTTGTGGAAGAAGCCGTCGCCGTAGTAGGCGGCCTGCTCGGCGATCTCGGGGCTGCGGATCGAGCCGTGCCACACGAACGGCGCGACGCCGTCGAGCGGGCGCGGGGTCGAGGTGAAGCCCTGCAGCGGGGTGCGGAAGTGCCCCTCCCAGTCGACGACCTCGGTGTCCCACAGCTTGCGCAGCAGCGCGTAGTTCTCGACCGCCAGGTTCAGGCCCTGCCGGATGTCCTGGCCGAACCACGGGTAGACCGGGCCGGTGTTGCCGCGGCCGAGCATGAGGTCGACGCGGCCGCCCGCCACGTGCTGCAGCATCGCGAAGTCCTCGGCGATCTTCACCGGGTCGTTCGTGGTGATCAGCGTGGTCGAGGTCGACAGCTGCAGGGTCTCGGTGACGCCGGCGAGGTAGCCGAGCGTGGTGGTCGGCGACGAGGAGAAGAACGGCGGGTTGTGGTGCTCGCCGATCGCGAAGACGTCGAGCCCGACCTGCTCCGCGTGCTTCGCGATGGTCAGGACGTCCTGGATCCGCTGGGCCTCGGTCGGCGTGCGGCCGGTCGTCGGGTCCGGCGTGACGTCGCTGACCGTGAAGACTCCGAACTGCACGGCTTCCTCCTCTGCTCGTCGACGGCTCATTGGTTGATCCGTCATCTACATCCTGCGGCAACATAGATGATGAGTCAACTATTCCGCTACGATGGTGCCGTGACACGGTGGCTGGACGAGCGCGAGCAGGTGGCCTGGCGAGGGCTGCTCCGGATGCAGGCACGTCTGCAGGGCGAGCTGCACCGGCGGCTGCAGACCGGGTCGGGGCTCTCGCTCACCGACTTCGACGTGCTGGTGGCCCTGACCGACCGGTCCGACGAGCGGTGCCGGGTGCTGGAGCTGGCGACGCTGCTGGAGTGGGAGAAGAGCAGGCTCTCCCACCACCTGGCCCGGATGCAGAAACGCGGCCTCGTCGCCCGCGAGGAGTGCGACGACGACGGCCGCGGCAACTACGTCGTGCTCACCGAGCAGGGCCGCGCGGCGATCGAGGCCGCGGCACCGGGCCACGTGGAGACCGTGCGGGAGCTGGTCTTCGACGCCCTCTCCGACGACGACGTGGCCGCCCTGACCCGGATCACCGCGGCCGTGCAGGCCCGGCTCGACGGTCGCGACCCCCGCTGACCGCGTTCCGCGGAACGCGCGACGGCCCGCACCGGGCGTCGCCGGTACGGGCCGTCGTGAGCGGGACCGCGATCAGAACAGCAGGTCAGGGCACCAGGATGGCGCGGCCCCTGACCTTCCCGGCGTCGAGGTCGTCGAGCGCGGACTGGAAGTCGTCCAGGGCGTAGGTGCTGGTGTGCAGGGTGACCCGGCCGCGGGCGGCCAGCTCCATCAGGTCGCAGAGATCGTTGTAGGACCCGACCAGGTTGCCGACCACGTTCACCTCGGCCGAGATCAGATCGATCGTCGGGACGTCGACGTTCTCGCCGTAGCCGACCACGTGGTAGTCCCCGGCGCGCCGGGTCATCGCCAGGCCCTGGGCGGTGGAGCCGCCCTCGCCGACGAAGTCGATGACGGCCTCGGCGCCGTTCCCGCCGGTGAGCGACAGGACCTCGTCGACCTGCCCGCCGTCGGCGACGATCCCGTCGTCGGCGCCGATCTCCAGCGCCAGCTTCACCGCGTCCGGGTTGCGGTCGAGCACGACCAGCCGGGCCGGGGTCAGCGCCTTCAGCACCTGGATGCCGATGTGGCCGAGCCCGCCCGCCCCGATGACGACGCAGGTGTCGCGCGGACCCAGCCGGCGTGAGGCCTTGGCCGCGGCGTGGTAGGCGGTGAGACCGGCGTCGGCGAGGGCGGCGACGTCGGCGGGCTGCAGCGACGGGTCCAGCTTGACGACGCTGCGCGCCGAGGTGCGCAGGTACTCGGCGTAGCCGCCGTGGGTGTCGATGCCCGGGAACGCCGAGGCGGTGCAGTGCACGTCGTCGCCGGAGCGGCAGGCGCGGCACAGGCCGCAGGTGGCGAGCGGGTGCAGGATGACGCCGTCGCCCTCACGGACATGGGTCACGGCCGACCCCACGGACTCGACCCAGCCCGCGTTCTCGTGGCCGATCGTGTAGGGCAGCGTCACCTGGGACTTCTCCGCCCACTGCCCCTCGAGGACGTGCAGGTCGGTGCGGCAGACCCCGGCCCCGCCGATCCGGACGACGACGTCGAACGGGTCGACGACCTCCGGCTTCGGGACCTCGGTCAGCTCCATCGGCCGGTGGTAGCCGACCACCTGTACTGCTCTCACGACACGGATCCCTTCACGGACTCGGGGTAGCGGGTCTTCAGGAGCCCGCGGCAGAAGTGGGCGTTGCCCTCGATGGAGATCCGCACCGAGCGGGCCATCCGCAGCTTCAGCGGGACCTGCTCGGCCGGGTACGGGACGTCGTCGTGGCCGACCAGGACCGGCCGGTCGCCGCCGGTGGGCAGGCCGATCGCCGCGCGGCGGCGCAGCAGGGCGTCGGTGGCCGGGCCCGCGGGCAGGTCGGCCAGGGTGACGCCGTGCAGCGACTCGGGCGTCCGGTCCGGGTCGACCCGCAGCAGCCCGGTGAGCGAGCGCTCCATCGCGGCGGTGTGCGCCTTGCGCCGGAAGGTCTCGCGCAGCTCGTCGAGGTCGGACTCGGCCTCGTGCCGGAAGGTGCCCTTGTAGCCGGCGTCGGCGGCCAGCCCGGCGTTGATGAGGTCGGAGTCGTGGTGGTCGTCGAGCTCGACCACGACCTCGCCGGTCCAGTCCAGCGCGGTGAGCACGTCCTTCGCGTCCGAGCACATCAGGTAGGCGAAGTTCGGCGCGCAGAACGCGGTGGGCAGGCGCAGGTGCACGGTGACCCGGTCGCCGTCGACGTCGAGGGAACGGACGAACTCCAGGTCGGTGATCGGCTCGTCCAGCTCGGGGTCGACGACGGCGTCGAGCGCCCGGAACGCCTGGTCCGTACGCGAGGTGCGGGCGAGGGCGGGGGCGCTCACGAGGCCACCGGGACCTCGGTCGGGGTCTCGTCGCGCAGCTGCAGCTCGGCGGGGACCTCGATGTCGTACATCGCCGCGGCGTTGAGACCCAGGATCTTCTTCTTCTGGGCGGTGGTCAGCGGCGCGTACTCGGACAGCTCGTCCGGGATCTCGAAGTCGACGAAGCGCTCGACCAGCCAGCGCGGGGTCCAGATCGCGTAGTCGCTGGAGAACTGGATGCGGTCCTCGCCCAGCCAGTACAGGAGCTCGCCGATGATCTGGCCGAAGTACTTGGGCCGGGTGTGGATGAACGGCATCGCGACGGCCAGGCCGGCGTGCACGTTCGGTTCCTGGGTGGCGATCCAGCAGAAGTCCTCGAGGCGCGGCAGGCCGCAGTGCTCGACGACGAAGTTCAGGTCGGTGAAGTCGGTGGCGACCTTGTCCACGTCGGCGACGTCGAACGCGTCGCGGTCCAGCGGGCGGATGGTGGGGCCCTTGTGGATGTGGATGTTGCGGATGCCCAGCTCCTGGGCCGCCTCGAGGTACTTGTAGGACCAGTGGTCGTCGAGCTTCCAGCCGCGGGACTCGCCGTGCCACTCCGCGGTGTAGAGCTTCGCGCCCTTCAGGCCGAAGCGCTTCGCGTCCTCGCGCAGCTGCCGCAGGCCCTGCTCGCCGTTGCGGGGGTCCCAGTGGTGGTTGTAGGTCAGCTTGTCCGGGTGGGCCTGGGCGAGGGCGAAGGCCTCCTCGGTCTGGCCGAACCCGTTGTCGTAGAACTCGCCCAGGTAGGCGGGCTGGAAGACGGCATGGTCGACGTGGCCGTCGGTGAACAGGTCCTTCATCAGCCGCTCGCCGCCCTGGTAGAGGTAGTCCTCGTAGGGCCAGACCTCGGACTCGGGGCTCAGGTTGCGGTGGTAGTCGTAGAAGCAGTCGATGAACTGCTTGCCGTGGATGTTGCGCTGGTTCTCCGGGCGTGCGTCCCACAGCGCCACGTGGGCGTCCACGATGAAATAGGATTCGCCGTTCTTCGAGTACATCGTTGTCCTCTCGGTCGCGGCGAGGTGGTGGGCACCCCGCGACTGCGCGGGCCGGTGGGGATCCCGCGTCGAGGGCCGAAGGTAGGAACGACGGCGCCCCGGCGGTCGTGATCACCGTCTCAACCTGAGACGAGACGGCGTCGCGACGGCGTCGCGGATATGACACGGTCGTGAGCAGCAGGTACGAGGAGGTACGCGCGATGGGGCAGTCACTGGCTCCGGCCCGGATCTCGGCGTCCTGGGCGCGCAGCGAGACCTACGGCGCCCCCACCGAGGCGGTCGACCCGGCGTTCACCGGCGCCGTCGACGACGGCTCGCTGTTCGCCCGGTGCGGCGGCGAGGTGCTCGCCGGGCTGCACGAGGGCCTGCCGGGCGAGCCGATCTCGCTGATGCTGACCGACGCCGACGGCATCGTCGTCTCCCGGCTCTGCGACGAGCGCGGCCTGACCGACGCGCTGGACCGCACCTACCTCGCCCCCGGGTTCGCCTTCGGCGAGCGGGAGGCCGGGACCACCGGGCTCGGGCTGGCCCTGGCCGACCGGGTCCCCTCGCTGGTCCGCGGCGACGAGCACTACTGCACCGGGCTGTGGGGCTACACCTGCGCCGCCGCGCCCGTCCTCGACCCGGTCGACGGATCGCTGCTCGGCAGTATCAACCTCACCACCTGGTCGCAGCGCTCCGACGGGCTGCTGCTCGCGCTGGCGCGCACCGCGGCCGGGCAGACGTCCGCGCTGATGCTGGCGCACGGGCGCGGCGCGAGCCCCCGGCGCGCGCCGCGCGGCGAGGTCTTCCGGGTCGCCCCGCAGCCCGTCGGCGGGACCGCGGCGCTCGGCCCGGCCTGGGCCGCCGCGCTCGACGAGGTCCGCGACGCGCTGCGCGACGGCGCCCGGGTCGGGGTGGTCGGCGAGCCCGGCGCCGGCAAGTCCGCGCTGCTCGCCGCGGCCCTGCGCACCGTCCGCCCGCGGCACCGCGTGCTGCACGCCCGTCCGCCGGCCGCCGAGGACGCGGTGTCCTGGCTGTCGCTGTGGTCCCCGGAGCTGGGCAAGGACGACACCGCGGTGATCGCGGGCCGGGTGCACGAGCTGCCCACGCCCGTCGCGACCCGGCTGGCCGCGCTGGTGCGGTCGCTGCCGGGGGCGACGTTGGCCGTCACCGCCGGCGGCGTCGACGGGGTTCCGGACGCACTCTCGGGGCTGCTCGACGTCGTCGTGGAGGTGCCGGCGCTGCGGCACCGTCCCGAGGACGTACCGGTGCTGGCCGCGCACTTCGCCCGCGACGGGGTGGCCTTCACCGACGCCGCCGCCCGCGCCCTGCGCACCTACTCCTGGCCGGGCAACGTCGAGCAGCTGCGCCGCACCGTGCGCGACGCCTCGGCCCGCAGCAGCCTCGTCGACGTCCGGCACCTGCCCCCGGAGCTGCTCGCCACCCGATCCGGATCGCTGACCCGCATCGAGTCGCTGGAACGCGACGAGCTGGTCCGCTGTCTCACCGAGCACGGCATGAGCGTCACCCGGGCCGCCGAGACGCTCGGGATCAGCCGGGCGACGGCGTACCGGCGGGTGCAGCGGTACGGGATCACCACCCCGCGCTGAGCGGCTGCGGCATCATCGGTGCCGTGCCGCAGACGGTCCTCGTCGCCGACGACGACCGCGCGATCCGGGAGTCCCCGGCCCGATGAACGGATGCCCACCGCCGTCCGTCCCGACTGCACCACCCGGACGGGGGACGCGCTCACCGGACCGGTACTACCGGTGGCCGTGCTCACGGCCGTGGCGGGTCCTCCGGCCCTGCCGATCCCCGTCGACGGTGGGACGATCGATGTGCCGGGCAACGACGCCCCGGGAGATCCGGCGGCCGGCCCGGCCACGGGACTCGACACCGCCACCGGACGACGCCGTCACGCCCGGTGACGAGGACCCCGCGTCGTGCGACGACGACGGGCCGCCCGCCGCCTCGTGCGGCACACAGGGCACCATTCGGTGTAGGACCTGATGGGAGGCGATCGTGTTCGGACTCGCGGACACCGTGGCCGCACTGCTGGCCGCGATCCCTGCTGCGCCCGTCCGGTCGCTCCTCGTGATCGGGGTCGGGGCGTTCCTCGAGGGTCCGATCGTCACCGTCGCCGCCGCCGCGCTCGCCGGGGCCGGGCAGCTCCCCTGGTGGGGGGTGTGGCTGGCCGCGCTGGTCGCCGACGTCGTCGGGGACACCGCGCTCTACGCGCTGGGCCGCAACGGCGACCGGCCGGCCGTCGCCCGCGTGCTGAACCGGCTGGGCCTGACCGAGGAGCGCCGCGAGGTGCTGACCCGCGAGGTCCACACGCACCTGCCGCGGATCGTCATCGGTGCCAAGCTCGTCGACATCGGCGCGATCCCGGCCTACCTGGCCGCCGGGCTGTCCAAGGTCGGCTACCGCCGCTTCCTGGCCTGGATCATCCCGACCAGCGCGGTGCGCGCCGCGGTGCTCGTCGGGATCGGCTACGCGGCCGGGGACCGGCTCGCCACCGACCTGGAGTCGCGGCCCTGGCTCCTCGTCGTCGGCGGGATCGCCGTCGGGCTGACCCTGGTCCTCGGGCGCACCGCGATCGTGCGGGCCACCGGCTCGCGACGTCGCGCCGACGCCCGGTCCTGACCGCGTCGATCCCCTCGCGCCGAACGTCCCCGACGTCCCGGGGCACCTCCGGCGTGTCGGCACCCGCCGGGGCACCCGCGGCGAGCACCGTCCGGCCCGGGCGGCCGGACCACGGGAGAGGACCACGCGGTGAGCACGTCGACCTGGGCCGAGGCGATCGCCGCGGGCGCGTGACGTGGTGACGGTCGGCGCGGCCCGGATCGCCGCGCCCGCCCCGGGGATCAGCCGGTCCGGGTCCGCGATGACGGCCGGGCTGCTCGAGGGCCTCCCGCACGACGCCGACCGGGAGCCCCGCTTCGCCGACTACCTGGACCTGTCGTCCACCAACGCCACCGCGTTCAGCCCCACCGACGTGATGCCGCTGAGCCGGTGGACGACGATGCTGATGCTCGTCCAGGCGCTGGTGTCGCTGGTGACGATCGCGCTCGTCGTCCCCCGGGCCGTGAACGTCCTGGGTGGCTGGGTCCCGGGCGGAACTCAGCCACCCAGGAGGGACCGCAGCACCCCCGGTGCGTCCGACGGGCCGG
>JAESFO010000758.1_pt1 | contig 14298 bp, 11 predicted proteins | sample 9269421 | NCBI WGS metagenome assembly JAESFO01 (sample SAMN14502839, study PRJNA617101) | algae metagenome | isolation source: Nostoc desertorum CM1-VF14 and co-occurring heterotrophs from rocky... | place: USA: Clark Mountains, San Bernardino, California | collected 2000-06-05 | reverse complement strand
GCCGGTTCACGAACGACAGCAGCCCCGGGTCGTCACCGAGCACGAAGAACGTGAACGCCGCGTCCATCCCGATCAGCCGGTCCAGGCCGTCCACCGTCGCCCGCAGCGTGTGCGGGCTGGGCGGGTAGTCGAAGAACGCCTCGCCGTCGGGTTCCAGGTGCGCGGTCGGCTCGCCGTCGGTCACCACCAGGACGACCGGCGTCGCGTCGGGCTGGCGGGCCAGCCGCTCCCGGGCCAGGAGCAGCGCGTGGTGCAGGTTGGTGCCCTGCATGTACACGCCCTCCAGCCCGATCAGCTCGGCCAGGTCCACGGTCTGCGCGTGCCGCCCGAAGGTGATCAGCGACAGGTCGTCGCCGCGGAACCGGGTGGAGATGAGCTGGTGCAGCGCCAGCGCGGTGCGCTTCATCGGCACCCAGCGCCCCTCGGCCACCATCGACCACGACGTGTCGACCAGCAGCGTCACCGCAGCCCGGGTGCGCTGCTCGGTCTCGACGATCTCGACGTCGGACACGTCGAGTGCCCGGTCGTCGCCGCCGGCGCGGCGCAGCTGGGCGTTGAGCAGCGTCCGCGGCACCGACCAGGCCTGGGTGTCGCCGAAGGCCCACGGCCGGGTCGACCCGGTCGCGTCGCCCGCCGCCCCGGCACGCCGGGTGTCGCGCTGCCCCTGCCGCCCGGAGATCCGGTCGGCGACGTCGCGCAGCACCGACTGCCCGAGTGTCCGCAGCGCCTTGGGCGAGAGCATCAGCGAGCCGTCGGGGGCGCGGCGGAACAGGTCCTGGCGCTGCAGCTCGCGTTCCAGCTCGGCCAGGGTGCGGGCGTCGGCGGCGGCCTCCGGGCCGAGCATCTCGGTGAGCGCGTCGAGGTCGATGTCCTCCATGCGCGCGCCCGGGTAGCTCTGCGCGAGCTGTTCGGCCAGGGCGTCGAGCTGCCCCAGCTCCTCCATCGCGCGGGTCGCCTCGCCCATGCCCATCGGGTTCTCGCCGCGGAAGTCGCCCTCCCCCGACCAGTCCTCGCCCGGGCGCAGACCCTGCAGCTGGGCGTCGAGCCGGGCCAGCGACTCCGACAGCCGCGGGTCACCGAACGCCTGCTGGGCCAGCTCGGCCAGCTCGGCGCGCTGCTCGGCCGACATCGAGTTCATCATCCGCTGGGCCGCGGCGGCCCGGGCGGCGAGCGCGTCGACCAGCTCCTCGGTGTTCTGCGGGTTCTCCGGGAAGTGCTCGCCGTGCTTGCCCATGAACTCGGCGAACTGCTCGGTGGTGTCCTCGCCGCGGGCGTGGCGGTCGAGCAGGTCGTTGAGGTCGTCGAGCATCGCGTTGATCCGCTCGACGTCCTCCGGGGTGGCGTTCTGCATGGCCTGCTTCATGCCCTCGAAGCGCTGGTCGAGCAGCTCCCGGCCGAGCAGGTCGCGGATCTCCTGGTAGGCCTCGCGGGCGTCGGAGGAGCGCCAGTCGTACTCATTCAGCTCCCGCACCGAGCCGCCGGTGTCGGGCGGCAGGGCGTCGAGCTGCATCTCGCGGAACCGCGCGTCGTCGGAGTCCTCGTTGCCCAGCGCCTCGCGCTCGGCGTCGAGGGCCCGTTGCAGCAGCTCACGGACCTCCTGCAGCGTCCCGTCGATGCGGTTGTCGCGCTGCAGGTCCCGGCGCCGCTCCCACACCCGGCGGGTGAGGTCGTCGAGCCCGCGCCGCCCGTCGAGGCCACGACGGAGCAGCTCCTGCAGCGCCTGACGCGGCGAGGAGCCCTCCATGACGTCGCGGCCGATCTGGTCCATCGCCGCCCGGATGTCGTACGGCGGCGCCAGCGGGTCGGGCCCGCCGGCGTAGGGGCCGTAGGCGTACCGGCGGCGACGACGCCTGGGATCAGCCATACGACACCGTGTCACCGTCGTCGGACTCATCCTTGGCCAGCTTGCGGGTCAGGAACAGGTACTCCAGCGCCAGCTCCGCGGCCGAGGCCATCGGGCCCGGGTCCTCGGTGCCCGCGGCGCCGAGCTTCGCGGCGATCTCGGTCAGCGCGTCGACCCGCGGCAGGGCGGCGACGACGTCGCGGGCGGGGATGCGCTCGCCGGTGCGGACCGGGCGGGTGGACACCTCCACGGCCAGCTCGTCGAGGTCGACGCCGCGCAGCGCGAAGCGGGCGGTGTCGGCGGTCGCGCGGCGCAGCAGGTGCTCGAGCACCTCGTCCTCGCGGCCCTCCTCCCCCGACGCGAACTCGATCTTGCCGCGGAGCACGGCCGGGACCGACTCCAGGTCGACCGGGCGGGCGTAGGCCGTCTCCTCGCCGGTCAGCGCGGCACGGCGCAGCGCCGCGGCGGCGACGGTCTCGGCCGCGGCCACGGCGAACCGGGCCGACACCCCCGAGCCCTGGTCGACCGCGGACGAGTCGCGCAGGTGCCGGGTGAACCGGGCGACGACCTCGAGCAGGTGCCGCGGCACCTCGGCGACGAGGTCGGCCTCCTGCGCGACGAGCTCGACCTCGGGGGCCAGCTCCAGCGGGTAGTGGGTGCGGACCTCGGCGCCGAACCGGTCCTTGAGCGGGGTGATGATCCGCCCGCGGTTGGTGTAGTCCTCGGGGTTCGCACTGGCCACGAGCAGCACGTCCAGCGGCAGCCGCAGCGTGTAGCCGCGGACCTGGATGTCGCGCTCCTCCATCACGTTGAGCAACGCGACCTGGATGCGTTCGGCCAGGTCGGGCAGCTCGTTGATGGCGACGATGCCGCGATGGGACCGCGGGACGAGCCCGAAGTGGATGGTCTCGGGGTCGCCCAGCGAGCGGCCCTCGGCGACCTTGACCGGGTCGACGTCGCCGATCAGGTCGGCGACCGAGGTGTCGGGCGTGGCGAGCTTCTCGGTGTAGCGGTGGTCGCGGTGCACCCAGGCGACCGGCAGGTCGTCGCCGAACTCGGCGGCGCGCCGGATCGAGGCGGGCACGATCGGCTCGTAGGGGTGCTCGCCGATCTCGGAGCCCTCGATGACGGGGGTCCACTCGTCGAGCAGGCCGGCCAGCGACCGCAGCAGGCGGGTCTTGCCCTGGCCCCGCTCACCGAGCAGGACGAGGTCGTGGCCGGCGAGCAGCGCCCGCTCGAGCTGCGGGACGACGGTGTCGTCGAAGCCGACGATGCCGGGCCAGGGGTCGCGGCCCTCGCGCAGGGCCGCCAGGAGGTTGTCGCGGATCTCGTGCTTCACGGGTCGCTGTACGTGACCGGACGCACGCAGCGCACCGACGGTACGGGGAAGGTCAGGTGTGACGGGCACGATCTCCACGCTACGCCCGGTTCCGGACTGCAGCGCGTCGTCGCGGAACCGTGTTCCGCGGACCGGACTGGAATCTGTCTGGCTGTACAGATAGTTTGTCGGTATGGCCGATCCCACCCCCGACGGGCGACGACGACGCGGCGCCGACACCCGTCGCGCGCTGGTGCGGGCCGCCGTCGACGTCGTCACCGCGCACGGCTTCGACCGGCTGACGCTGCGCCAGGTCGCGGACCGCGCCGGTGCGTCGGCCGCGTCGGCGACCTACCACTTCGGCACCCTCGACGCGCTGTTGGAGGCGGTCGCCGTCGAGCTGGAGCACGACGCCGTCGCACGGCTGGGCGAGCTGACCCGCCGGGCCCGCTCCGGTGACCTGACCCTGCTCGACGCCTGCACCGCCTACCTGGTCGACCTGCTCGGCCCCCGCCGCCCGGTGTTCCTGACCATGCTGGAGCTGCGCGTCCGCGTCGCCCGTGGCCACGGCGGCACCGCCACCGGCCCGGCCGCCGCGGAACCCGACGCGGCGCTGGTCGACCTCATCCAGGACCACGTCGGGAACCGGGAACGGGCCCGCGAGCTGTTCGCCGGGGTCTTCGGGCTGTCCGCGCTGGCCGTGTTCGCCCCCGTCCCGCCGGGCGAGCCCGAGCTGCGGGCCCGGATGGCCCGGCTGCTCGCCGGAGCCGGGCTCACCACCCACGACGACCACGCCGTCCCGCAGGAGACCCCGCACGAGACCCAGGAGGACCGGTTCCCGTGACCGCCACCCGATCCCCCGGCGCGCCCGACCGCGACGCCCTCGCCGCCCGTTTCGGGCCCCGGCGGGCCGACCTCGCGGTGCGCGCCCGGACCGCGGGCGACCCGCTCGCCGACGCCGTGGTCGCCGAGATCCGCGCCGCGGGCCGCGAGGGCGGCCGCGCGCTCACCGCGGCGCTGCAGCGCGGCATCCGCGACGGGCTCGCCTCGGTGACCGGTCCCTCCCCCGCCCTCGCGGCCCTGCTCACCTCGGCCGAGTCGGTGCCCGCGGGCACCGACCCCGCGATGCTCGACACCGGGATCCGGCCCATGTTCACCGCGCCGCCCGCGGTGCACACCCTGTCCCTGTCGGCCGGGGCGCTGCTGCGCACCTACGGCTCCCCGTCGATCGCGGTGCTGCTCGGCACCACCGGACGGCTGGTGGAGTCCGCCGAGCGCCGCCTCACCGAGACCGGCACCTGGCTGCTCGCGGCCACCCTGCCCGGCGGCATGCGCCCCGGCAGCCCCGGCTACGTCGGCACCCTGCAGGTCCGCATGCTGCACGCCCGCATGCGCGTTCTCGCCCGCGGCCGCGGCCTCGACGAGGCGGTGCACGGCACCCCGGTCAACCAGGTCGACCTGGTCCGGACCTGGCTGGACTTCACCCTCGTCTCGATGCGGGCCGAGGCGACGATCGGGTTCGGGCTCACCCCCGCCGAGACCACCGAGGTCTACGCCTGCTGGCAGCTGCTGGCCCACCAGCTCGGCATCGATCCCGAGCTGGTCCGCGACGTCACCTCGCACGCCGAGGCCGAGGAGCTCGACGCACTGGTCACCGCCGTCACCGGACCGCCCGCCCCCGAGTCACGCGCGCTGGCCGGGGCGCTGATCGGGGCCGTCGCCGCGCTGCTCGTCCAGCCGCTGCGCCTGCCCGTGCCGCAGGGGCGCCGTCTGCTGCAGGCGCTGGCCCGGCGCTTCCACGGCGCCGCGGTGACCACCGGGCTGGGTCTGCGGCGCAGCCCCGGCTGGGAGGTGGCCGTCGCCGTCCTGGGGCGGGTGATCGCGGTGCAGCGCCGGTGGGTCCGGCGCAGCCCGGCGTCGCTGGAGGCCGCGCGGATCCGCAACGTCGCCGCCACCCGGGCGCTGCTCGCCGAGGACCGCGGCGGCCCCTCCCTGTTCGAGACGCACGGCGCCTGAGGTCAGGCCGGGTCGTCCCACCAGCACGGGGACAGCCCGGCGGCCCCGACGGCCGCGGTCAGCGCGTCGCGGCGCCGGTCCGGCCCGACCAGGACCAGGCCGCCGCCGTGGCCCAGCGCGACCGCGACCCGGTCGGTCGGCTGCAGGTGCAGCCCCGGCCCGAGGTCCGGCGAGCCGAGCTGCGGGTAGGTGTCGGCGACGGCGAGCAGCGGCCCGCCCGGCCCGTCCCGGCTCCCCCACAGCGCGACGACGTGCGCGACCGACCAGTCCGGCCCCGGCCGGACCCCGGCGTCGAGGTCGGCGACCGGGGTGGCCGCGGCGACCAGCTCCCCGGTCCACAGGGCGGCCAGCACGCCGACCGGGCCGTCGGCGGTGACGGCGGTGACGGCGTCGAGCAGCGCGGTCAGGCGCGCAGCCGTCCAGTCCCCCGTGGCCGGGACCGCGGCGAGCGACTCCCCGGAGAACTCCTCGACCGCACGACCGAGACCGGCGACCGGGGTGCCCGCCCGCTCGTCGTCCGCGGCGACCGGCAGGCCCCGCAGGTAGTCGGCGTCCGCCGGCGCCCCGGGCGGCCGCGACGACACGTCGTCGCCGACCCGCACCCGGGTGCCCGCCGCGTGCGCGAAGGCGGCCACCGTCGGTGCCGGCAGCGACGACAGCGCGGCCACCAGCAGCCGGGCGACGAACGGCCCGGCCAGCTGGTCGGGCTGGGGCAGCGACGCCGCGTGCACCCGCAGCAGCGCCTCCGCCCCGGGGAACGCACGGACCGGGCCGGGCACCGGAGTGCTCATGGGGCGACCAGCAGCCACACCGGCACAACGACCAGCGCGAGGGCAACCAGCCGGATCAGCCCGTGCACGACGCGTGGCAGCGCGGGGGGCGGGGCGGTGATCCGGTCGATGCGGGCCTCCAACGCGTCGGTGAACGACGACAGCGCCGCCGCCGGCGCGGACCCGCCGACGGCCTTGAGCGCGGTCGCCAGCTCGGTCGGGTCGCACAGCCTGCGGGCGACGTCGTCGGCCCGCATCTCGATCAGCCGGGCCACCGCGAGCTGGGCGTGCACCATGCCGCGCACGAACGGCGCCGTCGCCCCCCACGCGACGAAGGGGAGCACGACCAGGTCGTGCCGCTCACGCAGGTGCGCCCGCTCGTGGGCCAGCACCGCGACAACCCCGGCGGTGTCGAGGGTGTCCAAGACCCCCGCCGACACCACGAGCCGGGAGCTGCGCCCGGGCAGGCAGTAGGCCACCGGGACGGGATGGTCGAGGACACGGGTACCGGAGGCGTGCGGCCACGGCGTGGCGAGCACGTCGAGCAGGTCGCGGTGGCGCCGGCGGGCCCGCAGCGTCCGCACCGTGGTGATCACCAGGACCGACAGCAGCCGCACCAGCACCCCGAGCGCGATCAACAGGGCACCCACGTGCAGCGGGTCCATCCGGTCCGGCCACTCGCCCGCCGCCACCGATGCCGACAGCGCCGCCGCCGCGGTGGGCAGGCTGTGCCCCATCGGCGACAGCCCGTAGGCCAGCCCCGCACCGAACAGCGAGATCCCGCCGCCGAGCCCGACGGCCTGCCACAGCAGCAGCGCTCCGACGGGGTCGCGGCCGGGCCAGCGCGCCCGGGCCAGGGCACGACTGACCGGCTCGGCGAGCAGTACGCCGAGCAGTCCGAGTCCGAGCGCGGTCAGCTGCATCGCCTCACATCGTCGCGGAGTGCGCGGCGCGGCGCTGCATCACCCCCGCGACCGGACGGGCTCGTGGAACGCCGGCGGCTCAGCCGAGCAGGTCGCGCAACCGCGACCGCTCCTCCTCCGACATCGAGCCGAGGAACCGCGCGAGGGCGGCACCCCGGTCTGACGCGTCGTCGAGCGCGTCGGTCATCAGCTCGGCCACGTGGTCCTCCCGGCTGGCCACCGGGCGGTAGTGGTGGGCGCGGCCGTCGCGGATCCGCCGGACCAGCTGCTTGCGCTCGAGCCGGCCGAGGACGGTGAGCACGGTCGTCGTGGCCAGGTCGCGGTCGGCGAGCTGGTCCTGCACCTCACGGGCGGTCATGTCCCGGTCGGTCTCCCACAGGACGTTCATGACCGCCCGCTCCAACTCGCCCAGACTCGTCACGAAGGTCATCCTACGCGAACCTTTCTACTGCGCGTAGAACCCCTCCGGGAGATGACTCACACACCCGGGGCGCGACTCAGTGGATCTGCACCTGGTCGCCGACCTGCAGGTGGTCGAACCACCGGCGCGCATCGGTCTCGGCGAGCTTCACGCAGCCGGCCGACGGGGTGGAGAGGTCGCCCTGGTGGAAGGCGATGCCGCCCTGGGCGAAGAACACCGACCACGGCATCTGGGTCAGCCGTTCCCGGCTGGTCCACTGCTCGGCCTTCCACTGCACGGCGAAGGTCCCGGTCGGTGTCGGGGCCTCCGGGTCGCCGGGGCGCATCGCGACCGGTCCGGCGACGACCCGACCGGCGTCGAACAGCCAGGTGGAGCGGCTCTCCAGATCCACACATGCCCGCGCCGAGGAGGTGCACGGTGTGCCCGGGACGAGCTCGCCGGTGGCGACCTGCCGGTCGGTGGGATCGGGCTGCTCCGACGGCTCGGCCAGGGCGGGGCCCGCCAGGAGCCCGGCGGTCAGGGCGCCGGTCAGGGCGACGCCCACCGCGAGGAGTCCGGTGGTCCGGCTCCGTCCCCGTGCCCGCATCCGTCCGCCCCTCCGCCGGGCGCACGGCCCACGTCCCCGGCCCGTCGGGACCGACCGGATGCACAGTGCGACCGGCTGGTTCCCCACGGTAGCCCAACATGATCTTGAGCTGAACGGGCGAGTCCGATACCGCCGATCGGCGGTGCACGAGATGCGTCGGACGGTCGCTGCGTCGTCCGGGCCCGCGGTCAGCGGCCCCGGAACACCGGTGCGCGCTTCTCGGTGCGGGCGGCGCGCCCCTCGGCGATGTCCTCGGCGGCCCAGCATCCGCGGAACTCCTCGGTGAGGCCGTCGACCACCGCCGGGTCGGTGTGGCCGCCACGGCCGAACGTGTCCACCGAACGCTTGTTGTAGGCCAGGGTCAGGGGGGCCATGGTCGCGATGTCCCGGGCCAGGGCGTGGGCGGCGTCGCGGTCGCCGAGGGTGTCGGCGAGACCGCGGGCGTGGGCGGTGACGGCGTCGACGGTGGCGCAGGCCAGCAACAGGCTGCGGGCCGTGCCGCCGCCGGCGATCTGCACCAGGCGCTCGATCGTCCACGGGTCCACGGCCAGACCGAGCCGCGCGGTCGGCAGCCCGAACACCGCCTCCGGGGCGGCGACCCGCAGGTCGCAGGCCAGGGCCAGCTGCAGCCCGCCGCCGATCGCGGGCCCGGTCACCGCGGCCACGGTCGGCATCGGCAGGTCGGCGACCGCGTGCAGCCCGGTGTAGAGCGCGTCGAGGAACTCGTCGGTGTAGACCTCGCCGAAGTCGGCGCCCGAGCAGAACGCCGGCCCGTTCCCGGCGACGACCACCGCCCGCGCGCCGGCCGCGCGGACCTCGGCCGCGGCGTCGACCAGCTGCCGGCAGGTCGCGATGTCCAGGGCGTTGCGGCGCTCGGGGCGGTTCAGCTCGATCAGACCGACGTCGTCGTGGGTGCTCACGGAGATCACGGCCGGACCCTAACCCGCCGCCGCGGCCCCGGACCCGTCCGCGTGACCGGCGCCGCGCGCGGCGGGAGAGGGCTCGCTCCAGGTCTGCCCGCACAGCTCGCGGGCCAGCCCGACGGCGAGCTGGTCGATCCGGCGCAGCAGCCGCGCCGCGGTCAGCCGACGCGTCCGCTCGGTCCCGGGACCGGCGGCGGTCCGTGACGCCGCGTCCGCCTCGGCGGCGTCGAGCAGCTCCTCCGCGGAGCCGACGCCGTAGTCGGCGGGGCCCGCGCCACTCGGGTGCTCGCGCCGGTCGGCGGGGCCCCAGGCGTCGTCGAGGATGCGGCGCAGGCCGTCGAGGTCGGCGCGGACCCGCTCGGCCGCGGGGCCCAGGGTCGCGGCCCAGCCGGGCACCGACGCGGTCGCGGCCTGGGCGGCGAGCTGGCGGGTGTAGTGGTCGACGGCGCCGACGACCCGCACGGTGTGGTGCACCCCGCGGCGCAGCGGCCTGCGGGCGACGGGGTGCTGCAGCGGCACCGCGCGGGTCCGCACGGTGGCCACCGCGGTGTCCACGGCGCGGGCCTTCTCCAGCGGGTCACCGGCGCCGGGGCGGCCCAGCGCCGCGTCGACCGAGGTGCGCAGGGAGACGTCGACGGCGGTGAGGGCGTCGTCGAGGGCCTCGGCGAAGGCCGTGCGCGACCGGGTGGGCAGGACCAGGTAGGCGGCGAGCATGCCCAGCGCGCCGCCGACCACGGTCTCCTCGACCCGCAGCACCAGGGTCTGCACGCTGAACTGGCCGATCACTCCGTAGAGCAGGGCCAGCACCGCGGTGATCCAGAACGCCATCATCGCCTGCGAGATCCGCACCAGGTACAGGGCGAGGAACACGCAGACGAACAACAGCGCCAGGCTGGCGACGACGTTGCCGCCCACCAGCAGCGCCAGCAGCATCCCCGCCACGACCCCACCCGCGGTGCCCACCGCGCGGGCCCAGCCGCGGCTCAGGACGTCGCCGCGGCTGGCGGTGCCGGCGAACACCACGAACGCGGCGATCACCGCCCAGTACCAGCGGGCCGGGGAGATCAGCTCGCCGACGACGATCGCGAGGCTGGTGGCGACGCCGACCTGCACGGCCTGCCGGGTGTGCAGCGCGAGCCCGCCGAACCGGTCCCGGCCCGCCGGCGGCGGCACCTGTTCGGGGACGGGCCCGGGTGCCGGGTCGCCGCCCGCGGTCTCCCGGTCGGTGTCGTGGTGCTCGGCGATCCGCAGGCGGGCCTGCTCGACGGTGGTCTGCATCGCGTCGGCGAGCCGGACGACGGCGAACCCGATGCGCTGCTCGCGCGCGGCGGGCCCGACCCCGGCCGGCCGGTCCACGATGTCGGCGACGGCGGACCGTGCGCCGTCGTAGAGGCGGGCGGCGATCGCGCCGGGCGTCCCGACGGCGGTGGCCGCGGCGAGGGCCCGCAACCCCTCGGCCAGCTCGGCGCGGTCGTCGTCGGGGATCGGGTCGTGGTGCTCGACCGACCGGCGGACCGACATGGCGACCCGTTCGGCGGCGAGCTCGGAGTCAATGATCCACTGCCGTAGGCCCGCGACGGGGCCGGCCGCGACATCGGGCCCGTCGTCGGTGTCGTCGTCGGTGTCGTCGAGCCGGTCGGTCACCAGCAGCGCGGTCTCGTTGAGCCGGGCCTGGGCGCGCACCAGCGGGTCGAGGTCGGGCTCACCGGCGGTGGTCCCCACCGCCTCGACCGCGGTGAGCAGCAGCGCGTGCAGCCGCGCCTCGAACGCCCGGAACAGCGCGTCCAGCACGGTCTCGGAGCGGCGGGTGAACACCAGGCAGCGCAGCAGGAAGGTGCTGCCGATGCCGATCACCACCCCGGCCAGCAGGAACGGCAGCTCGCCGGGGCCGGCGTGCAGGAACTGCACGAAGAAGAACGGCATGAACGCCGCCATGCCGAGCGCGACCCCGCGCGGCCCGTACCGCCTGACCGCGACGGCGACCATCATGACCAGGACGAACACGACGTCGGCCGCGACCCGGTTCGTCGACAGCAGCGCGGACACCGTCGCCGACGCCGCGGCGGGCACGACCATCAGGGCGGTGGTGACCCGCCGTCGCCGCAGGTCGTTCTCGTTCACCGCCAGGTTGCTGATCATCGCCAGCACCACGGAGAACAGCACGATCGTGATCGGCTGCCCGGTCAGAGCACGCAGCACGCTCGCGGCGACCGCGGCCAGCAGCATCGCCGCGGTCGCGACCGAGGCCAGGTGCAGCCGGGTGTGGCCCGGGTCGACCGCGGCCGCCCACGTCCGCAGCTCGCCCCACCGGGCCGGCACCGGCAGACGTCGTCCCCGCTCGACCGTCCCCGTCACGGTGCGAGTCTGACACGCACCGCGTGCCGGAGGTCCCTACCTCAGTTCGCGGTGCGGGCCTGCGGCGGCAGCGACTCGGTCGGCACCGGGTTGGTCGCCCCCGGGACCGGCTGCGAGGTGGGCCGGGCGACCCGGATGCCGAGCACGTCACCGGCGGCCGCGGCCATCGCGCGCATCCCCTGGGCGTTGGGGTGCACCGGCGCGGCGGGCGAGGTCGGGACCAGGCCCTCGACCCACTTGACGCCGGGCAGCGTGCAGGCGTCGTGGCCGATGGTCGGGGTGTAGGTGTCGACGTAGTCGACACCGGCGTCGCGGGCGGCGTCGGCCAGCATCGCGTTGAGCTTCTTCTCGGTCTCGCGCAGGTAGGCGGTGTCGCCCGGGCTGAACGGGATGACCGGGTAGCAGCCGGGACCGGTGTCCGGGAGGATCGACGGGTACCCGACGACGGCGACCCGTGCGGCGGGCGACCGGTCGCGGATCGTCGCGAGCACGTCGGAGACCTTGGACTCGGTGTCGTCGATCCGCTCGGCGAGCTGGTCGGTGCTGCCCGCGGTGTAGAAGTCCTTGCAGGCCGCGCCGAACAGGTTCGCCGAGGAGCGGCGCACGCACTCGCCGATGATCCCGGAGAAGCCGATGTCGTTGCCGCCGATGGTCAGGGTGACCAGCGACTCGGAGCCGTCGAGGGCGTCGAGCTGCGGCGGGTTCGGCCCGGCCTGGACCTGCTGCGGGGCGGTCATGTCCTCGGTCGTCGCGCCGCTGCAGGACACGTCGGTGAAGCGGCCGACGCCGGCCGAGCGCGCGAGCACCGACGGGTAGTTCTGGTTGGAGCGCAGGCACCCGGACGGCGTGCCCTGCTGCACCGGGACCAGCGGGCCTGCGGCGTAGGAGTCGCCCAGGGCGACGAAGCGCCCGACCGGGGCGGTGTCGAGGTTGCGCGCGGACAGCGTGGTCTCGGCGAACGTGGTCGGCGCCTCCGCCTGCGCGGGCGCGAGGGCGCTCATCCCCGCCGAGCTCAGCAGGGTCATGGTCGCCACGGCGAGCCACCGGGACGGACGGGGACGGCGCACGGGCTCTGGGACCTCCGGTCGGACGTCGCCGGCGTGGGCACGCCGGTCCTGACCGACCAACGATCATCGTCGCCGACCGGTTACGCCCCGTTCGGCGCACGTGACGGGCCGGGTACGACCCGGCCCGTCACGCACCGTGGGCGGGGCTCGCTCAGTCGGTGAGCCTGCGCAGCGACAGCGGTGCCACCAGGCGGTGCCGCAGCGCGGTCGCGTCCCAGAGCTCCGGCTGCGACGGCATCGACGCGAGCCGCCCGGCGGCGACCGCGCCGGGGTCGTCCATCGGCTCGCGGACACCGGCGAGGAAGGCCCACTCGTGCTCCTCGCAGCCGATGTAGACCCCGCGCCCGCCGGTCTCGCCGAACACCGCGGCGAAGCGCTGCCAGGCCGAGCGCAGCGTCGCGTCCCGCCACACCGCCGGGCTGCCCGCCTGGAACACCAGGACCCCGCCGGGGGTGAGCCGCTGCGCGCAGGCGCGGACGAAGTCCTCCTCGTAGAGCCGGTTGATCTGGGCGTCGGGCTCGTCGGGGCGCTCGTCGGGCAGGTCGACGACCACCAGGTCCCAGTGCTCGTCGGATTCCAGGACGAACTGCCGACCGTCGCCGTAGGTCAGGTGCACCGGGCCGTCGCCGCGCTCGGCCGCGGCGAGGGCCTCGGGGGTGTAGCCGTAGGGCAGGTGCTCGGCGCAGATCCGGACGGCCTCGGTGTCGATGTCGACGTGGTCGACCCGGCTCGCACCGGCAGCGACCGCCATCTCCGACGCGACACCCTCGGAGGAGCCGACGATCAGCACCCGGTCCAGCTCGCGGGCCAGCAGGGCGCCGGGCCACACCAGCGCCTCGTGGTAGGTGAGCTGGGTGTGCTCGGTGGACTGGCGCTCGTCGTCGCAGAAGAGGGTGACGCCGTGCGCGGTGTCGGCGACCACGACGTGCTGGAACCCGGTGTGCGCGACGTGGTGGACCCGGCCGAGGTCCCAGCGCCGGGTCAGGCCGGGCGAGAGGGGCTCGGTGACGGTGCGCGGGGCGCCGCCGCGGTCCACGACCTGCAGCGCGGTGTCGGTCGCGCCGACACGCTCGGCGAGGCGGCGCACGGCGTCGACCGGGTCGGCGCTCTCGCCGCAGGTGAACACGTCGACGTGCATGCCGCCGTGCTCGGGCCAGGTGTGGATCGAGGCGTGCGACTCGGCCAGGACCGCGACGACGGTCGCCCCCTGCGGCTCGAACCGTTCGACGACCACCTGGCGGACCTGGGCCCCGGCCTCGGTCAGCGCGGCGGTCAGGTCGCTGCGCAGGCGGTCGCAGTCGTCGAGGATCTCGGGGGCGATGCCACCGAGCTCGGCCAGGACGTGTCTGCCGACCGGTGACGACGTGCTGGGCAGCGCGGGTGCGCCCGTCCCGAGCCCGACGGCCGGATGCAGTTCTCCGGCCGCGGCGGCGGGCACGGACATGATCGGCGAGATGGAGGATGACACGTCCGGACACGTTAACCGGGATGTGGGAGCGACGCCCCCTCCCCCGCGACGAGCACCTCCAGCGGGCCGAACCCGTTGAACCCGACCGAGGCGTAGCTCGAGGTGTAGGCGCCGGCCCCGAGCAGGTCGACCACGTCGCCCGCGGCCAGGTCCAGCGGCAGCGCGACCGGGGTGCGGCGGTAGATGACGTCGTCGCCGTCACAGGTGGGGCCCGCCACCACGACCGGTCCGCGCGGGCCGCTGCGCCCGGGCACGCGCAGCGGATAGGCGATCGCCTCGCCCTCGGTCTCGGCGAGACCCTGGTAGCGGCCGACGTCGAGGTAGACCCAGCGGCGGTGGTCCACGCCCGGGCGGCGGGACACGCGCAGCACCCGGGCGCGCAGCACCCCGGCCGGGGCGACCAGCGCGCGGCCCGGTTCCAGCAGCAGCGTCGCGCCGTCCACGTGCCCGGCGTCGACGGCCGTGGCCACCGCGGCGCGCACGGCCGCGACGTAGTCCTCCGCGGGGGCGACGGCGGCGCGGTAGGCCACCGGCCAGCCGCCGCCCAGGTCGAGCTCGGGACGGCGCAGCCCGGCCCGCCCGGCGGTCGCCAGCGCGAGCGTGACGGC
>JAESFO010000757.1_pt1 | contig 14375 bp, 8 predicted proteins | sample 9269421 | NCBI WGS metagenome assembly JAESFO01 (sample SAMN14502839, study PRJNA617101) | algae metagenome | isolation source: Nostoc desertorum CM1-VF14 and co-occurring heterotrophs from rocky... | place: USA: Clark Mountains, San Bernardino, California | collected 2000-06-05 | reverse complement strand
TTTAGGCTGATAGAGCGCTCCTTCTTAGATGGTAAAGATCCTAATGCCTATTTGCTACCTGCCATGGATCATATATTAAAAGTGTCCCATCGGCTCCGAAGTATAACAGAAAATCTCCAGGATGAATTAATTACTGACGTAGGGTTGGAGCAAAGCTTACTCAAGCTAATTCGTGAAAATGAACTCGTGAACGGGATCGGAATAGAGCTGGAGTACAATGTGCAGGTTTTACTCGGTGATGAGATTACTATTGCCGTGTTTATAATATTCCAGGAATTAATAAATAATACCATCCGTCATAGCAAAGCCAACCACGCCAGGATTACTATTAACAGTGTGAAGTCAAAATTGCTTTGTGTTTATTCTGATAATGGAAGCTTCACTATCTCCGGAGAATTAACTGAAGGTACGGGTTTGAAAAGTATTGCCCAAAGGGTGATGTCGATAGGCGGAACTTGTCGCTTGCAAACGGATGGGGGAGTGGTTTGCTACTTTGAAATCCCGGTTCAAAATAAGTAACGTTAAAATGATCAAATTCCCTGTTCAAATACTGTTGGCAGATGACCAGGCAGCGTGCATCAAGGCAATGAGCCTGGTGATAGATGCGGTGCCTTATCTTGAGCTATGTGGAGCAGCCTGCAATGGTTCTGAGTTAATTATCAAGACAGGCAGACTAAACCCTGACGTCGTTATCACCGACATTAAAATGCCTGTATTAGATGGTATAGCAGCCACACAAACTATAAAAACACTTTATCCGCAGACCAAGGTCATCGCCTTAACGCAGTTCGGCGCTGATCAGTTTTTGATAAAAATGATGAAGGCTGGTGCTGATGGATTTATCTTAAAGGATGCAATTGCTGCAACATTTGAAAGCGCCATAAAAGCTGTTATGAATGATATTCCTTTTTTCTGCACACATACGATAAAAAATCTACCACAAATTCTTAGACACGCTATTACATTTAATAAGGTACAGCAGTTGCCGCCTGATTTTTTTGCACCGAATGAAAGAGAGATTTTGCAACTACTTTGTAAAGGAAGAACCAGTAAAGAAATAGCAACTGCACTGCGCCTCTCTTATTTTACAGTTATAAAATACCGGCAAAACCTCCTTGAAAAAACCGATACGCACAACGTAGCTGAATTGATCTTATTTGCATTGCGTTATGGACTCTATGAAGACTAAATGGGATTTTATACTATTTGTAGTATTGACTTTAGCTGCCTGCCGATGCTACATTTGAACCAGGTAAGGGAGTAAGGTAAAGGCAAGAGACACCACACTGAATGTATCAATAGGTAGATACGGTAAAGGTCAATTATCCCTTATTAGTCACTAAATCATTTCATACTTAAAATGCTGGATTCATGCTATCATATTCAATCACCTTCCGATGCCTGGAAAAAGGCTGCTATACCGGTTTTGACGGATTTATAACGCGAGCGGGTATGACTTGCAACTTATAATTGTGTCATACCCGAAACCTCAATACTCATAAAAACGTCGTCCAAATACTTTTAATCTTTCAAAATAAAAATTATGAAAAAGATCCTCAACTTAAGATCTATTGCCCTCCTTGGCGCAGCGGCATTGATTACAACTATTTCCTTTGCATTTCGTGGTGACAACACAAATGCTCCAAAGGCGCTGAATTCCACACTTTACTTCCGTTATACTCCACCGGCTACAGGAGACTATTCGCCTGCTTCAGTAGATAATAAAGCTAACTGGAATCTGGTATCTCAGGGAGAGATGTGTCAGACAGATGAACCGGATGTAGCATGTTCTTTTGCGATCTCTGTTCCGGTAGGACAAGAGAACTTGTTTTACGATGGATCGAATCATCCTAGCTCCAGGGTAGAGATCCAGGAAGCTGGTACTGCTACAGAAGCTTACGTAAGTGACGTCCTTGATACGAACCCGGCTATTCCACAATCCATTCAGGCTGGCATTAACAATCAGGAAAAGCCTTAGGCCTTACGTTTTTCAAAGAACTCCAGTCAGGGGCTGCCGGTTAGCGGTAGCCCTTTCTTTATACTAAAATAGCCGCCCCATTGAGGGACGGCGCTCTAAACAGAAAACTAAACAAACAATCGATCAACTTACTAACATAAACGGCATACGCCTTTAAATGCGATTGGCTACAAAACAATGGGACTTGAGATAGTGGAGGACCAGGTGCAATACCTGAGCCTAACTTTAGTCGCGCTGATCCTTAGATCGGCTAATCTACCTAGTACTCATTTTGCTCGATCCCTATCTTCAATGTTATATCATTGGGTAGCGGAAGAGCATAGTACTTGGAGTTAGGTTGGAGGACATAATCTTTACCATCAATTTTCCGCCTCTGTACAATCCCACGCCCTTCTTTGTTCAATCGCTTGATGTCTATAAATCTCAATCCCCGGAATACTAATTCACGGCGCCGGTGAGCCAAAATGGTATCCAGGAGCTGCCTGGGTTCTGATAATTCAATAGGTTCAAATTTGCCTTTTTCATATCTGTGTATCAGTAGTTGATTAAGATCAGCGTTCGCCGACTGTAACATAGAGCTATTATTTGAAGTTCCAGCGGCAAGCCTTGCTGCTGACTCAGCCCGTATAAGGTACATTTCAGCTGTTGTAATCCCTGAAAACTTCTTCGTTCCTTGCGTATAACTGGCCTTAAAGGTGTAAAAGCCATTGGCAAAAGAGTAATAAGCCCGTCGGCGCAGATCCTGCGCATCATAGCTGAAAACCAAAGCTGTATCAATACCAGATCTTGAATCTGCAATTATAAGACCAGTGCCAGCATTATTCATCTCCGTATAAAACAGCGTCTCCTTATTGAACTGCGCAAAAGGGAAATTAGCAGTCAGGTTCCCTACGCCCGCACCGCCATTAAAGTCCATCAATTCATCCCATATTTTCAGGCTGAGATCTGCATATTTGTAGGCACTATCGTACAACCGCATTGATAAGTAAGCACGGGCCAGTAATCCGTAAGCGGCTGCCCTGGATGGCCTGAATGTGTGAGCGGGTAGGTTCGGCAGATAACTGGCGGACTCCTTAGTGTCCGTGATGATCCTATCATAGGTTTCTTGGACGGTCGCCCTTTTGGACGGTACGTTAAAATCCGACCCGAGCCTCAAAACAATGCCTTTATCCGTCCCTGCTGTAGCAGCGTCATACGCCGGGCTGAATACCCACACCAATTGTAAAAAGAAGTACGAACGGTAAAACAGCGCCGATCCATATACATTATCCCACTCGCGGCTATTGCCTGCACCCCGTTCAATTTTCTGGATCATATCCAGGCAGAAATTGGAGTTATATATGGGGGAATAATTGTAGCTCCAGTCGTTGGGATAATTATAGGCAAATACTTCCCATTTGTAGGCTGATTGCTGCCAGCTGCCCAATGTTGCGTAGGAAGCGGGTCTCAGGAAATAGTCGTCCGCTGATGCCTCGCCGTAAGAGGGTGTAACTGCAAAATTCATAACCGGGTTCGCGTCATCAAGTAGTGCTTGTAAGTCGCCCAGTGTGCTCGGAATAACTGATGCGTTACTTTGCTTTTTATCCAGGTATTTCGCACAGGAGGTAAACGCGAGAATCACAAGCGCCAGGTTAATATAAAAGTTCAGGTTTCGCATGATTGATAGTTTAAATTAGAAATTGCACCGAAAACCGGCAGTTATTTGGAGGGGCGGGGCCGCAGCCGTAGGATAATCCGGGTCCAATCCCACTTTGTTGGCCCGCCAAAGAATACCAATATTGGCCAGGTTGCCATATAGCTGAATATTGGCTGACCTGCCTATTTTCTGGTTATAGCTCAGGTTGATAAACTGTAAGCGGACATGGTCACCCCTATGAAAGTTGATAGAACTGTTTTGATAGAACTGATCCCTAAAGCTAAATTGAGGGTAATCGGAATACACGAACTTTGGGATGATTGTGTTCCGCTCATCACCCGGTTCTAGCCAACGTTGGTTATAATCTGCGTGCACGATGCCACCACCGATAATGTTGGCTGAGCTATACACGGGTGACCTAAAGTAGTAGCCTGCCTGGTAAACGATATTCATTGAAAAATCAAAGCCCTTAAAGCTGATCGAATTTTGTAATCCTCCGAAATGTTTCGGTACCGAAGTGCCCAGGAAATCAATAGAGCCGCTGCCCACCCCTTGGGTGGCAATAGCATTAATGATGGCAGAATAATCCTTACTGGCAACGCCGTTAAGGTATCCCTGTGGATCACCGGACGCGTCCAGGCCAGCCCATTTATAAGCGGTGACCGCATAAAGTGGCTGACCGACAATAGGTATAATCTTGTCCCCTGTACCCACACCAAAGAAATCTTTTGATTTATCGGTATAATAGGCAGTAACTTTCGATTGATTGAAATTATAAATGAGGCTGGAAGTCCATTTGAGGGCACCTTCTGTGATCCTGGCCGTAATAGTCAGGTCCACACCTGAGCCTTTCATTTCAGCGACATTGCGGGTGATTTCACCATTTCTACCCCAGGCAGTATAGTCGTAAAAGGTGGAGCCGTAGAGATCCTGGCCATTTTTGATGTAGTATTCCAGGCTTCCTGAAATCCGCCTCCCAGGTGATGCAAAGTCGAGCCCGAAATTGGTTTGCCGGATCTTTTCCCACCTTAAAGAAGGATTATTAAGTCCCGCTATCCTTTGTACCGGATAATTAGTGATGGGATTGGGCTGGGTGGAACTGACGGCTAATGGCGTTTTATGCTTGTCTAAATTGCCACTATAGCCATAGCTGAGTCTAAACCTTAAATAGGGGAGCCAATCTACCCGGTAGAAAGCTTCTTCAGATATGTTCCAACCTAGACCGGATGACCAGAGCGGGTTCCATTTATCATTGGTGGTAGCACCGAAAACATTAGACGCATCTTTTCGAAAACTCCCGCTGATACTATATTTTTTGTTATAAACGTAGGAGCCGTTGGCAAAAAAGCTGACAAACCGGTAGATCGAATATTGACCAAGTCCTGCTGCACCCGCAATACGTTGTCTGGCGCCGGTAAGGATCGTTTTATAAGGGTTGACAAAATCTACAATACCCTGGGATAGTGGGTCGCGCTGGTACCCGTAAACGCTGAATCCTCCGAGGGGGTCATTGGCAACCTGGCGGGCTTCAGCGCCACCCAGGACATTAAGGCCGTGCCGGCCAAACTGACGGTTAAAATTCAGCTGAGCTCTCCAGCTCTGCGATTGCAGGACAGATCCACTACGGCTGAGGAAGTCCCCCATAGGAATACGAAGCGTATCCGGGGCATTGGAATAACTAAGGGTGGTGTACAGGTTGATGAGATTGCGGGTATTATAGCTGTTGATCGTAGCATGGCGGCCACCATGGGCAGTTTGCCGCTCATACTGATAATTTCCGGTAAAACTCAGGCCCTTGAGTATGGTATAATTAATACCCACCCGTGCAACGATATCCTGCAGGTCCGTAAATGAATAATCTTCCTGGTGATCGCGCAAGGGATAATCCATCCAGTCTAGTAACCTGCCCTGTCCTAAAGTGTCCAGGAATTCTTTACGATAGCGCGGGATAGGAAGGGCCTCCCCGTTAGGGCCGGCAAGCGCCATATAGGGAACATAGCGGTTATTAAGGTAACCGGTCTGGAGATAATCAGAAGCCCCTGATTGAGATTGGCTGCTGGTATAGTAAGCGCTGATATTGATGGTTAGATCTTTGTTGATCATGAAATTATTATCCAGGTGCAAATTCAATTTCTTGGCGCTCGACAGATTCTGATTTTCTACCAGGTTATAGCCACCTGCCAGTAACCAGGAAAACTGGGCACTGCCTCCGCGAACACTCAAAGCATGCTGCTGCGTTACGGCCGTTTGCTGGAGATACTTTTCATAGTCGCGGCGACCATCTTGCAGGGCGAGCGCTTGCATGGCTTGCAAGGAATCGGCCACAGAGATCTGCCCGCCTTTACGCCGCAACAATATTTCGACTGCCGGTGATAGCGGCGGCCGTGTATTCAAGTTGTTGATGATCGGGCTGTAATATCCTTTATTAAACAAATAGGCTTCAAACTCCAGGTATTGGGTAATCGATACTTCTGGCTGTACCTGTACAGGAGTAGTGGCACGCCTGAAGATGCTGGAGTTAACTTCTACCCTGAGTCGCTCGTTAAATTTCCCTTTTTTCGAAGTTATAACAATGACCCCGTTACCGGCCTGCGCCCCCCAGATACTGGCAGCAGAAGCGTCCTTCAGGATCGTAATGCTCTCCACATCGTTGGGATTAATATTATTAATATCTCCTTCATAGGGGAAATTATCCAGGATGATCAGTGGGGTGACCGGCCCGTTAATAGTACTCAAACCACGGATAGAAATGTTATTATCCTCGTTACCGGCACCATTTCGCTTGCCGGTATTAAACAGCAGCCCGTTGGTTACACCATTCAGTCGATCCAGGATATTGGTACCCATTTGCCGGTTCAGCACCTCGTTATTAATAACGGTCACAGATCCGTTCATTTCATTGGGTTTAAGCTTTTGGTAACCGGTATTAGCTTCTACTATCACTTCATCATTGGTGGTAGCTTTTACAGATAAATAGATGATCAGTGGCTCAGTTGACGCGGTAACTTTCATTTCCCTGGGTTCATAACCAATATAGGAGACAATGAGGATACTACCAGGTGCAGCAGTTATTTGGAAGCGTCCGTTGTTATCGGTTTTTTCGCTTTTGCCCACCTTCGTGTTGGATAGGACATTTACTGTAGCGCCGGCCATAATATGGCCGGTACTGTCCATTACTTTACCGGTGATAATAATAGACTGGGCAATATTTGTAATGGATAAAGCGAGTAAGCTGATGATAATTAGAAATACCTTTTTCATGGAGCAGTTACATTAGTGGTTGAAAAATGGAGCATCTTCACGGGTCTCGGAGCATTTACGATGATAAAACCCTTAGATCTAAGAAACTTGATAAGTTGGTCATCATTTTTGATGTCCAATCCGGGCGGAAAGTCAAGGTCCAGGAGCACCTTCGAATGGGGGCTTTCATCCAGGAGTGGTTGCTGAAGCTGGTCCAATAACTGCACCACTTGGCTAAGTGGCACGCCATGAACATGCCTTCGAATACTGGTAGTGCCCAGGTTGATGGATACCTTTGCAGCAGCCGATTTGCTGGTATCCTTGATACCGGTAATGATCCAGCAATCAACCGGTTCATTCGACACCTTCGCATGGATACCCAGGCTGCGGCGGAGATCCTCAGCTATAAGCGGCTCCAGTTGGGTCTTTCGGCGCACGGTATCAGATCCGAATCGTATTTGGTAGCAATAACGGCGATCTTTTTGAACAGCATCGCTGAAAAAAGGGCTATGGTATTGGATGCGATTGGAGGCTAAACCATTCATTAGAGTGCCGTAAGCCAGTTGTAAGAAATAGTGGAAATCCTTGTTTATGGCATAATAGCCGGTGATGCGACCATCAGGGCTTCGGGTCCATCCGCTGGTAAGATTGGTTAATGGCTGGGCCTGGGTGAACAGGGAATAGCTCATCATCATAGAATCGACCAACTTCCCTTTACGCATGAGGCCGGGAAGATCTGAAGAATCAGCGTAGGAATCTTTAATAGCTAGTTGCAGGGGAGTACCAGACAACAATTGTTGGATATGTGTTTCATTGACAGCTTCCAGGCCGGTAATCGCTACAACCTTATGATCTTTGTCGATCCATACATAATGGGGTACACCTGAATGGGGAAAAAACTGGTTCAGGATAGTGTCGCTAAGAGCGATGGGAAGGCTGGGGTAAAAGCCGGTATTTTTTTGTAGCTTATCCAGTAACGCCAAGGCATCTTTTTCATATCCGACATCATGCGGATTGGCAAAGATGAACTGTAATTGGGAGCCATATTTACTTTGTAACTGCTCCACCTTGGGCAGAGCCGTAATACAGGCGCGGCACTGTCGTTGCCATAGATCGATGATCACGGCCTTACCTTTAAATGAGTAGAGACTGAAAGGAGGGAGGCTGGTCCCTTTATTGGAATTGAAAACTAAATCGGGCACAGAGTCTCCGACCGTGTACGGGGGATACCTTTGTGCGGTTACCTTCAGGCATAGTAGGGCCAGTACGCCCGTAAGCGATAAAAATTTCATAAAGTATGATCATTGATTGGGGTAATGGGGTACCAAAAAGTGCCGGGTTAGGAGAAAGTGCCCATGAGAATAAACACTGACTCCGCCCGGCCCTCCATTACTGCGGTTGCCGCGGTTTGCGGGCGTATAATAACCTACTTGCTAAAGTTTGAAATGATAAATTGTATGGTGTGTTATGGTTCATCCTTGTCAGTGGATGAGTCTTGTCGGTCAGCGGTATAAAAAAGGTTGAAGCCTACCCGCTAATACACCCTGGCTCTGACAAAGCCACCACCTTGCGATGGTTCAGCACATAGCGTAAGTAGGCCCAACCCATAAGATATGAAGCTGGGCGCAATTAACTTACTCTCGTGCTGAAGAATTGTCAGATTCGGGTTACGAGACTCGTTAAGCGCTTTTCAATTATTTAGCGCAAAGTAATCTATAATATTTTCTTGTCAAAATTCTAGACTAAAAATACAAATTAGTTCTGAAATGGAATAATTTTTGTATGATACAGAACTTTATATTTAATATTTAGAGTATTATGTCTCTGTTTTGTTATATGGTTTTAACTTATCCGAACAAAACATTGACAAAATGCCAACAAAGACTGGAAATAATTCGGAAAAATTAAAAACAGAGGCGGCAGAAAAAAAACTGAAGCATAAGTTGAACTCAATTAAAAATGATTTTGAATCAGGCAATATTAAAAGCTTCGAACAAATCTTTGCCATTTTAGGACCCTCTGTTTGGGCGAAATTGATGCATATGGGCTATGAAACATTCCTCAATAAATCAAAAAATCCCGGCGCTTTCACTAATAATGAATTGATCTTTTTATCGGAGATTATCGACACAGATATCAATTTGGTTTTAAAGTTTATTTTTATCAGTATGAAATACAAGAATAAATTTAAAACTGGCGAAGCAATTAGGGTTTGAGTGAGACTTATCTAGATAGCTCTAAAAGTGGAAGACGTATTTAATATGAGTTTATACTATTTCTATTATAAAAGCCAGAAAATAATATGGTCGCAAATAATATCTGGCAAAGAAAAAGTTAGCATTGTAATATCAGGTAATCTAATTATTGCTGATTTATTTTGATTTTAGGTGTTAGACTCCGGTACTGGGTAAATAGGAGATGATTTGATAGACGAAATTGTGTTGGAGTTGAAGTTTTAGACGTTAAGGGCACAAAACTGGAGCGAGCTTCTTCGATTACATTGTGAATCTTACCGCATATTTATTGCGAATTGGTTGAGTTATTTTATTTATCATTTTACCAATTGGTCAAAAATTTAATTAAACAAGTAACGACATTCTTGCTGTCTTTGATTTCTTTTAAATGTTTACAGCCTTTTTTCAAACACAGACGATGAAAGCTAAGAGTAAATTTCAATCAAGATTTTGGCCCTTAGGTCGAGTCCCAGCGGAATCACTAAATGCACTCATTATTGATTGCATTTTTCGTTTAAGTCTATGAGATTTACCGGTTTGCAAAAAAATCCATACCGAACCTAAATCAAACTAGCTTAAAAAAAGGGGGACTAAAAAGGGGACTTCTTTTAAGAGCTAAATTTAGGTCCCCTTTTTGGCCGCCAGAATTAGATAAGGTGAGCAATTTTTAATCTTAAAAATTCTCATTTATGAAAGTCAACAAGAAACTTTCGATTCTTTTTTCATCAGCCGAAAACGGAAAAATACCAGCTCTGGTCTTGTTCCCATCCATGTCCGCATTACTATTAATGAAGACCGCAGAGAGTTTTCTTCCGGCCAGCAGTGTCTTGCTACCGATTGGTGTAGCAAGAGGAAAAGCGTCATTGCAAAGACGGCTTAAGCGAGAGCTGCAAACAATGAGCTGACAGAAATCAAAGCCACCCTTGTTAAGCTCTATGATGTATTTGAGTTGCAAGGCAAAACCGTTTCCTCTAATATGCTACGAGAGGAATATAGGAATAGTAAAGGGCTTAGTGCTAAAAAGCCAAAGTCTGTTGTTCCTGTTGGCAGTTCTGAGCAGGTAGACGCTTCTATCATGGGTAGAGCGTAAAGTCAATGCGCAGCCCAATCGGTTAATGATTTTGATATTCGTAAAACCGTGTTGGGGCTTTCTGAACGAGCTAAGGAGTTAGACCTGGAGAAACGAAAGCTGGACAAGTTCAAGCATGAATTAGTAAAGGCCCATTTCTTGCGCAATATGAAAAAAATCATAAGCAGCTTCAGGCCGATATTGAAAAAGCTACCTTAAAAACAGCCGTCTATTTTGAAAGTATAGACATATCAAAAGTGGCGTTGCTTGATCTATCTTTTGAAATCCTGCTTTACTTTTTGAGAAGAGCAGTTGCGGGAACTTGTGCCTTTTCAACATTCAGGCGCCACTGCGCTACTCATGAGAAAATACAGGCTTTCAACTGGTATCGCTTTAAAAATGTTGATTTACCAGCAAGCATTATTAAGATCAAGTATGTAAAGGAAATTTATGAGTACCTGACCATCGTTGATGTTTGCGATAACAATGCAGCCATGAATCATGTTAAGCTGATCAAACAAATGTATGATCGTGCCGTAGAAAATGGTTACCAGTTAATCAATCCGCTGCACAGGTTTAAATGTACTTACATTGAGCCAGAGCCGGCCGCCCTGGAAATGGAGGAAGTGCTTAAGTTGATCAATACAGATTTTGGTGCATCTCTTAATAAAAAAAGCGATGCATTTATCTTTTGTTGCTTCACCGGGTATGCTTATGAAGAGGTTAGGATGTTTACTTATGATGATATTTATACCGGACTGGATGGAAAAAAGTGGCTGAGGATTTCCAGGACCAAAACAGTTAACACCGGAGGCTTTACTGAACGCGTTCCATTGCTTCCCATCGCCGTCGATATTATTGATCGATACAATAATCATCCTTGCCGGCTTGTCTCTAATAAGTTGCTGCCGATAGCTTCCAATCAGGCTTATAACAGCGACCTGAAGACAATTGCCAGGACCTGTGGGATTGCATTAGACCTCACTACCCATGATGCCAGGCATACCTTTGCCACAACTATTACGCTAGAAAAAGAATGTGCCATTGTCTACTGTTAGTAAGATGTTAGGCCACAAGTCGATTCGAACCACAGAGCGGTATGCAAAGGTGACAAAAAGGAAGATTAGTAAAAATATGGAAAAGGTAAAAGAAATATTGTTTGATGATGGGCCGTTAAAGCCCGCTAAATAGATATCAATCTAAGTATCGCCTCTTGTTTCAACTATCTAAAATAAAGATCCCTTAAGTGCGGGAGATATGGTTCTTATAAAAATATCCCACGTTGTTAAATATTTTATTTTGAAATAGCTATTTTTATATTGATCTATCTTTAAAGTGATAAGATAAATAAAATAAGATAGAAGAAAAATATTGAGAAACGCAGTCGACTGAGAAGATGAACGAGATTTATAACGCGTAATCCTGCTTAAAGAAAGCCGAATACTCAAACTGTGGAGATTATAATGAGCAACCAAAGTAATTAAACACGTAGGCATGATAAAACATATACATGGCGCACGATGGTGGAAATTTGATTTTCATAACCATACACCTGCATCTGATGATTTTGGCAAAGGTGATGGAATACATATGTCCATTACGCCTGAAAATTGGTTATTAATGTATATGCAGGCTGGAATTGATTGCGTTGCTATCACTGACCATAACTCTGGAGAATGGATAGATAAATTAAAATTGGCATTGCAGTCTTTGGATGACTCAAAACCTGCTGGATACCGAAAACTATTTCTATTTCCTGGCGTTGAGATAACTGCATCAGGTAACATACATATTCTTGCGTTGTTTGACCCTGCGGCTGGAACAAAGGAAATCAACGCTCTATTGGGAGGGATTAATTTTCCCGCTGAACATTTTGGAACTTCTGATGCCGTAAGTCCAAAAAGTGTAGAAGAGATAATAGCGGAAATTCACAAGAAAGGAGGAATTGCTATACCTGCTCACGTTGATGAGGCATGCGGACTATTTAAACTTACCGGACACACCTTTTCCCAAGCTCTGAAAGCGGAAGAATTACTTGCTATTGAAGTGATCAATAAAACTTTGGAAAAGCCTGAGTTGTATAGGCAATCGAAGCTGTCATTAGCAGAGGTTCTTGGTTCTGATAGCCATATTGCTGCACAAGTTGGAAGTAATTATACGTGGGTAAAAATGAGTAACCCCTCTTTGGATGCTCTAAGACTCGCCTTACACGATTGCGAAGACGGTATAATAAGGAAAGATGAATGTTTTCACGATCCAAACTTAATTAGCAATAGATATTTTATTAAATCAATTTCAGTTTCAAACGGCTTTAAAGCAGGAAACGGAACACCATTAGAAGCAAAGTTAAGCCCTTGGTTATCTTCTGTTATTGGAGGCAGGGGATCAGGAAAATCTACTATATTGAATTATCTGCGTATAGCTCTTGATAGGACGGTAGAAATGCCTGATGAAATACAGTCAGAGTTCAATAAGTTTAATCAGATTGGAAGAAAGAGTGTGCCGGGAATGTTAAGAGATTCAACAATTATTAGAGTAGAAATTTTTAAAGACGGCAAGTTGCACTTAATAATATGGAACCAACAAAATTATACTCTTCATGCGTGGGAAGAAAATTTAGGCGATTGGGGTGTGGGAACAGTTGTTTCTAACATTAATGAGTTATTTCCAATTCAAATATTTAGTCAAAAAGAATTATATGCACTGACGGGTAACCCATCTAAACTAATCGAGCTAATCGACTCACAGTTTGACAAACAAGGATGGCTTGAAGAAAAAGAAAGATTAGTAGAAAAATGGCTTGCCGGTAGGGCAAAAGGAAGACAACTTCAGTCTGCTATTTCAGAAGAACATAATCTTAAAGCCCAACTCGATTCCACAAACAATAAGATACAACTTTATGAAAGCTCTGAATACAAAGACACCCTCGGTAATTTCAATAAATTATCTGCTATAAATGAGTTTTTTCTAAGTGCGACGGAAAAAGTTTCACAGTTCATTAATGACGTGGAAGAAATAAGCGCCAAAGTTCCGAAAATCGAAGCAGCCGAAAACGTGGCAAATGCACTTACACGTGAATCAACTCAATTTCTTCATACAGTACAAAATGCTTTGTCAGAGGCATCGCAAAAAATTTCCGAATCATTAGCCTTGTTAACTCCTTACAAAGAGGGTTTGCAAATTCAGTTTAATAGCTTGCCGTGGTTTAGTGAATATGAGGCTGCAAAAAGTGCCTATGAAGCTATTTTAGATAAAATTCAAGAACTCGGTAGCGAAACTTATGAAACACTAATCCAGCGGAAAAATTCTTTGACAGTAAGGCTTGCGCAAATTGACTCTCAAAAACAACAACTTCAAACTTTACGATCAGAATTGCAGACGGTTTATACATCCATAATTGACAAGGAAAAAGAGTTAAGATCTAAACGTAAGGCTATTATTAGCAGATGGAAAGAGTTAGACAATGCTGAAAACCCATTTCTTATAATTGAGTTACAGCCAATGTCTGATGCTGATAACGCAAATATAACTTTCCGAAAACTTTTGAGAAAAGAAGGAGCTGAGTTTTCAGGCTATATTTATTCGCATGACGAAGAAACTGGGAATAGCTCAGGCTTGATCGGAACAATAATTACCGAAGCCGAGGACACAAGGTGGGCAAAAAGATTAGAGTTAGTTAAAGATTTTGTTTCTGCTACTGAGAATGATACGAAAGGACTTGATTTGAGATTGGCAAGGCATATAAATTGGCTCTCCGGGAATACACCAGAAGATATAGATCGCTTACTGGTTTGGATTCCTGAAGACAAGCTCGTCCTTAAATTTAAAAAACAAGGACGTGAAGAAGACATTCAAACAGGTTCCGCTGGCGAAAGAACGGCTGGAATGTTAGGTTTATTATTAGCCCTTAATAATATCCCTTTGATTATTGACCAGCCGGAGGATGATTTGGACACAAGACTTATTTCTTCTTTTGTTGTGCCTGGCTTTAAAGCCTTAAAACAAAAAAGACAGCTTTTGCTCGTGACTCACAATCCCAATATTGCAGTAAATGCAAACTCTGATAGCATAGTTCATATGAATTTCAATTCAGGTCAAATCATAGTTGATGGGAATGACGCTCTTCAAAATAGAGATATAAGACTTGCTGTATGCAATGTGATGGAAGGTGGCAAGGAGGCATTGTATAGGCGTTATTACAGAATCTCTAAAGCATTG
>JAESFO010000756.1_pt1 | contig 14400 bp, 12 predicted proteins | sample 9269421 | NCBI WGS metagenome assembly JAESFO01 (sample SAMN14502839, study PRJNA617101) | algae metagenome | isolation source: Nostoc desertorum CM1-VF14 and co-occurring heterotrophs from rocky... | place: USA: Clark Mountains, San Bernardino, California | collected 2000-06-05 | reverse complement strand
GACGTACCGGAGCGCGTCGAGGATGCGGTGATCCTTCCTCGTCTCCGGGATTCGCCAGCCCGCGGTTCGGGCGTGCGGCAGGATCGCCACGGCGTACCGGTAGGCGGTCTGCGCAACCGTATCGGCGCCCTCGTCGTACACGAACGCGTGCTGCCCGCCGCACGTGCGGCACCGGGGGACGCGGGACGGGGCGAACCGATCGGGGTCGTTGACGAGATAGGTGTTCCCCATCCCGTCGCACTCTCCGGGCGACGCCCGGCCGCGTTCCAGCTTCGCCAACCGGGCGGCAAGGCGCGTCATCGCCCGGCCTCGGGCCGCTCGGCCACCCGAGCTTCCAACTCGGCCATGCGGTCTTCGAGCTCGACCTGAACCCGGAGGCTGGCGGCGAGTTCAAGAACCTTTACGGCGGCCTTGTGCCGGACGTGCGGGTCTTCGTCGGCCAGCAGCGCCCGGAGTACGTCCGCCGCCGCGGCCATGCCGTCTGCCAGTCGGCCGGCGGCGGCCGCAACCATGCCCCCGCGTAGTTCCGACACCCGCGCCCGGAACGCGGGGTCGGTCAGCCGCCGGTGGGCGGTGCGTTCGGCAACGCCGGCGGTGGTCGCCGCGTTGCGGACGGATTTCCCGGCCGCCAGTTCGGTGGCGAGTGCGTCATCGGCGGAATGTCTGCCACGGCCTGCCACGGTGCGCCACCTTGAGGGTTACCCCATCATACCCGGCTCGAGCTCGGGGGATTCGACCGTGCGCCGCGAAGTGTTGTGCTTTGCATAGGTTAACAGCTGGCGCCATCCGCCAGCATTCCGGTCCCTCGTTCGTTGCCTTCTGAGCGCATCGAACGGGATCAGGATGAGAGGCGAAGGGGAGCGGGTTCAGTTGCGGCCCGCTACCAGCACCTTCGCCCGGTCTTCTTGGAAGGCGGGATAACCGCTTCCGCGAGCATCTCCTCCAAGGTCAAGCGGGGGTAGTGCCGTCGGTGGCCGGAGCTATCGCCGACCGGCCGTCCGCGGTCAGCCGGATGCGTTCGAGTCGTCCCCCTTCGCTCGTGGACGTGACCAAGAGCCCGGCGTCGGCGAGCCGGTAGACGGTACGGAGGAGCCGCACCCGCCGGGCCTCGGTGGCGGCCGCGTCGCCGACCCACGCCGGGGAGTACCGGGGGCCGAACTCCCGGTCGTCGGCGCCCGCCCGGACGTCCCAGGTCCGCCACGCCGGCGGCCGCGGGCGGGATGCGATCCCGGCCTCGCGCCGCGCGAGTTCGGTCCGCACCTCGGCCGCCAGGTCGTCGCGCGTCCGGGTCATGGTCGCCCGTCCCGTGTCTGATGTCTGATCGGAAGTAAAGTGTGTCCCCAACCCCGACGGTTCCCTGGGCGGTAGCATATTGACCTTCGCCTGGGAGGACCCGCGAATAAGGTTGTTACAGGCTCTGACAAAACCCCTGGTCATCCCCGGATTTCAAGGCGTTTCGGGGGTATTGTCCGTGCTTCTTAGGGTTAGCCCCAGGGTTAACGCACTATCTTGGGCCTTGATTCCCTGTAGGACTTCGAGCCGGTAGTCGTCGTCCCAGGTCGCTTTCTGCCGTCGCGTCTGGATGCTCTTCTTCGCCCAACCCGCTTGAGCAGCGACCCGGCGATCCGGCGGGCCATCCTCGGGTTGGTCCTGGCGTGCCCGGCCCGGGGCCGGTTGTCGTCCGCCCGAAACGCCACGTCGAGCTCCCAGTGTAACCCGTTCTCGATCCCCCAGTGCGACCGGATGTGCCCCGCCAGCACCCACAGATCGGTGAGGTAGTAGTGGGTCGTGTTTACGCTCGCCTTTCCCCGACCTCCCGCTCCCGGCACACCAGGGCCACCGCCTCGACGCCCGCCCACCCGTCCGGCAACCCCTGCGGGTACCGGACTACGGTGACGTACCGCTCTTCCGCCCGACCGTGCCCTGCGCCGGCCTCGGCCGCCATCTGCACTAGACGAACTCGGCCTCTCCGACCCGGTCGAACACCCACACTACCACGTCCCGCAACCCCTTCTGCTTCCCCTTCGCACAGACAATGTAGTCCCGCTCTGCTCGCGGATCTGTTCGACCGTCGCCTTCTAGCACCCAGTCGCGTCGATCGTCGCCACTACCCCGGTTCGGTCCAGGGAAGTCAACAGGATGGGGATGATGGCGATCTCGTACCTGCCGACCGGGACCGACTGCTGGCCGAAGACTAACCGGTTCTCGACCGCCCACGCCGCCATCACATGGAGGTACCCGGCGAACGTCCCTTCTAGCTCCGTCAGACGCTTTCCCCGTCCACCGTCACGTGGACCAGCCCAGCGGCCTCGCACGCCGCCACCATCCACCGCCCGAACTGGTCGGCGAAGGCGTCCGGGTCGAGCCGGGCGAACGCCCGGTAGAACGTATCGTGGTTCGGGATGCCGTTGGCGAGCGTGGGAACCGGCGGAGGGAGGGAGGAGCCGGCGGAAGAGCGCCTCTTTGCTCCACCCGAATCGACGACCTTCTCCCATCCGTCGGCCCCGGCGAGGACCGCGCGGGTGGCGATAGTCAGGATATCGGTCAGCCGCTCATCTGGGGCAATCCCAGGCTTTGCCAACATTTCTCGTATAGATTGCACGCTGGCACTTAAGCCGGCAGCTTGGTTATCGGTAACGAACTTCAATGCAGCAGCATGATTTACATTCGCCGGATCGGACAGTGCAATAAGGATATTCGCATCAAGATGCGGGTCGACCACATTTGCTAGTGCGGCTCTTGACCCAACTCCACCACCCATCCCTGTTTGTTGGGCGGGCTTTGGGACTGGACAAGCGGGGCGAGATGGTCGCGTCGCAAACCCACCGGACATCAGCCCCGACCCCTCCGCAGCCCCGGCCGTAGCTGCGGACATCATAAAATTCATTAGAAACCTATGGGAATCATGATACGGATCGTACTGAGATCCGTAGGGCCGGTACGGGTAGTACATGAACCCGATGATCTGGCCGGGTTGGTACGCGTTGTAGACCGGGAGCCATTCCTGGTACACGGTCGTCCCGAGTACCCAGCCAAGCGCGGCGCCAACTTGCTGAGCAGCTTGGTTCGCCTGCTGAGCGGCGTGCTGCGGCAGACTCCCCGGAGCAGCCGCGGCGGTGTCGCTGAGTGAGGGTCGCGGCCGACTCGGCGTCATTGCCTGGCCGAACAACAGCTGGTTGAACCACCCGGAGATCGCCGCCCCGGTAGACCCTCCACTCGGCGGCGTGGGCGGGTACGTCCCCACGGGCTGCGGCGGACGCGGCTGGTAGACCGGCCCTCCGGCGCCGAGGCCGCCGAACCCGTCGCGGTTCGAGCCACCGGAACTCGGGAACGGTCGCATCATCCCACCACCGCCGCCCGCTCCCGTGCCGCCGGACCCGTAGTACGGGCGGCCCATCATCCCGCCATTCGCGTTCGAGGAGCCGCTGCTACCGCCCGACGAATACTGCATTCCGCTCGGGTCTGTCCTCGTGGTGGGTTGATTGCCGACGTAGCGGTACAGGTTCACGTCCCCGGCCGCCAGCCCGAGCGGGTCCTCGGCCCACCACCGCCCGGCCGCCGGGTCGTACACCCGCGCCCGGTTGTACGACTGCCCCAGCACCCCGTCCCACTCCCGCCCCGCGTACCCGTACCGGTCCCCCCGCGTCCCCGACACCAGGTTCCCGAACGCGTCGTACGTCGCTGAAGACGTCGGCGCCCCGGCCGCGTCCACCGTCAGCCGGACCGACCCCACCAGATCCGCCGCGTACCACCCCGCCGTGCCCCCGGTCACCACCGCCACCGGCTCGTCGAACCCCGCCCCGAACGCCCGCCGGGTCGTCACCACCCCCGACCCGTCCACCTCCGCCCAGGCGTCGAACCCCTCCGTCCCCACCGCCCCCGGCTTGGCCGGGTCCCACCCGTCGTACGCGAACCGCTCGGTCACCGTCGTCGTCCCGTCCCACGCCGTCCGGCTCGCCCGGTTCCCCAGCGCGTCGTACGTATACGCCACCGTCGCCGTGGCACTCCCCCCGTCCGTCGCCGCCCGCGTCGCCCCGGTCAGCCGGCCCTCGTGGTCGTAGGCGTACGTCCACGTGTCCGCCAGCGCCCCCTGCGACTTCTTGACCAGTTGGCCCTCGTCGTCGTACGTATACGCCCACGTCCCGTCCGACAGCACTCGGTTGCCGGCCCCGACCACCGCACCCGTCCGGTTCCCCGTCGCGTCATACCCGAAGGTCGTCGCCCCGTCCCCGGTCAGCTGGCCCGCTGCGTCGTAGGTGTACACGGTGGTGACCCCGCCCTCGGTCCGCGACGTCAGCCGGTCGGCCAGGTCGTACCCGTACCCGGTCGCCAGCAGCGTTACCCCGGCGTCGTCCTTAGTCGTGACCCCGGTCACCCGCCCGCCGGCGTCGTAGTCGTACTCGGTCGTGCCCACCAGTGTCGTCCCGGCCAGGTCGGCGTACCGGGTGAGCGTGTCCACCGCCCCCAGCGGGGTGTACGCGGAGTCCACCCGGGCGTCCGCCGACGGGCCGTCCAGCTGACGGCTGGTCAGCCGGTTCGCCAGGTCGAACACGCTCGTCACCACCCCGCCCTGGCTGTCGGTGACCGTCGTCCGGTTCCCGGCCCCGTCGTACCCGAACGTGAGACCCACCCCGAACGGCTCGTCCACCTCGATCGGGCGGTCGAGGACGTCGTAGTCGATGGCGTAGGAGCCGCCCGGGTCGGTGGCCGCGGTCAGGTTCCCGTTACCATCGTACCCGAACGTCTGGGTCCGCACCGTCGCCCCGCCGGCGTCCTCCCACGTCTCGGTCGTCTTCCGCCCGGCGGCGTCGTACCCGAACACCCGCACCCGCCCCAGCCGGTCGGTGACCGACTCGACCCGCCCGGCCGCGTCGTACGCCGCGGTCGTCACCTTCCCCAGCGGGTCGGTCTCCGTCGTCGCCCGGTTCAGCACGTCGAACCCGAACCCGGTGACGTTCCCGCCCGCGTCCTCGACCGACACCCGGTTGTCCGCCGCGTCGTACCCGTACGTCGTGACGTGGCTCAGCGGGTCGGTCACGGTGGCGACCCGGCCGAGGACGTCGTACCCGTAGGACGTGGCGTGGCCCAGCGGGTCGGTGACCGAGGTGACCCGGTCGGCCGCGTCGTAGGCGGTGGTGGTCGTCCCCCCCGGTCGGGGCCGTCACCGTCACCCGCCGGCCCAGCGCATCGTACCCGTAGTCGGTGTCGTGCCCGGCCGGGTCGGTGACGGTCGCCAGGTCCCCGGTGCCCGGGTCGTAGGTATAGGTGGTGACGTTCCCCACCGGGTCGGTCGCGGTGGCGAGCCGGCCGAGCGGGTCGTACGCCGACGCCCACACCGCCCCGCGCGGGTTGGTCGCCGACAGGAGGTGGTCCCCGGCGTCGTAGGCGTACGTCGTCACCCCGGACAGGGCGTCGGTCGTCGTCCGGAGGCGGTTCAGCCGGTCGTAGGCGTGGGCCGTGGCGTACGACCGCGGGTTGGTCACCGACGTCACGTTCCCGGCCGCGTCGTACCCGTAGGTGGTGGTGTGGCTCAGCGGGTCGGTCACCGACGTGAGCCGGTCGGCCGCATCGTACCCGTACGTCGTCACCCCGGAGAGGGCGTCGGTGACGGTCGTGCGGTTCCCGGCGTCATCGTACCCGCAGGACGTGACGTGGCCCCGCGGGTCGGTGGCCGAGGTCACCCGCCCGGCCGCGTCGTACCCCACCGCCGCCGTCCGCTCCAGGGCCGTCCCCACCCCCTCGGTGGTGGCCGTCCGCCGGTTGAGGTCGTCGTAGGCGTACCCGGTGACCACCCCGAGCGGGTCGGTCACCCCGGTGAGGTTGCCGGCGGCGTCGTAGTCGTAGGCGGTGTCCCGCTCCAGGGCCGTCCCGTACCCCTCGGTCCAGGTGCGCAGCCGCCCCAGCGCGTCGTACGCGTACCGCGTCTCCCGGCCCCCGGGGGCCACGACCGACGTCACCCGGTCGAGGAGGTCGTACCCGGTCGTGGTCGTCTGCGCCACCGCCGTGCCGTCGGCGGCGGTGACCGACGTGACCCGACCGGCCGCGTCGTGGGCGTAGCGCGTCTCGTACCCCCGCGGGTCGGTGACCGACACGAGTTTGCCGGCGTCGCCGTAGTCGTAGGTCGTCTCCCGCTCCTCGGGGGAACCGGCCGCCTCGGTCATCCGCCGCACCCGGCCGAGCGCGTCCCGGGTGTAGGTCGTGGGGGGTGCCCCGCGGGTCGGTGACGGCGACGACGTTCCCCGCCCGGTCGTAGCCGAAGCTGGTGGCGTGCCCGAGCGGGTCGGTCACGGACGAGGTCCGACCGAACCGGTCGTAGGCGTAGGTGGTGGTGTGCGACAGCGGGTCGGTCTCGGACACGACCCGGCCCAGCAGGTCGTAGGCCGTCGTCCACGCGTGCCCGAGCGGGTCGGTGACCGAGGTCCGGTTCCCGGCCGCGTCGTACCCGTACACCCAGTCGTGGCTCAGGGCGTCGGTGACGGTGACCGTCCGGGCGTCGTCGTCGTACGCGGTGGCGGTGGCGTGCCCGCGCGGGTCGGTGACCGACGCCACCCGCCCGAGGGTGTCGTCGGTCGTGGCGGTGGTCCGCTCGGCGGCCGTCCCGTCCGCCTCCACCACCGCGGTCGGGCGGCCGACGGGGTCGTAGCCGTAGGCCGTGACCACCCCGAGCCCGTCGGTCACGGACACCACCCGCCCGGTGAGGTCGTAGGCAGTGGTGGTGGTCCGTTCGAAGGCCGTCCCGTCCCGCTCGGTGACGGAGGTGAGGCGGTCGAGGTCGTAGCCGTACCGGGTGACCCGGCCGCCGGGGGCGGTTACCGTCTCCAGGCGCCCGCCGGCGTCGTACCCGAAGGTCGTGGTGAACGCGTCGGCCGTCCCGTACCCGGCCGTCACGGCCAGCGGCCGCCCGAGGGCGTCGAACGTCGACCGGGTGACCGCCCCGTCCGGGGCCGTCGTCTGGTACCGGTTCCCGGCGGCGTCGTAGGCGTAGAGGGTGACCAGCACCTCGTCGGTGCCGGCCGGCGGGGCGGACGGCCAGGCGAACACCGTTCCCAAACTGGTGCCGATGTCCACCGCCGCCACCAGCCGGTCGGCCCCGTCGTAGTAGTACCCGACGTCGCTCACCCGCGCGGCCACGCCGCCGGAGAGGGGGCCGGTCCCGGTCGCCCCGGCGGCCCGCTGCCGGGTGGTCCGGCGGATCGCCCGCCCGGCCGCGTCGCAAGTCGTCTCGACCTGCTCCAGGACGACGTCCCCGGCCACGTCGTCGGCGTCCGCGTACCCCGCGTCCCCGCCCCCGTCGGTCGTGGACACGCCCCGCACCCGGCCGAGCCCGTCGTAGGTCGCCTTCTCGACCCGCCCGCCCGGGAACGCGGTCTTCGCCACCAACCCGCGCGGGTCGTACCACACGTCGGTCACCCGCGGGCTCGACTCGACCGCCCCGGTGGACGGGTCCACCCCGGACTCGGTCGTCCGGTACGCCCGCCCGAGGGCGTCGTAGGCCGCCTCCGTCTGGCCGCGGAGGAGGGAGGCCGACGGGGCCGCCGGCACGCCCGCGGTGACGGCCGGGGTGACCCCGTCCCCGTCGTACACCCGCACCCGCGTCGCCCGCCCGAGGTTGTCGAAGTCGGTGTACACCAGCGGCCGGTTCACCCCGGCCGACTCGGTCACCTCGGCCCCGGCCTTGACCGCCACCGGCCGGCCCCGCCAGTCGGTCCAGATGGTCGTCACCCGGTCGGCGGCCCCGCCCCCGGGGTGTTCGGTCGTCGCCGTCAGGAACCCGTCCCCGACCCCGCCCCCGTCGTACTGGTACCCCCGCACCTTCGCCATGTCGGTGCCGGTCAGGTTGGTCGGGCTCCAGAACCCGGTCGCCGGGGTGTCGTCGGTACCGACCCACTCGGACACCACCCGCCCGAGCCCGTCGCGGACCGTCCGGGTGACGGTCCCGTCCGGCGCCTGGACCCGGCTCACCCCCCCGTGCTTGTCGTACGCCACCCGGGTGCGCAGGTAATTCACCCCCTCGGCCCCGAGCGCGGCCGAGGACGAGTAGGTCAGCCCGGCGAGGTCGAAGTAGGCGTCGGCGGCGACCGCCTGCCCGGCCAGGTTCCGGTACTCCCGGGCCAGGGATTGGACCGCCGACACCGCCTCGGCCCCGTGTCGGGCGGCCGCCCGACACGGCCGGGGCGGCCGACATGGTGAGGGTCTCGACGTACCCCCGCGCCCGGTCGTCCCGCACGAGGAGCGTCGGCCCGGTCGGGGCGCCGGCGGACGAATCCCACCCGGCGTAGTAGCGGACGGCGTGGGCCGGGTCGTCGTACACCGCGTAGTCGGTCCGCCCGCCGGGGGACACGACCTTCGTCGCCCGGCCGAGGGCGTCGACCTCGGCCGTGGTGGTGGCGTGGAGCCCGGCCCCGGTCGGGGTGGACCAGCCCGACGGGAGGCCGGAGAAGGTGGAGGTCTGGGCGGTGTCCACGTCGGCGATGGCCTTCACCACCGCCCCGGTGGCGGGGTCGTAGGCCGTGTACCCGAGGAACCCGGCCTGGTCCCTGACCCAGGCCGGCCGGCCGAACCGGTCGTACGCCACGGTCACCGCGTCCGCCACCCCCGCCCCGTTCTGGGCGGTCGTCACGACCGGGAGGGTGGTGGTCACCGTCTCCGGCAGGGCCGTGCCGGCGTACCAGGTGTAGGCGTGGGAGGTCGTCTCGGCCCCCGTCCCGCCGGCCCCGGCGTAGACGGTACGGGACGCCGGGGCGGCCACGTCCCGCCCCCGCCAGATCGAGCTGCCGCCGTTCAGGGGGCCGCCGGTGACGCACTCGGACTGGTCCGTGGCCCGTGGCCGCGACGAACTCGCGCGGCAGGGTGGTGAACTCGAACGTGGCGCTGTTCCCGGCCGAGATGTCGGAGTAGCCGACGGCGGACAGGTCCGACGACCAGAACAGTGACCCGTCACTGGCCATGGAGCCCCAGGTCGTACTCGTCTGGACGTCGTCCAGGTCGGTGTACGACCCCACCCCGGGGAAGTAGAGCCAGAAGTAGCTATAGCCGGGGAGGGAGAAGTCGATGTTGGTGAACGTGTACTTCCAGTGGTACCGGCCCGGGTAGGTGGTGCCGCCGTCGGTGACCTCGACCGCGACTTCCCCGTTCTCGTCCGGCGTCGGCTGCGCGTTCGGGTGGAGGGTCCACGCGTCGGTGTGGGAGAAGAGAGCCGGCGGGGTGCCCGCCCCCTTCGGGACCAGCCCGATCCCCAGCGCCGTAACCCCGGTGCCGGTGTAGTCGAACCCCCAGTCGCCGGCCGGCGTCCCGACCTCGAAGTCCCTCGGGGCGTACGCCCTCAGCCGGTACCGCCGGTGCGGGAGGTTGAAGAACCCGTACCCCCCGTCCGACGCGGTCGAGACGGCCCGGACCGGGTCGCCGTCGTCGGTCAGGAGCGTCACCCGAACGCCGCCCGCGGCGAGTTCGCCCGGCCCCAGACCCCGTCCGCGTTCGCGTCGTACCACACCTGCCCGGACACCGACGGGGCGTCCGGAACGAGCCGGGTTTCCAGCGACTCGAGCCCGAGCCGGGCGGGGGCCGGGGTGCGGGCCGGACGGCGGGTGAGGAGGGTTCTGAGCCGGTCGCGGAGGGCGAGCAGGCGGTCGAGCCGGGAGAAGCGGGCGGACAGCGGCATGGGCGGCCCCGCGGGTGGAGAGGAATGACCGAGGGGACCGGTCACAGTACGCGCCGACGCACGGCTGCCTAATCAGGCAATGGCCCGTGTGATGCTGACTCTGATTTCTTGCGTGATGCTAATCGCGCGTCACCGGTCTGTCTGCGCGGGTTTTGTCATTTTCTTCGGTTTCCCCGACCGGGCCGGGCGGTGGAGTGACCCGGGTACATACGCACCGGTTCGCGCGAACCGGACACGGAAGTAGTGAACACGGAACACCTGCCCGACTCGCCGCCACGGGCCGCGGACCGATGACTTCCGCTCCACCGACGACATCTTGGGGTCACCGCGGCGACCCCTCGTCCCCAGCGCTCCGGTACGTCATCACTACGACCACCACCCCGCCGATCGCCAGTAAGGCGCCCTCCGCTTGCCCGACGGTCGGCCCGACCGCGTCTCGGACGAGTCGCCCGGATCTGGCGTCTCGAACGGCTTGACCGACCGCCGCTTGAGCCGGATGCCCTCCTTCGGGAGGAGCGGCGGCCCGGCCTCCTTCCGCAGGCGGTTCACCGCCCGGAGGACGTGCCACTCCTGCCGGTGAACCAGGTAGTACGGGTTCTGGGCAGCCCATCGGGCGCGACCGGCCAGTTCCCGAACGTCTTCGGGGCGGCGGTGTCGTGGTGGAACGTCTGAGCGGAGGTGCCACCGGCCTTCCTGCGCGAGTGGTTGCCGGGCCGCAACGGACTCCAGGTCGCCGAGCCGAACGCCCCACCCCCGGTCACGACCTCCTCGCACGGCGCCCGGGCCTGCGCGGCCGGGCGGTCGGAGTTGCCGCGGTCGCGGTGGTGCGGTTCGGACTCGCCGGGGAGGTCGGACACCAGGCGCGTGCGGTGGTCGACGGCGGCCCGCAGGCCCGCCTTCTCCCCCTCGATGTTCCCGAGGTCCGCCAGCGGGATGGGCGGCGTCGCGGGCCGGGGAGAATTGGACCCGCCTCCGGGTGCTGTCGGCGAGCCGCACGTCGGCCGCCCCCTTCGCCGCCGGCTTGAGGTACGAGCGGCCGCCGCTGAGCGGGTACGGGGCGGCCTTCCCCTTGCCCCCGCACGCGGCGCCGGCGGCGAGCAATCTCGCGGCGGCGGGGGTGACCGGGGTGCCGGTGGTCGGCACGGGTCACCCCGGAACTCGTGCGGTCGGTCGTCGTTGGCACAGCTTCTCCGGGTACGGGCCGGCCGACGGACGCCCCCGCCTCCCGCACCACCCCTCGGAACTCACGTCTGCTGCGACAGGGCGTCGCCGGCGGCCAGCGTGGCCGCGGCGGCCCGGCCGGCGGGGGTGAGGCGGAGTCGTTCGAGCCGCCCGCCCGGGCTCCGGGTGGGTTCGACGAGGCCGCCGTCGGCGAGTCGGTAGACGGCCCGCAGCGCCCGCACCCGGCCGGCCTCGGCGGTGGCCGCGTCGCCGAGCCACGCCGGGGAGTACCGCGGCCCGTACTCCCGGTCGTCGGCGTCCGGCCGGGCCTCCCACACCTTCCACGCCGGCGGGCGCGGGCGTGCGGCGATCTCCGCCTCCCGCCGGGCCAACTCGGTCAGCACCCGCACCGCCAGGTCGTCGCGCGTCGTCATGGTCGCCGCTCCCCGTCGTGTCTGATGCCGGTCTGGAAAGAAAGTTTGTGTTCTACCCCGACCGTTCCGGGTGCGGTGCCGTAGTGCCGTCCCCTTCGGAAGGACCCAGGACGGGGGTAGGGGTGTTTCAGCCCACTGCCGGTGGCGATGGTGGACATGGTGGGCATCTCTCCGCCCGCCACCGTCCGTCACGTCTTCACAGACGCATTCACGAGTACCCGGATCGCGGCGCGGATGTGGTCTGGGAGAGCCGGCCACGCGACCACGAGCGCGGCCAAGTCCGGGTCGGGTGGGTTGCTACTCCCGTTGCTGCTCCCGTCCAAGGGTGGGCGTTGCAAGGTGTTGTCTGTCTCGTAGTTGTGCGAAATGTCCGGGGGTCTACGGAACCGAAGGTTAGAGGTCCGACTCCTCTTGGGTGTACTTGAAAAACAGGGGTTTCGGGGGAAACGACCCCCGATCCCCCTAAAACTCCCCCCCAAAACCCTTGTCATCCGGGGGGTTCATCACTTCCCCCGCTGGGTTTGACCAACAGCACGTTCGCCATTTTTTTCAGCAACTCCTGTCTCCGAAATGCCCGCTGCCGGTCGAGGTAGTGCCGCCGAACCGTCGCAGCGGAGACGTGGAGTGCGTCCGCCGTCGCGTCGATTGATTGTGTGTGTTCGACCGTTAGGGTGGGATACACGTCGTGCCGCTACGGAGACGATCCGTCGCTGGACCGGAACAACGCTCCAGTCGCGGGGGTGCCAATGTGGGCTGTGGCGAGGCATCTGCCCCGGACACGGCATGGCTACTTCTCACCCGTAGACGATGAGAAGCGTTTTGCCGTTTGGGAGTATGCCTTATACCGCGTCTATTCGCTATCGGGATGAGGGCGCGCCGCCTGACGCACTAAGCCGCTGGTCGAAACATTCTCACAGCGACAGTCTGGTCGAACGCCTCGCGCGAATCCGGTAACCATGTGGAACACGGATGGAGAAATCACTTGCAACTCGGTCGTGGGAATAGCCGCGATAGGAAATTGCGCCAGGCGTACCGGCGTGTTCGCTGCCAGTTTTTCCCCCGATGGGATCGAGGGAACCGATGGCAGGTTCGCGCAGGGTCCGCACGACGGGTGGAGGGCTACTGCGACCGGCAGACGCGAACCATCGAAATCGTGGTGGATCACAGCGACCCCGACGCTGCGGACTTGCTCCTGATCCACGAAGTCTGTCACGCTATCGCGACGGGCAGCCACGGCGTGGTTTGGCAGCGGCGGATGGAGAGATCCGCGCGTGACGCCGAAGTCCTCGGACGAACCCGTTTGGCCGAACTGTTGAGGGCAGAAGTCGCCGCCTACCGGAACGCCGGCAGTGCGACCGAAGACGCCTACGCCGACATCCGCGAGGCAGTCAGAGCTAACCCGCATCTCACCTTGAAGCAACTCAAGGCGTGGTTGGGATCGGAGTACTGCCTACTTCCGTGCGAGGTGGATGGGGTGTTTCGGAGAACGGGTGCCGTCTTTCGAGAGGCGAAACGGGACTCGCTACGCCGACAAGCTCGCCACAGCCAGTCATTCGCCGGCGGGGTCCAATGAGCCGCTGCAATGAATTCACCGGGCGAAACAGAACGCACCAATGTTACCTGCGATCACTTTCATCAGCGAATTGAGAAACGCTAGAAAGACATACGACGGCGACAAGCTCGGCAGGGAATGCGTGGTCGGTTACCCCATACCGGACGGGAAAGTTGTCGAACTTTCATACTAGACGATTCGGCCCTTCGCGATCTTGTATGTGTTTTTGTCGAGTTCTGTCCCGCAGAAGCGGAGGCCGTACTCCTTGCACACACAGCCGATAGTGCCGCTGCCCGTGAAAGGGTCTGCAATCACGGCACCGGGCTGGGCCAGCTTGTCGAGCCAGTACCTCCACGGTGCGAGAGGCTGCTGCCAGTCGTGAAGGGCTTTCTCGCCACCACGAACCGTGTACCCGTCCGACAAACTCTGCCGGATCGTGGAGTCGCCGCGACTGAACACAAGGATTGGGGACCACGTCGCCCGGAAGCGTCCGTTGGCCCGGACGGTGCGGGCTTCCGAGTAGATGACGACCAGCGTCCAGACATAGTTGAGCGAGGCCGCGTTCATCAAGTTCAGCACCTGCGGCATGTGCGCCGTCGCACACTGAACGAGGAGTAACCCGCCGACCTTGAGTCTCTGCGCCGCGAACCCGGCCAACCACTCGTAGGCGTCGAGGTCGATCCACGGCGGATCAGTTGCGATGATGTCGATCTCGTTGGGCCACCGATGCACTTTGCAATCTGCCTGAACGAGTTCGATGTTCGAGAGCAGCTTGCCCCGCTCGTCCGCGACAGTCTGACGTGTGACTTGCCGCTCCGCACGACGCTCGGCAAATTTGGCCTTCCGCACAACATCCAAGAACTGCTTGATCGTCATTTTGGTGGCGGGCCACCGATTTTCGGCCCTCGCGTTTGCGACCGCGATGTAATCCCACGCGGTGCGAGAACGAAGCCCGCATCGGGACAGCCATCCGGCCCACTCGCCGTGCTGGACCTGCGATCTCGCTTCGACCAGCAGTTCCCCGAGTTCGGCTGCTTTTTCGAGCGTCGGACGGAGGTCCAGAGTCTGGGCGAGTTCGAGGACTCGTTGTTCGATCTGTCGGAGTGCCTTCATGTTCGGCCACTAAGTCGGTGGTCACAGAAGTGGTACATCCTCGGTATAGGGCTGGGGCCGAGGAATTCGATCTTGCTTACACGACGCACTGAAGAGATTGCCCGTCAACTCCTCGACAGTGAGCGAGGTGTCAACGCCGAGACGGTCGGTGAGAAGCCGTGCCGACTGATCGGGTCGTGGAGACGGAGGTTGGCAACAGGTCCGACGTGGCGTCAGACCGCGCTCTTCTCGTTCGAGCCGAGGACAGCGTCTACCAGCTCCACACTCGCCGCCAGTTCGACACCCACCGGGGCAACGAGGATCATGTCTTCCAGCAGTTGCAGCCGCCCGAACTCGTCCCCGCTGACGGGATTTTCTAGGCTCTGTCTGCTGAATCGGTTTGTGCGGCGAGAGCCCGGAGGTAGCGGCGGATCATGGCCAGGTGGACCATCCCGAGGTACTGGACGGCGAGCTTGTCGAACCGGGTGCCGACGGCCCGGTTC